>WNFP01001935.1_pt1 | contig 16281 bp, 18 predicted proteins | sample 5400201 | NCBI WGS metagenome assembly WNFP01 (sample SAMN13153355, study PRJNA577476) | soil metagenome | isolation source: 115 cm saprolite under Madrone tree | place: USA:California | collected 2016-06-14 | reverse complement strand
CGGGCAGGCGGTAGGCAGCGACCAGCACGTTGGCCAGACAGAGACCCGCGGCGAAGCCCTCGGGGACGCGCGGCCCGAGGAGCGAGAGCCCGCCGCCGAGTGCCGGCCCGATCACCATCCCGAGCCCGAAGGCCGCGCCGATGAGCCCCATGCCCCGCGCGCGCTCGGCCGGACCGGTCACGTCGGCGATGTACGCCTGCGCCACCGGGATACTCGCCCCCGCCACGCCGGCGAGCACACGTGCCAGGAAGAGCACCTCGAGCCGCCAGGCGGCGGCGAGCAGGAGGTAGCTCATCGCCGACCCCGCCAGGCACATGAGCAGCACGGGCCGCCGTCCGATGTCGTCCGAGATGCGCCCCCAGGCCGGCGCGAAGACGAGCTGCATGAGCGAGTACACCGCGATCAGCGCGCCGGCGGTGAACGGCGTCGCGTTCATCTGCTCGGCGTAGATGGGCAGCAGCGGGATGACGATCCCGAAGCCCATGAGATCGATGAAGACGGTCAGGAAGAGGACGACGAGCGGCGAGCGGCCGGAGGATGCGAGGCGCGACACCGCGCGAGGAAACCGTAAAGGTTCCGGGCAGTCAAGCCGATCGCGCGCGCCGGCGTCAGCTGCGTTCGGCGCCGAACCGGCCGAGCCGGCGGATGAGCTGGCCCGCCTCGCGCAAGAGCGCCGCGCGCAGGCGCGGCGTCGTCGTCTCGAGGTAGCAGTCGCGCAGCGCGCGCAGATTGCGCCCGAGCTCGCGAAGCCGCGCGCCGCTGTGCCCCGTGCGCGCGGCGGCGAGCGCCTCCGCCTCGCCCACGCGCTGCTCGATCACCCGGAGCGTCAGGTCGAGCGTCCGCCCGTCACCGCCCCCGGCCGCCGGACGCGGACACGCCCGGGCGGAGCTGCGGAATCCCTGCCGACGAAAGACGCCGACCACGACGCCCACGATGCGCACGCGCTGGGGCGCCACCACGAGCGGCAGCATGTCCGGGTTCGCGGGCTGGAGACGAAGCCGCCCGTCCTTCTCCCGGCAGAGGCGCTTCACGGTGACGCCGCCGTCGACCTCCGCCACCACCGTCTGACCGACCTCGGCCGTCTCGCGCGGCTCGACGATCAGGTAGTCGCCGTCGTGGATGCCCTCGTCGATCATCGAGGAGCCGCGCGCGCGGAGCGCGAAGACCGTGCGCCCGCCCCAGAGGCCCGCCGGCAGCTCGAGCGTGCCCTCGACCGGGGAGGCCTGGAAAGGCAAGCCGGCCGCCACGATGCCGAGGAGGGGGATCGTCACCGCCGACCCCAGCTCGACCGCCACCTCCTCCCACCCCGCGTTCGTTGCCGCCAGCATGATCCCCCTCCTTCCCGGCACGCCCTTAGGCGAATAAATAGCGAAAGTCAACGGCGCCGTGCACCGGGTGGAAGCAGGACCCTTCGACAGGCGAGCATGGCCGAGACCGTGCGAGGCGACGCTGCGACATGCGCGTGAACCCCCCCGCCAACCTGCTCATCACTGGCCCGCCGGGGATCGGCAAGACGACCGTCCTCGAGCGAGTGATCGCGTGTCTCCCGCCCGCGGCGGCGACGGGCTTCGTGACGCGCGAGCTCCGCGCGCGCGGCGTGCGGCAGGGCTTCGTCATCGAGACGCTCGACGGGCGCAGCGCCCTCCTCGCCAGCGTCCGCTTCGACGCGGGGCCGCGTGTCGGTCGCTACCGTGTCCGCATCGCGGCGCTGGACGCGGTGGCGGTCCCCGCGCTCGGGCCCGGCCGGACGTCCGGCTCGTCGTGGTCGACGAGATCGGCAAGATGGAGTCGCTCTCCCCCCGCTTCAGCGGCGGCCGTGCGGGCGGCGCTCGATTCCCCGGTCTCGGTGCTCGGGACGATTGCACGCTCGGGCGGGGCGCTCATCGCGGAGGTCCGGCGGCGGCCCGACGTTTACGCTCGTCGACGTAACGCTCGAGAATCGCGACGGGCTGCCGGCGAAGATCGCCGGCATGCTCGGGCTTTGACGCTCCCTGGCGCACAGGCTTGTACGTCTGCGAGCGTTCCTGACACCGTCTGACCCCTCGGGCACCGCAGCGCGGCACCCGGCCGCCCCGAGCGGCGCGGGCGATCCGCCTCGCCGCACGCGCATCGCCTTGGCACGCCTTAAGCAAGGATCTCCCCCGGCTCCCAGAGCCGTCGTCGCTCGGGAGAGGTGCCATGCCCGAGCTTCCAGGCCCGCCGCTTCGCCCCCAACTCGCCAGACACGCTGGCGGCGCGAGGCTCCTGCTCGATCACATCCGCCGGGGCCGGGAGCTGGTGCGGCGTTTCGAGATCGGCTGGGACGACGAGGCGAACGACGCCTACCGCGCCTGGCAGGACCGCTCGCGCCAGCTGCTCCGGTTTCTCCTCATGGCGAACGAGCTCTACGAGCACCTGCGGGCCGTCTACGCGCGCATGTGTCTCCGCCACGCGCCGCGCGTAACGGATCAGTGCGAGGACATGAAGACGGATCTCCGCGAGCTCGAGTCGGTGGCGCAGGAGCTCGGGCTCCGCACGGGCGGCCTCGAGTCCGATCCGGCGCGCGCCGGTTCGGAGCCGGGAGCGGACGGCAAAGTGCTCGTCGTGCACGGCAGGAACCGGGAGATGAAGGAGCAGGTCGCGCGCTTCCTCATGAAGCTCGGCCTGGAGCCGGTCCTGCTCGACGAGCAGCCCGCCCTGGGCCGTACCCTCATCGAGAAGCTCGAGGCGCAGGCCGGGATCGCCTTCGCCGTGGTCATTTTGACCGGCGACGACGTGGGCGGGCTCGCCGTCAGGCCCCGCACGCTCCGGCCGCGGGCCCGCCAGAACGCGATCTTCGAGCTCGGCTTCTCGGTCGCCAACCTCACCCGCGAGCGCGTGTGCGCGCTCTACCAGGAGGGGGTCGAGCTCCCCTCCGACATTCACGGCGTCGAGTACACGCCGCTCGACCCGGCCGGCGCCTGGCGGGCGAAGCTCGGCCGCGAGCTCTACGAGGCCGGCTTCCGGTTCGACCCGCTGAAGGTCCTGGTCTAGGAGGTCGTGGGGCGCCGACGCCCCGAGCTATCCCCGGTACTCCGCGAACGCGATCAGGCGCTCCACCCGCCGGTCCCACTCGCCGTTCCACTTCTCGGCGATGACGCGGGCCGGGGAGCGGCCCATGGCGAGCTGCTCGCCCATCCGCTCCAGGTACACGCGCTCGTCACGGCCGTCGCGGTCGAGGCCCTGCTGGCGGCGGAGCCCCTCCTCGGCGATGGCGTAGAGCTCGCGCGCGAGCTCGATCACCTTGACGCCCTTGAAGCGCGCGAGCAGCGCCTCGCGGTGCACGTCCCCCCAGAGCGCGACGCGTTCCTCGAAGCTCCAGCGTTTGACCAGGTCCCAGGCCGCTTCGAGGCAGTCCTGGGTGTAGAACACGCCCTTCACCAGCGCGGGCAGCGCGAGCATGCGCTCGGGCGGTTGGCTGTCGGCGGAGCGGATCTCGATGTAGCCCTTGAGCCGCACCTCGGGAAAGAGCGTGGTCAAGTGCAGGTTCCAGTCGTCGAGCGTGGCGCGCTCCCCGGCGACGCCCTCGGCCAGGAAGCGGCGGAACGGGACGCCGGTCACCTCGGTCCGGTACCGCCCGCCGCGCAGGATGAAGTAGAGCGGCACGTCGAGCGCCCACTCGATGTAGTCGGCGAAGCTCGCGTCCTCGCGGAAGACGAAGGGCAGGAGCCCGCAGCGTGCGCGGTCGGTGTCGGTCCAGACGTGGCCGCGGAAGCTCATGTAGCCGTTCAGTCCGCCGTCGGAGATCGAGGAGTTGGCGAACATGGCGTTCACGAGCGGCGCGAGCCCCATGCCGACGCGCAGCTTCAACATCGCGTCCCGCTCGTCGCCGTAGTCGATGTTGGCCTGCACCGTTGCCGTCTGCTTCATCATGCGCTGGCCGAGCGTGCCGACACGCGTCATGTACGGGCCCATGATCCGGTAGCGCTGCTTCGGCACCCATTCGATCTCGTCGAGCGGGCTCATCGGCTGCATGCCGAGGCCGAGGAAGGCGATGCCGAGCTCGCCCCCGACGCTCACCACCTCGCGCACGTGAGTGGCGAGCTCCGCCTGCGTGCAGTGGATGGTCGGGCACTGCTCGCCCGAGAGCTCGAGCTGCGCCCCCGGCTCGAGGGTGATCGAGGCGCCCTCGCGCGCGAGCGCCACCACGCGCCCGTCCTCCTCCTTGGGCTCCCAGCCGTAACGCTCGGCGAGCCCGCGCAGCACGGCCTCGATGCCGCGCGGCCCGGAGAAGGGCGCGGCCTTGCCGCTGGCGCGCTCGACCGCGACCTTCTCGTACTCCGTGCCGATCATCCAGCGCGCGCGCGGCTTGCCCGCCCGATGGAACTGCTCGACGAGCTGATCGATCGACTCGATGGGGACGGCCTGCGCGCTGGCCCGGAAGTCGGTCATCGGGGCGCGCGTACGTTAGCCAGGCGGTTGGGCTGTCGCAAGGCGAAGCCGCCGATGCGGGACCGGCTGGTTCGCGCCCTGGCCTCACCCGGCGTCCAGATCGGTCCACTTCCCGCCCCGGAGGGCGTCGATCGAGAGCGGCCCCGCGCCGGTCAGCATGAGCGACACGGCCATCGCCAGGTAGCCCAGGTTGCACTCGAAGCCGTGGCCCTTCCCGGGCACGTTGAACCAGTTCATGAAGAAGCCGTTGTGGATGTGCACCAGGAAGATCGCGCCGGTCATGACCGCGGCGATCCCGAAGGCGGCGAAGCGCGTGAAGCAGCCGAAGAACACGCCCATGCCGCCGAAGAACTCCGCCGCGATCACGAGCATGGCCAGGGGCGCTGGCATGCCCTGCTTGGTGAATGCCTCGACCGTGCCGCTGAACCCCGCGCCACCCCACCAGCCGAGCATCTTCTGCGCCCCGTGCGCGAAGAAGATCGCCCCCAGCGCGAGCCGTATGAAGAGCGGTCCCAGGCGTGCCATGCGTGCCTCCTTCGGCGCTCAGAACGTGATCACGCCGCGCGCTACCTCGCCCTTCTCCATGGCGGCGAACGCGTCGCTCACCTGGGCGATCTTGTAGCGGCGGGTGATGAGCTCGTCGAGCTTGAGCTTGCCTGCGCGGTAGAGGTCGATGAGGCGCGGGACGTCGCGCGCCATGTTGGCCGAGCCGTAGAGCGAGCCGACGAGTGACTTCTCGGCGAGCGGGAGCAGCATGCCGGGCACCGAGACCATGGCGGTCGCCGGCGGCACGCCGACCACCACCGCCTTCCCGCCGCGGCGGATGGCCATGAAGGCCTGGGTCACCACCTCGGGACGCCCGATCACCTCGAAGGCGTAGTCGGCGCCGCGCATGCCGGTCAGGTCGAGCACCGCGCTCACCGGGTCCGTCGACCCGGCGTTCACGGTGTGCGTCGCGCCGAACTGCCTGGCGAAGCCGAGCTTCCGCTCGTTCAGATCGATGGCGATGATCGGGTTCGCGCCCGCGAGCACCGCACCCTGGATGACGTTGAGCCCGACGCCGCCGGCGCCGAAGACAGCGACCGACTGCCCGGGCTGCACGCGCGCGGTGTTGATGACCGCGCCGACGCCGGTCATCACGCCGCAGCCGATCAGGCAGGCGCAGTCGAGCGGCACGTCGGCCTCGATCGGGATGCAAGCGTTCTCCGCCACGACGGTGAGCTCCGCCATCGAGCCGATGCCGGCGAACTGGCTGATGCTGGTCCCGTTGCGGTGGAAGACCTCGGCGGCCATCGCTTTCACGTAGCCCATCTCGCAGAGGTAGGCGTTGCCCGAGTTGCAGTACCAGCACGAGCCGCAGAACGGCACCCAGTTGAGGACCACGTGGTCCTTCGGCTTGACGCGCTGGACGCCGGCGCCGACCTTCTCGACGACGCCCGCGCCCTCGTGGCCGAGCACGCAGGGGAGCGGCATGGGGAGGTCTCCGGTGATGGCGTGCAGGTCGCTGTGGCACACGCCGCTCGCGCCGAGCCGGACGAGGACCTCGCCGTCGCGCGGGTCGCGGACGGCGAGCGGCTCGACCGAGAGCGGCTCGCGGACGGCGTTCAGGACGGCGGCTTGGGCGCTCGCCATGGGGGGCACCTCCTCAGGGTGGCGAACAATTACGGCGGCAGCACCCTCGGGGGCAAGAGGTCCGTGCAGGCCTGAACGGACGTGTCACCCGATCGACGCGCGCCCGCCCGGGCAGGTGCTGCGCGGCCGGGGTCACACGTCCGGCCCGCCTGGATTTTCGGGGCCTGAAGGACCGCCCCGGCGCCGGCACGGAACCTGCTGCAGGCAGGGTTACTGGACGGGATGGGTACTGGGTCGATCGCCGGGTTGCGGTGCGGTGGGTGTGGTTGCGGCGGTGGACGAGGCTGGATGGGATGCGATGACCGTAAGCCCCCTGGGAGGGCGGCGGCGCCGGCGACGGCCCGCCGCCCCTTCCCGAATCCGGTAGCCGGCCCTGGCTAGCTAAGCTAGCGCTTGAGCCTCGGCACCCAGCGCGGCACGCGCCGCAGGTATTCGGCGTAGGCCGCTCCGAAGCGCGCCGCGAGCCGCGGCTCCTCGACGCGCACCACCCAGACGTGTGCGCCCGCGCCCGCCGCGAGAGCGACCAGTGCGAGCGTCCGGGAGGCGGCCGCCAGCGCAGCGCCCGCGAGCGCGAGCACGAGCCCGGCGTAGAGCGGGTTGCGCATGCGGAGGAAGGGCCCCGCCAGCACGAACGCGGGCCGCGGGCCGCGCCGCGGCCGCCCACGGCCGGCGAGCAGGAGCGCGCTGCGCGCCGCGAGCGCGACGCCGATGACGCCGAGCACGACCCCCGCGGCACGCACCTAGGGGCGGCGCGCCATCTCCATGATGACCGCCCACTGCTCGGCCGACACCGGCATTACCGAGAGGCGCGGCAGCCGCAGCAGGTCGAAACCGGCGAGCTCGCGGTTCGCGCGCATCTCACCGAGCGCGACCGGGCGCGCGAGCGCCTTCACCGGCTGGAGGTCGACCACGACGAGCCGCGCGTCCTTCTGCTTCGGGTCCGGGTACGCGCCGCGCACGACCTTCGCGATGCCGACCGCGGCCTTCTCGTCGCCGGTGTGGTAGATGAGCACCTCGTCGCCCGTCGCGACCGCCGCCAGGTGCTTCAAGGCGAGCGCGTTCTTGACCCCGTCCCAGACGGTGCGCCGGTCGCGCTCGAGGTCGGCCCAGGAGTATGTCGAGGGCTCGGTCTTGAACAGCCAGCGCTGCGCCATCAGGCGTAGTGGCTGCGGCGCTTCACCGCGATCTCGCGCTCGAGGTAGAAGATCTCGACCTTCTCCGCCGCACCGCCCTTGCGCACGAACTTGTGGCCGCGGAGTGCGGTGTCGAGCACGCCGAGATCGGGGCGCCCGGGCAGGTCCCCGAGCCCCCGGATGTCGGTGGTGGCGAACACCGTGTCGCCCGCGAACGCCGGCGCCGTGTGCCGCCCGGTCGCGTAACGGACGTCGCCGAGCGCGTTGTCGGCGACGTCGGGCGAGGAGAGCCCGAGGCAGAGAGAGAAGGGGATGCCGCCGTAGACGATCAACTGGCCGCCCAGGAAGCGCTCCGGGTCCTGGTCGATCATCCACTGATTGCAGTGCACCTGCGAGGTGTTGTCGAGCATGCCCGTCAGCGCGATGTGCTCGGTCGTGATGACGCGCCCGCGCGAGTGCTCGAAGACGTCGCCCACGTGGAAGTCCTCGAAATAGGTGTCGGAGCTGGTGAGATGCGCGCGCGCGCGGTAGTCGCGGCGCGGGTCGTATGGCGGGAGCGTGAACGCCACGGGGAGCGCGCGCGCCGGCGCTTCACCTTCCGCCACGGGCGCGTCGGGGTCGCCCTTCCAGACCTGCACCTTGCGCTGGTAGGCGAGCACGACCTGGCCGTCCTGGTTGCGCCCCACGGTCTCGACGTGCACCACACCGCGGTCGCGCTCGCGCGACGACGCCTTCACCCCGAGGACCGTCGACTCGGCTTCGATGGTGTCCCCCACGCACACCGGCGCGCCAAAGCGCATGTCGATGTACTCGAGGTTCGCGCGCCCGTTCTCGGAGACGTCCTCCACGCTCTGGCTGAAGACGACGTTCATCACCAGGCCGGGCGGGGCGACCAGGCCGCGGAAGCCGTACGCCTCGGCGTAGCGCCGGTTCTTGGCGAGCGCGTTCGTCGTGAAGCAGAAGTCGGTGAAGACGGCGAACAGACCCTCGGTGATCGTCTTGCCGCGCTTGTGGCGAAAGACCTGTCCGGGGCGGAACTCCTCGAGGAAGTTGCCGTGTTTGGTGGGTCGCTTGGCCACGGGGCCGTCCCTTAGCGGGCCGCGCGCGCCGCCGTCAACCGCGGCCGCGCCCTCGGCCCTCGAGCAGGTCGTGCGCGATCGCCCCGCGCTGCACCCGCGCGGGCGGCGGATCGAACGCCGACATGGCCCTCATCCTCCGCGGGCGGCCGTCTCCGCCCGGACGTCCTGGCGGCGCGCCGCCAGCACCTTGGTGATGCGCCGGCCCTTGACCTCGCTGACGGTCAAGTCGTAGCCCTCGACGGCGATCTTGTCGCCGGGGCGCGGCATCCGCCCCACCTGCGCGGTCACGAAGCCGCCGAGCGTGCTCACGTCGGCGGTCTCGGGGAGCTTGATGCCGAGCCGCTCGGCGACGTCGTCCACCAGCGTGAGGCCGTCGAAGACGAGACCCTGCGGCGTCTCCACGACGCTCGGTGGCTCGCGGTCGAACTCGTCCTGGATCTCGCCCACGATCTCCTCGATGACGTCCTCGAGGGTGACCAGGCCGGAGGTGCCCCCGTACTCGTCCACCACGATCGCCATGTGCGTGCGGCGCTGCTGGAAGTCCCTCTGCAGCGCGTCGAGCGGGCGGCTCTCGGGGACGAAGAGGATCTCGCGCTTGATCGCCGCCAGGTCCTCGGAGGAGCGCAGCTGGTCGCGGCGGTTGAAGAGGTCCTTCACGTGCACCATGCCGATCACGTGGTCGATGTCGCTCGCCGCGAGAGGATAGCGCGTGGCGGCGGTCTGGGTGACGACGGCCAGGTTCTCCTCCAGGCTGCGCGCGAGCGAGAGGTAGGCGATGTCGGCACGCGGCACCATCACGTGACGCGCGGTGCGCTCGGTGTAGTCGATGACGTTCTCGAGGAGCTGGCGCTTCGCGCCCGAGAGCGCCCCCACGCGGTGCGACTCCGCGAGCAGGATGCGGAGCTCGTCCTCGGAGTGCGCCAGGTCGCCGCTCGTCTCGGCGCTCACGCCGAGTACGGACAGGGTGGCCTTCGACGCCCGATGCAGGAGCCAGAGCGCCGGCGCGAACAGGATCTGGAAGAGGCGCATCGGGGGCGCCGTCAGGAGGGCGACGCGTTCCGTGAAGCGGATCGCGAAGGACTTCGGCGCCAGCTCGCCGACCACGATGTGCAGGAACGTGATGGTCGCGAACGCGACCGCGATCGACGTGTTCTCGATCACGCGCGCCGACTCGATGCCGAGCGCGGCGAAGACCGGCGCGAGGAGATGCGCGAAGGCCGGCTCGCCGATCCAGCCGAGGCCCAGGCTGGTCAGCGTGATCCCGAGCTGGGTGGCCGAGAGGAAGACGTCGAGGCGCCGGTGGAGCGTGGCCGCGAGGCGCGCCTGCCAGTGGCCTTCGGCCGCCAGGGCCTCCACCCGCGTCGCCCGCACCCGCACCATGGCGAACTCCGCAGCAACGAAGAAGGCGTTCACCACGACGAGGCCGAGGGCGAGCGCGACGAGCAGGGGGTCGGAGACCATCCGCAGCGGGCGCGAGCCCGCGGCGAGGATGCTAGAGGAACGGCGCCCGGGGAGGCAAGTGCCGGTGCATGACACTCGGGCCGGGCACGTGTATGCTGCCCGGGGGAAGGCGGAGAACGCCGCCGGAGGAGGAAGTCGCATGCGACGTGGCGTGGCTGTGGGGATGGGATGCGCGCTGCTTTTCGCCGGGGTGGTAGCGGCGCACGCGCGCGGCGATCGCGAGCTCACCAACGGCGAGCTGCGCGCCGAGATGGCGAGGAACAGTGCCCTGGCGGTGTATGTGAAGCGCAATGGCGCGCCGGACGTCGCCGAGACGCACTTCCTCGCCGACGAGCCGCCGTGGGACGATCACGAGGTGACCCTCTACTACCTCGACGCGCGCAAGGAGATCGGCTTCGCGCGCGCCTGGGTCCTGGGCAGGCCCGAGATCCAGATCAAGCGCTACGAGCGGCCGCTCACCGACGAGCAGGTGGCGGCGCTCGCGAGCCGTGCGAAGGCGCGTGGGCAGCAGGCGCCGGCAGCGGCCCCCGACGCGCCCGGTGAGGTCGCCGCGCCCGCCGGCGCGGAGCAGACGGCCAGCCTGAGCCCCGATGAGCGCGCCGAGCGCTCCGCCGCGCGCGCCGAGGACGCGGCGGGTCGCGTCGAGGCAGCGGCCGACTCGGCCGAGCACGCGGCCGACCGCGCGGAAGCGATCGCCGAGAAGGCGACTCGCGCGTTCCACCGCGGCGTGCGAAAGTAGTGCGTCACCATGCGGGCGCTGCGCTGGGACGGAACCCGGCTGGCGCTCGCGCGCGACGCTCCTGACCCGCGGCCGGGCGCGGGCGAGGCGCTCGTCCGCGTCCACCTGGCCGGCATCTGCCGCACCGACCTCGAGATCACGCGCGGCTACCTCGGTTTCCGCGGTACGCCGGGCCACGAGTGGGTCGGGCACGTGCTCGCGGCCGATGATCCGGCGCTGGTCGGCAGGCGGGTCGTCGGCGAGATCAATCTCGGGTGCGGCGTCTGTCGGAGCTGCCGCGCGGGGCTCGGCCGCCATTGCCCGGGGCGCCGGGTGCTCGGCATCCTGGGTGCGGACGGTGCGTTCGCGGAGCTGATCGCGGTCCCGGCGGCGAACCTCCATCCGGTGCCGGAGACGATCGCCGATCGCGAGGCGGTGTTCACCGAGCCGCTCGCGGCCGCCTTCGAGATCCTGGACCAGATGCCGAGCCTCGCCGGGGCGCACGCGGTGGTGCTGGGCGACGGGAAGCTCGGTCTTCTCGTGGCGCAGGTCCTGGCGGGGGCCGGCGCCGAGGTGGTCCTCGCCGGCCGGCACGAGACGAAGCTCGCCCGGGCGCGGGCGCTCGGCATCCGGACCGGGCCGCCGCCGCCGGGCGCCGACCTGGTGGTCGACGCGAGCGGCGCGCCCGACGGCCTGGCCCTGGCGCTCGCCCTCGTCCGGCCGCGCGGCACCGTCGTCTTGAAGACGACCGTCGCGGCCGAGCACCGCCTCGACCTCGCCCCCGCGGTCATCAACGAGGTGACCATCCTCGGCTCGCGCTGTGGGCGCTTTCCGCCCGCCCTCGCAGCGCTGGCCGCCCGCCGCGTGTCGGTTGCGCCGCTCATCGACGCGGTGTATCCGCTCGATGACGTGGTCGCGGGCTTCGCGCGCGCCGCGAGGCCCGGAACGCTCAAGGTGCTCGTGGACGCAAACACCTAGATGGCGGTCGCGGTCTCGCCGACGCCCGACGCGGCATCGCTCACCGCGCCCGAGCGCGCGCTCGCGCGCTGGCTCCGGATCTTCGCCGGGCTGTTCGCGCTCGGCACGCTCGCCTTCCTCCTCCGCCCGGACGACACGGTGCGGAACCTCGACCGGGTGGGAAGCCTCCTCGGGTTCCCGACGCTCGCGCCGAGCCGGGTACCGGTCGCGTCCGACTTCTGGCTCGCGCTGGCGGTCGCCAACATGGCGACCATCACCGTCTGCGCGTGGCTCGCCGCCGGCGACGTGCGGGGCCGGCGAGCCCTCGCCTATCCGATCGTCGTGTCGAAGCTGGTGTCGTCGGGCACCGGGCTTCTCCTCTTCGTGCAATGGACGCACGCCTTCCCGCTGCTCACGATCGCGCTGGTCGACCTGCCGATCGCGGTCATCCTGCTGCGGGCGCTCGGGCGCGCCCGGCCCGCCGCGTGACGCAGGACGAGGAAAAGCTCCTCCGCCTTGTCGTCCGGCTCTCGTACTTTCGGGAGCCGGGGAGGCAGTTCCGGCTCGCGTCGGGCCGGACGAGCGACTACTACATCGAGTGCGCGCTCACGACCACGAACCCCGCCGCCATCCCCCTCATCGGGGCGCTGGTGCATGCGCGCCTCCCGACCGCGGCCGTCGCCGTCGGCGGGCCGACGATGGGCGCCGACCCGATCGCCGCCGCCGTCGCCTTCCACAGCGCCGCGACGGCGCATCCCGTGGCCTGGTTCTCGGTGCGCAAGGCCGCCAAGGAGCACGGCGCGACGCGCTGGCTCGAGGGCTCCGCCAGGCCGGGGGACGCGGTCGCGGTGGTCGAGGACGTGATCACGAGCGGCGGGTCGTTGATCGAGGCAGTACGGAAGTGCCACGCAGAAGGGCTGCGCGTCCTGCGCGCCGTCGTGCTGGTCGATCGCGAGGAGGACGGCGGGCGCGCGCGGGTGGAGAAGGCGCTCGGCGAGGTGGGTGCGGACTTCGAGGCGCTCTTCACACGCGGCCAGATCGAGCGCGCGTGGCGGGAGCGAATAGACTAACCAGCTAGCTCGCTGGCCAAGGCGAGGAGCCCGGCTCCGGCCTGGACGGCCACCAGCGGCCGCAGGGGAAGGACGCGGAGCGCGCTCCCACGCTCGACCTCGCCGACCAGCGCCGCGAGCCGGGCGCGCAGCTCGCCGGCGAGTCGCCGCTCGCCCACCATCTCCGCCAGCCGAGACACCTCGCCCAGGTACAGCAGGTGGTAGAAGGCCTTGCACGTGGTCGCGTCGAGCGCCTCGGCGCGGGTGGCCTCGCGCGCGTAGTCGGGGCTTTGGGCGTGTGCCCGCTCGGCGGCCAGGCGCTTCGGCGTCTTCGCGAGGTAGTCGGCGACCGAGCGCGTGAGACGGTGCTCGGGCGCGCGGCCACGAAGCGCGCCGAACGCCCGCGCGCACTCCGTGTGCAGCGCCTCGATGCGGGCCAGACCGGCCAGGACCGCGGCGCGGCGGCTCGTGCCTGCGGGCCCCGTGTCCTCGAGCCCGGGCGCCGTGTAGTACGGCAGCTCGCAGACGAGCGAGAAGGCATCGCTCACGCGCCGGAGCCAGTCGTCTGAGCTGGTGCCCGCCTCGATCAGCGGGGCCGGGTCCTCCCCGAGCGCGCGCGCCATGAACTCGTACGTCTCGTCGATGCCGAAGAGGGCATAGACGGCAGGCGCGAGGGTGCGCAGGTAGGGGACCTCGGGCTCGCCGCGGTGGAGGGGCAGGCCTTGGCTCGCGACCAGGTCGTGGAGCGCGGTGAAGAGCGCCGGCCGCTCGTGCGACACGTAGAAGTAGACCCCGCAGAAGCCCGCGTTGTGCAGCGAGTAGAAGAACCGTGGCCGCACCCGCTGCATGACGCGCATCACGCAAGCCGTCTCGGGCGACGGAGTCGCGAAGCGGAGCGTCTTGTACTCGACCGGGAAGCTCCACTCGACCTGCTCGCGGTGCGGCGGGCGATAGTACTCGAGGGCGTAGCGGAGCGGCGAGAACGCGCCCTTGAACCAGCCCTGGTTCAGGACGAGGCCGTCGGGGTCGGCGACCTTGATGACATGGACGGTCGCGTCGAGCCGCGCCCGCAGCTTCGGGTCCTCGCACAGGAGCCGGCAGAGGAACTCGAGCGTGAGCGTGCCGATCGGCTCGTTCGGGTGGGGCACGCCGACCAGGAGCGCCGGCCTCGCGCCGCAACCGATCGTGAGCAGCTCGATCGGCCGGCCCTCGGCCGAGGCGCCGACGGTCTCGAGACCCGCGACCTCGGGGAACTCGGCGACCAGCCCCTGCGAGCTCGCGCGGAGCTCTTCCAGGGTGAGGAACTCCCGGAAGTCCGGCACCCGCGCGAGCAGCCCGGGGAGGTCGAGCACGTCGCTAGCTATAGCTAGGACAGCTCCTTCGACGAATAGCCGAGGATGCGTCGCGCGACGATCAGCTGGTTGATCTGCTGCGTGCCCTCGAAGATGTCGTTGATCTTGGCGTCGCGCATCCATTTCTCGAGGAGGAGCCGGCGCGAGTAGCCGAGCGGGCCCAGGATCTCCACCGCCTTCTGCGTGATGTGGGTCACGACCAGCCCGGCCTTCGCCTTGGCCATCGACGCCTCGAGGTTGTTGCGCATGCCGTTGTCCATCATCCAGGCGGCCCGCCAGGTGAGGAGCCGGGCGGCCTCGAGCTGGGCCTCCATGTCCATCACGTCGTGCTCGAGGACGGTCAGCTTGTGCGGTGAGAGGCCGTAGCGGATCTCGATGCCGTGCTCCTTGAGGGTGTCCTTGACGAAGTCGAGGGCGGCGCGGCCGACGCCGATGGCGCTCGCCGCGACGATCGGGCGGGTGGCGTCGAAGGTCGCCATGACGCCCTTGAACCCCTCGCTGGTCTTCGGGACCTCGGGGCTGCCGAGGATGTTGTCGAGCGGCACCCGGCAGTCCTCGAAGACGAGCGTCGCCGTGTCCGAGGCCCGGATGCCGAGCTTGTTCTCGACCTTGGTGACGTACATGCCGGGCGTCCCCGCCTCGACCACGAACGCCTTGATGCCGGCGCGGCCGGCGGAGCGGTCGAGCGTCGCCCACACCACCACGAAGCCGTCCGACTTCTCGGCCGCCATGAGGCCGCTGGTGCAGAAGATCTTGGTGCCGTTGATGACCCAGTGGTCGCCATCGCGCTGGGCCGTGGTCTGGATGGCCGAGCTGTCCGAGCCGCACCCGGGTTCGGTGATCGCCATCGCCGCCCACTTGGGCTTGCCGCCGCCGAAGCGCGAGAGGAAGCGCTCCTTCTGCTCCGGGGTACCGGCCGCCGCGACCGCCGCGCCGCCGAGGCCGGTGTTGGGGATCGACAGATAGAGGCCCGCGTCACCCCAGGACAGCTCCTCGATCGAGACGCAGATGAAGAGGTTGCGCTCGGCACGCTCCTCCTTCGGCTTCTTCTCGCCGCCCGTGGAGACCGGGTTCCCGCTCGACACCTGCCACATCATGTTGAGGAAGTCCCACGGCTTCTCGTGCTCGCGCTCGTCGTACTCGCGCGCGATCGGCCGCATCGCCTGCTCGGCGACGGCGTGCACCATCTGCCGCTGCGTCTGGATGCCTTCGGACAGCTCGAAGTCGATCATGGGTGCTCCTCCTCACACGACGGCGAGGCCGTCGAAGGTCGCGAACCCGCGCGCGTTGCGCAGCCAGAGCTCTACCGGATGCTCGCGGATGTAGCCGTGGCCGCCGAGGACCTGCACGGCGTTGTCGGTGATGTTCAGGGCCGACTGGCTGGCGTACTGCTTCACGAGGACGGCCTCGCGCGTCGCCGGACGGCCGGAATCGAGCTTCCAGGCGGCCTCCCAGGTGAGGAGCCGCATCGAGTCGATCTCGATCGCCATGTCGGCGAGCTTGAAGGCGATCGCCTGCTTCTGCGCGATGGCGACGCCGAAGGCGCGCCGCTCCTTGGCGTAGTCACGGGCGTAGTCGAAGGCGGCTCGGGCGACCCCGACGGCGAGCGCCGCCACCGCGATCCGGCTCGCGTCGACGAGCGGCTGGAGGTTTGCCCCCTCGCCGCCCAGGCGGGCCGCGGCCGGCACCCGGACGCCCTGGAGCGTCAGCGGATGGGTGTCGAGCGCCTTGATGCCCATGTTCTTCTCGCGGTCCCCGACCGTGAGGCCCGGCGCGCCGCGTTCGACGACGAACGCCGCGAGCCCGTCGGGCGCCGCGGCGTAGACGAGGATCGCCTCGGCGCGCGCGGCGAGCGGCACGAGGCACTTCTGGCCAGTGAGGACGTAGCCGCCGCCCTGCCGCTCGGCCCGCGTGGCCAGCGAGGTCGCGTCGAAGTCCCAGCGCGGCTCGACGAAGGCCGCCGTCCCGACCGTGAACTCGGGTTCCGCGAAGCGCGGCAGCCAGCGCTTGCGCTGCTCCTCGGTCCCCGTCACGAGAAGCGGGATGGTGAGGAGACGGGGGGCGACGAGGTGCAAGGCGAGCGCCAGGTCGCCATACGCCAGCTCCTCGAGGATGAGGGCGCTGGTGACCGCCGAGCGGGCGTCCCCGTAGCCGCCGAACGCCTCCGGGATCGAGCTCTGCACGAGCCCGAGCTCCCACCCGCGCTGGACGACGGTCTCCGGGACCCCGTTCTTCTCGTCGGCCTCGCGCGCCGCGGGTCGGAGGACCTCGCGCGCGAAGCCTGCGATGGTCTGGCGGATGAGCTCCTGCTCGTCCGTCGGCTTGAAGTTCACCATGCCCGGTTGCCTCCCGAGACTGCGACGCCCGTGCCCGAGCTTGCGGTGGCGAGCCACGCGCTCACCTGCTCGACCAGCGTGTCGAGGACCCGCCGGAGATCGATCTCCTCCGGGTCCTGGTAATGCTGAACCTCGGCTCCGATGATGCCCCCCA
>WNFP01004202.1_pt1 | contig 16284 bp, 14 predicted proteins | sample 5400201 | NCBI WGS metagenome assembly WNFP01 (sample SAMN13153355, study PRJNA577476) | soil metagenome | isolation source: 115 cm saprolite under Madrone tree | place: USA:California | collected 2016-06-14 | reverse complement strand
ACGCTCGGCTGGATGATCCTGCTGCGCGAATCCGGCGTGTTGCCGGCGCTGCTGGTGCATCTTGGGCTCACTGCGCAACCGGTAGAACTGCTCTACCACGATGCCACCATCCTCGTGGGGTTGGTCTATACCTCGCTGCTGTTCATGGTGGTGCCGCTGGTCGGCAGCCTCGAGAGCCTGGACAACGCGCTGATCGAAGCCGCCTACGACCTCGGCGGCAAGGGCTGGTCCATTCTGCGCGCGATCGTCATCCCGCATGCCGCGCCGGGCATTACCGCCGGCTGCATCGTGGTGTTCATGCTGACGCTTGGCAATTACCTGACACCGACGCTGCTCGGGGGCAAGAACTCGCAGTGGTTTACCGAGCAGATCTACACGCAGTTCATTACGCGCTTCAACTGGGAGCAGGGGGCCGCCTTTGGTTTCCTGCTGCTCGCTCTCTCCACCGCCATGGTCTGGCTGGGCCTGAAGATCAGCGGACAGCGCTTCAGCGACGTGATGCGGCGCGCGTGATACCCACCCTGCCACGGCCGGCCTGGCTGCGCGCCGCAACGGCGTTTTATGTCGGCGCGTTCCTGATGTTCCTGTTCGTACCGCTGGTGATTGTGGCGGTTTTTGCATTCAACGATGCGCCCTATCCCGCACCACCCTGGCACGGGTTCACGCTCGACTGGTTCCTCGGCAACGAAGCCGCCGGACGCATCGGGCTGTTCCGCGATCAGGAGCTGCTGGGCAGCATCTGGACCAGCAGCGTCGTGGCCTTATGGGTAACCGGCCTGTCTGTGGCGGTCGGCACCGCCAATGCGTTTCTGATGGAGCGCGAGCAGTTTCCCGGCAAGGGCACCCTTTCGATGCTCATGCTCACGCCACTCGTCATTCCCGGTGTCATTCTGGGGATTTCGATTCTGGCGTTCGCGAGCCGCGTGGCTGACCTGTGGAGCAAGCTGTTCGGGGTCGAGGCGGATTTTCTGCGGCCCGGCTTGCCGCTGGTGGTCTTGGGCCAGTTCTCCTACATCGCCGCGATTGCAACGCTCACCATCAGCGCGCGGCTGAAGCGCTTCGACCGCACTCTGGAGGATGCGGCCCTCAATCTGGGGGCATCCCACTCGGCCGTGCTGTGGACCATCACGCTGCCTTACCTGCGTCCGGCGCTGATCGGTTCGGCGGCGATCGCCTTCCTGATGTCATTCGAGAACTTCAACACGACCCTGATGCTGGTCGGAACTGACTCGCCGCTCACGATCATGATGTACGGGCGGATGCGCGAGGGCGCAACCCCGGTGCTCAATGCGGTCAGCCTGTTCCTGATGGTGGCCTCTGCAGCCATTGCGCTGACGCTCATGCGGCGCCGCAGAAGCCCGACGAGCTGAAGGTGCACGGGCGCTCCGATGAGCGGGACACTCTTACTCATTGAACTCGCAGGTCATGTGGGCCTCCTCCTCTGGGGGACGCACATGGTCGGCACGGGCGTGCAACGCGGGTTCGGCAGCGTCCTGAGGCGTTGGCTTGGCCGGAATCTCGGCGGTCGTTTTCGGGCGTTTTTCACCGGTCTTGGGGTCACGGCGCTCCTCCAGAGCAGCACGGCGACGGGCCTGCTCGCGACCTCGTTCACGGCGACCGGAGTCATGGCGCTCGCCCCGGCACTCGCCGTGATGCTCGGGGCCAACGTCGGCACTGCGCTCCTGACCCAGGTGCTGTCCTTCAACATGGCGCTGGTCGGGCCGCCCCTGGTGCTCATCGGCGTGCTGGTCTTTCGATGGGCTGCCGGCGGTCGGGCGAAGAACATCGGCCGGATCGGCATCGGCCTCGGGCTCATGCTGATGGCGCTCGCCGGACTCCTGCACACGCTCGGACCGATCGAGAACACGCCGTTGCTGCGACCCGTTGTGGGCGCGCTCGCTCGCGACCCGCTGCTCGCGGTGCTCATTGCGGCCGCACTCACCTGGGCCTGCCACTCGAGCATCGCCATCGTGCTGCTCGTGGCCTCCTTCGCGGCGACGCATGTCGTCGATCCCACCGGCGCACTCGCGCTCGTGCTCGGGGCAAATCTGGGCGGCACACTGCCGCCGCTCATCGACGCGTCGACTCCGGCCGCCCGGCGCCTGCCCCTCGGCAACCTCCTGGTGCGCGCCGTGGGCGTGGTGCTCGCCTTGCCGTTCCTGCCCGCGATCACCCACGCGCTGGAGCAGGTAGAACCCGCGCCCGGGCGCCTGGTCGTCAACTTTCACCTGGCATTCAATCTCGCGCTCGCCGCGGTGTTCCTGGGATCCGTCGGCGCGCTCGCACGGCTCCTCACGCGCTGGCTGCCGGACCCGCCGGCGCCGGCCGATCCCGGCCGTCCGGTCCATCTCGATGTCGCGGCGCTCGATTCGGCGACGGTGGCGCTGGCGAACGCCGCCCGGGAAACCCTGCGTATCGCCGACATGGTCGAGTCCATGCTGCGCGATGCGCTCGAGGTCCTCAAGCACAACGATCGCGCACGGGCGGAGGCGGTCGCGGCGCAGAACCGCTGCGTCGATCAGCTGGGAGGCGCGATTCGCCGCTATCTCGCCGACGTGAGCGGCGAGCAGACCCTCGACAACCAGCGGGAGGGTGCCCGGGGACAGGACATCCTGTCGGCGGTCATCAATCTCGAGCACATCGCCGACATCGTCACCAACAGCCTGGTCGAGTTCGCGGTGCGCAGCGTCAAGCGTGGCCGGGCGCTCTCGCCGGAAGAGCTCGAGACTGTAGACGCCATGCACGGTGAACTGCTCGAGAGTCTGAGGCTCGCGCTCGCCGTGTTCCTGCAGGCCGAGCCCCGTGACGCCAAGCGTCTGGCCGCCCGCAAGACACAGTTTCGCGAGTTCGAAGCGGCCGCAACCGTGTTGAGCGTGCGCCTCCTGCGCTCTGCCGCCGCCGCGAGCCGGCTCGAAGAGGCCGACGGAGCCGAGCGCGTCGCCGAGGAGAGTGATCTCTTTCTGCGCACCGTGCGGGATCTGAGGCGTGTCCACTCGCACCTCGCGAGCTTCGCCTACCCGGTCGTCCACCGAGTGCGTAGCCGCACCCGTCGCGGCGCCGCAGGCAGCGCAGCCGAGGCCAGTGCCGTCAGTGCATCCGCTGCGACGCCTCCCGTGTCGCCAAAGTCCACTGGCGCAGATGAGGACGATCTGGGATGACCTGCCTTGGGGGGGCAGACAATACTTTAGTTCTTATATAGTTAGCGATTCAACCTATCTTAGATTCAAGATTGATATTCCCAGGCTTCTGACTATCCCATGATCTATCTGGCCTCGACGTGGGTGATCCCGGTGCTTGTCGCGATCACCCTGCATGAGGCGGCCCATGGCTTCGTGGCGCATCATTTTGGCGACGACACCGCCTGGCAGCTCGGGCGAGTCTCCCTCAATCCGCTAAGACACATCGATCCCTTCGGCACGCTCTTCCTCCCGGCGCTGCTGCTGTTGACACATGCACCCTTTCTCTTTGGATATGCCAAGCCCGTGCCTGTGAACTTCGGACAGCTGCGAAATCCCCGCCGCCACATGATCTGGGTGGCCGCAGCCGGACCTGTCATGAACCTCGCGCTGGCGACGGCCGCAGCGCTGCTCTTGCACACGGTCGACTTTCTGCCGGTGGGTATCGATCAATGGGTGCTGAGGAATCTCGTCAACGCAATCAACATCAATGTCATTCTCGCAGTCTTCAACCTGATCCCACTCCCGCCCCTCGATGGCGGCCGAGTCGCCGTGGGGATTCTGCCCAATGTGCTCGCAGCACCGCTCGCCCGGCTGGCGCCTTATGGCATGTGGATCGTGATCGGGGCTTTTTTCCTGCTGCCGATTTTCGCGGCCCAGGCGGGCATCGACGTCAACCTCTTCAATCAGGTCATCACACGCCCGGCTGCCGCCATCATCAGTACCATCCTGCGCCTGACCGGCACGGGCTAGCGGACCCGTTAAACTGGCACTACTCCTGAGGAACAGACGCCGTGCAAGCAGCCGCAAGTTTCCCTGCCGACAATCCAGCAGCATCGTCGCCGATTGTTACGGTCGCGGGTCTGAGCAAGACATACGCAACCGGCCTCAAGGCGCTCAAGCGCATCGACCTGACGATTCGCCGCGGTGAAATCCTGGCGTTGCTTGGTCCGAACGGCGCAGGCAAGACGACCTTGATCAACATCATCTGCGGGATCGTCACGCCGAGCGAGGGCAGCGTAGTGGCCGACGGTCACGATATCGTGCGCGACTACCGCGCTGCGCGCAGCAAGATCGGCTTGGTCCCGCAGGAGCTTCACACCGATGCGTTCGAGAGCGTCTGGGCGACGGTGAAGTTCAGCCGCGGCCTGTTCGGCAAAGCCGCGAATCCTGCCCACTGCGAGAAAGTGCTACGGGATCTGTCGCTATGGGACAAGAAGAACTCGAAGATCATGACGCTTTCCGGCGGCATGAAGCGGCGGGTGATGATCGCAAAGGCGCTGTCGCACGAACCTCAGATCCTGTTCCTCGACGAACCGACTGCCGGCGTTGACGTCGAGTTGCGCCGTGACATGTGGCAGATGGTGCGTCGGTTGCGCGAGAGCGGAGTCACCATCATTCTGACCACACACTACATCGAAGAAGCCGAGGAAATGGCCGACCGCATTGGCGTCATCAGCAAGGGCGAATTGCTCGTGGTCGAGGACAAATCCCTGCTAATGCGCAAACTCGGTAAGAAACAGCTAACGTTGCAATTGCAGAATCGGCTCGCGAAGATTCCGCCGGAGCTGTCCGCCTATCCCCTCGAATTGACCGATGACGGCCATGCGCTCGTGTTCACGTTTGATACGCAGCGCAAGGAGACCGGCATCGCCACACTGCTCAAGCGCCTCGGCGACCTCCATATCGACTTCAAGGACCTGCATTCCAGCGAAAGTTCGCTCGAAGAGATCTTCGTCAACCTGGTGAGGACACGGACGTGAACGTGCCGGCGATCAGCGCCATCTACCGCTTCGAGATGGCACGAACCTTCCGTACGCTGATGCAGAGCATCGCCTCGCCCGTGCTGTCGACATCGCTGTACTTTGTCGTGTTCGGAGCTGCAATCGGTAGCCGCATGGGCGCCATCGATGGCGTCAGCTACGGCGCCTTCATTATCCCCGGCCTCATCATGCTGTCGCTGCTCAACGAAAGCGTCTCGAACGCATCATTTGGCATCTACCTGCCAAAATGGTCCGGCACAATCTTCGAACTACTGTCTGCGCCGGTATCGTACGTTGAAGTGCTGATAGGCTACGTCGGCGCCGCAACAACCAAATCAGTGATGCTGGGAATCTTGATTCTAGTCACGGCACGTCTGTTCGTGCCCTATGGAATTGCGCACCCCGTCTGGATGGTGGCCTTCCTGATACTGACGGCTGTAACCTTCAGCCTGCTCGGTTTCATCATCGGCCTGTGGGCCGACAGCTTCGAGCAGCTGCAGGTTGTGCCGCTCATGATCGTCACGCCCCTCACCTTCCTCGGCGGCGCGTTCTACTCGATCAGCATGCTGCCTCCTCTATGGCAGAAAATTACCTTGTTCAATCCGGTGGTCTACCTGATCAGCGGCTTCCGCTGGAGCTTCTACGGCGTGTCCGACGTGAACGTCGTCGCGAGCGCCGCCGCGACACTGGGCTTTCTTGCGTTGTGCCTGGTGGTCGTGAGCTGGATATTCAAAACCGGATATAAGCTCAAGACTTAGACGGCCCCGTCGCGCGCCGGCGCTCGGAAAGAAAAGCAGCTCACGCAGCTTGTGGCGGCCCGATCACGCTCTTTGACGCGGAGCGAGCCTCTGTGTCAGCCTAAGTGAATGAAGCAGAGCGTGGACCTTTCAGGAACTGCTTTCTGCGACGTCGATGGGACCGGCTACGCCAGGGATTTCATCACCTACCTGGATCAGGCGGCAGATCACTTCAGGCCGCTGAAAGTCTTTACTCACTCACTCCTGCGACTCCGACCGGGTGAAAGGATTTTGGACGTAGGGTGCGGCTGTGGAGACGATCTCCGCGAGCTAGCAACTTTGGTTACTCGGAATGGTTGCGCGGTGGGCATTGATAGTAGCCAGTCGATGATCGATGAAGCACGTCGGCGCAATGCCAAGTGTGGGCTTCCACTGCAGTTCGAACGGGGCGACGCCGGGCACCTCCGGTGGCATTCAGACTATTTCGATGCGTGTCGTGCAGACCGCGTCTTTCAGCACTTACCCGATCCGCAACGAGCATTGAACGAGATGATTCGCGTGCTGAAGCCGGGTGGTCGTATATTGGTCGTTGATCGGGATTGGGGAATGGTCGCGGTGGATGCATCTGACGTTGAAACGACTCGCGTGGTCCTGAATCGGGCACGCGCAGGCATCCGTAATGGCTGGATGGGGAGAGGGCTTGGCGGACTCTTCAAGAAGGCAGGAGTCATCAATGCAGAGGTTCAAACAAGAAGCATCAGCATCAAGAGTTTCGCCGCCGCCGACACCCTGCTGGACTTGCGCGTGGTGCTTGACCATGCGATTGCCGAAAAGCTCGTAAGCCAGGCCGTGGCCGCTAAGTGGCTTAACGATCTCCTCGATCGCGATGCCGCGAGCAAGTTCTTTGCGACGGTGACGCTATACATAGCCTGCGGCAGGAAGAGGCTATCCGTTGGTGCGTGAGTGCTGGCGACGTGGCAATTTTAATGTTTCGCGCCGCGAGTTCATCGAGGCCGGCGTGGTCGCGAGCGTCGGTACCCTGCTCACAAGGCCGTTGCCGGCCGCCGAGCCGCCGGCGTTGTCGCTGCCGCTGATCACCAAAGCCATACCCTCGACCGCAGAGAGGATTGCAGCGATTGGGATCGGCACCGACTCATTTCGCGACAAGCTGCGCGACGAGATCCGTGCGGAGCTCAAGCGCATGAGTGAGCTCGGTGGTTCGGTGATCGACACGGCCGCCGCCTATGGTGACAGCGAAGCGCTGATCGGTCAGGCGCTTGACAGCCTCGGCACGCGCGACAAGATGTTTATTGCGACGAAGCTCGTAGGTAGCGAATCCAACGGCCGCTCCGGCGCGACGGGCGCCGGCAGCTTCGAGCGATCGCTCCAGCGGCTGAAAACGCCGCGCGTCGATCTCCTGCAAGTCCACAATCTCAACGGCGTGGCGGGGCTGATTCCCTTGATGCAGGAGTGGAAGAAGGCTGGAAGGATTCGCTACGTCGGCGTAACCACGTCCCGCGTCAGCCAACACGCAGAGATCATCGACGCCATGCGCAACTACCCGCTCGATTTCATCCAGGTGGACTATTCGATAGCCAACCGCGACGCGGCCGAGGCAATTCTTCCGCTCGCGCTGGAGCGCAAACTCGCTGTGTTGGCTAATTTACCCTTTGGACATTCTTCGCTGTTCCGGCAAGCCGCGGACCGTGAGTTGCCGGGCTGGGCGGCTGATATCGATGTAGCGACCTGGGGGCAATACTTCCTCAAGTATGTCATCTCGCATCCGGCGGTGACCTGCGCCATACCGGGCTCAACAAAGGTGAGCCACTTGCTGGACAATCAGGGCGCCGGCCGCGGCCGACTCCCGGACGCAGCCATGCGCCGCAAGATGGAGGAGTACTGGGACCGACATGAAACTGATTGAGCCAGTCCTGGCTGAGGTAGCCGCTATTCGAACCCTGAGACGGGACATTCATGCGCATCCCGAACTTGGTTTTCAGGAGCAGCGGACCTCGGATCTGATCGCCAGGACACTCACCGCCTGGGGCATCCCTGTGCATCGGGGCCTGGGAAAAACCGGAGTGATCGGTATAGTCAAAAACGGCAGCGCGAGCCGTGCCGTTGGGTTGCGCGCTGACATCGACGCACTGCCGGTAACGGAGCACAACACGTTCGCTCACGCGAGCGTGCACCGCGGAACAATGCACGCCTGCGGCCATGATGGTCACATCGCCATGCTGCTGGCCGCCGCCAAACATCTGGCCGGTCATCGCGACTTCGACGGGACCGTCTACCTGATCTTTCAACCTGCCGAAGAAGGCGGCGGCGGCGCGCGCGAGATGATCAGGGACGGTCTGTTCGATTTGTTCCCGATGGAAGCAATCTTCGGCCCCCACAACTGGCCCGGCCTGCAGGTCGGCCAATTTGCAATAAAATCCGGGCCGGCATTTGCGTCCAGTAACGAATTCAAGATCATTGTCCGTGGTAAAGGCGCGCACGCGGCGATGCCGCACAACGGCATCGATCCACTACCGGTGGCCTGCCAGATCGTACAGGCGTTCCAGACCATCATTTCCCGCAATAAGAGCCCGATCGATGCGGGCGTGATCTCGGTCACCATGATCCGGGCCGGCGAGGCCACCAACGTAGTGCCCGACTCCTGTGAACTGCAGGGTACTGTGCGAGCCTTCACGGTGGAGGTGCTCGACATGATCGAGCAGCGCATGCGGCGAATCACCGAAGCCACCTGCCAGGCGTTCGAAGCCTCCGGCGAATTCACCTTCACGCGCAACTACCCTCCCACCATCAACCATCCTGGGGAAACGGAGTTTGTGCGCAATCTGCTAAGTGCTCTGGCCGGAGCGCACAACGTGAAGGAGTTCGAACCCACGATGGGAGCCGAGGACTTCAGCTTCTTTCTACTCGAAAAGCCCGGCTGCTATTTTCTCATCGGCAATGGCGACGGCAGTCATCGCATCGGCGGCCACGGCGCCGGGCCTTGCATGCTGCACAACCCGAGCTATGACTTCAACGACGAACTGATCCCGCTGGGCGGATCGATGTGGGTGCGTTTGGCTGAAAACTGGTTGAACGCTCGATAGCAGAGCCAAGGCTATAATCGTGATTGTCCTTCGGTCTGGGTACGAGGCCACTCAATGAATGCGTCACGGCAACCAGTATGGCGCAGCGAGGCGGAACGGCGGGCGAGGATCGATCTGGCCGCCTGTCATCGCCTGGCGGCGCGCTTCGGTTTCAGCGAGGGCATCGACAATCACATGACGATGCTCGTTCCGGGACACTCCGAGCGGTTTTACCTCGCGCCCTTCGGGCTACTGTGGTCGGAAGTGAAAGCCAGCGATCTGCTGGAGCTGGACTTCACCGGAACCGTGGTGGCCGGCAGCGGCTTGGTCGAGGACACGGCTCTTTACATCCACCTCTCAGTACACCGTCTGATACCTCAGGCCCGGTGTGTGCTGCACACGCATATGCCTCATGCCACGGCTCTGAGCATGCTCGAGGATCCGCGCCTGGACATGGCGGCGCAGAACGCGCTCGGCTTCCATGACGACATCGCCTACGTCGATTACCAGGGCTTGGCGCTGGACTACGGCGAGGGCGAGCGCCTGGCACGCGCCTTGGGCGGCAAATCGGTCCTCATGCTGCGCAATCACGGCGTCCTGGTTACGGCGCGCTCGGCGGCACAGGCGTTTGAGCGTCTGTACTTCCTCGAGCGGGCCTGTCAGGCGCAGGTCCTGGCGCTCTCAACGGGACGCAAGCTCCGCATCGTTCCGCAGTCGGTCGTGCAGGCGACCGTCGCACAGTTCAGGGCCGGGGAGAGCGTCGGCGGTGAGGAGCGCACTGAGCTGCACTTTCAGGCTCTGAAGCGGTTGTTGGATCGCAGCGAAGCGGATTATGCGAGTTGAAACCCCCGCGAACAGCGTCTGAGCCGGCCGCCGGCACACGCTGGTCGATCGTGGCTCTGCTGGCCGCGGCGCTGTTCATCAACTATGTCGATCGCGGCGCGGTGCCCACCGCCGCGCATCTGATCCAGGACGAGCTCGGATTTTCCGCGCGCCAACTGGGGCTGCTGTTCTCGGCGTTCTTCTGGTCCTATACCCTGCTGCAGATCCCTGTCGGGTGGGTCGCCGAGCGCTATGGCGCCCAGCGGGTCCTGGCCGGGGGGCTCGCCGTGTGGGCGTGCGCCACCATGCTCGTCGGCCTCGCACAGTCCTTCGCCGCCCTGCTCGCGCTGCGACTGCTGCTCGGCATCGGAGAGAGCGCCGGCTTCCCCGCTGTTTCGAAATTGCTCGCAACGCTGGTACCGGTCAAGAGCCTGGGCACCGCCAACGGCATCGTTGCGTTCGCGTACCTGTTGGGTCCGGCTGTGGGCGCTTACTGCGGCGGACTCATCATGGTGGAGTTCGGCTGGCGAGCCGCATTCTGGGTATTCGGCGGGCTCTCGCTGCTCTGGCTGTTGCCCTGGTCGCGAGTCGAGCTGCCGCGACGCGCGCTTCAGGCGAGCGCCGCTGACGGTCCGACGCTGCGCACCCTTCTCAGGCAGCCATCCCTGTGGGGCACGAGCCTCGGTCTGTTTTCAAGCAACTACACCTTCTACTTCATGCTGACATGGCTGCCTTTCTATCTGGTGCGTGAGCGCGGATTCTCGACCGGCGAGATGGCGAGCCTGACGGGCAGCGCCTATGTCGTGAACGCGCTGAGCGCGCTGATCGCGGGCTGGGCAATCGACCGTGTCGCGCGCTCCGGACGTGCGAACCTCGCTTACAAGGCCGTGATGGTGGCGGCGCATGTGGGGTCGGTCGCCTGCATGCTGTGCATCGCGCTGGCATCGCCGCCCTGGGCAGTCGGGGGGATCTTCGTCTATCAGATCCTCTCCGGAATGTCTTCGCCGGGTGTGTTCGCCATGTCGCAGATCCTCGCCGGTCCAGGTGCCTCCGGTCGCTGGGTGGGAATCCAAAACGCCGCAGGCAATCTCGCCGGTGTCATCGCTCCGGCGCTCACCGGCCTGCTCGTCGAGGCGACCCATCACTTCACAGCAGCATTCCTGCTCGCCGCGAGCGTCAGTGTTCTGGGCCTGGCCGGGTGGGTATGGATGGTTCCCCGGCTCGCCCCCCTCCCCTGGCCCACACTCGGGGCGGCGGCTGCTCTTGAACCGGTGCGACAGATTCGCCCTCCTGCGGCGTGAGGGTCAATTGGCTGCGCGCCACCGCGCGGCAGCTCACCCTGCGGCCAGCGTGCGCTCGACGGCCCCGGTGAGCTTCCCGATGAGCTCCGACAGCTCCGCCTCGCGGGCGTTGTACGGAGGCGCCACGATGATGGTGTCGCCCAGCACGCCTCCCACGTGGCCGGCGCACGGATAACAGATCAGCCCGTTCTCGAATGCGCGCCGACCGATCGTATGACTGACGGCCCGCTCCGCCGGGAAGGGCTCCTTGGTGGCGCGATCGCGCACCAACTCGATACCGATCAGATAGCCCCGGCCGCGCACGTCGCCGACCTCATCGAACCGCTCGAGCGCTGCCCGCAGGTCGCGGCGCAGCGCCTCGCCGCGGATCCGAACATGCGACACCAATGACTCACGCTCGATGATGCGCTGAACTGCAAGACCCGCAGCGCACGCGGTCGTGTGTCCTGAATACGTGTGTCCGGTCAGAAACGATGCCATGATGTCAGGGACTATTCCATCGTGTTCAAGAGCGCGCCAGGTCCCGCACCGGCCGGCCCCGCACATCACCTCGTCGGAGATCACGAGTACGTTATGCCGGTCACAAACGGCGCGGACTGCCTTCGCGTATCCGGCAGGAGCAGGCACGACACCGCCCGCCGCCCCCACGACTGGCTCGAAAATGAACGCCGCGACCTGCTGTGAGCCGAGCGCTTGGATCCGTGCATCGAGTTCATCAGCCAAAGCAGCCGTAAGCTCAGCTGCGGACAGCCCGCCCAAAGGCCGGTAAGCGTTGGCAGCAGAGACGAACGACACCTCGAGCAGGCTTCCTTCGAACGGGCGCCGACGCTCCAGGAAGCCTGACACGGAAAGCGCGCCCAAGGTATTGCCATGATAGGAGCGCTCCCGAGCCACGAAACGCGTCTTCGTGGGCACACCGCTGGCATCCCAGTATTGCAGCGCCAGCTTCATCGCCGACTCGACCGCTTCCGAACCGCTGGACGAGTACACGATGTGCCCGAATTGAGGTCCGCAGCGCGCGCGGAGCAGGCTCGTCAGCTCCTCAAGCGGTTCGCTGGTAAAGAGGTAGCGGTAACCGCACGCCACCTTTCCAAGTTGCTCGACGATCGCCGCGTTGACCTCGCGGTTACCGTGACCGATGCTGAACGCGGCGGGGCCGCCCGATCCGTCCAGATACTGCCGGCCATCGGCGTCATACACGTAGCTCCCTGCGCCTCTCACGATGCGAGGCAGCGCTTGCATCCCCCAACCCATGGCGCGATGTGCAGTCATATTCCGGCACCTGCCGCGCGGCGGCCATGCGCGTCGTCGCGAAGACCAGCTGCCGTCTTGCAATCCGTCATCGACTAAGGTGCATCGACACCACTGCCGGCACCAAAATGTCGGTCAGCGATCAGGCACAGTATCTCAAACATCATCGTAGCTCCGACCAATGCAGTGTTGCCGGTCTGGTCGTAAGGCGGCGCAACCTCAACCACGTCACCACCGATCAGGTTCAGACCCCGCAAACCACGCAACAGGCGCTGGGCTTCCAATGTTGTAATGCCGCCGACCTCGGGGGTGCCTGTACCGGGTGCGTAGACGGGATCGAGCCCGTCTACGTCAAACGAGATGTACGTGGGTCCATCGCCGACAACCGCACGCGCCTCTGCGATGACGCGATCAACGCCCAGTGAGGCGAACTCCTCAATGAAGACCACGCGCATGCCATGCGATCGGGAGAACTCGATGCCATCCATGAAGTTCTGGCCGCCTCGAATGCCAATCTGGATCGTGCGCTTGGGGTCCAGCACGCCGGCTTCAACGGCCAGGCGAAAAGGCGCACCGTGAGTGAACTTTGATCCATAGAACTCACCCCAGGTGTCGGTGTGAGCGTCGATATGCACCATGCCGATCGGCGCCGTGGCGGCAATTGCCCTGAATATGGGGTAGGTAATGGAGTGATCACCGCCGGCGCTGATCGGTATCACGCCCGCCGCCTTGACCTTGCGATAGAAAGCCTCGATATCGTCGTTCTGCTTTTCCAGGTCGTACCGATGAGAAAGGCGTACGTCACCGAGATCGGCAATCCGGCACAGCTCGTACGGATTGACGCCCAGAGCGAGGTTAAATGCCCGCATGAGGCTGGACGCGTTGCGTATTTCGCGCGGGCCATGTCGTGCGCCAGGCCTGTTTGTGACCCCGAGATCAGTCGGGACGCCAATCAGTCCGATGTCCACACTCTCAAGTGTGGTTGCCAGAGGAGCACGCATGAATGTTGCAATCTCGGTATAGCGCGGCTCCTTCATCGGGTCATAAGCATTCTCACCCGCAATGTCAGGCCTGATGTAACGCTCGGTGCTCACGCGTCGTAGTCTCGTTTGAATTGAGGATCAGTTGATCATAGGCACATCGTACCTCGAACGCGACGCAAGGGAAGCCCAAGGCCAAGGTTTCGCCTAAAGCCGCTTCCAGTCCTTGAGAATCTCGCGCGCCGCGTTGTGTCCGGGAATGCCTGAGACCCCGCCCCCGGGGTGTGAGGACGAGCCGCACTGGTAGAGCCCGATTATCGGAGTGCGGTAGTCCGCCCAATGGGGTGCAGGACGCTGCCAGAACAGCTGATCGGCCGAGAGTTCGCCGTGGAAGATGTGGCCCTGGGGCAAGCCGACGATGGCCTCGAGGTCCGGCGCGACCAGCGTTTCGATATCGATGACCTGTGCGGAAAACCCGGGCGCCATCTCGTCGAGCACATCGAGCGCCGCCTTCGTCAGATGCGGCTTCTCATCGGCCCAGGAGGCGTTGTCCCGCAGCGTGTAGGGCGCGTGGCCGCCAAAGACATTGATGACGTGCTTGCCTGGAGGGGCCAGCGAATCATCCACAATGGTGGGCACGACCGCGGTCAGAAACGGCCGGCTGGAGTACCAGCCGTACTTGGCATCGTCGTACGCGCGCTCCAGATAATCGATACCCGGCGCGACGTGCACGTAGGTCGGATACCTGAACTGCTGCCGCGCGGCATCGAAGGCCCGATAGCGCGGCGGCTCGTGGGCGGCGATGTTCATCTTGAAGGCCGTCGAAAACGTGCGGAACGTGTCGATCTCACGCAACAGGTCCGCAGGCAAGTGCCTGGCCGCGACCAGCCGCCGGAACAGCGTCGGCGCCGCGGCATTGGAGGCCACGACCCGGGCGTGGAATTCGCGCCCGTCGACCGTGCGCACGCCTTGCGCACGGCCTGCGTTCACCAGCACCTCCGCCACCGGTGCCTGCGTCATGATTTGCATGCCAGAGCGAGATCCAGAGCGCGCGATCGCTGCCGTGATACCGCCCATACCGCCGCGCACAAAACCCCAACCGCCCGCCCCCTGATGCTCGCCCATCAGGTGATGCATGAGCACGTATGCCGTGCCGGGGGACTTCGGGCCGGCAAAGGTGCCGATCGAGGCGTAGTACGCGAGCAGGCATTTGATCGTGTCGTGCTCGAACCAGGCAGACAGATAGTCGTAGGCACTCTGAGTCAACAGGTCGATCATGCGATATGCACCATCGCCAATCGTGCGATGACGCCATAGCAGGGCGGCACTCTTCTTAAAGCCACTCCAGCTGCGCCGCACCGGGTCAACCGGTGTCTCGAAGAGCAACTGCCGCACGACGGCCGCGGACTCCTCGAGATAACGTGCGAACTGTGGATAGATCTCCGCGTCGTGACGCGAGAACCGCGCAAACTCGGCCTGGGTTTTCTTGATGTCATCACTGAAGACGATGTAGTTGTCGGCGCCGAGGGGGCAGAACAGATCGTTGGCCGGCAATACTTCCAGCCCAAATGAGTTGAGTTCCAGATCCTTGATGACGCGTGGATGCAACAGACTCATCACATAGGAAAATCGGGATGCGCGGAAACCCGGGCTGAACTCCTCGGTGACGGCGGCGCCACCCACGATCTCGCGCCGTTCCAGTACCAGGGTCTTCAGACCAGACTTGGCGAGGTAGGCGCCACACACCAGCCCGTTGTGTCCTGATCCGATTACGATCACATCATAGGTAGTCGGCACCTCGCCCTCCCCGTCGATCGGACTGCCGTGGCGCTATCGTGTCTCGCCGCCGGTACGACGGCAAGCTGCTGAGGATGGCGAGCTTGAATTGTTACCGCGCATCGCTGATGCTGCTGCGTCCGATGCGAAGTCTGCAGCGATGTTAACCAGCGCGGTCTTTATTACCTGCGCCGTCACGGGCTCGGGCGATTCGGTCAAAAAGAACGCGAACGTTCCCGTCACGCCTGAGCAGATCGCCGCGTCGGCGCTTGAGGCGCATTCCGCCGGGGCGGCCATCGTGCATCTTCATGTTCGTGATCCGGCCTCCGGCGACCCAAGCCGCGAGCCGGCGCTGTTTCGGGAGGTGTTCGAACGGATCCGCGGCAAGAATAATGAGGTGATCATCAATCTGACGGGAGGCATGGGCGGTGATCTGTTGCTGGGACCCGACGAAGCGCCCCTCAATTACGCCAGTGGGACTGACTTCGTAGGTCCCCGTGAGCGCATTGCGCACATCATCGAATTACTGCCTGAGATCGGCAGCCTCGACTGCGGGTCGCTGAACTTCGATGAAGCCCTGTACGGCACGACGCCCCGATACTTGCGTTACATGGCTCGAGAGTACCGCAGGACGGGCGTGCGCCCCGAGATCGAAGTCTTCGAGCTCGGGCACATCGAGCTTGCCAGGCAACTCATCGCGGAAGGCCTTATCGATGCGCCCGCCTTATTCCAACTCTGTCTCGGCATAAAGTACGGCGCACCGGCCACGACCGAGGCTATGCAGGCGATGCGAGACGCCCTGCCGCACGGGGTTCATTGGTCAGCCTTTGGCGTCGGCCGGATGCAGATGCCCATGGTCGCCCAGGCCGTGCTCCTGGGGGGCAATGTGCGGGTGGGTCTGGAGGACAACATCTACCTTGAAAAGGGCGTGCCGGCGACCAATGCACAACTGGTCGAACGTGCGGTTGCGATAGTGGAGCTGTTGGGCGCACGTGTGCAATCCGCCGCTGAAGCGCGCAAGCGCCTGGGCCTCGCTACGCGGCCCCGGCAGCCCGCCGGGCCCTTGCCATTAGAGCTTTGAACCGACCGGTCGCGGACAGCTCTTCACGCGCTGCTTGCGCCGTCCAAAGCGCCTTACGACGGGCGACGAAAGAACTCGTCGCTAGCTGCTCGAGGGAGCCGGCCTTTGCGAACAGGAACCCTTGCCCGGCGACACAACCCAGCGCCAGCAGGGCGGCAACCTGGGGTTCGAGCTCGATTCCTTCTGCCACTGTATCGAGTCCGAGCGTCTCGCCCAGCGTGATGACGGCGCGCGCAAGCTCGGGCCCATTGTCGGAGTTGGTCAGACGGCTTACAAAAGAACGGTCGATCTTCAGAATGTCGATCGGGAAGCGGTGA
>WNFP01001933.1_pt1 | contig 16290 bp, 19 predicted proteins | sample 5400201 | NCBI WGS metagenome assembly WNFP01 (sample SAMN13153355, study PRJNA577476) | soil metagenome | isolation source: 115 cm saprolite under Madrone tree | place: USA:California | collected 2016-06-14 | reverse complement strand
CACGAGATTCGCGCGCGGGCACCGCGGCAGGCGCCGCGTTTCGTCACGAAGTTGTAGATCCCACCCTTTCCGTCTTTGTCGCCTGGATACCAGTTTTGCACCGTGGCATACCGGATCTCTGCGTCCTCGAGTGCGACCAGCTCCACGACTGCGGCGTGAAGCTGATTTTCGTCGCGCATCGGCGCGGTACAGCCTTCGAGGTAGCTCACGTAAGAGCCCTTGTCGGCGATGATCAGCGTTCGCTCGAACTGCCCACTGTTCTTGGCATTGATCCGGAAATAGGTCGACAGCTCCATCGGACAGCGCACGCCGGACGGCACGTAGACGAATGAACCATCGCTGAACACCGCGGAGTTCAGCGTTGCAAAGTAGTTGTCGCTGTACGGCACGACACTGCCGAGATATTTGCGCACCAGCTCCGGATGCTCGCGCACCGCTTCGGAGATCGGGCAGAAGATGACCCCCAGATCCTTGAGCCTGTCCTTGAAGCTGGTCGCTACCGAAATCGAGTCGAACACAGCATCTACTGCTACGCCGGCGAGGGCGGCGCGCTCCCCAAGCGGAATACCGAGCTTCTCATAAGTCTTGAGCAGTTCCGGATCGACCTCGTTCAGGCTCTCCGGCTGCTTCTTGCCCTTCGGTGCGGCGTAATAATAAATCTCCTGGTAATCGATCTTTGGATAGGTCACGCGCGCCCAGGTTGGCTCCTCCTCCTGCTCTTGTTGCCAGATGCGGAACGCCTTCAGCCGCCAGTCGAGTAGCCACTGTGGCTCGCTCTTTTTGGCGGAAATAAACCGGACGGTATCCTCGTTGAGGCCCTTCGGCGCCAGGTCCGATTCGATGTCGGTTACGAAGCCATATTTGTAGTCGCCGCCGAGTGACCGGACTGTGTCGATCGTCTGCTGGGTTGCGGCCATAGGAACCTCAATGCTCAGCGATGGTCTTTGGCGGAGGGCAGTCGGCGCGACGACAAAGGTCGCGCCGGCGCCTCGAATACCGGCGCGGACATGGTGATATCGGCAAGCGATACATCGTCGAGCGCCTTGCGCACAGCCATATTGACCCTGTGCAGCCCAACTCGCGATGGACATACGGCCTCGACGGTGCAGCGGCCCGGTCGTGGCTTGATACACTGTGTGAGCGCCACGGGACCGTCGAACGTGCTGACAATGGCACCAACCGAAATTGTCGACGCTGGACGCTCGAGTATGTAACCGCCATTGGCGCCGCGAATGGAGGCAAGCAGGCCTTCACGGCAAAGCCGCACCAGAACCTTCGCGACCGTTGGTGCCGGCAGCTGTGTCGCCGCAGCAACCTTTGCAGCGGTGTGGATGTTGTGGCGATTTTCGGCGACGTGCGTCATCAGCACCACCGCAAAATCGGCCAGGCGGCTCAGGCGCATCATTCTGCGACAACCTCATTGTTGACCAGCTTGATCGCTGTTGAGTCATCTAAGACTGGTTCAGTCTTATTTCAATCCCGAAGCCCGATTTCTGCGCCGTTCGTTCCTTGGAGAATTAGGGCGCGAACCGAGGCGTCATGTGACTGAAAAGCGCAGTTCTTGGGGTCCGCCGACCCCCTGTCCTTTCTCAAAACCGGATCCGCGCGAACGGAAACGCGAATGGCTGATCCGTTAAGGTTCGATGCCGATCGAGGCTTTGACCCCAGCGGCTTCACGGGCGAAGGCGTCTGTACCCCAATGACGGATCATTGCCGAGACGCCAGTTCCGCGATTGCGTCCGCGAGTTTCCGTGGCGTAATGCCAAAGTTCTCGATGCCTGGTAAGATTTCCGATGAAATGTTGTCGTCCTCGAGGAGATCGACTTGGGCAACCGTCAGCGGCGGCCTCGGAAGGAATTCAAGGAGTTGGGCCATCGGATGAGCCAGCGCGAATGGGATTGAAACGAAAAGGCGCCGGCGCCCCATGTGAAACAGCGCCCTTTCCATGATCTCCCGGAGGGTAAGGCTCTCCGGGCCTCGGAGTTCGTAGATATTGCCGCTTGCCGCAGGATTGCGCAGCGACAGGCACGCCGCCTCCGCGACATCGAGCACATGAACCGGCTGCATTTTTGTAAGTCCGCCACCGATGAGCGGAATGACAGGTGTCGATCGGATAATTCGGGCAAGAGTATTGAGGAAGGCGTCGTCCGATCCGAACATAACGCTCGGACGAAGGATCACGGCTCGGGGAAAGGCTTCCTGCACGATCGCCTCGCCGCGACCGCGCGCGCGGATGTATTTGGAGTGCGAAGCGACGTCGGCGCCAATACCAGAGATATGAACGAGGCGAGCGACGCTCAGGCGATTGCACGCCTTTGCGATATTGCCTGCGCCAAGCTCGTGGACGGCCGTGTAAGTCGCTCCACCCCTTTCCACATATGTCGAAACGGCGTTGACGACGCCTTCCGCCCCTTCGACGGCCGCGTCCACCGTACCCTCGTCCCGGACGTCTGCCGCTACAAACATTGCACGACCGGATCGCTCAGCATCGGCGCCGAGGGCAAGTTGCTTGGCGTGACGCGCGGCGACGCGGACCATCGCACCTTCATGGATGAGGCGCTCGACGATGTGACGGCCGAGGAAACCGGTTCCGCCGAAGACGGTTACCAACGTCATATCCAGACGCCCCTTCCTTGATCTCCTCATCGCACTTGTGGTTGCCGGAAAACCTCCCTGCCGCAGAAGCCTTATTATATTCCGATGCCCGTCGACACACACCTTCCCTGAGCGGAAACGGGCCCTATCCTGGCCCTATCGGACCGGACGGACGCTTTTGGGTCGCGGTCCCACGCGGTGGCCACGGAGGCACTCGGCCAAGTGCCCAACATGAACCGGCGCGATGCCATTTGGGTCGAAATGAACCCAAATATTTGATCCAGGTATGTTGAAGCGTATCCGGATCAAACTCTAGGATTCGTCCTCCTGGTCCTGCGGCGCCGGCGCGTCCGGATCCGGTGCCTCCTCGGACGGCACGCGATAGGCCTCGGTGCGCCAGCGGTCGAGGTCGATCTTGCGGCAGCGCTCGGAACAGAAGGGCCGGGAAGCTTGCACCGCGGGCTTGCCGCAGATCGGGCATTTGCGCGGCTTGGCCTGACGTTTCTGGGCGCGTCGCGCCGCCAGATCGGCAATCTTGTCGCTCATTCCACGCCGCTCTCCTTACCCCACATTTCACTCAGCGTCGGGCCTTTGCGCCGACGCGTCATCTCCACCAGGCCGAGACGCGACATGGTCCCCACCGAGCACGGTTCCCAATCGTCCGCCACCGCATGGCGCATGGCCTCGCTCACCTGACGGCGCTGGAGGGACGCCTTCAGGTCGATGAAGTCGATCACCACGATGCCGCCGATATGGCGCAAGCGCAATTGCCGGGCAATCTCCTTAGCCGCCTCCAGATCGATCTTGAGCCAGAGCCGCTCGCCGGCAACGCCCTGCGAGGTGCCGCTGTTGACGTCGACGACAGTCAGAGTCAGGCCAGGCTCGAACAACAGCCAGCCACCCGATGGCAGCTCCACGTGCGGGTCCAGCGCCGCCGCAACCTCGGCCTCGATCTCGGCCATGCTCGGTGACCAGTCGCGCTCGGGTCGATGCTCGATGCGCAAGCGCCGGCTCGCCGGCAAGCTTGCCGCCATGGCGCTCAATTCCTCGGTCGCGCGGCGGGTATCGGCGAAGATCTCGAGATCGCCCCCCAACCGGCCGAGCAGTCGGCGCAGCGGACCTTCCTGGGTCAAGCGCTGGGGGGGCCGCGTGCCGGCGGGCAGCACCACCGCTTCGCCGATCCGGGCGGTGAGCCGGGCGCCTTTGCCGGCGGTTGGATCGCGCGAGACCTCCACCGTCACGGCCTGTCCCTCCACCGGCGGCGTCGGACAGGCGGCCAACGGCAGGAACCCCGGCTGGGTCAGGCCGATGTCGACAAAGGCGCTCTCCAATCCGCGGTCGATCTTAAGCACCCGGCCTAAGAAGCGGTCGCCCACCATGCTGCCGTGGCCTTCGGCGAACTGCCAGGCACCCTGCAGCCGATCGCTGTCGTCGACGAGGGCGGCACGAAGCGGCCCCTGTTCAGCGGCCACGAACAATCGCCTCATCGGCGATAGCCCAGGCCTTGGAGCATCGCCCAGGTCTCGGCGAGCGGCAGGCCGACGACATTGGAATAAGAGCCAGTGATCGCCGGGATGAAGGCCGCCGCCAGACCCTGAATGGCATAACCACCCGCCTTGCCGCGCCATTCGGCGCCGGCCAGGTAGTGTTCGATCTCGACAGGCGATAACCGCTTGAAGACGACCGCGGTTACGACCAGACGGCGAAGCCTGCGGCCATCGGGCCCCCTCAATTCGACAGCGCCCAGCACCCGATGGCGCCGGCCGGAAAGAAGTTCCAGGCAGGATCGCGCCGTGACCGCATCGTCCGCCTTGGGCAGGATGCGCCGCCCGCAGGCGACTACCGTATCGGCCGCCAGCACATGGGCGCCGAGGTGGCGCGGGGCGACGGTGTCAAGCTTGGCCGCGGCCAGGCGCCGCGCATATGCGGCCGGCAGTTCGCCCTTCAGCGCCGCCTCGTCGACCTCCGCCGGGTCGATCCTATCGGGCGGCAGGCCGATCTGGCGCAGCAGATCGAGCCGCCGGGGCGAGGCGGAAGCGAGAACCAGCGTTGGGGGAAGAATTGCCGCGGCCAACGGGGGCCGGTCCGGCTATTTGAAGCGGAAGGTGATGCGACCCTTGGTCAAGTCATAGGGCGTCATCTCGACATTGACGCGATCGCCGGCCAGAACCCGAATACGATTCTTTCGCATCTTGCCCGAAGTATGAGCGAGGACAATGTGGTCGTTATCAAGCTTCACCCGAAACATCGCATTGGGCAGCAGTTCCATCACCATGCCCGAAAATTCGATCAGATCTTCTTTGGCCATCCCGTATCCCTTCGTTGTCGGCGCGGCGGCGCAATTCGCCTCGGCTCCCTGGCGCCGGGCGCGGATCATACTCCCTCGTTCGGGCGCCGACAAACGCTTCGAAGGCGGGGTAATATGCGCATTTGAAAGTCGGTTTTCAGCCGATACGGCGACATTCAAAGGTGAAACAGAGTCCGCATGAGAGGGAACGCCGATGTTTGGCCGAGCCTGCCGTTTGCGGACTGGCAGGATACATGTGCCACGCTGCAGCTCTGGACCCAAGTGGTCGGCAAGATCCGCCTGGCACAGGCGCCCATGATCAATCACTGGTGGCAGGTGCCCCTATATGTGACCGCGCGTGGGCTTACCACCTCGCCGATACCCTTCGGTGCCATCAGCTTTCAGATCGATTTCGATTTCGTCGACCATCGGCTCGTCATCGCCACCAGCGAGGGCCGAAGCGCCGGCCTGACCCTGGAACCTCGCCCCGTCGCGGATTTCTACCGTGAACTGATGGCGCAGATGAAGAAGCTCGGCATATCGGTGAAAATCTGGACGATGCCGGTCGAAATTCCCGACGCGATCCCCTTCGAAATCGATCGCGTGCACGCCTCTTACGACAAGGACTACGCGAACCGCTTCTGGCGCATCCTGGTCCAGTGCGATCGTGTGTTCAAACAATTCCGCTCGCGGTTCCTGGGCAAGGTGAGCCCGATTCATTTCTTTTGGGGCAGCTTCGATCTTGCCGTCACCCGCTTCTCGGGCCGTCCCGCCCCGGACCACCCAGGCACCGCACCCCATGTCGCGAACTGGGTGATGCGGGAGGCCTATTCCCACGAGGTCAGCAGCTGCGGATTCTGGCCGGGCGGCGGTGCGATGGGGCCTGCATTCTATTCATACGCCTATCCCCAGGCGCCGGGCTTCCCGGAGGCGACGGTCAAACCGAGCAGCGCCTTTTGGAACGCGAACTTGGGGGAATTCATCCTGCCTTATGATGCCATGAGGCAAGATCATTCCGCCGACGACCGGCTCCTCGAGTTCCTGGAGAGCACTTACGCCGCCGCCGCCGGCTTGGCACAGTGGGACCGCACCGCCTTGGAGCGTCGCTAGATCAGGAAAAGGAACTGAGGTTGTGAAGACGCGAAAGTTTGCTGCCGGAGGCTATCGATATATCGAGGGAGTCTTTCAGTATTCCGCCGGCGTCAGAGCCAGCGACGGTCAGGAGATCGTGCGCCTGCAGTTCCGCCGGCCGGTGGCGCTCGCCGAGGGCTTCATGCGCATAGAGCGGCATTTGACCGAGTCCGACCGTCCGCTGGCTGCCTTCTGTGCCTGCGAATTGCGATCGCCGGCCCCGTTCTCAGAGGCGGGATTCCGATCGTTCAACGAGCATTACGTGGGCATGTTGGACCGTTGGGGGATATTGCAGGAAGGCAAAAGCCCGCTGGCCCGCAGCAACGTCTGCCCGGCGGTAGCACCACCCTCGGAGCCTTCTTTCCACGCTTTCTGCTATACCCGGCCTACCATCGGCGGGCTGCCGTCATTCGTCATCTCAGGCAGCGGCGAGACGACGGAAGGGCTTGGCAGCTATCGCGACCATATTGTCGGATACGGCGATACCAGCCGCGACGGCTTGCGCAAGAAGGCTCTCCATGTGCTGTCCGTCATGGAGCGCCGGCTTGCCGCCCTGGGCCTGGGCTGGGCCGATACCACGCATACGCAAATTTACACGATTCACGATCTTCATCCGTTTCTGGCCGATGACCTCGTCCTGCGCGGGGCGGCTCGCCGGGGTTTCACCTGGCATTTCGACAGGCCGCCGGTCGTCGGACTCGAATACGAAATGGACTGCCGTGGGGTTCCCGTCGAACTCGTCGTCTGATCCGTGGCTTAGACGCGGGGGCCGCCGGACAGGGGAAACCGCTGGAGGATGCGGCGCATCAATTGATCGCGGACTTGGCGATAGGCTTCCAGACGAACCTCCCGGCTGCCCTCCACGACGCTGGGATCGAAGGTGTTCCAAAACTCGACCTCGGCCGCCATGCTGCGGGTCATTTCGACGGCCCGGTGCTGGGCTTCGGGCGAGAGTGAGATGATGATATCGAAGGAGCCGTCCTCCAGATCGTCGAAGCTCTTGGCCTTGTGCTTAGTAATGTCGATGCCGAGCTCGTCCATCGCCGCAACGGCGAACTCGTCGATCGGGCCCGTACGCACGCCGGCGGAATCGACATAGATCTGCCGGCCGTGCAGATGCTTCAGCATCGCTTCCGCCATGGGCGAACGCAACGCGTTCATCGTGCAGCAGAACAGGACGCTTCCCGGAAGATCGCCCATCCCCGCTCAGCCTCTGATATGCAGGACGCAGATCAGCGTGAACAGGCGCCGCGCGGTGTTGCTGTCGAGCTCGATCTTGCCGGCGAGGCGCTCGCGCAGGAGATCGGAGCCTTCGTTGTGCAAGCCGCGCCGGCCCATGTCGATGGCCTCGATCTGCGAGGGCGAGGCGGACTTGATGGCATGGTAGTAGCTTTCGCAGATTTGGAAGTAATCTTTGACGACGCGCCGGAAGGGCGACAGTGCCAGGATCACCTTGCCCAGTGGATCCTCGGCTTCGCTGCGGATATCGATGACCAGGCGATTTTCTTCGATGCCGAGGTAGAGGTTATAGGGGCCGTCGTGCTCGCCGACCAGCGCGAAGAAATTCTCCTCGATCAGATCGAAGATGGCGACGGCCCGCTCATGCTCGACCTCCGGGCTGCGCCGAACCACCGTGCGCTCGTCGAGGGTGACTTTGGCGATGCGCCGGCGAGGGTCGGCATTGGTATTCGCCGCAGGGCCGCCGGCGTCCTCAGAGGGCATCGGCCGCCTCGCGGATGCGCTCGACCCAGGCGCCGACGCGATCGGGATCGGTCTTGAGGGCGGCGCGATTGACCACGAGGCGCGCCGTCACTTCCGCGATCTGCTCGATCTCTACCAGATTGTTGGCCCGCAAGGTCGCCCCGGTCGAAACCAGATCGACGATGCGCTGGCAGAGGCCCAAGGTCGGGGCCAGTTCCATTGCCCCGGAGAGCCGGATGCATTCGGCCTGCACGCCGCGCGCGGCGAAATGGCGCCGGGTGATCTCAGGATATTTCGAGGCGATGCGGATATGGCTCCAGCGTGAGGGGTCGTCTTCGCGCGAGAGCTGGGCCGGCTCCGCCACCGCCAGGCGGCAGCGGCCGACCTTCAGGTCGACGGGGGCATAGACCTCGGGATAGTCGAATTCCATCAACACGTCGCTGCCGACGACGCCCAATGCCGCTGCACCGAAGGCCACGAACGTCGCCACATCGAAGCTGCGCACCCGGATGATCTCGATGTCGCGCCGGTCGGTGCGAAAGCGCAACTGCCGGTCTGCCGGATCGCTAAATGCCTTCTCCGGCCGGATGCCGGCGCACGCCAGCAGCGGCATCACCTCGTCCAGAATGCGGCCCTTGGGCAGCGCCAGAATCAACGGCTCGCCGGCCGGCGCTGTCGGCTGGCGGCGCGGCGTCATGCCGGCCCGCCGCCGGGTCCATCCTCCGAATGCTGCGGCCGCCAGACCGTGGGCCAGGATTCGCCAAGGTCCTCCAGATGACAGAACAGTTGATCGACATCCAGGCGTATGGCCCCGCCGCCGGCAAAGGAGATCAGCAGATAGCGGCCATCGAGGCGCAGTGTCAGCAGGGACAGAACGCCGTCCGTCGCGGCCTGTTCCAGCCCTTTGCGCTTGACGGCGCGCACCCGGTCGAAGGTCAGGACGGCGTGGATGCGCTCGAATTCCGCCTCACCCTGGTCGGCGAAGCCGACGTCACCGGGCGCGTCATCTTTGGCCGGGATCGAGAGCGCCGCAAGGCTGGCGGGTGCCGCTTCCCAGCGAAAGCGATTCAACATGAGGGCGAAGCGCCTCTCGCGGGGCAGGTATTTCATGCCGCCAAGCGCCACCAGGGCGTCCTGAACGCAAGCGGCGATCGTCTCCAGGTCGCGGGCGTCGCGGGCGCGCAGCTTCAACAGGGCGGCCATGGCGGGCTAGTCCTTCAGACGCTCGATCTCCGCTCCGCAGGCCGCCAGCTTTTCGGTCAGCCGCTCGTAGCCGCGATCGAGGTGGTAGACCCGATTCAGGATCGTGTCGCCCTCGGCGGCGAGCCCCGCCAACACCAAGGAGACCGAGGCGCGCAGGTCGGTCGCCATGACCGGCGCCCCCGCCAGCCGGCCGACCCCGCGCACCATCGCGGAGGAGCCATGGACGTTGATATTGGCCCCCATGCGACAAAGCTCCGGGACATGCATGAACCGGTTTTCAAAGATCGTCTCGGTGATCATCGCAGCACCCCGCGCCGTGGCCATGGTCGCCATCATCTGGGCTTGCAGGTCGGTAGGAAAACCGGGAAAAGGTTCGGTCATCACGTCGACGCCGACCAGTTCGCCATTGGCGCGCGAAACCTTGAGCCCGCGGTTGGTCTCATTGATCGCCACGCCGGCGCGCGCCAGCGTCTCGGCGACGGCCCCCAGCAACGACAAGCGGGCACCCAGCAATTCGATCTCGCCATCGGTGATGGCGGCCGCCATGGCGTATGTGCCGGCTTCGATGCGGTCGGCCACGGTCTGGTGCGAGGCGCAATGCAAGTGGCCGACGCCGCGAACGAGAAGCCGGTCGGTGCCAAGGCCGCTGATCTCGGCCCCCATCTTTTGCAGGCAAAGCGCAAGATCGGCGATCTCGGGCTCGCGCGCGGCATTGACCAGTTCGCTCTCGCCCTTGGCGAGACAAGCGGCCATCAGCAGGTTCTCTGTGGCGCCGACGGAAACCTTGGGGAATACGATGCGCCCGCCCGTGAGCCCCTGGGGAGCGCGGGCAATCACATAGCCTTCGCTCAACTCGATCTCGGCGCCCAGTTGACGCAGGCCTTGCAGATGCAGGTCGATGGGGCGGGTCCCGATGGCGCAGCCGCCGGGCAGTGAGACCTCCGCCCGGCCATAACGGGCCACCAGCGGTCCCAGCACCAGCACCGAGGCGCGCATCTTGCGCACCAGATCGTAGGGCGCACGGGTCTGCGCGATACGGCGTGCGGTCAGCTCCAGCACCCGTCCGTAATGGCCGCCATTGGCCGCCTGCCCGTTGAGATGGACCTCGACGCCGAGCTGGGCCAGCAGGTTGGCCATGGTGGTGATATCAGCGACATGGGGCAGATTGCCCAGCGTCAGAGTTTCGTCGGTCAAGAGCGATGCGGCCATCAACGGCAAGGCGGCGTTCTTGGCGCCGCCGACCGAAATCTCGCCCTTGAGGCGGCTGCCGCCGCGGATGCGAATCCTATCCATAAGACTCCTGATGCCACCGCCGGTTGCCCGACCCGACTTTTCCGGCTCCCGGGTTCTACTTGATGGATGTCGCCGCCTCAAGCCTCGCCGCGTTGAGGAGCGGCCTAGTCCTGGATTTTCGGCCCGCGGCCAGTCTTTTCCGCCGTTGCCGGTGGCTGGCGGAGGCGCTGCTGGGCCTTTCGCCTGGCGAGGTTTTCGCGAAGCGCCGCTGCCTCGCGCCGATGACGGTCGGCCTCGGCCTGTTGGCCGCGCTCGGATTGGCCGGGCTGCGGAGCCCGTTCGCGGATTGGCTTCGACATGGCGCTAGAGTTGCGTTGCGATCCACGCCAGGTCAAGCCGTTTGGCGCACGCCTGCTGGATCAGGTCGCAGGGCCGCCTGCGGCCCGCCGGGCCGCTCGTTCGTCGACGATACGGGCGAATAGGCGCGCGTCGCGGGCGGCGCGACGGGCCTCCATCAGGCGTTGCAGCCAGGCTCGCAATTGGGCCATCTCTAATCCCCCTCGACTCGCTCACTGGCGAGCTTCGAAGGCGTTTTAATCCGCCGGCGTGACCACGCCATGGCGGGAAAATGGCATTTCCGTGATGGCGCAGGACGGTCCGCCGGCTTCGGAGGCGGCCTATTTCAAGCCGATGGCGGCCATCTTGGCGACGATGTTGGGGTCGAGAAGTTTTGCGGCGGCCAGATCCGAGTCAGCGCTGGGCCTGTCGCCCTTCTTGCGAAACGCGGCGGCGCGAAGGAATAGAGACTCCGCGGATTTCGGGTCTAGCTTCACCGCCGCGTCGAAGTCGGCAAAGGCAAGGGTGATCTTTTCCTGGCCGAAATAGATGAGGCCGCGACTTTGATAGGCACCGGGATATTTGGGGTCCAGCTTGATGGCGCTGGTGTAGTCCTGTACAGCCGAATCGATCTTGCCGAGCTGGAAATTGGCCATCCCGCGATTGTTGTAGGCCGCGGCGTCGTTCGGATCGGCCTTGAGCGCGGCGGTATAATCCTGCACGGCGGGCGCGTACTGGCCCTGCTGCAGATGAACCGTGCCGCGGTTGTTATAGGCCTGGGGGTCTTTCGGATTCAGCTTGATGGCTGCCTGGAATTCCTTGAGGGCGTTGGCGAGATCGCTCTTCTGGTAATAGGCAATTCCCCGCACATTGAGCGCCCATGAGAAATTGGGATCGGCGGGATGAGCGGCCAGGACCTTGGCGCAGGCAGCCAACCGGTTGTCCGGGCTTGGATCGCTAAGACAGGCATTTACGTTGGGATCGTTGGCCTGTGCCATAGCGCAGCTCGGCATCGCGGCGGCGGACCCGGCCAACAGGATGGCGATCAAATAGAGATGCTTCATTGCTTTCCTCGTGACGGACGGCAGCCCGATCGGGCCGCGGAGTATAGGCGGGGCGCCGCAGGGCCGAAAGCCACTTATGGTCCACCCGGCCGTACTCGAAAGGCAGCCCGCGATGCCACTAAGCCAATGGCCAGCGAGGCCGGGGCTATCTATTATGGGCCTTGGTCGACAGCATGGCGCTGCGCCCCGCGCCAGCGACATTCCGCTTTACGCGGAGCCTCGATATCAGATGCACGATCCGTCCCGCAAATGGGCCGATCCCCAGGGGCAACCGGTAGTTCGAGGGAATGCGGTCAAGCCGCTCTCTCAGGGCATCGAGACGCGGGAACAAATCCGGAGCGGCTTTGCGACGGGCGAGTTCGCCGAACAGCTCCCAGGCCTCCAGGGTGAGTAGCATCGTTCGGTCGGCCACCCCGGCATGGCCCTGCAACGGCAGATGATGCCTCAGCCGCGGGTCCAGGAAGCATTCGATGTCCGGGGCAGCCTCCGACACGCTGCGTGGCCAGGAGATGCCAAACCGTGCAGCAATGGCGTCGACCGTTCCCCGCCAGTCCCCGACCAAATCGTCGAAGCTCACGAAGACGCGCGGCAGATCGCGTGTCGCGCGTTCGGCGTCCAATATATGGCGCAGCCAGAGCAGATAGGATTCCGCCGGAAGGAACCCATCGCGCGCCATCAACGATTGTGCGACCGCGAACGGGTGGCGCAATGGAAGGATGACACGCGGATTGGCTCCGAAGCGCGCAAGCGCATCGCGCCAAACCGGCACGACGCGACAGATGCGGGGATCCTTGATGACGAAGTTCGCGGCGCCGGCGAACTCCCGGTCCAGGAATTCCACGATCCGGCCGGGAAAGCCGCGCGCAGCCCTCTTGGCGAACCAGTCATCGGCAATCGGCGACCAGTCGTCCCAGCGCGACTTGGCGGTACGCAGCATCGCATTGTGCAGGCTGGCCAATTCCCATGACTCGAAATAGCCGCTCGCATTGGCGGTGTCGGCTGCCATCAACCGCGCCGGCAAGGCGAGGCCAAGGCAGGCAAGAGTACCGGCAAAGGCGGAGGTGCCGCTCCGGTGCATGCCCAATACCAGGATAACGTCGCGATCATTCTCGCCAACGGTCATCCGCCATGAAAATACCCTTGTGTTGCAAAATGCAAGACCCAGCGGCGCAGAGGGCTGCGCCAAGGTGGCGCAGGGGTTGCGCCAAGGGCACGTCGAAAATCGCTCCCAAGATCAGAGCCCGGGCGGTCTGATCCTTATCGGTCGCATCGAGAGGATAGGCTTCATCGGCGAGGGCCCGCAAGCTGCCCCCGCCATCCCGCTGCGCCGTTGTGATAATGTGACAGAGTAGAACTCCAAGAGGCCGTCGAGACATGGAAAAGACACTCATCAAGACCATCGCGTTTGCCTTCGTCGCCGGCGCCATCGGTGTGCTGGTCTTCCACCAGGGCTTTATCTGGATTCTGAATTGGGCCGGGGTGATCCCGAATTCACCCTACTCGCTTCAGCCGACAGCGCCGTTCGGTGTGCCTCAGTTTCTGTCGCTGGCCTTCTTTGGTGGAATCTGGGGGATTGCCATGATCCTGATCATGGAATGGATCCAACGCGCCAATCGCCTCTGGGTCGCGTTCCTCTTCGGCGGCATCTTCCCCCCTCTGGTCGGGGCCCTGGTGGTCGCCCCTCTCAAGGGCGGCAACCCCACCGACTTTCTGGAGTGGCACCATCTCCTGTTCGGGTTCTTCATCAACGCCGTCTGGGGGCTGGGCACGGCGCTGGCATATCGGTTCGAGCGGCGGCTTATGGCTTAAGGACGATCAGGCGCAGGCGGCTCAGGCCTTGGCGTGGCGCCAGCCGATCGCGAGCAGACCGGCCCCGATGAGAAGCGAGCCGCCCACCCGGTTCACGGTTCGCTGAACCACGGGCCTGCGGATCGTCTGGCGCGCCGCCGAGGCCATCGACGCGTAGAGCGAGGCATTGGTGATGGCCAGCACCAGAAAGGTCACCTCGAACACCAGCATCTGGGCAAGCAATGGCTGGGCTGTATTCAGGAATTGGGGCAGGAAGGCGATGAAGAAGATGATGCCCTTGGGGTTGAGCGCGGTCACCACATAGGCATGCAGGAAGATCCGCCAGGGTTTCGTTTCGGCCGTCTCTTTTGCCTCGGCCGCATTGGCTGGCCCGACCGGTGCACGCCATAGCCTGACACCCATGTAGATCAGATAGGCGGCGCCGATCCATTTGAGAACGGTGAAATGGGTTGCGGAAGTGAGCAGGAAGGCGCCCAGACCCAGCATGGAGGCCGTCATCGACGTAAAATCGCCAAGACCGACGCCGAGCACCGTGGCGGTGGCCGATTTACGCCCATGGGCCAGTGCGTAGGAGATGACGAGCAGCACGGTCGGCCCTGGAATCGCCACAAGAATTGCCGAGGCCGCGGTGAAGGCCAGCCAATGTTCGATGGACACAGTTTCTCCTCGATCTGGGGGGCGGTATCAATCCTGCGATTCGCCGGCTTGGCAATCGGCCATGGCAACCCCTGCCCCGACCCGCACTCGATCATCAATTCCGGACGAGGTCGCCATAAGAATCAGGCCGCCGGTCGCGGAAGAATTGCCACTGGTTGCGCACCTCGCGCACCATGTCCATGTCCATCTCGGCGGTCAGGAGTTCGTCCTTGTCCTCGCTCGCCTTGGCGATGATCTTGCCGCGCGGGTTGACGAAATAGGCTGAGCCATAGAAGCGGCCGATATTCCAGGGCGCCTCCGTGCCGACGCGATTGACCGCGCCGATATAGCAGCCGTTGGCCGCGGCCGAGGCGGGCTGTTCCAACTCCCACAGGTATTGACTGAGCCCAGCCACGGTTGCCGAGGGATTGACGATGTATTCGGCGCCGTTGAGGGCAAGTGCGCGCCAGCCTTCGGGGAAATGCCGGTCGTAGCAGATATAGACGCCGAGCCGGCAATAGGCGGTCTGGAAAGTGGGGTAGCCCAGATTGCCGGGCTTGAAGAAGAATTTCTCCCAGAATCCGGCAACCTGGGGGATATGGCTCTTGCGATATTTGCCTAGATATCTGCCATCGGCGTCGATCACGGCCGCCGTGTTGTAGTAGATGCCGGTGATCTCCTCCTCGTAGATGGGCACCACGATGACCATCGAATGCTTGCGAGCCAGTTCCTGCATCAGCTTGACCGTTGGGCCCTCGGGAATGCGCTCGACGGCGGCATACCATTTGGCGTCCTGGCTCGGACAGAAATAGGGCTGGGTGAAGACCTCTTGCATGCAGAGGACTTGCACGCCCTTGCGACCAGCCTCTTCGATCAGCGGAAGGTGGGCCGCGATCATGCGCTCGCGAATCTCGGCGGGCGGCATGGACGTATCGCCCTTCAGACTCATCTGGATCAGACCGCCCCTGAGAATGCTCATCATGACTCTCCTGTCACATCCCGCCCCTGCGATGATTGTGCCTCGATCGGCGGCTCCGATCCAGTCGCCAGGCGATTGGGTCGGTTGGCTATCTGCCCAGCAAGGGGAAGATGAACACAAGGCAACCAGCCAGAAACAGGACACCGCCCGCGATCCCCGCGACGTCCCCCAACCGGGCGCTCGAAACTATGAATCCGATGGCGGAGAGCACGAACAATATCCATCCAAGAAGCTGAATTGATCGACTATGCATTACATGAAGTCCCGATTCATGGGGTTGGCAACGGACCGCCGCAACGACTCCAAGGATTCTCTGACCGGCCAAGCGGCCTCCTCAGTAAAGGCTGAACTCGATCGTCACACCAAACGAATACTGTTCTCGTTTGAATTCCGGCGGCAGCGGCGGCAGCCGCCGCGCGAGCCGACACATCGAAAGCGCTTGGTTGTCGAGGGAGCTGTAACCGGAGCTGCTCGCGATCGAGGCAAACAAAATGTTGCCTTGGCGATCTATCGTAATGTTCAGGCCAACCACACCCTGCTCGCCGTTCCAACTTGCCGCGACTGACTGCTTCTTGAACTTCTCCAATCGCTGCACGGCGGCAAGCTGCCACACGCGCATGGGATCCAGAAGTAGCGGAGCAGCCGAACCAGTCGCCTGTGGTGGTGGCGTCGGGGCCGTCCTTGGAGGCAGCGGCTTTAGCGGTTGCGGTTTCGGCGGCGCCACCGGCAACGGCACGGCGAACTTGGGTATCGGCGGCACCGGGGGCACCGGGGGTTTTATCTCCTGTGCCGGCGGCACCGGGGGCTTCACCTCTTCCACCGGCGGTTTTGGCGGCGCGGGTTGCACGACCGGTGGCTTGGGCGGTGGAGGCGAGCCGGGCTTGCCACCCGCGCCCGCTGGCGGCAGGGGCGGCAAATCGAGGAGGGCCGCAGGCGGTGGCGGCTTATTCGGCTCGACCGGGGCCTCTCTTGGCAGCAGCAGCCAGGCAACCGCGACATGGAAGACGAGTACGAGAAGAAGGCTGACGCCCCAGCGGATGAGATCCTTGTTCTCTTGGCGGTCGACCGTATCGGCAAACGCGATGGTCATTTGCCCTGGCGCGTCTCCAGCCCGACGAGGGCGACCTTGAGATATCCCGCCGCGCGCAACGCGTTCATCACGTCCATGAGCTGACCATAGTCGACGGTCTTGTCGGCTTGCAGAAAGACGCGCTGGGTCTTGTTGCCGCCGGAGGCCTGGTCGAGCGCCGCCGCAAGAACCCGGGGCGCCAGGATCTTGTCGCCCAGCGCCAAGGTGTGATCCGCCTTGATGGTGA
>WNFP01004594.1_pt1 | contig 16300 bp, 14 predicted proteins | sample 5400201 | NCBI WGS metagenome assembly WNFP01 (sample SAMN13153355, study PRJNA577476) | soil metagenome | isolation source: 115 cm saprolite under Madrone tree | place: USA:California | collected 2016-06-14 | reverse complement strand
AACTCAACACCGAGCAGGCGGTGATCATTCGCGGCGATGAGGCAGGCGCTTACAAAAATATCATCGGTGTCCTCAACATTTGCACTGAAGCGGGAATAACAAACGTCGCCTTCGCGACCGCAAAATGAAAAATGCGCGCGGCGTGGCCGGTCTTCTCGGACTGGCGATGCTGTTTTGGCTTGTCGATCTAGCTCTTGCCCAACCGCCTCCTGGTGTGCCGCGGCTGCCGCCACCTCAGCCGCCGGTGATGCGTGCTTTGCCGGTCGAAGAAACACTGGAACCGCCGCCCGCGGCGGAGTCCGAACAGCTCGAAAAGCGCCAACTCGAGTACGCCAATGCGCTTTTCACGCGAAAACTCTACGATCTCGCCATTCCGGAATATCAAAAGTATTTGGACGATTATCCGGGAGCGTCCGGCCGCCCGAATGCGTATTTCTCGTTAGGCGAGTGTTATCGCAATCTCAATAAATCGTCCACGGCCCGAACGAATTTTCAAAAAGTGCTGAACGACTATGGTGAAAGCGAGTTCGCCGGACCTGCCGCCTATGCCCTGGCCGAGATGGCGTTTACCCAGAAAGACTATGCGACCGCGCTGCCCCTTTTTCATCGCTCCGCCACGAAATCAAAAGACGCCGCAGTTGCGCTTTCCGCCCATTATTTCGAAGCGCGCTGTCTCGAAGCGCTCGATCACAAGGATGAAGCCTGCGACATTTATCAGCAGGTCGCTGAAGCGAAAAATCCGAATCCATATCGCGAGGATGCGCGCGAAACCGCGGCCCGGATTGCGCTCGCCCGCGGACGAAAAGCAGACGCGTTGAAACAATACGAGGCGCTTTCGAATGAAACACAGAAACCGGCATTGAAAGCCGAAACAACTGTGCGCGCCGGTCTGATCGCATTGGATCTTCTGCAATCTGACAGGGGCAAGATCGACAAGGGCATGGCTGATAAGGCGATGGCGTTGTTTCAAAAGGGCCGGTCGCTGCCCGAGGCGGGCCGCTGGCATCCACTGGCTCAGCTTGGCGTCGTGAAAGTGCAATATCAGACGGGTCAATTCGGGCAGCTCCTGAGCGATTACAAAAAAACGCAGCAACAACTTCCGGAAGAAATGCGCGCGGAAGTAATGTTGCTCGCGGCGAACAGCCAGCGTCAGCTCGGACACGCCAAGGAAGCGGAAACGCTTTATCGCGAAATCATCGACAAACATCCAAATCGCGAAGAAGCGAAAGATGCGGCGTTCGAGCGTCTCATTAACATTTATAATTCGGATCCCTCCACGCTGCCGCCGGAGGTCGATCAATTTCTGGCTACCAATCCTCCGGCCGAACGGGCCGATCAGGCGAACCTGTTCAAAGCCGAGGCGCTTTACAAACAACAAAACTATCCGCGCGCTGCGCCGATCTTTTCCGAACTGCGCGCTTCGCAGCTTTCGCCGAAACTGCGGGCTGAGGCGGCCTATCAACTCGGTTCCTGTTATCTGCAAATGAAAGACGTCGCGGGGATCGTCGAAGCGTTCGGGTTTTTCGTCCAAGCTTTTCCGGACAATCCGCTCGCGCCCGGGGCCTTTTCCCGTCGGGCCGAAACATACGAGAACGACAAGAATTATGACGCGGCTCTCTCCGATTGGAATGCCGTGCTGGCGAAATATCCCGGAGCGCGCGACCGCGAAGAGGCATTGCAGCACAAAGCGCTCATTCTTGGTCAGCAGCAAAATCCAAAGGGGATGAGCGAAACGTTTCGTCAGCTCTTGAAAGAATTTCCGAAAAGCCCGGCCGCGTCGATGGCGCATTACTACATCGGCAAGTCCGCGTTTGAGATGAAAGATTACAAGACCGCGCTCGCCGAGCTGAACACGGCCCGTCAGATCGACAAGGATCACTATTACGTCTCCGCGACCATGCGCATCATCTCATCCTACTTCGGTTTGCACGATCGCGCCGCAGTCACGCGAGAGGTCGATGGTTTTCTCGCGGCCAACGCCACCGGAACAATCCCCGCCGAAATCCTCGAGTGGATGGGTATTGAATATTACAACGAGAAAAATTATGCCGCCGCCGAGAAATATCTCGGGGTGCTCGGAAAGATCGACAATCCACCGGTCAAACCGGATTTCTGGTTTTATCTGGGCGACGCGGCAGCCAGGCAGCAGAAGTTCGACGAGTCCGAGAACGCGCTCGGCAAATATTTGGAGGTCGCGACCGATCCGGCGGGTAAAGCAAAAGTGCTGCTAAAGCTTGGCGACGTGAAGATCGCGGCTCATAAACCGGACGAAGCACAGAAAATCGCGGAGCAGATCATGGTGCTTCAACCGGAAGGGCAGGTGAATGCGCAGGCGCGTTTGCTCGTCGGCGATGCTCAACTCGAACGCGGCAATTTTGAAGAAGCGAGCAAAGCATTCATGGGCGTTGCGTTGCTTTACGACGATCCGGCGATCACGCCGCGAGCGTTGAAGAAAGCCGCGACCGCTTATCAGCGCGCCGGAAAAACAGCGGAGGCCGACAAGGTTGCGCGGCAACTGCGCGAGAAATACCCGAATTACGCCGGCGGTTAACCCTTTGGCGCGACCTTTACAACAAGATTGTGAGTCGGCTGGCGATCTGATCTCATTGCGCTATGGAAAAATTTCGTCCCTGGCTCGCGGAATTTGTCGGAACATTTGCTCTTATCTTCGTCGGCATCGGAGCGATTAAAACGGCCGGACACGACGTGCTTGGCGTCGCGCTGGCACACGGTCTGACCATCGCTGCGTTTGTTTCCGCCACGTTACACATATCAGGGGGCAACTTGAATCCGGCCGTCACGTTCGGTTTGCTTTGCGGCGGTCACATGACGCTGGCGACTGCAATTCGTTATTGGAGCGCGCAACTTCTTGGCGGCTTCATCGCGGCGCTCATTTGTCTCGGGCTTTTTGGACGCGACGTCGTTGTGATGGGAACGCCCCAGCTCGCGATTAATCTGAACGCGATGCAGGGAATTTTGGTCGAGGCCATCCTCACATTTTTTCTGGTCTTCGTCGTTTACGGTACGGCCGTGGACAAACGCAGCCGGACGCTCGCCGGATTCGCCATTGGCGCAACGATCACACTCGACATTTTATTCGGAGGTCCGCTGACCGGTGCGGCAATGAATCCCGCCCGCGTGTTCGGGCCGGCACTCGCTTCGTGGTTCTGGCACGATCATTATGTTTACTGGATCGGACCATTGATCGGCGGCGCGCTCGGCGGTTTCGTTTATGGGTTATTATACGAACGTAAGCCAGTCGCGACTTAGGTGGATCGAGCAGTCCCTTGCTCGATCTTAATCAACGCGGCGAAGCCACATATCTTTAGCATCGCCCGCGGAGCGGCCGATCCACCGGATTACACCATCGCCAGTGTTTCAATCGGCAGCAGCGCCAGAAATTCTTTTGGCTCCTCGATTTGCAACACGGGTCGGGCCAGATGCGCCGCGAGAAAACTGGTGTCGGGCGATGGTGCGATTCCGGCTTGAGCGTGAATTTCGCATTTCGCGAGTTTTGCAACAATACGTGAGAGTTTCGGGGTCAGATCGCGATTGTCCGTAAATTGAACCGTGCAACCCCCGGGGGCGCTTGCTGCGACAAACGGCGAAAGCATAAACGCGTGTTGCAATACAATTTCGTCGATCACATTTTCCTGGGTGCGCTCGCGGGTTCGGATGACGACCTGCAAACATCGCGCCAGGGCCTGACTTGGAGTCATGCGTTTCGCTATGCCCACTTTTTCGGCAAGCTCATTAAGTTGAATAATCGACACTTTTGATTCTGCCGTATCGATTAAAGCCACCGGCTGTGCGCGCAATTTGGGATGGTGCCGCATTGCTGCCTGTAAATAAAAATTAGGCAAATAAATCGTCGCGAACATTTAACTGGCCTGTGACTTCTGACCTGTGACCTCTGATCTGACGTGCAAGCGTTGGATTCGAAATCGCAAACGCGAAATCGCATTTTGTCTTTCCAAAGTTTCAAGCGTCCACGAATTCTCGAGAATGATTTTCAATTGCGCGCTACTCACCAAGCTTTGCCGATCGATGACGAGGCATGCCGTCGGTACAGCTTCGACGAGCCGTTGCAAACGATACCAGCTTGTCTGGGGAATTTTTCGAAGCTCGTCCGCCGTGTTCAGAACAAGATCGACAATCACCAGCGGGAAATTACCGTCGCGTAAAAGGAGATCGGCCGCTTTGACGGCGTCGAATGCTTTTCGACAGCGGATCCAAAGTAAATGCCGCAAAGCGGAATTATCCGATGAGCCGGGGTCGAACGAATCGGAGCCGTCAATCAGCGCGACGAAGTGGCGATTGCGTTGGGCTGATCGCAAAAGTGCATGAATAAGGGAAGCGCTGCCCGCGCTTGCTCGAGGTGTAATCAATTCTGTAATCGCACTCCTGGGCAAACCACCCCCGCTCGTTTGATCGAGAAAAGAGAGGCCAGTGGTTAAAACCGATGCGGCTGGCGCTGGCCGCTGTGGAAATCGTTCGGACAGTGCTTTCCGAAGATCGATAATGACCGCAGGCGTCGCCATGGCCAACCATGGCATAAAGAAGAGATATGTTCAAGCGAACATTTCAACGAAGAAACCGATGCTCTCCTGGCTAAAAAAAGGCGCCGATCGCGCGGCGCCCTCCATGAAAAAATGACTTCATTCTAGTGTTTCTTCCGCCGTTCGTGCTTGCGCACGAGCGAAACCATGACGCCTTGAATTTTTAATTCGCGCGCGGGGATCAAATTGGGATAGCGCGAATTTTCCGCTTTCAGATAAGGACGGCCATGATCGACGACATATCGCTTCAATGTCGTCTCACCGTCGATCAATGCGGCCACGATGTCGCCGTTATGGATCTCCTTGCTCTGTTCCAGAATCACGACGTCGCTGTCCAGAATGTGCGCGCCGATCATCGAATCGCCGCGCACTCGCAGCGCGAACGTGCCGTGATTTTTTGAAACATTGGCCGAGTGCGTGTCGAGCGAAACGTGTCCTTCGATGTCTTGCTCAGTCAACGCCGACATGCCGGCCGGAATTTGACCGTAGATCGGCACATCGGTGATGCGGACTTTTTGGACGGGCGTGATCAACGCGCGCGCTTTGCCGGCATGACGTTGCAGAAATCCTTTCCGCTCGAGCGCGGCGATGTATTGCATCACCGACGTTTGACTGGCGAATCGAAAATGACTTTGGATTTCGCGCGTGCTCGGAGTGAGTCCTTTGTCGCGCTGCTCGCGCTGAATGAAATCCAAAACGCTTCTTTGTCGATCAGTTAACATTTTTTCTCAATGGCTTTCGCGCTGTTCGAAGTTGCCTGCCACGCCGAAGCCTTGGCGAAGGCGGGCCGCTCCGTCAACATGAACTCAGCATCAGCGTATTAGTCCGGCGATGCAAGTTCAAATGAACATTTGGCCATCCTAATCCCGCAATCGCGGGAGAAGGATCTCTCACAAGGTGACTGATCATACGAACTAGCCTGTGTGATCCGCGCTTCGACTGGGAGATCCCTCGGTCCGAGCCGGACTGACGTAGCGCTCGGGATGACCGCTCATTGTGTCGCGTTGGCCGGGTTTCTGTCCGGATAAGGCGGCACCGGCGGCAGCTCGTAGCGTTTCGTCTTCAGTTCTTCCTCGATTTGCTGGATCCCGCGGTCGAGCTGTTGGTCTTCGCCGTGAAATTCTTTCGCCGGATCGTTGTCGACCACGATATCGGGATCGACGCCGTGTCCTTCGATGATCCATTCCTTTCCATCCTTGGAGTAAAGTGCGAACTCCGGCTTGAAAAAATTGCCGCCATCAACCAGCGGAAGCGAGTTCCGAATTCCAACAACACCGCCCCAGGTCCGTTTGCCGATTAATTTGCCAAGACCAAGCGTTTTGAATCGAAAGGGAAAAATATCGCCGTCCGAGGCGGAGAATTCGTTGATCAACGTGACCATTGGGCCCATGAAGGCGTGCGCTGGATCTGGTTGCGGCATTCCGTTACGCGCGATCCCCACCATCACGAACGCGCGCCGCAATCGTTCGAGCACTAGCGGCGAAACAAAACCGCCGCCGTTGCCGCGAACATCGACAATCAATGCGTGTTTGCGGATTTGAGGGAAATAAAGCTTGGTAAATTCGTTCAACCCCGGCCGCCCCATGTCCGGAATGTGGAGGTAACCAACGTCGCCATTAGTTTTCTTGGCAACGTAATCGATGTTCTTTTGCACCCAATCTAAATAGTAGAGCGGGCCTTCGTTGGCCGTCGGGACCACGGTCACATCGCGCGCGCCCGCGTCCGATGGTTTCGAGTTCACGCGCAGAATTACCTGTTTGTCCGCGGTGCCAATGAGCGCCTGATAAAGGTTTGCAAGCGATGAGACCGGCGTTCCATTGATGGCGAGAATATAATCGCCGGCTTTAACATTGACGCCCACGGCTGTGAGTGGCGAGCGCGTGTGCTTGTCCCAGTTTTCGCCAGGTAAAATTCGATCGATCTTGTAAGCGCGCGTGGCGGTTTCGCGCGAAAGTTCCGCTCCTAACAAACCAAGTTTCACGCGCGGCGTGTCCGGGCGCTCGCCGCCGGCGACATAGGTATGGCCGCTGTTCAACTCGCCGATTAATTCACCTAACAAATAAGTCAGATCGTTGCGATGGTTCACGAACGGAACAAGCGCGGCATATTTGTCGCGCATCGCTTTCCAATCGACGCCGTTCATCGTCGGCGAGTAGAAAAAATCGCGCATGTGCCGCCAGCATTCGAAATAGATCTGGTTCCACTCCGCGTGACGGTCGAGCTGCATGTCCAACCCTTCGATTTTGTGCTCGTGGTCCTTGGTCTCGATCTTGTCTTTCGGCAGGTCGATGATCGCGTAATCCTTTTTGATTTTTACCAGCATCTTTTTTCCGTCGAACGTGATCTGGTAATCGTTCACATCGCCAATCACCGTTTCTTTGCGATCTTCCAGGCTATAGGAGCAAAGATGTGATTTCCGATCGCGGCCGTCGCCATCATCGTCGTCTTCGCCGACGTCGTCTCCAGCGGTGCGGCGCAGATAAAAGATGCGATCGTCCACCATCCGAATGTTCCGGTAATTTCCCGGGGTGATTTCGAGCCCGACGATGCGGTTCTGAATACCGTCGGCGTCGACTTTAACTACGACCGGCTTTTTCGGCTTGGCGGCTTCGGATTTCTTTTCCTCGGGCTTTTTTTCACCGGCCGCCTTCTCTTCCGGTTTTTTTTCTTCCGCTTCCTTGGCTTTCTCTTTTTCGCGTTTTTGTTCGGCCTTGCCTACTTCATCACTTTTTGGAGCGAGCGGGTTCTCCGTTTCCTTGGCGAGCGTGACCAAATACACGCGCTCCATGTCGCGATAGATATTCGCGAACTCTTCATCGCCAAACGACGGTTTGAAATCGCGGGCCGAGCTAAGGAGCAAATATTTTCCATCGTCACTGAAGATCGGTTCGCCGGAACCGTACCAGTTGTCGGTCACTGCGGTCTGTTGTTTGTTCGCGAGCGAATAGAGATTAACCCGCGGCAATCCGTTTTCTTCAGGACGCCCCCATCCGATCCACTGACTATCCGGCGACCAATTGAAAATTTCGATCTCGCCCCATTTGTCCTGATCGACCTGCGTTACCGTTTTCGTAGTAACATCGACAAAACGCAGTCGCTGCAAACGATCGCTCCAAAGCAGCTTCTTGCTATCGGGCGACCATTTCGCCGTGTAGTAATAAGTGTCGGCGCCGCTGGTCAGCTGAACGGCGTCGCCTTTGCCGTCCTGCGCGCGAACATACAATTCGTTCTCGCCGGTGACGTCTGAGTTGTAGGCAATCCATTTTCCATCGGGCGACCAAACCGCATCCCGCTCGTGCGCATTTGATGTTTTGGTCAAGTTGCGCGGCGTGCCTTCCTTTGCCGGCACCGAAAATATATCGCCGCGCGCGACGACGATCGTTCGCTCGCCATCGGGCGCCAGATTCACCGACTCGATGTGTTTCGATGCATCAACCAAAGTTGAGCGTCCAATCGCGAGATCTTCCTTGATCTCGATCGGCAGCGGCGTCGCCTGTCCACTTTTCAAATCGTATCGCCAGATGTAGCCCGCTTGTTCGAAAGCGATCGAGTCCTTGCCGATGGACGGAAATTTGATGTCGAAATCTTTGAAGCTCGTGAGTTGTTTCGTTGCCTTCGAGGCAAGATCGACAACGAACAAGTTCATTCGACCATCGCGATCGGAGATGAAATAGATTTTGTTGTCCGGACCCCACATCGGACAGATGTCCTGGGCCGGATTGTTGGTCAGATTCTCGGTCGCGCCGGTCTTGAAATCATGGATCCAAATATCGTCGGCCATGCCGCCGCGATAATGTTTCCAGGTCCGGAACTCGCGGAAAACGCGGTTGAACGCCATTTTCGAATCGTCCGGAGAAAAGGACGTGAATCCGCCGCGTGGCACCGGCACTTGCTGCGGCAGCTCGGCATCGAGACCGACGGTGAAGAGCGAACCGATGAAATCGTTGAACGATTTCATCCGCGAGCGAAAGACAATCAGCGGTTTCGTGTTTTCCCACGCCATCACGATGTTGTTCGGTCCCATTCGATCCGAAACGTCGTCGCGCCCGAGCGAGGCCGAAATCGTGAGACGTTTGGGTGTGCCGCCTTCTGCCGGCATCACATAAACTTCGCGGTTGCCGTCGTATTCCGAAGTGAACGCGACTTGTTTTCCGTCCGGCGAAAAGCGCGGGAACGAAGTGTAACCGGGGCCGCTCGTCAGGCGGCGGGCGATGCCGCCATCTTTGGCCACGGTATAAAGCTCGCCCGCGTAACAAAAAACAATTTCACGATCGTTGGTCGTCGGAAAACGAAGCAGACGCGTGGTATTCGGCAACGACTGCGACCAGACTGGAAAAACCGGCAACAACGAGAAAACGAAAAGAGAAATCAAGATTCGAGAGCGCATGGTGGTGAAAAAATGAGACCAGAAAGCTGGTTGTCAGTGCACTAAAGTGCAAGACCGAATTCCGCTCCTCGAGTCCTGGCCTCTTCGAGATCAGCCTAGAATTTTCCGACGTCTCGAAACCAATGCAGAGCCCGTTGAACCTCCGTGCTCTTGACCGCGTGGCCGTCGGAAAATTGTTCCAATCGAACTTGCTGAAAACCGGTGCGCTTTAAAGAGTAATAGACGAGTTCCTCCGATGCTGGCGGCGCGACTCGGTCGCTCGCACCGCTGCTAATCCAGACCGGAGTACTGAGAAATCCCGGCGCCGGCCGAAAGTCTTTGTAAGCTGCGCTCAAACGGTCGGAATTAATTCCGATCAGTAAGAAGCCGCAGATTCGTATCGGTCCACTCTTTGCCAGCATCGCTCCGAGCTCGCCAGTTATTTTTGCGCCTCCGGAAAATCCAGCCAACGCGATTGGCCATTGCGCTGATTGCGGCCAGTCATGGCGGATCGTTTGCAGCGCCGCGGCCAAGATCGCAAATCGCCAAGCGGTTGAGTCAGCGCGTGGACGAATTGTGGCGTCGGTCGCAAGAACGATCCAGCCTTCCTTGATCGCCGCGTCTTCATACCACGGCACGTCCATCGGACTGGTACGGTCGTTATCGCTCGTCGAAGTGACAATCAAAATCGGCCAGGACCGGGATGGATTGAAGCCACTTGGAAACATCAGGAGTGCGCGACCTGTGCTTGGTCGCGGATTGCCGCCTTCAGCTGCATAGTCCTGATAGTATTTGCTGATCGGGACACGAATCTCGCATTTTCCGCCCGCTGGAACGTCTTGCCCCGCGAGTTTGGCCGCGTTGCTTGAGCGAACAAACAATTGCTGTGCGACGAACAAGCTAATCACGAGCATGCAACGAACTGACGTCCTCGCAAGATCGACAGCGGAAGATCGCGCGTTCACGCCTTTCAGATTTACTCTATGAGGCGGTCGCGCTCGCTGGAATAAACTCTGTGCCATCTTCGAATCTTAATTTCCTGTGCAACTCGCGCCGAAGCAGCAACAAATTCATGCAGGCCTGGAGCACCTGCGATCCGACTGAGAGGTACCAAACAAGTTTGATGTCGAACCCCGGCGTGCGCGAGAGCAGCAGGGCCGGCAACGCAAAAAGAACCAGGCGCGAGGCCGAGCTGAGTAATGGCGGTATGGTGTTACCGAGTCCCTGAAACATGCTCGAGCTGGTAAACACAATCCCGGCGGCGACGAAATTGAAAGCGACGATGCGGAGATAATCGCTGCCGAATTGAATCACGGCGGCGTCCTTTGAAAAAAAGCGGATCATCGTTCCCGGCGCGAGCCACGTGATCAAGGCGAGCACCAGCATCATTGCAGCCGCAATCCCAAGTCCTGACTTAACCGAGTCCCGAACGCGATCGGGCTGGCGGCCGCCGAAGTTTTGTCCGACCACGGGCGAGACCGCGAAACTGAGCGCGACCACAGGCAAAAAGAGCGCCTGCATCACGCGCGCGCCGACGCCGAATCCCGCCTGCGCCGCCGGCCCGAAATTTCGAATGATCACATAGACGATGAGGATGTAGACAAAGAGCAGGACAAATTCAGCGCCGGCCGGCACGCCGATGCGCAGCATCGCACCCCAGATTTTCATTTGCGCGCGCCACAGTGGAAATCGGAAACGCAGGTAGTGATATTTTTTCTCGAAATAAACAATGATCAACAAGTCCGCGACAAGAATCGAAACGAAGGTCGCGAGCGCGGCGCCGGTCACGCCGAGTTTCGGCCATGGCCCGATTCCAAAGATCAAAAACGGCGCGAGCACCATGTTGAGAACGACGCTAAGCGCCTGGAAAATCACCGGGGCCTGGACGATTCCGGTCGCGCGTAGTGCCGAGCCCATCGAGACGAGTGGAAACGCCCAGCGCGAGCGCAATCCAGATCGACATCGCGCACGATTGATTGAACACGAGCTCCGCGCGCTGCTGGTCTTTTCTTCCCGCGGCTTGCGAGATCAGCGCCGTTGTTCCAACGCCGAGCATTTGGGTCAATGCCAACACAATCATGGTGAGATTGCCGGCCACGCCGACGGCCGCAATCGCTTCCTTGCCGAGACGTCCCACCCAAAAGAGATCGGCCAGCAAATAAAGCGTCTGCACCACCATGCTCACGGCCATGAAGGCCGACATGTGGAGCAAATGTCTGGTAACTGATCCTTGCGTTAGATCTTTCATGTGACGCGTCCAAATCCTGTCGGGGAGACATTGTTCGCTGCAATAGAAATCGAAAACGATTTCTATACCGCCAGTCCGGCTCGGACCTACACTTTTTCCGCTACGATCTCAAGCACGAGTGGAGTCAGCATGAACGAAGCCTCTTCTTTCTCGGCCGCAGACAGATCGGCGCGGACTTTGTCTGCAAAGGTCGCATCGATTCGACCGAGCTCTTGCAATCGCAAGAGATGCACATGAATGAATTGGGCCGGCCATTGCCACATGTAATCGTTTGGCTGCAGACAAAAAATTCGCGGCACTACCGAGCGCACGTCAAATCCGTTCTTCGTTAACCACGACGGTAATTGCAGGCCCGTGTCCGGCTCGCCGCCGGCTTCACGCCAGGTAGCGATCACATGGTTTCGGAATTCTTCCAAACTCGCCCGCTGCGGAAAAAAACGCCACGTCCTGTAATGGCCGTACTCGTGAAAAATTGCCTGAGCTCCTTGCCGCGTAATGTGCGCGATTTTTTTAACCAGGAGCTCTGGATCGGAGACAAAACAAAGGACCCATCGGCACCAGGTGAAATCAAAAGGCCCTTCGGGCAAAGCATCATTCATCAAGTCAAGCTCGTGAACGTCGACATTCGAAAGCGATCGTGCCTGAATCGCGCTCTTGATCGCTTTGACAAAATTACTCGAGCGCTCGACTGCGACGACTCGGCCGGTGTGTCCAACAATTTCCGCAAGATCGACAGTCGCATAGCCGGGCCCGGCACCGACATCGAGCACGCTGCTTCCAACCGTGACGCCCGCCTTTTTCCAGCAATCCAACACGACCGGACGCCAGGCGCGATGCTGCACGCCCAATCGCTCCAGTTCTTGGTCGTGCGTTCCGAGAACGTAATCGCGCTCTTTTGATTGAGTCATGGATTTCTCCAAGTCAGCTTACATCGCGGTGAGATGCCGCCCACCCGATTCTTGCTTGCCACGCCGGAGTTTTAACGAAGGCGGGCGACGAAGTCTGATCTGTGACCTCTGTCGTCTGACCGCTATTTGCCAACTTCCGCTTTGCCGGTTTTGTCCTGGATCGTGACGGTTAGTTTCTTCGCGTCTTTGTCGGCGTCGCGCGCGGCGTACGCGACCAACCAGGTGCCGTTGGCTGCATTGTATTCGGCTTTCGGCAATTGATACTCGCCCAGATCGTGACCTTTTGTGCGCGCTTCGATGTCGGCAATGTCCATTGCCTGCACGGCGGTCAGCTTCGCGCCAGGCGGCGGTGGAGACGGCGAAACGCCTGTGGTTGAAGGCGTCGAAATTTGAGTTGGCGGATTTGTCTTCGGCGGCGCGTTGATATGCAGCGACGAGGGCGGCCCGGTCAATGTGTGGAGCGAATCGTCCACCGGAGTTTCTTTTTTGTCGGCCCCGCCACGCCGTAGCTCATCTTGAGCGGAGACGTGACCTTCTGCTGGGATATCTTCGCGTACCTGTGTGTCCGCTTCGGGCGATTGAGAGGAGGCGGGTTTCGCGATCTTCGACGGCTTTTTTGTTTTTTCCGGCTTCGCGCGCTCAGACTGCCTGGCCGGCTCGGCCTCTGGCTTTATGGTGACGGTGCGAGTCGGTCGTTCGATCGCACGGACCGGGCCCGGCGCGAGCGCCGATTTTCTGGTCACTGGTTCTCGCGGCGTAGGCGATTGATCCGGTTCCTCTGCCGAAGTTTGAGCGATCAGGGGTTGAGAAACCTTCTCTGTCCTCTCCGACGAAGATTCTTCGTTTGTTGCTTTGGAACTTGAAGTTGGAACGTTCGCGGGCTCGCCACGCCGTAGCTCATCTTGAGCGGAGGCGGGACGTTCTGCTGGAACATCCGCCATTGTTTCTTTCGCAACGCGAGTTTGCGTCTTTTCTTTTGAAACTTTTTCCGTGCTGGGTGCCTCGCTCGCGGCCTCTGTCGATGTTACGGATTCGGCACTTTTTGCTTTCGTAATTAACGGCCCGGCAATCCATTGCCCTTTCTTCTGAGCATCGACAAACGTCGCGTGATACGCTTTTCCGTGGTCAACCGTCATAACATCGCCGTTGAATTTCCCGTGCAGCATCGTCCCGGAGTAACTGCTGATCGGAGTTCGCTTTCGGTTCAAGACTCCTGGCCCAACCCGGAACCATTGGAGTGTGCCGGGGCCTGTCGCGTAACCGTTCGCGTCGCGATCGCCAGACCAGGTCGCGATGTCTCCGGGTTTGGGATCGTTGTTCCAAACGAGCGCCTTCTTGTGGTCATCGGTGCGCTGGTAGGTCCCGCCGGCGTAGGCGCCGCTTACGAAAATCAAACCGAACAAGACGCCTAAACCGGCGAAACAATGGGCTCTCACGACGACGCGGATTGTAGTTCATTCGGTCTCCCGTCCACAACAGGAAAGTCCGCAGAGCCAATAAAAACTGCATGATGCTTCTGCCAGATCAATCTTCCCGCTCATCCAAATGACTTTTTCGGGCGTGGCACGGCCGAACAACCGCCCACTTCCGAATCAGATACCGTCCCAGGGGGCCGATATGCGGATTTTAGTGGTGGAAGATCAACAGGACACCCGGCAGGTGCTTACCGGATTGCTCAGGCGTTGGGGCTACGACGTTTTCCCGGCCGACAGCTTAAAGAGCGGTATTGATCGGCTTGAGACCGAGCCGCCGATCGATGTCATCCTGAGCGATATCGGGCTACCCGACGGCACTGGCTACGCGCTGGTCAGCGAAGCGCGCCGTCGCGGGAAACGGGTCCTGGCCATCGCCTTGTCCGGCTACGCCTATCCGAGCGATGTCCGGATCGCCAAGCTCGCCGGCTTCGATCACCACCTATCGAAACCGTGCGATTGTCACTATCTCCGCACAATCCTGCAAGACCGCGCGAGTTGGACAACGTAGCTAACTGAAAAATCGTTAAACACTTCGAGCTTTGGCCGGGCCAAACCGCGGCCGGCGCCGCCGCTGGTGTTGCTGCTGGTTCTGGCGCGGCGGCATCGCTCGAGTCGGTGTCGGCTCCTGGATCTTCATCATTTCGAACGTCTGAAACAACGGCGCGAGATCGATCACTTCATTCGCGGCTGATCTCAATATGTTCCCAAGATTTTGCGAAACGGATGCCACTTCCACCCGGATACCGCGTCGCCTCAACTTGATCGCGAGATGAGCGAAATCAGTGTCGCCGGTTACGAGAATAACGACATCGGGCTGCATTTCGACCGAAAGCTCGAGCGCGTCGATCGCCATCATAACGTCCACGTTCGCCTTGTAACGCCCTTCCTCAGCGGGCGACCCGTCTTTGGTCACAACCATGAAGCCGTTGGAGCGCAGCCATTGCATAAATTTATTCTTCTTGTCGCGTTCTTCCTGCCAGATCGGCATCGCGGGCGGAAGTCCGGCATAAACAACCATCTCGATCAGCTCCCGTCCCGTGCTCGGACCGGCCAGAAATTCACGCAGCTTTATCCAATCAAGGCCACGCCCCGCCGTGCGGACCGAACTGCCGACGTTCGATTCATCGACCAGCACCAACACTCTCGACCGCGCCGATGTGTTTGAATCCTTCCTTCGCATGTCAGCTCGTCTGTTATAACCGACGCAGCCAGTCTAACCGACTGAGCCGACTGAAGGACCAACCGATTTACCGCGAATCAGAAGATTGTAGCCAGCCGAGATCACGCGCCGTGCTGCTTCGCCTGTTTCCGGATCGTTCGGAAGCGGTTCGTCGTGGACGCTTTGCTTAACTTCGAAGTTTCGGATCGGTTTGGTCTGATCGGTGGTCTCGTAAATATAAGTCGGCACACGACAATCTACTCCTAAAGGACCTGACCGCATTCCTTTTCGCTGACCTCTTCTTTTCAGCTTTCAGTGTTTGAAATTCGTTTGCTGCCCAGCTTCACTCGCTCGTGCCCTCGTCGCTTTACCTTGATCACTCGCACTGGCCCGTGCTTGCGCCAGCTACCCTAGCTGCGTTGCCGTCTACCCGCGCGATTCCCGATCGCGACGTGTTCTATGTCGCTCATCCCATTTGCTCCATTCAGCTTTTCGAAAGAATTAGGGAACGCGCGTTTCCGCTGTAGATTGGTTGCGTCCGATCGATCTGCCATCGGCCACCTTTCCCTGGGATCGGAGACGCACATGAAATTAACACTCACCTTATCTCAAAACGGCGCCCTTTACTTCGCCCAGCGTAGAACGGCCCGGCGCCGTGCTGCGCTTTTTCGGCGCTTCGCTGCCGCCGCCAGACTGCAGCCACCTGATATGGCGCGACGGACTTTCGCCGACTCGCACGTCTCAAGGCGATTTCATCCCGACAACGGCCGCTAATCTGCTACTCCCTTTTAGGCACGTCTGATCTCTGATCGCTGACCTTTAGTCCGTCGCCGCCGGAGAATTATCGATCGTTACCTTGTTGCGTGGATCGGGAATGTGAATCGTCGTTTCGATCACATTCGAATAGCGGTTCGCGCCTTCATCGAATGTGTGCGTAAACCGATATCGCAGGAGTTCGCGCGCGATCGTCTCTTATCTGTCGTCGGTCTTCGCTCCTCCGCCGCTAAGCCTGCTTTGCCGGCTTCAGTTTTCTTTTCGCGTCGGCGAGGCGCTCGGCTTTTTTGCGGCGCCGTGCCCGTTTCCTCACGTTATCTCGGCCGTGACTATGTCCCATAAGATCGACAATCGCGCTGCTCGCTCAACTTCTCAACAGCGCCGGTGAAATGGCGCGCGTCCCACGCGCTCCCTTCTACTTCGTACTTTCCAGGATCGTCGTTCGCTTCGACCGGTCGCCGACCGCTACAATGAAATGTTTTCCGATCAGTTTTTGATCGTACGCGAGCAACGATGTAACGATGTAACGATGTAACCTTGCAGCGTCAGTCCTGCGCCACGTGTTGTCGCAAGCCGAGCGATCGCAGTGTGTCGGGCGTCAAATTTCCGCTCGGCTCCAGCCCCTTGTCGCTCTGATAACGGACCAGCGCATGACGTGTCTCCGGCCCCAGGACGCCGTCGATTCGTCCATGGTAATAACCTGCTGTCGCCAGTTTGTCCTGGAGGTCGGCAACCTCTGCGGCGACGGCGGACCGATCGTTAGAACCGTAGCCGTTCCGATTATAGTTAGAAGAATCGTAGCCGCCCTGAT
>WNFP01002136.1_pt1 | contig 16302 bp, 16 predicted proteins | sample 5400201 | NCBI WGS metagenome assembly WNFP01 (sample SAMN13153355, study PRJNA577476) | soil metagenome | isolation source: 115 cm saprolite under Madrone tree | place: USA:California | collected 2016-06-14 | reverse complement strand
GTTTCCCAGGACAAGTTCTTGTAGGGGCACGATATATCGTGCCCCTACTTATGCCACGAACTATTGGGACGGGACACTAGATAGTTGCTACCTTCTTCGCGTTTGCTGCAATGGCAGAGACACTCAGATCACTGTTAACGGCTGCAATCGAGGCGTACAAGCACGGCGACTGGGTTGAAGCCGCCAGGGTCTGCGAAGAGGGAATTCGCGCCGCGGAATCGACAGGCGACGAACTACAAGTCTGCCGATTCCGCTTGATCCTGTCTCAGTGTAATTGGGCGCAGGGACGAATAAAGGAAGCATTTGTTCTTCCCACTCCCCCTGAGGCGCACAGTCTGACGGGCCTTGAGATCGCGGCCAAGCTTCGGAACCAGAAAGGTTTCTTGCTTGCACAAACGGGGAAGTTTCTCGAGGCCAAAACGGAGTTGGAAGAAGCATTGAGTGTCGCGGGAGAAGCAGGAAGCGACGTGGTTTGCGCCGAAATTCAGATTAATCGCGGCACGCTGTTCTTCTATTTGGCTGATTACGACGCTATGTTGCCTTGCGGCCAAGCGGTGTTAGATATAGCAGAAAGGAACAACCTGCGGGGATACGAGGGGAGCGCTTGCGCTGTTATAGGCTACTTTGGCCTCGGCGAGCTCGATAAGGCCATGGAGCTTTTCTCTGAAGCTCTCCGCTCATCAGAGGAAGCCGGTGCTTTAGCCAGTGTGCATACCGATCACGCCAACATCGGTGCTGTCCATCTCAGGCGTGGCCGATACGAAATTGCGCTCTCTCATTTTCAGAAAGCTCTGGAAATTGCTAGCGGACTCGGTGACCAAATCTCGACTGGGAAGTGGCTGCACAATCTTTCCCTGACGCACAAATGCATGGGCGATACCATGCAAGCCATGACCTGCGCGCTGGAGGCGGAGCGCGTGAACCAAGAGGTCGCTCACGCCCGCGCCGCCGCTAAGTAAGTCCTCGAAGGGTGTCTCCGTCTTTAAGAAACCGTTTTACTGGGCGCCCTTCCAGCTCTACGCCGGATCTTGAGCAAGCTCCGGAGCTTGCGCTGCCAACTCAGGGCGAGATTCTCGAGATCCGATTCATTCCATCGAAAACTTCGTTCGATCCTGTGAAGTTTCCACAGGCAACGCTCTTGTGCTTTGGAACGGTCTGGGCCTAAACTCCCTGCCCAGCCATTGTTTCGTGAGCCGCCTCATCCTAAAGAGGAGTTCCTTGGCTGGCGAAAGGCGGGGAGTGAAATTGGGGGAGAGAAAATGAAAAGACTACTGTGCGCCTTCTTTGTCTCGGCTGTCACGCTGGTGTTTGCGTCGCCCGGATGGGGCCAAGCGCAAATCACGACGGCGACGGTCCAAGGTGATGTTCTGGATGAAAAAGGCGGAAGTGTTCCCGGTGCGACCGTCGAAGCGAAGAATCTCGATACCAACTTTGTCCGGACAGAGACGACCAATGCGGATGGACATTTCACTTTTCTGAATCTGGCGCCGGGACGTTACACGCTCACCATCAGCCAGAAGGGATTCGCCACGGTTCTGCAGCAGAATCTGAATCTGACGGTAGGCCAAGTGCTCACCATCCCCGTGATGCTCAAAGTCTCAGCTGTCGCTCAGCAGATTGTCGTCACCGACGTGCCGATCGTGGAAGTCACCAAGACAGAGTCTTCCTCAACGCTCAATGAGCTTGCCGTCGCCGCCACTCCGGTTGTGGGCCGCAAGTTTGAAGATTTGCTCACCCTAACCCCCGGCGTCAGCATTTCACAGGGTCCGGACGGCGATGAAATTAATTTCAACGGCCAGCGCGGCATCTTCAACAACGTCAGCCTCGACGGCGGCGACTACAACAACGGGTTTTTCGGTGAGCAGGAAGGCGGCCAGCGCGCCGCCATCGATATTACTCTTGAAGCCGTCAAAGAGTTTCAGGTGATCGCCAGCGGCGCCAACGCCGAATACGGCCGGACCGCAGGCGGCGTGGTCAACGTCATTACCAAATCTGGCACCAACGACCTGCATGGAAGCGTCTTCGAATACTTCCGGACAGAATCCTTGACGTCGGCGACCTCCGACGGGAAGCCGTTTGACGGTTTTCGCCGCAACCAGTTCGGAGGCAGCTTCGGCGGCCCGCTCATCAAAGACAAACTCTTCTTCTTCGCCGCCGGGGAGGGCATTCGCGAAAACTTCACGCGCAAGAATCTGGGCGTCCCCCTCGGAACTGCCTGCTCCGTAACGAATCCAGTGTTCGGCCCCGGGAGCAACATTTCTGATGCAGCGATCTCGACCAGCGCGGATTGTCAGCGCCTAGTGCTGATTAATTTCTTCAAGACGGCAACTTTTCCGTCCTCTTTCAAGAACACTGATGAGAGCCTTCCGAGTGACCACTCCATTCGCAACGGCTCGGTCTTCGGCCGCGGGGACTACAACCTGAACGCCAAGAATCAAATCTTCGGCTCGTATGACTTTGACTATTCAAACAACTCGAACGAGACATTCGATGTACCTGCGTACGGTACTTCCGCCAACGGTATCGAAGGCCCGTCGAAGATCAGCGCTGTGAACACGAACTGGTTCAACACCATTTCGAACACCAAGCTGAACGAAGCCCACTTCACCTATGCGCGGGAAAACCGCCCGCGCAACACCGTCAATCCCTCCAGCGTGCCGGACACCGCGATGGGCTTCGCCACCACGTTCCGGTTCGGCCAGCCGTTTTTCCTCGAGCCGACCATCGATGAAGTTTTCTGGCGCACGGGTATTCGCGACAATCTTTCCCTGATTGCCGGCAAGCACACCTGGAAGGTCGGCGGTGAATGGCTCCACAGCCGGAACACGCAAATCTTCCGAGGCTTTTTCACCGGCAAGTACATTTTCAACAGCCCAGTCGGATTCCTCCACTATGCCTCGCCTGCATCGCTCGGCAACGGCTTTGGACCACACACGCAAGAATGTGCCAGCGCGAATTTATCAACCATCACTTATGTAACCCCGCCAACAGCTTGTCCGGCGGGAACGAGCTTTGATGGCGGGCCGCTTCTGCTCTACTTGCAGCACGGGGCAGCCACGACCGGCGAAACGAACGACCAGTCCGGAGCCTCGAGTATTGCTAACGAGGACTTCTCACTCTTTGTCCAGGACACCTGGAAAGTGCGCAGAAATTTCACGCTCAATTATGGCCTTCGCTGGGAAGCGCAGCATTTTCCAAATCCGGTCATCCCACCTTCCAAGACCGCTTATAGTTTTGCTCTTGGCGATCCCCGATTTCCTTCCAACGGGACCCTGCCAAATCAGAACAAAGAATTCCAGCCTCGCGTCGGCTTTGCCTGGGACGTCCGTGGCAACGGCAAGTCCGCTCTCCGCGCGAGCTGGGGCATTTTTTATGCGCGGCAGAACATGCTTACCGAGGTGGGAGCTATCACGACGAACGGCGTCCAGCAGCAGTCTGTTGCGTCCGGTTCGGCCTTTGGTTCGCAGCCAACCTATCCGAATGTGCTGCCTCTGACATTGTCACCTCCGGGGACGGTCCCCAGCGGCGGCGGTGTTACTGTTTTTGCTAAAGATTACGCCAACCCGCGCGTGTACACGACCAATGTGGGATATGAGCAGGAACTCTTCAACAGTTGGTCCGGTTACATTGACCTGACCATCTCCAAGGGAGTCCATTTGACTCACTTTGTCGATCCCAATGTTTGCTGCTCCTCCACGGATTTAATCCTTTCGTCGAATAGCGACGTCAATTCCGGCGGTCCTTCTTACAAAGGAACCAAGCCGTTTCCAACACTGGGTATTACAGATACGACCAGCACCGCCAAATCGCTCTACCGCGGTGCCACCATCGGTGTCCGGAAGCGGTTCAGCCAGCGCGTGCAACTGGATGCTAATTATGTTTATTCCGAAGACTTGGACACTGACTCCAACGAGCGCGACCCCTTCAGTTTCCGCTATCTCGACTTCTACAATCCCAATCGCGACTATGCGTACTCCGATCGCGACGAGAAGCACAAGTTCAACCTCATAACCCATGCCGACCTACCTGCTGGATTCCTGGCCGATGTTCGGATGCAGGCGCATACCGCCCAGCCCGCCAGTGCACTTGGGTCCGGGACTCCTTCAGGACCCGCATGCAGCCCTACCAATTCGCAGCATCGGCTTCTGCCGGGCCCAGGCGGGACCATCATCGACTGCGGAAGGAATCACCTGCGCAAAGACAACGGCTACTTCACATTTAACTTTGGCGTGGCAAGACCGTTCCACCTCGGCGAGCGCATGAGAATCATCCCCAAGCTCGAGATGTTCAACACCTTCAACAACAAGAACAGCATCAATACGCTCACGACCCCAGGGCTGTTCAACTTTGACGGCTTTCTGCGCAATGGTGTGGGCGATCCGCGGGAGGCGCAATTGTCCGTGCGCTTCGAGTTCTAGGGAAGCGGCAGAATCCAGAGCGGCGACGCTTCCTGTAGCCCATCGGAGGAGCGCTCGCCGCTCGCGCCCTTTCGCATATATTTGGAGGGATGCAGTACGGGTTCGGTCCATCTTGCTCGGCCGCAACCTGAGGTGGGCTCATCCCCACGTTCCGTGCGCCTTCCTTGACGGGCCCTCTCCAAACAACAAGTGGGTCATTATCCCTTAGGTCGACGCCCGCCTCTGGACTCACTATCACACCACCACGTGGCCTCACCACCTCACGAAGACCATCATGTACTAAAGGGTCCGACGGAATTTATTCTCTTTTCCCCGCGAAAGGAATCATTTTAGTGAAGTACACGAAACAATTCAGTTTCTCCCTTATCCTGTCGATGTTGCTTGGCGCTTCGTACGGCAACACTCTATCCTGGGCTCCCGGCCAGCAACCCGGTATGGGCGAGCAGTTGGTGCAGGTCCAGCAGGACCTCGACAAGGAAAAGTTCTATAAAAAGTACGTCGATTTGCTCACACGCTCAACTCCCCGCGCCCATCCAACCGGCGAAGCGCGGAATTAGGCGCATTGTGCACAAGCAAATTTTGCGGCGCTTGCTTGCACGTCGCTAATCCCTGACAATAGAAAATTTACAGGACTGAGTTTTTCCGCATGGTAGCGGTTGCTCCGCGCATAACGCAGAAGCGAGTGAGATGGCAAATCACGTGGATTCCACAAAGCGGTTGGTTGCTTACTTTTCGATGGAGATTGCGCTGGAGAACGCCATGCCGACTTACAGCGGCGGGCTTGGCGTTCTTGCGGGCGATACCATTCGTGCCGCCGCCGATCTGCGCCTGCCCATGGTGGCGGTGTCCCTGCTCTACCGCAAGGGGTACTTCACCCAGCGCCTCGCCGAAGACGGCACCCAAACCGAGGAGCCCGTGGAGTGGGGTGTTGAAGATTTCATGGTGGAAGAGCCGGCCCGCGCCAGCGTTCCGATTGAGAACCGGCGCGTCGAGATTCGATGCTGGCGCTACCCCGTGAAGGGCGTGCGCAGTTTTGAAGTTCCAGTCTATTTTCTCGACGCCGACCTCCCTACAAATGCCGAGTTCGACCGCAATCTCACCGGCACTCTGTATGGAGGCGACTCTTACTACCGCCTGTGTCAGGAAGTTTTGCTGGGAATCGGGGGGGTGCGCATCCTGCGGTCGCTTGGCTACAACGATCTGACGCGCTACCACATGAACGAGGGCCACGCCGCGCTTCTCGCCCTCGAATTGCTTGGCGAAGAGGCCCAGAAGGCGGGGCGCACGTCCATCCGGGGCGCGGACATCGAAAAAGTCCGCAGCAAGTGCGTCTTCACCACGCACACGCCCGTTCCTGCCGGGCACGACCGCTTCCCGATGGAATACCTCACACGCGTGTTCCCGAAGCAGACTGAGTTTTTGGATTTGAAAGACGCATCTTCCGTTGATTTGTTGAAACGCGTCCTGCAAGCCGAGCAGAATTTTCCGGGACTTGAGGAGGCGGCGCGCCGCGGCGCATCCCTCAACATGACGCAACTCGCGCTGAGTCTCAGCACCTACGTCAACGGCGTCGCCAAGCAACACGGCGAAACTTCGCGCCTGATGTTTCCGGAAGTGCCGATCGAGGCGATCACCAACGGTGTTCACGCGGGCACGTGGACTTGCCCCGCGTTTCAGCAACTCTTCGACCGCTACATTCCTTCCTGGCGCGCTGATAATTACAGTCTTCGCGGCGCGCTCGGCCTTCCGGCGGAAGAAGTGTGGGCGGCGCACCTGATCGCGAAACACGAATTGCTTGAAGTGGTTCGCACGAAGACAGGCCTCAAGTTCGATCCTGAAATCTTCACCATTGGCTTTGCGCGGCGTGCCACAGGATATAAGCGCGCAGATCTCATCCTCGCCGACCTCGACCGCCTGCGGCAGATCGCCAAGAACGCGGGCTCCTTCCAGATTATTTATGCAGGCAAAGCGCATCCGAATGACGGAGGAGGGAAGGACATCATTCGCCGCATCTTCCACGCAAAAAAAGCGTTGCGTAAGACCGTTCCGATTGTGTTCCTGGACGATTACAACCTCGAGGTGGGCGGAAAAATTACTTCCGGCGTGGACCTCTGGCTGAACACGCCGCAGTTTCCTCTAGAGGCGTCCGGCACAAGCGGGATGAAAGCCGCGCTGAACGGCGTGCCGAGCCTGAGCATTCTGGACGGCTGGTGGGTGGAAGGCCACATTGAAGGAGTCACGGGCTGGTCGATCGGGGAGCCCCGGCGTGCGGGAGGCGGCAACGTTCCAACTGACAGCCAGGAGGAGGCCGAAGCACTCTATTCCAAGCTGGAAGGAGTGATTCTTCCGCTGTACTACAATGAGCGCAGTAGGTTTTTGGAAGTCATGCAGCACGCCATCGCCATCAACGGCTCGTTCTTTAATACGCAGCGCATGGTGCAGCAGTACACCACCGACGCGTATCTGCGCTGACGCCGCGCGATTCGAACGCCCAATCTGATAACTCGGGAGAAGTTCAGGCGCTGACCAAGCCGCCGAGTCAACGCAACTGGTTTTTGTACAGGGCCATTCCGACGGCGGCATCCATGCCGAGCTTTTCCAAGGCGGCGATCTCGGACTGCGTTCGAATGCCGCCCGCGGCGATGATCGGATGTGCGGTCGCATCGCGCAGCATTCGAAACCATTCGAGGTTCGCGCCGGTCATGGTGCCTTCGCGGTCCACATCGGTGCAGAGAAATCCAGCGCAAAAAGGTTCGAGCTGCGGCATCACGCTCTCGGCTTGGAGGGCAAGGCGCTTGCGCCAGCCGTGGACCGTAATTCGTCCCCGCGCGGTATCCAAGGCAATCACGACCCGTTTGCGATGCAGTTTCTTGGAGAGTTGGCCCAGGAAGCGAGTGTTCACTTTTCGGCCGTGAAACGCGGCGCTTCCAACAATGATCTGGTTCACGCCCCAACTGGCAATTTCTTTCGCGCGGGAAATGGTTCGAATTCCGCCGCCAATTCGAACCTGCATTCCGAAGTCTTTGCGCGCGCTTTTGCAGACCTTTCGAACGAGCTCGTCGTTCGCGCCTTTTCCCATGGCGGCATCAAGGTCGATGACGTGCAGCCAAGGATATTTTTTGAATTTCCGAAGCAAGCTAAAGACGTCGGCGACTGCCAGCTCGCGCTCCCGACCGTGAACCAATTGAACGGCCTGTCCGCCTTGCAGGTCGATGCAGGGAATCAGCACGGGAGGCGAACCTCGACGCCGTTTGTCGCGAGAAATTCCTTGAGCGCGCGGATGGGCTGACCGCCGTCGTGAAAGATCGATGCGGCCAGCGCGGCATCCGCCGCGCCTTTCGTGAAAACCTCGACGAAATGCTCGGGCAATTTTGCGCCGCCGGATGCAATCACAGGGACGGGGACTGCCTTGGAGATTGCTGCGGTTAGCGCGGTGTCAAAGCCGATCTGCGTTCCGTCGCGATCGACGGAAGTTAGCAGGATTTCTCCCGCGCCGAATGCAGCGCCCCTCTTTGCCCAGGCGATGGCGTCCAAAGAAGTCGATTCGCGGCCGCCCCGAACCATGACGTCCCAGTAGGTGCCAGCACGCTTTGCGTCAATCGCCAGGACAACCGCCTGCGCGCCAAATTCTTGCGACAATTCGGAAATAAGCTCCGGCCGCTCGACAGCCGCGGTGTTGACCGTGACTTTATCTGCGCCAGCACGCACCACCGCGCGGCCATCTTCCAGCGAGCGAATGCCGCCGCCCGCCGTCAACGGAATTGCCAGTTGCGCCGCGACACGGCGGATGGTTTCCAAAAATGTCGGACGGCGGTCGCGTGACGCGGCAATGTCCAGCACGATCAATTCGTCGGCGCCTTCGTCGTTGTAGCGGGTCGCCAGGGCGACGGGATCGCCTGCATCGCGCAGACCGGCGAACTTCACTCCTTTCACGACACGTTCTCCGTCCGTGTCGAGACAGGGAATGATGCGATGCGCCAGACTCATGCCGCAATCCTCAGAAAATTCTGTAATAGGTGTGCGCCTGCATCTCCGCTCTTCTCCGGATGGAACTGAACGGCACAAATATTTTGTTTCTCCACGACAGCCGCGAATTCTGTTCCGTGCGAGCAAGTTGCTGCCACTGACCCATTCGAATCGAGCGCAGCGTAGGAGTGAGCAAAGTAAAAGAACACACCCGCGCCGATGCCTGCAAGGAGGCGTGACTCGCGCTTGGTCACAAGCTGGTTCCAGCCCATGTGCGGAAGCTTTACCTGAGATGGCAGGGCCTGCACTTTTCCCGGCAGAAGATTGAGGCCGCACAGTTGCGGCGCTTCTTCGCTGGATTGGTAGAGGATTTGCAGTCCCAGACAGATGCCCAGAAAAGGCACGCCGCCGTTGATGGCGTCGATGAGAGGGGCGCGCATCTTTTGTTCGTCCAGAGCGCGAACCAAAGTCGCGTAGTGTCCAACACCGGGGAGCAAGAGGACGTCGGCTTCTGAGATGCACTGCGGCGAAGCCGCGCGCAGCGATTCCACGCTGAGACGTTGCAAAGCGCGCTCCACGGAAGTTACGTTTCCCGCGCCGTAATCGACGATGGTCACTTTCATAGAAGCCCCTTTGTGCTGGGCAAGACTTTTCGCAGGCGTCTGTCGCGCGCTACGGCGAAGCGCAAAGCTCGCGCGAAGGCTTTGAACATGGCCTCAACCTGATGATGCGAAGAGCGACCGTACAACGCACGCAGATGCACGTTCGCCTTCGCGGCCTGGGCAAAGCCCTGGAAAAAATCCTCCACCAACTCGACCTGAAAATCGCCGACGCGTTGTGCCGCAATCTTCGCATTCACGACGCAATAGGGCCTGCCGCCGAGATCCACCGCCGCCGCAGCCAGAGTTTCGTCCATGGGCATTAGGAAATATCCGGCGCGCAAAATCCCGCGCTTGGAGCCGAGGGCTTTCTGCACGGCTTCGCCAAGAGTAATCCCGACGTCTTCAACGGTGTGATGCTGGTCCACGTCGAGATCGCCGCGGGCGTCCAGTTCCAGATCGAACGCACCGTGCCGCGCAACGAGTTCGAGCATGTGGTCGAAGAAGCGAATTCCCGTGGCGATGCGCGCTTTTCCGTGGCCGTCGAGATTCAGTTTCAGACGGATGTCCGTCTCGTTTGTTTTTCGATGAATTGTTGCGGCGCGTGGCATGGTGAGCTCGTTTGAAGCGCCGGCGTTCAGGCCGGCGGCTTCCATTCCTTGCGAATTAATTTCAGGAGCCGCTGCATTTCGGATTGCGTTCCAATGGAGATCCGGGCAAAGCCAGGTCCGATATCTTTGCTTCGGTCGCGCAGGAGGATTCCTTGCTTATCGAGCTTTCGGAAGAGAGCCGGTCCTGACGGGCCAAAATTCGCCAAGAGAAAATTTCCCGCGCTCGGGTACGTTTTCACGCCAACTGTTTTCAACTCGGCCGCGAACCACGCGCGCAAGCGCTTCACTTCCCGGATGTATCCTTGCATTGTCGCGCCATCGTTCACGGCGGCTTCGGCCCCCACCAGAGCGGCGAGATTGACGGGAAAGGGCGGCATGGCGCGGCGCACAAAAGCGAGTGATTTTTCGCAGGCGATCACCGCGCCGAGGCGCAAGGCCGCGAGCCCGGCAACTTTTGAAAAAGTTCTTGCCACGAACAACTGCGGATACTTCCGGATCCACGGGACCGCGGAGAAGCCGGAAAACTCCGCATAGGCCTCATCCATGACCACCGCCGTGTGCGTAGCGGCGCGCAGGATTTTCCGCAATTCGTTCAGCTGGAGAAGCGTACCGGTTGGATTGTTGGGATTGGCGATGAAGAGAACACGCGTTTTATGGCGCAGCGCGGCGATGACGTCCTCCAGCGGAAACTCCATTTCGCTGCCGTAGCGAAGAACGGAGAGGCGAGCGCCGTAAATCTCCGCGTAGTAGCGATACATCGGAAAAGTCGGTTCGCAAATCAGAACGACGGTGCGGGGCTCGACGAAGGTATCGAAGAAAACGCGCAGGGCATCGTCTCCTCCGTTGGTGAGCAGCAATTCTTGCGGACGGACACGGAAGTAGCGTGCGAGTCGCTTTGTCGGTGCCTCGTATTCGGGATACATCGCAAGTTGTTTGGGACTGAGCGCTGCCAGGGCGCGCCGCACCGCCGGCGAGCAGCCCGCGGTGTTTTCATTGAAGTCCAGGCGCAGTTTATCGGAGCGGCCCTCCGCGGGCGCCTCGTAGGTGCGGCGGTTCAGAATCGCTTCGCGCACGGGCAGGTGAACCTTCATCGGCGGACCCTCACGGCGTTGCGGTGTGCCATCAAGCCTTCGGATTCTGCCAGAGTTTCGGCCGCATCGGCGAGACGAAGGAAACCGTTGCGTGAGATGGCTTGCACGCTCATGCACTTCACAAAGTCGGTCGTCGAGAGGCCGCCGCGCATCCGCGCCCAGCCACCCGTGGGCAGCACGTGATTGCTGCCGGTAACGTAGTCGCCTAGCGGTTGTGCCCCCCACGGACCGATAAAGACCGTTCCGGCCGACTGGATTTTCTGAAGAAGCCCTTCCGCGCCTTCGGGAAAGCTGAGATGTTCGGGAGCGAAGCGATTGATGAATACACAGGCGTGATCAAGAGAATCGGCCACGAGGATCGCTCCTGCGATCTCTGTGGAGATGCTCGCAACACTGGAAGGTAATTCGCCGAGTTGCCACTTCATTTCGCGCTGAACTTCGCGGGCGAGAGAGCGCGAAGTGGTGACGAAGAAGCTTGCGGCGTCTTTCGCGTGCTCGGCTTGGGCGAGGAGATCCGCGGCAATCCAACGCGGGTTCCCGTGATCGGCGAAGACAATGGCTTCGGTTGGGCCGGCCGGCAGATCGATGGCGCAATCGCTGCTGACGAGCTGCTTGGCAGCGGTAACATATTTGTTACCGGGCCCGAAGATTTTCTCGACGCGTGGAATCGACTGGGTGCCATAGGCGAGAGCCGCGACGGCTTGCGCGCCGCCGATGCGGGCGATTTCCGTGATACCAAGAAGGCCCGCGGCGGAGAGCAGTTCGGGACTTGGCTTCGGGCATACGGCGACGATGCGAGAAACACGCGCAACTTTGGCGGGGATGACAGTCATGACCAGCGTAGAGACGAGAGAGAAACGGCCGCCCGGCACGTAGCAACCGATGGCGTCGATGGGGTGAACGAGCTGCTGAATTTTCACGCCCGGCACCGTCTCGATGATCCAGGGGCGAGGAAGCTGCTTTTCCGCGACGCGACGAACGTTATTGGCAGCTTTCTTGATGGCATTGAGGAATTCAGAACTTACGCGCCTTTCCGCAGCGCGGATTTCCTTCCTCGAAATCCAAACGCCAGCGCGCGCAAGGTCAGTGTGATCTAGCTTTTTGGTCCACGCGAAAAGCGCGGGATCGCCGCGCTTGCGTACATCGGCGACGATTTCTGCAGAGACAGACCGGGCTTCGTCATCCTGCTGCGCGCGGCGGGAGAGCACCCGTTTTTCCGTTCGAGGTGTGAGTTTGAAAATGCGCATCAGAGCACGATCTTGTTCAAGGGGTACTCGACGATCCCTTGCGCCTTGGCGGCCTTGAGCTTGGGCAGGATCTGACGCACGACAGCTTCTTCGATGATGGTATTGACCGCGACCCACTCGGGATCACTAAGAGCAGAAATCGTCGGTTTCTTGAGCGCGGGGAGAACGCCGAGAACAGCGGGGAGATCATCGCGGTGGACGTTGAGAAGAAGGCCGACCTTGCTCGCGGCGGCGATGGCGCCCTGAAGCATCAAAATCAGATTCTCCGCTTTTTCGCGCCTCCAGGAGTCGGCGGCAGCCAAGCGGTTCATGATAAACACGGTCGCTGATTCCAGGACGGTGTCTACGATGCGGAGGTGATTGGCGCGCAACGACGAGCCGGTCTCGGTCACTTCAACGATCGCGTCGGCAAGTCTAGGCACTTTGACTTCGGTCGCGCCCCAGGAAAATTCCACGCGCGCTTGGACCCCGTGTCCCGCGAGATAATTTTCCGTGATGCGCACAACTTCAGTGGCAATCACTTTGCCTTTGAGGTCGCGCGGTTCGCGGATCGCCGAATCTTCCGGAACGGCCAGAACCCAGCGGACCCGCGCCAGCCGCTGTTTTGCGTAAACCAGCTCCGACAATTCCTCCACCGCCGCGCCTGTTTCCACGACCCAGTCGTGGCCGGTGATTCCCGCGTCCAGAGCCCCGGATTCGACGTAGCGGGCCATTTCCTGAGCGCGCACCATCAAACATTCGATTTCCGTGTCATCGATGGATGGGACGTAGCTTCGAGAGCCCAGAGTGATCTTCCAGCCTGCACGAGCGAAAAGATCGAGTGTCGCCTCCTGCAGGCTGCCTTTTGGGATTCCCAGCTTTAGACAGCTCATCGAGGCCTCTCCTGTCCGTAAACTTTTTCGGGCGCGAACGTGCGCTCGGCGATGATTCTTGTAGTCCCGCTGCCTTCCATGGCGCGAAAGAAACAGCTTTGGTAGCCTTCATGGCACACTCCGGGGCCCGCCGGTTCGACGCGGACGAGCAGCGCATCAGCGTCGCAATCCACGCGGATTTCGCGAACTTTCAAGACGTGGCCGCTGGATTCGCCTTTTTTCCAAAGCTTGTTTCGCGAGCGGCTGAAAAACACCACCTCACCTGTGCGTTGGGTCTGTGCCAGCGACTCTGAATTCATGAAACCGAGCATCAGCACCTCGCCGGTGTGTTCGTCCTGAATGATGGCGGGCACCAAGCCGCCGCCTTTTAGAAAGTCAATATCCACGCTTCTGCCTCCTAAAAATCAAGACCCCGAAAACAAAAAACCCGCTGGGGCTTCTTGCGCCAGCGGGCCGAAGAGTGCTTTGTTTAGCGAGTCGCTATGCACATCTCAGCGGGCGCGGCGTGTAGCCGTGATGATGATGGTGCGCCTGAGCTGTGACTGTGCGGTTCATGACTCGGTTCTAAGGTAAAGGAACTTTCCGAGCCTGTCAACGACAGGATTAGGGAACAGGAATCGATAGGCTCTTGCTACCACAAAGATTCGAGCTAGCGGCTGAAACGTGAAACCAAGGAGTTGAATCTGATAGTGTGGGGGAAAGCTCAGAATGGCGAGGGTGTAGAGGAGATGCCATGGAACAGGAAGAGAGGGTCCGTAAGGACGACGCTGCCTGGAGGAAAGAACTCTCACAAAATCAATACTATGTAACCAGGCAAAAGGGGACCGAACCGCCTTTTACGGGCGAATATGAGGATACCGAGACCCCGGGAACGTACAAGTGCATCTGCTGCGGTCAGCCGCTGTTTCGTTCCGAAACAAAGTATCACTCAGGGTCCGGCTGGCCCAGTTTCTACGCGCCGGCAAGCGAAGCCGCAGTGGAGTCGGAAGCCGACACGAGCCACGGCATGCAGCGGACGGAAGTGAAATGCAGCCGATGCGACGCGCACCTGGGGCACGTTTTCGAGGATGGACCGCGACCAACCGGGCTGCGGTATTGCATCAACTCCGTGGCGTTAAATCTGGAGGAAGACTAAGAAAGCGCTTCGAGTGTGCCGGAGCGCTTTTTTGGTTGCTTTTTCTCAGCAAGTAGCAAAAATGGGTCAGGCCGCCGGGCAGGAACAGGCCACCAATGCCGCGACGGGATCGCGTTCACGTTGCCAGACGCCGATCAAAAGCACTTTCGTGCCCGTCGGATACTTAAACACGTAATAGATGTTCGAAAGGCCCTCCACTTCGTAAAAACCGGGCCGGCGCGGATCTGGTCGCGAGGGCGCGCCCGCGATGAGAAGTTGACGCAATTCCGCCAGCTGTTCCTGCGAATGGTTTCGCAGATCTTCGACGAGGGGCCGTTGTTTTGGAGCGATTGTCATGATTGCTTTTCTCCGCCACATTCAGCTTATCTTCTCCTCATCAATAGAGACGTAGAAATTCGACAAATGTTTCATGGGCGGCAGCGATTTTTCCAGACAATTTGGCCTGCGAGCCCGTTGGCGCGCTCAAGGGAACGCGCCGTCTGCTATTTGATGCAGGGGCGTAGCAACGCGGTGCTTCGCTGGAAGACCCGCGTTCGCTCACCTCTGCCGGCATGTGGCGGAATCAATTGCAGATTTAAGCGTTATAAAGATTGCTGGAAAGAACGTTTTTTTGAGGCATTTGAGAAGTTCTGATTCCAGTTTGGCGGTTTTTCTGCTGTAATGGAGCGCGTGTTAGTATCTCTCCCGATACTTGCGCGGCACTTGTTTCCCTGAGATAGTGCCGTGCTTATCTTTCAGAGGCGGGGATGGCTATCGTGACAAACAATGGGACAAAAAAGAACACGAGAAGAAGGAAGTCTACCTTTGGCAAGGATCGCCGGCGCAAACACCACCATTACCTCGTCAGCGTATACTACGCGGATGGCGAGAAGTTCGGCCGCGTGTATACCGACAAGGACAAAGCCACGCGCTTCGCGGAGCGCCAGCGGCGCTCGCCAGTGGTGAAGTCTGCCCGTATCACACAAGTTTCCTGATTATTCCGGGTTGTTGAGGGTACGGCTTTCCGCCGCTACTGGCAGAGAAGGCTTGTGGCTGCTGGCGCGGGTATGTTATAAAAAGAAGGTCGTTAAGCGGCCTTAGTATAGTGGTAGTACGGAACCTTGCCAAGGTTCAGGTGTCGGTTCGATTCCGATAGGCCGCTCCATTGCTCATCCAGCGAGGGTGAGCTCCTTGAGAATGTTCCGCCCGAGTTTTCCTCAGCCTCGCGAATTCTCACTGAGAATTCCAGTAAAGTACCGTTAGAATCGGCATGTCGACATCGTTCCAAATGAAAAAGATCATCCTCGCCGTCGGCAGCAAGCGCGGCCCGAAGCTTAATGCGGTGAACGAGGCGCTCGAGGCGTTTTCGGCCGTGCTGGCCCCCGAAACTCAATTCGAAGTCGTCGGCGTGGAAGTGGAAAGCGGAGTCAGTCACACGCCTGCGTCGCGGGAAGAATTGATGCGCGGGGCGCGTCAGCGAGCTGAGGCGCTGGCGCAATTGGCGCGCGAAAATGGGGCCGGGTGGCAATACTTCGTTGGCCTTGAAGGCGGCCTCGATGTTGTGCATGAAAGCGCTTCGCCGGACGAGATAGTGCGAGATTCGGCATCGAGGCGGAACGGCCGTCGCCGCGTCTTCCTGGAAAGCTGGGCCTACGTGAGCGATGGCGCGCGCGGCCATTTCGGGCGCTCGGGTGGCATCGAGTTGCCGGAAGCGCTGGCACGCGAAGTCCTCGAGAATGGCGTGGAGCTATCTGTGGCGATCGACCGCTTCGCTGACGCCGTAGGGATCCGCGACGCGCAGGGCGCGTGGGGCGTGCTTTCAGGCAATTTCATCACGCGGCAGGAGGCTTTTCGAGTAGCCGTGATTGCGGCCTTTGCCCCGTTCTATAATGGAAGCATGTATCGCGCCGCGGCCGGTTCGGCGGGTTCGGGCTCGGCCGGGTAGAGGCACAACTTAGCGTGCCCCTACGGTGCAAGATAAGGCTATCGGGGACCACTGGAGAAGAGAGCGTGGACATTGTCAAAGGCAATATGGGCTGGATCGAAGTGGTCGTTGGCCCCATGTTTTCCGGCAAGAGCGAGGAACTGATCCGCCGCCTGCGCCGCGCGGAGATCGCCCGCCAGCGTGTGCAGATCTTCAAGCCGGCCATCGACGAACGCTACGCTGCCAACGAGATCGTTTCTCACTCCGGTCTGGGCATTCCCTCGGACAATGTCTTCAAAGCCGCTGAAATCATGGAAAAGCTGTCGCCGCGCACGGAAGTCATCGGCATCGACGAAGCGCAATTCCTCGGCGATGAAGTAGTGGATGTTTGCACCAAGCTCGCCAATCTCGGCAAACGCGTCATCGTCGCCGGCCTGGACACCGACTATCGCGGCCGCCC
>WNFP01001929.1_pt1 | contig 16310 bp, 14 predicted proteins | sample 5400201 | NCBI WGS metagenome assembly WNFP01 (sample SAMN13153355, study PRJNA577476) | soil metagenome | isolation source: 115 cm saprolite under Madrone tree | place: USA:California | collected 2016-06-14 | reverse complement strand
AAATGGTGACGAAGACCTCGGGAAGGCTGGGGCTAACGATATTGCAACTCACGTCACTGTCAGTACCGATGCGGAGGATCGAGAGTCGAAGGAAGAATCGTCGGGCACGCGACTGCCAATTCCACGGCCGCGCATCACTCGTTTACACATCACCATCACGGTGCTAGCGTTGCTCGTTCTCGCCGCTGTAACCCCGGCTATCTACTTCTTGCACGCAGGACATTCTCCCGTCCGCTCAGCGAGTGGGAAGATTCGCTTGCTTGTCCTCCCGTTCGCTAACTTGAGTGGTGATCCCCAGCAGGATTATTTCAGCGCCGGTTTGACCGACGAGATGATCACGCAGCTTGGCCGCATTGATCCGGAGCGCCTAGGCGTAATTGCGGCGGAGACTTCAAAGCTTTCGGCCAGCAAACCGATCGCAGAGCTCAGCCGCGCGCTGGACGTGCAGTATGCAATGGAAGGTAGCGTGCGCAGGGGCGGCGATGAAGTCCGCATTAATGTTCAGCTTATTAAGGTGAGCGACCAGACTCACGTCTGGGCTAATTCGTACACTGGCGATGTCCGAGACATCCTGCACGTTCAGGATGAAGTTGCTGCTGCAGTGGCCAGCCAGATTCGTGTGACGCTTCCCGTCAGCCCTGTCGGCATAAATGAGCGCAAAGCTAAGGTTGCTCGTGCCGTCAACCCGGAAGCCTACGACGCTTATCTTCGCGGCCGCCTCTACTGGACCAATCGCGCCGACATCCACAAAAGCATCGATGCGTATCAGCAAGCGATCGACAAGGATCCTGATTACGCGCTTGCCCACGCAGCTCTCGCCAGATCCTACGCCCTGTTGGGTCAAGTGCCTTACGACGACATGCCTCCTGTCGTCGCCAAGCCCAAGACCCGCGAGGCGGCGGAGCGCGCCCTGCAACTCGATCCCCAGTTAGGAGAAGCGCACTCTGTTTTGGCCATCGTCGCTTTCAGTTACGACTGGGATTTTGGAGCGGCTGAGCGCGAGTTCCAACGCGCCTTCAGTTTGAATCCTAACGACGCCACCGCGCATGAATGGTTCAGCCACTACTGCATAATTCGCAACCGCCTGGTCGAAGCTCAGCAAGAGAACTCTCGGACGCTCGACCTCGACCCGGCTTCACCGCTGTTCAACACGGTTCGTGCGGAGATCTATTACAATTCGCGTCAATACGACCTAGCCATTGATCAGGCACGACGCACTATCGAACAGTTCCCCACGTACTGGCTGACCTACATCTGGCTCGGCTCAGCCTATCGCGAAAAAAAAATGTACGCGGAGGCTCTGGAACAGTTCTCTGAAGCACGCAAATTATCCAGCGATCATCCTGTCATGATCGCCCTGTACGGTCACACGCTCGCTCTTGCCGGTGATAAGGTGGGTGCACGCAACGCCCTTGCGGACCTTCACCTTCTTGCGGAATCGCGGTACGTTTCCTCGCTTTACTTTGCTGCCGTCCATAGTGGCCTTGGCGCAAAAAACACCGCGATGGACTGGCTCGACAAAGCCTACACAGAACGCAATGACCGCCTCCTGTATCTCAACGTGGACCCAATGGCCGATCCGCTCCGCTCCGAACCTCGCTTCCAAGCACTGATGAAAAAGCTTCATCTCCCCTAATAGTCTACTCATTGCTTGCGCACTCACATCGGGTCCCGAGGCAATAGTGTACGGGCGGACACACATAGGCGCTCCGGAATCCTCCTCCAAGCCGCCCTTGTAGCGACAAAGTACGACATTAAGCGCCTCCGCTCCCGCATCGCTCCTTGTCGCTTGAACAAGGGCCTGGCAGCCCTCTACCGTTGCAACACAAGGAGAAACAAAAATGTTTTGGTTCTGTGCGGCCCTATCGGCGGCGGGCGTTTTGGAATCGGTTATCTGCTCGTGTCTCGTGGCGGAGTTCGCGGGTTATTGGCTGCACCGGCTGCTCCATAGCGACAAGCTTCCCTTCCTGAGCCGCAATCACGTGGCTCACCACTTGCTCCTGTATGGACCAACTCAGGCCATGCGCGCGGAGCGTTACAAGGACGCTACGCACGGACGTTTCTCGATCGGCAATGTAGGTCTGGAGTGGCTCGCTCCCTCGGCTGTCCTTCTAGCTCTTTGCTGGGGTGCTATGTGCGTTTTTCGCGTACGGGCAATCTATCAGGTAATTGCGCTGGCAAACCTCGTTGTCTGGCCTTTCTTCACGTTCAGCTTTCTTCATGACGCCATGCACCTGCGCAATTCCTGGATGGCTCGACTGCCCATAGTGAACATTTGGTTTCGACGCGCCCGGCGTTTTCACGATATCCACCACCACAGCCTCAACAATGCCGGCCGGATGAACGTAAACTTTGGCATCGGTTTTTTTCTCTTCGATCGTATTTTCCGAACGCTGGCAACGCGCCACCGCCCACTTAATCGGAAGGGCTTGGCACTCGCCTTGCAACGTTATAGATTAGCAACGCCTTTGTATCCCCTGGGCGGCGAACGCACCAGGGGAGGAGAGGCGGCGTTTCAATGACCGACATGATAGTCAGGGAAACCGCCCGATCAAATGGCCCGGCACCGGATTCCCGGCGACGGGCCGCCAAACCCGGGCGTGCTCACCCTCGCAAGGCATCCGCAGAGAAAATTCGCGTCTTTGTGGCTGCGGAAAATCGCCTGTTGCGCGAAGCTTTGTCACGCGTTCTGACCAAGGGCGCGGGAATCGACGTAATTGCTACCCATTCGGCCGCGCCTTTCCATACAGACGCGCTGCTTGAAGGTCGCCCTGACATACTCCTCCTTAACTCTCGTGGAGGTCTTGAGGAAGATTTGTCGGCCATACAGGAGGTCCGAGCCGCCGCTCCTGCTGTCCGCATCCTGCTGATCGGCATGGCGAAAGACGAGCGCGAATTCCTTCAGTGCGTGCGCGCGGGCATCAGCGGTTATTTGTTGCGCGATGCATCCGCGGGAGAAGTCCTGCAGGGCGTGCGAGCTGTGGCCGCTGGAGAGGCCGTGTGTCCCGGGGCTCTTTCTGCTGTTTTGTTCCGCTATTTCCAATCAGAGGCTAACGGCCTTCCCTGCACGAGTAGCAAGCGCCGGATGGGTCTCAGCCGTCGCGAGCTGCAGATCATCCCCTTGATTGCGCAAGGCCTGACCAACAAAGAAATCGCGAATCACTTCTCACTTTCCGAACAAACCGTCAAGAATCACCTCTATCGCATGAAACATAAAATCGGTGCTGAGGACCGCTTGGAAATGGTGCAGCTCTACCGCACGCAAGGGTTCCTCGTCTGATTTCGTTGTCCCGCAGTATGGCGGACCCGCAGTGGTATGATTTCGGTTGACCCCTGTGACTACTTGGGAGCCGCAAACTTACCTTCGATACGCTGATATCCGCTTTCGCGCGGGCCTCGATCTCCTCGCGCGCATCCCCAAGCTTGAATACTCCACAATTTATGATCTCGGCAGCGGCACCGGCCACTTGACCCGGATCCTCGCCGATACCTTTGCCAAGGCCAAGGTCATTGGCGTCGATTCCTCTCCTGAAATGCTCGCCGAGGCTCGCCGCGAATTTCCGGGAATTGCCTGGCAGCAAGCTGACATTAGCTCGTGGCGTCCTCCCGCTCCTCCTGATCTCATCTATACCAATGCCGCCCTGCAATGGGTCTCCGACCATGAGACGTTGCTGCCGTCACTTCTCAACCAATTGCGCCCCGGCGGCGTGCTGGCCATGCAAGTCCCCCGGCACTTTGAGTCGCCATCACACTTGGAGCTAAAAGAGTTGGTCATGCAAAGCCGGTGGCGCGGCAAGCTGGAACATCTCCTCCTCGCCCCCATTCCGTCACCCGGGACGTATTGGCATTGGCTGTCGCCACACGCCCGCAATCTCGATATCTGGGAGACGATCTATCTGCAGGTTCTGGACGGCAAAGACCCGGTCGTCAATTTCATGCGCGGCACGGCGCTGCGCCCTTTCCTCTCAGCTCTTCCTGAGGCCGAAGCAACAAAGTTCATCGACGATTTTGCACAACGAATGGCTGCCGCCTACCCTCTTGGGCCGAACGGCCAGACACTTTTCCCGTTCCGCCGCCTGTTCCTTGTTGCGCAGCGCTAGGCCACGACAAATTTTCATAGTCCTAGTACGAGCTGCGGTTCGCCGGTCAGCGATTGTCGTTCTGTATATCTTTCATTTTATTTCGCTTACGAAAATACCCTACTCACGCGACTTTGGAAGTCCTCGTGCCATCCTTATTCTCACCAGCCGGAAGTGATGGGAGGAAGTTACAATGCGCTTCCGCGCTATCTTGACCCTGGTTACTCTGTTCATTCTTACCGTGTTTGTGGCATGCTTAGGTGTCGCGATTTCGTCCGACGCGCTAGCCTCCCAGCCGCATAGCAAATTGTTCACGTTCAAGGAAGCCTCCGAGCACGCTTCCGTTTCTGGAAAAATCTCGGCAATCGGAGATGCTTCCTTTTCCGTCGACGTGAAGAAAAGTCAGGACCTGGTCACTCTCCAGTTCCTGATCGACGACACGACCAAAGTCGAGGGACGACTGGAAGTTGGCTCCACGGCCACGGTGGATTATCGAACCGATGACGGAAACAACATCGCTCTTCACGTAGTCGTGCAACAACCGTCGAGCTAACGGGGCGCTTTTTCGCCCAAGTGGATTCGCCACCCTCACGAATCCGAAACGAATCTTCGCTCTTGCCCAAGGGGAAGCATCCAAATGCGCACGACCCTGAAGCTTGTCTCGCCTCTCATTATTAGCGTTGTTGTCGTGTCTCTGCTTTTCGCCGCCTATCAGGTCCGAACCGATCGCCGCATTCTGCGCAATGATGTCTCCCGTCGCGCGGAAATCCTAGCCGAAAGTCTGCAAGAGAATGTCGAGCCACAATTCGACAAGCAGCTCCCGGACAAGAGCTTGCAACGCCTCGTCGATCGATTCGGCCAGCGCGAGCACCTGAAAGGCGTGGCCATCTACAATGCGAACGGGATCGCCCTCGCGATGACCTCCGGCCTCGCTTCGCTTTTCCAGCTTCGGCCCGCCGCCGCCGCGTATGCTGCCGATCGCAATGTCGGATACGGCGAATTCTTGCGCGTCAACGACACGCCCATTCACGTGTACGCGTTGCCGCTTCACCGCAACGGCCAAGTTATCGGCACGCTGGCGCTAGTGCATGACGTTACTTATATCGACCGCCAGGTTGCCCACACTCTGCGCGATTCGCTAGTCAACGCTCTGGTGCAAACCCTGTTCATCGCTGGCCTCGCGCTAATTCTCGTTCGCTGGACACTCACCGGCCCGCTCACTCGCACCGCAAAGTGGCTGCGCACGCTCAGGACCGGGCAATCCCATGCTCCGCCTTCGCTCCCTGAGGGCGAGCTTTTCGATCAGCTTCATCACGAAGTCACGCACCTCGCGCGCGACCTCAGCGCCGCTCGCGCCACTGCCGAGGAAGAAGCTCGCCTCCGCGATTCCAACGTTTCCTTATGGACCGCCGAACGTCTCCGCGTGAGCCTCAGCAACAAATTGCAGAACAAGCCCCTCTTCGTGATCGCCAATCGCGAGCCGTACATGCACGTCCACAGCAACGGCAGCAACGGCACCGTGCAAGTCATCGTCCCCGCCAGCGGTCTTGTCACCGCGCTCGAGCCCGTGCTCCTCGCCACGGACGGCACCTGGATCGCGCATGGCTCTGGCAACGCCGACCGCGAAGTTGTCGACGCCAAGGATCACCTGCGCGTCCCCCCAGACCATCCCAGTTACACGCTGCGCCGCGTCTGGCTCAGCGCTGAAGAAGAAAAGGGCTATTACGAAGGCTTCGCCAACGAAGGCATTTGGCCGCTCTGCCACATCGCCCACACTCGCCCGATTTTCCGTCCTGAGGACTGGATCGCATATCAGCAAGTGAATCGCCGCTTTGCGGATGCCGCAATTGCAGAGATGGAAGGCACTGAATCTCCCATCGTTCTGGTCCAGGATTATCATTTCGCGCTGCTTCCCCGCATGATCAAGGAAGCGCGCCCCGATGCCCGCGTCGCCATCTTCTGGCACATTCCCTGGCCTAATCCTGAAGTTTTCGGCATCTGCCCCTGGCAGCGCGAATTGATCGACGGTTTGCTGGGCGCCGACCTCATCGGCTTTCACATTCAGTCCCACTGCAATAATTTTCTTTCCACAGTAGATCGCGCCGTGGAAGCCCTCACCGAATGGGACCGCTTCTCCGTGAATCGCCAGGGCCATCTGACTCGCGTCCGCCCTTACCCCATAAGTGTTGCCCTTCAGGAAAACGGCCATTCCTCGCAGCCGCATCGCACCATGGATGAAGAGCGCGCCGTCCTATGCAACGAGCTTGGCATCAGCGCCACACTTCTCGGGGTCGGCGTTGACCGCATCGACTACACGAAAGGCATTCTCGAGCGCTTTCGCGCCATCGAACTCTTTTTCGAACTCTACCCTTCCTACCAGCGCCGCTTTACCTTTATCCAGATTGGCGCGCCCAGCCGCACCAATATCGAGCGCTATCAGAATTTGCTCGATGAATTGACCGCCGAAGCCGAGCGCATCAACGCGCGCTTCCAGGCCGGCCACTGGAAGCCCATCCTGTTTCTCAAGCGGCATCATTCGCACGAAGAAATCGCGCGTTTCTATCGCGCATCTTCACCTTGTCTGGTTACTTCGCTGCACGACGGAATGAATCTCGTCGCCAAGGAGTTTGTAGCCTCGCGCGAAGATAATCTCGGCGTCCTGATCCTCAGCACGTTCGCGGGTGCTGCGTTGGAGCTGACTGACGCCCTGCTCATCAATCCTTATGATGTTCAGCAACTGGCCGGCGCTATTCATCGCTCGCTCAACATGCCCTCCGACGAGCAAGCCTCCCGCATGCAGCACATGCGCAGCTCTGTCCGCGAACACAACGTCTACCGTTGGGCGGCCAACCTGTTATCCGACCTTACCGACATCCGCATAGACACACCCGAGCGCGTAGAATCAAGCGAAACCATCGCTCGCTAAAAGTTTTTTGGAATTTGCGTCAAGAAAAACGTGCAGTAAACGACCGCTCGCCCGGTTATCTCCGCCCGGCCGCTGCTGCCACCACATTCGGGAAAAACGTCTTGCCGCTCAGCACGTTCCGCACCGCTTCCACGAGATCCTGACTCGCTCGCGATTTCGCCACATATCCCAGCGCCCCCACCCCGACAATCTCCCGAATAATTTCCTCGGAATCGTGAACGGTAAAGAACAATATCTTCGCCGCTTCGCGCTCCTGCCGGATCTGCACCGCCGCATCAATTCCGCTTAACCCAGGCAGATTCACGTCCATTATCACCAGGTCGGGTTTCAGCTCCGTGCTCTTCCGCACTGCCTCAGTTCCCTCCACCGCCTCCCCGCACACCGCCCATTCGTCATGGCTTTCCAGCAGCCCTCTCAACCCGCGCCGCATCAGTTCGTGATCGTCCGCAATCAAAATTCGCCGTCGAGCATCTTCCGCCGACTGAATTCTAAAATTCAACGACGTGCGGCTTCCGCCCTCTTCGGCTCCGGCTTCCGCCGCCGACTTGATCGGCAGCGTTGCCGTCACGCGCGTCCCATTCGTCGCAAAATCAACAGTCAGTCCTCCGCCCAACTGGTGCAAGCGCTCGCGCATTCCGGGAATGCCCACGCCAAGCGGAGCCGTCCCGTCCAACCTTGCTCGCGCCGCGCCGGTCTTGCTCCCATGTCCGTAATCGATAATCTCGAGCCGCACTTCTCCGGAATTGTTCGAAACCTTGATCTTCGCCGACGAACTCCCGGAGTACCGGTGCACATTCGTCAGGCTCTCCTGCACCACGCGAAACAACGTCGTTTCCGCGTCGGCGGGAAGCCGGGGAAGGTCGGGCGCGATGCTTACCTCCAGCTTGATGCCGCTGCGCTTCTCGAAACCCTCCGTGTACCAATGCACCGCCGACGCCAATCCGCATTCATCCAGCAACGGCGGATGCAAAATGTAAGACAGCGTCCGGATTTCCTCGCCAATTTGGCTGACAATTTCCCGGCTTTCCTTGATGGATTCCTTCGCCTCCGGTTTGCGTTCTTCCGTCAGCCTTGCCAGCCGGTCTAACGACATCGATAGCACCGCTACCTTCTGCCCTGTAACGTCATGCAAATCGCGCGCTATCCGCCGGCGCTCTTCGTCCTGCAACTGCAACAGACGCGCGGACAATTGCCGCAGCGACGTCTCCGTCACTCGCAGAGCCTCGTTCGCATCCACAATTTCCGTCAGCTCCGTCGCCACCGCGCAAATCGCTTCCAGCCCCAGTTCGCGGTTCGGGCTCAGCGTTAACCGGATCGTTTGAGGTTTCCCGTGCTTTTTCAGCAGCCGGATTTCGCCCCGTGTGCTGGCCATCCTGGCTCCCAGGATCAACGTCTTCAAAAATTCCGCGTCATTCCCCGTAACGAAATTGTGCAGCGGCGCTCCGATGAACTTCTCCAGTGGCGCATCGAAAAACGCCGCGAAGCTCCTGTTCGAATACAACACCGTGCCATCATCGGAAAGTGTGGCCGCGCCCTCTTCAATGGATTCCACCAGCAGCCGGTACGGGTGTTCCGCGCCCTGCAAGGTAAATACTTGATCCCCTTGCGAGCTTGACACCAACACCGCATCGACCTCGCCCATCCGGATGGCACGCAGGGTTTCCTCGAGCTCCTCAATGCGCGCCTTCAACTGTTCCACCGCAGCGGGCGAACTTTCTGTTTTGTGTTTCTTCACCGCTTTCACCCCTAGGCGATTTTCAGATCCAGTCCTGTTAACACGCGGTCCTGATTCGAAAGATCCCCCACCAGCCGTCGCAGCGGCAAGGGCAAACTCTTGATTAGCGTGGGCGCCGCGACGATTTGATTTTCCGAAGCCAGTCCCGGCTGCTGGTAGATGTCAATCACTTCCATCTCGTACTGATCCTTGAGGTGTTTCTCGCAGAACCGTTTGAGATTGTCTATGGACTTCACGGATCGCGGCGTTTGCCCCGTCACGTACAGCCGCAAGAGAAATCTCGGCTTGCCGGGCTCCTTGCCATTCTTCCCCGGTTCCTTGCCATTATTTTCTGCTGTGTCTTTTTTCCGATTCACTCTGCACCTGCTTTATCCCTCAAATCCAGTCCTACCAGCACGCGGCTACTATCCGATAGATCGCCGATAATCTTTCGCATCGGCACAGGAAGCTTTCGCACAAGTGTCGGAATCGCCAGGATCTGGTCGTTCTGCGCCAATTGCGGTGTCTTCACCAGGTCGATTACCTGCAACTCGTATTGCCCATCCAGGTGTTCCGCGCAAAATTTCTTCAGGTTCGCCAATGCCGCAAGCGATTTTGGTGACTGCCCCGCCACGTAGAGTCGCAGCTCCATGCACCGCCCGTTGCCATTTGCATCCGACTTTTTCGACTTCGCACCCGTCCTAGCTCCCATGTTCTACCCCCACTTTACCGTTTCTGCCCCCCATTTTCCCCCGTCGCGCCCCCCCTCGAAGATTCACCATCTCCAGCATGCCTTGGGACAGCTCGCGTTCCCTCTGTTCTTCCTGGTCTCTCACTAGCGTCACTCGCGCTTCTTCCTGGGCAAATTGCGACCGCAATTCCGCAATCTGCGCGTCCAGCGCTTTTCGCTTCTCACTCAAGACGCGCTGCTGCTCCTCCGCCGTTTGCTGTCGTAGCAAGCTTTCAGCCCTCTCGCGTGCTTCTTGCGTTGCCCGCGCCGAACCGGTCAGCACCGCACCGCTGCCCACGTACACGGGCACCAGCCGTATTCCTTCCTTGGACATCAAAAACTCGCGTATCTGATTCGAATTCGCCATTCCACGCGACTTCAGCACGTGAATACACCTGTTCCTCTCGCCGTTCAGTTCCACGTCCCGCGCAAAAATCCACGTGTCGATTAGCGAAGAGATACCCACATCAGTCTCTTCGATTTCCTTGTTTCGTCCGGCCGTCAGCGCCGTGAAGAAGCCAGTGATCTGCTGCGTCTTGAGGAAATCGATTAGCCTCATCAGCACTGAATGGAGTTGATCCGTGCTGCTTACCATCAAACTTGTCAACGGGTCGATGATCACCGCTGCTGGCTTGTGCTGCTGCACCAGTTTGTGGATGTGCAAAAGGTGCATCTCTAGCCCGCTCTGCGTCGGTCTCCACGCTTCGAATCGCAGCAGTCCCTTCCGTACCTGCTTCTCCAGATCGAGTCCGATCGATCGCATGTTGCGCATCGCCTGCGCCGGAGACTCTTCCAATGCCACGTACAAACATCGTTCCCCATTCCGGCAGGTCTCCTCCGCAAAGTGCGCCGCCAGGCTCGACTTTCCCGTGCCCGCCGTTCCCGAAACCAGCACCGACGATCCCCGGTAAAACCCCTTTCCCTCCAGCATATCGTCCAGATCTTTGACGCCCGATGAAATCCGCTCGTTCGAAACCGCATGATCCAATTTCATCGACGAGCTGGGCATGACCGAAAAACCGCGCTCATCGATCAGGAACGGAATCTCGTCTGCTACGTGAGAAGCCCCTCGGTATTTCACCACTCGCATGCGCCGCGTCGAAATCTGATCGGTTACGCGGTGGTCGAGAAAAATCACGCAATCCGATACATATTCTTCCAACCCGTACCGCGTCAGGCTCCCTTCCCCCTTTTCCGCCGTCACCACCGTCGTCAGCCCGTGATCCTTCAGCCAGCGGAACAGCCGTCGGATCTCCGCTCGCAGCATTCCCGTATTTGAGAATCCCGAGAAAATCGCCTCCACCGTATCCAGCACCACGCGCTTCGCGCCGACCGCTTTCACCGCGTGCTGCAGCCGGATGAACAATCCCTCCAAATCATATTCACCCGTCTCTTGTATCTCCGCAGGCTCGATTCGCACGTACTCAAGCACCATTTTCTTTTTGGCCGCCAACTTCTTTAGATCAAATCCCAGCGACGCCACGTTCTTGCTCATCTCCTCCGAGGTCTCCTCGAAGGTCATCAACACGCCGGGTTCATTAAATTCGATCGCTCCGCGCACCAAGAATTCCACCGCGAACATGGTTTTCCCACAACCGGGACCGCCACACACGATCGTCGGCCGTCCCTTGGGCACTCCGCCGTTTGTTACTTCGTCGAATCCCGCGATACCTGTGGGCGATTTCTCCAACCTGGTCATCCTGTGGGGAGCATTTCCATTTCGATTCTTGCTCATGGTTTATGTCGGCCAATACCACTCTTTAAAGGTCTGAGCGAGAGTTCGTGAAGTTGGGGAACTGTTCTTCGAGCTTGAACCCTGAAGCTGCCATATTATCCGCTTATCGCCGTCCCAAACAATGCCACATCGCTAGAAAACCTCATTTTTCTTACGAATTCCACGCACTCTCTACAGTAAATCCTGTATAGACGCGCCCTCTGCCTCTGTACGCGCTCAACTCTCGCTCTGCACTTGCCCTCAATCTGTCGCTTTCCCGCAAACACACCTTCGCCTTGGGCATCCAAATTGACGAAGCGCAGACCCTTTCGGCCGTCTGTTTTGAATCTCAAAATTCTATTTCCCAAGGAGAACGCGAACCATGAAGCGTGTCGCATTGCTTTTCCTCTTGGCGGGATGGCTCGTGCCTCTCGCATCAGCTCAGGAGACCGAACATTTTCAATTCGGCGTCAACGCTGATTACTTGCGCCTTTCCCAGACCGATACGAACTTTGCAGGTGTCGGCGCTCGCCTCGGTTTCTTGGCTTTTCGCAATATCAAGCTGGAAGCCGAGCTCAACTATGATTTCGACCAGGCCGTGACGGATGGTTTCACCAGTACCTCCACGGGCTCCGTCGCGATTCACCGTACCGGCATGCGCATCTTACATGGCGAGTTCGGGCCTAAGGTCAATCTCGGCGAGCACTGGCATGTCCATCCGTTTGTGCAGCTCCACTTCAGCAACCGCCCGGCGACGCTCGGCACCTTTTTCAATGAGGTCGGCAACCTTCGCGACGATAATGTCGCGGGCGTGTTGTACCCGGGCGGTGGGCTTGAGGGGCATCTAGGACCTGTCGGTGTGCGCTTCGATATCGCGGACGAGATATTTTTCGCTCACGGGACGCACAATAACTTGCGGATTTCACTCGGCCCGTACATCCGTTTCTAACTGCGCGCACGGCGCTCGAACGTCTCTTCGCTGTCGACCGGTAGACCCTCGGCTCACTCCAATACAAGGAGCCGAGGGTCTTCTTTTTGGGTCCTGCGTTTTAGAGCGACCGCGGACGTGACACAGTCGCCGCAGGCCGCCCGCTCATCCTTTTTCGTCTAATGTTTCACTCCACTTCCCCTCAATCTCAAAGTTTTTCCGCAACTTCCACCCTCTCGTTTGGCATCAAACGCGCGAAGTCCAGACGCTTTCCAGTCCAGGCCGTGGGCCAGCCGCTTGGACGTCAAAATTTATCGGCCAAGGAGCACGTGAATCATGAAGCGTTTTGCATTTCTTTTCCTCTTGGCGGGATGGCTCGTGCCTCTCGCCTCTGCGCAAGAGAGTGAACATCTACAGGTTGGCGTCTTTGCCGACTATTTCCGGTTGGGGACGACCGACGTCAGCTATGGCGGTCTCGGCGCCCGCGTCGCCGTTAGAGCTTTTCACAGTGTCAAGCTCGAAGCGGAAACGAGCTACGACTTTGATCAAGCTTTTACCGAAAGATTTACCAACCCTGGCACAGGTTCTGTCACCCTTAGCCGTTCTGGTATGCGCGTCCTTCACGGCGAGTTTGGTCCCAAAGTGAATCTGGGCGAACACCACCACCTTCATCCCTTCGTCTTCGCTAAAGGCGGTTTCATCGATTTTCGAATCAACAACGCGCCGGCCACCCTTGGAACCTTTTTCAGCAGCGTCCGAAATCTCCGTACTAATAATGTCAGCGGTGTGTTCTATCCCGGCGGCGGAGTTGAGGGCCGTCTCGGCCCGGTTGGCCTTCGTTTCGATATCGGCGACGAAATCTACTTCAACAATGGCGCGAACAACAACCTGCGCATCACTTTTGGCCCCTATATCCGTTTCTAGCGGCTAGCGTGATGCTACAGGGTTAAACCCTTCGACGTAACCCTCGGCTCTCTTAAACCGGAGCCGAGGGTTGTCTTTTGCTTATTCTTGCAAACACTGCTGTCGTGCAAAACCTCGTCTGATCCTTTCGCCCCCCGGAATCATGTCTTCGGTTAATTTCTTATTTTCCAGTTTTAGCCGGATATTCCGTGTGTAGTGCCGAGAGGTCCGCCAGCATCACCGGGTGAATCTCCGCCACCAATTTTCCGCTTTGCACCATCTTGTCCCCGTTCACGATCTTTTTCGCCTCTTCTGCCGTCGCCGCATTGATAATCGCCATCCCGCCAATCCGTCCCGCATCCAGCGCCGGTCCCACCACCACGTACTTGCCGGCTTCCACCTGCTCGCGAATATACGCCAGATGCTCCTGCATCTCGGGATCGGCAAACTGCATCGGTTTGTGCTTCTCTCCTTTCTCCAACAAACACAAAAAATACTGTTTCATATTTTTCGGAACATTCGCGCCCTGCGGAAACTCCCCGGGGGTCTGCGCCACGGCCGCCCCTGCCAGCAGCAGCACAAGGGTAAATAACGTTGTCCTGATCGATTTGTCGGTGATCGCCATCGCTCGTTTCTCCCCATCAAGCCCTTCGTAAATTTTCAAAATACCTAGCACCGTAAGCCTGCACTAACGGTAAGCTACTGCTTACCGAGTCCTCGGTCAAGAGGAAAAGAAAGGACCTCCCGGCGTGGACAGCATTCATGCCTCTTGCCTTCAGGAAGGGTACCCGTTTCAATCTGCGACTTGTACTAAAACCTCCCGAGCGGACAGGTCCGCCACCCTCAACCTGTCCGCGCTCTGTCCCCCGGGTCAGCCGTTCAAAATAAAGCACATACCTTCGTACTGGTTCGCTTTGGCTATTGCCCGCGCCACTCCGAGTCTCTACAATCTGTCTCACCCTGAGAGGAAGTGTTTCTTTCGGGTACAGTACGGTAAAACCTTTACCTGCTAAGTTGCGTCAAATGTGCGGTCTGCCTTTTGGCCGACAGGGTGCAACGAAGCTGAGCAGTTCGGCTCGGTTCTCTCAAATCTGTTTTGCAGAGAGAACGATTCGCGGAAATGAAGGTTTGACCCGGGCAAGGTCCTGGGATAAAAACAGCCCTTCATAAAACGAACCTGAGTCGGGCAATAAAGTTTTTCGGAGCAAACGTGAAGCAATTGGGACGTGTTTTCCTGGCCGCAGTCCTTGCCGTAACGATCGTAGCGCCGACGCCTGCAGAGCCTGCCGCGCCTGCCGCGCGCAGAGCTTCGCTGCATCGCGTGTCGCGCTTTCGCGGCGTCCCGACGTTTGCTGATTCCACGCTCGCCGACATCGGCACCTTTGACGATCCCATCGTTCGCGCCGCCGCCGTGGAAGGCCTTGGCCGCTACAACGGCGCGGTCGTAGCCGTCGATCCCAACACCGGCCGCATTCTCACCATCGTCAATCAGAAGATTGCTTTTGGCTCCGGTTATATTCCGTGCTCCACTATCAAGCCGACCGTCGCATTGGCCGCGCTCGAAGAAAATGTGATTACCCGCGACACCATGCTGAAAGTGGGCCGCCGCAAGTACATGAATTTGACGGAAGCGATGGCGCATTCCAATAACGTATTTTTTGAAGAGTTGGGCCGCCGCATGGGTTTTGACACTGTTTCGCGTTACGCCCGCTTGCTCGGCCTGGGCGAGCTCGCCGGCTACAATTTGCCGGAAGAGCACCCGGGTTCTTTCCCGATGCAGCCGCCCGCGCACGGTGGCATCGCGCGCATGTCCAGTTTTGGCGAAGGCATCCAGATCACGCCGCTGCAATTAGTTTCGGTCGCGGCGGCTTTTGCGAATGGCGGGACTCTTTACTATTTGCAGTATCCGCGCACGGCCGACGACATTCAGAATTTCGCGCCGCGCGTAAAGCGCGATTTGAATATCGCCACGGTTCTTCCGGAAATTCGTGAAGGCATGCTGGCGGCGGTTCTGTACGGTACAGGAAAGCGCAGCTTCGACAGCGGCGGCGACGAAATGCCGCTGGGTAAAACGGGAACTTGCAATGATCCGACTTCGCGCGTGGGCTGGTTCGTCACCTACGCGGATGAAGCGCACCCGAAAATCGCGCTGGCGGTATTGCTGCGCGGAAGCTCGCGCCAAGTGATCGGTCCCACGGCAGCACTGGTAGCGGGACGCATTTATCGCCGGCTGCGCGAACAAAACTATTTCGCGGCGCAAACGCAAGCGCGTACCGGCGAACTGAAGCTCCTCTCTTCCGGCAAATAAGTCCGCTCACAGGCAGACTGCGCTGAGTAATTTCGTGAGCCGTCCTATTCGGCTGGCCTAATTTTTTACTTCCACTCATTTCACCCGGCACTACCGCCGTTTTCACTCAGCTCCCATCAGTAGATGATGGGAAGCTTCGAGAAATCGGTCGAGGTGTGATCGGTTAGGCGCAGCACCAGCAAGGTGCGGTCGTCACTTGGAGACAATCCGCCGCCCCCGTATTCATCGGTGGCGTCAAGGATCTTGTCGCAAATTTCCTTTGCGGAGTGTTGCGGTGAAATGGTCTTGAGAACGGCGGTCAGGCGCTTTAAGCCGAATTCCTCCTGCTCGGTGTTTTCGGTTTCGAGAATTCCATCGGACGCGAACAGGACAATGTCGCTCGGGCGAAGATCGACGATAACTTCGTCGTACTGCGTGTCCGGAAAAAGGCCGAGCGGAACGCCAGAGGCGCAAATTTGCTGCACTTTCCCATCCCGCAGCAATATCGGATAAGGCGCGCCCGCGTTCGCTAGCGTCAAACGACGCTCGCCCGCGTCGTATACCGCGAAGGCCATGGCGATGAATCGCGCGTCGAGGCGCGCGCCGTGCAGACGACGATTCAGCAAGGCCAGCATTTCCGGCGGCGGGCAGGGATGCTCGACGATGTGCTCACGCATAGTGCCAATCGCGAGCGAACCGAACAGCGCTGCCGCGGTGCCCTTGCCGGAAACATCGCCGAGCGCGACGGCGAGCCGGCCTTTGCCGTACGGAAGAAAGTCGTAGAAATCACCGCCCAAGGCACGCGCGGAGCAGTAGCCCGCGGCCAGGTCGAGGCCGGGGATTTCGCGCGCTCCGCTGGGAAGAAGCTGGCGCTGAATTTCGCGCGCGGTAGAGAGATCATCATGCAGGCGGCGCTCGGTTTCGCGCGCTTCTTCGTAAAGGCGGGCGTTTTCGAGCGCGATAGCAACGTAGGAAGCGAGCGTCGCGAGCATGCGCTCATGTTCCGCTGTGAACGCGTGCGTCTCGGCG
>WNFP01007146.1_pt1 | contig 16313 bp, 15 predicted proteins | sample 5400201 | NCBI WGS metagenome assembly WNFP01 (sample SAMN13153355, study PRJNA577476) | soil metagenome | isolation source: 115 cm saprolite under Madrone tree | place: USA:California | collected 2016-06-14 | reverse complement strand
GGCCAAGGGATTTTTGGCAACTAACGAGCCCGAGCAGCCCGACGAGTGACATGCGGGCCTACATCGATCAGAGAACGTCATGGGCTTCAAATGCGGCATTCTCGGCCTTTCGAACGTCGGCAAGTCGACGCTGTTCAACGCGCTGACGGCGACTGCGGCGGCGCAGGCCTCGAACTATCCGTTCAGCACCATCGAGCCGAACGTGGGCGAGGTCATGGTGCCCGATCCACGCCTCGACGTGCTCGCGAAGCTCGCCAAGTCCGCCAAAATCAAGCCGACGCGGCTCACCTTCGTCGATATCGCCGGCCTCGTGCGCGGCGCCTCCAAGGGCCAAGGTCTCGGCAACCAATTTCTCGCGCATGTGCGTGAAGTCGATGCCATCGCGCACGTGGTGCGTTGCTTCGTCGATCCCGACGTTGCCCATGTCGCAGGTGCCATCGACCCGATCGCCGACATCGAAACAATCGAGACCGAGTTGATGCTCGCGGACCTCGACAGCCTGGAGCGGCGAGTCGAGAGCCTCGCCAAGAAAGCCAAGGGAACCGACAAGGACGCCGTTGAGGCCAAGGAGACGCTCGATCTTGTCAACCGGGCACTCGCGCTCTTGCGTGAGGGCAAGCCGGCGCGGTTGGTGGAGCGAAAGCCGGAGCAGGAGAAGACCTTTCGCATGCTGGGCCTGCTGACCGCCATTCCGGTGCTTTACGTGTGCAACGTCGACGAGGCCGCCGCCGCGATCGGCAACGACTTTTCGCGCCGGGTCGAGGAGCGGGCGCGGGAGGAGGGTGCGGCTTGTGTGGTGATCTCGGCGAAAATCGAGGCAGAAATCGCCGTACTGCCGCCGCAGGAGCGCGCTGAATACCTGGCTTCGATCGGCCTCGAGGAGCCGGGCCTCGACCGGTTGATCCGCGCCGGCTATGCGCTCCTCAATCTGATCACCTATTTCACCGCCGGCCCGAAGGAGGCGGCAGCCTGGACCGTGACGCGTGGCACGAAGGCGCCGCAGGCGGCCGGCGTCATTCATTCGGACTTCGAGCGCGGCTTCATCCGTGCCGAGACCATCGCCTACGACGATTATGTCGCGCTCGGCGGTGAAGCGGGCGCGCAACAGGCAGGCAAGATGCGGCTCGAGGGCAAATCCTATGTGGTCGCCGACGGCGACGTCATGCACTTCAGATTTGCGACTTGAGTCCGAGCGTCACATCTGTTGTCCGCGCTGGCGGATCGCGCCGAGATGTTCGTTGATACGGAACATGATCAGCACGAACTCGGCGATGATGCGCGCGAAGATCACGCCGATCACCACCCCGATTAGACTGGCGAGGATCCAGAACAAGCCGGCGAGCGGACTGAGCGCCATCAGCGTGAGGCCGGATACGATGCCGGAGAGGCCGAATAGAGCCGAAATGCCGACCGCGAGCCAGTAGAAAAGCTTGATAATCGAGGGGGTAATGAAGCGTTCCCATTGGAACAGGTCGCGAAAATCGAACATGGGTCGTCCTCCTGAGGCAGCGGTGCCGCCAGTTGAGAAGCTCGCGCAACCGATGTCGCGCTTCGCAGCCGCTTGCAAACTGCGCCGCCGCTCGTTCGGCCCTCGCCAATCGCCCATGCGAACAAGGCACTGCGGCATGCCGATGGCCAACGAGCACCCTCGAGCCCGCGTGGTTAATTTCGGCTAAATCGGCGCGTACGGCGACGCGGGTGCGCTTCCTAACCACTGGAAGCTGCCCCGTTGACCTCGTGGGGGGCGCCGTCTAGGGAACGGCAAGCGCAAGCCGCAGGATCGCCGTGTCCCGTCTACATTGGGAAGATTTCACTCCCGGTCAAATCACCGAGTGCGGATCGCGGCTGATCACGCGCGCAGAAATCATTGCGTTTGCCGCCGAATACGATCCGCAGCCCATGCATCTCGACGAGGCGGCCGCGCGCGCGAATCTGTTCGGTGGGCTCATCGCGTCGGGCTGGCACAGCTGCTGCATCCTGATGCGTATGCTAAGCGATGACTTCATCGGCGACGCGAGCTTCATGGGTGCGCCGGGCGTGGAGGAGGTGAACTGGCTTGCGCCGATACGCCCCGGCGAGCGGATCAAAGCCCGCGCGACCGTGCTCGAGACCCGCGCCTCGCGTACCCGGCCGGATGTGGGGTTCGTCAAATTCAAGTTCGAACTCGTCAATGCTACCGACCAGCCCGTGATGACGCTCATCGTGAGTCCGATGTTCGGACGCCGCGTTGCCGATTCAGCGCGAGGGAGAGCAGCCGAAGGCGGCGCGTGAGCGATGAAGTTCTTCGAGGACATCGGCGTTGGCGAGATCAGCGATATCGGGCGCCACACTTTCACTGCCGAAGACATCAAGGGCTTCGCGGCACGGTTCGATCCGCAGCCATTCCACCTCGACGAAGCCGCCGCGGCGCGCTCGCACTTTGGGCGGCTCTGCGCCTCAGGTTGGCACACCGCCTGTGTTTGGATGCGGCTGCTGATCGACTTCCGCCGGCGCGAGGACGAGGAGCGGCGCGCACGGGGCGAAGGCGTGGCCCAGCTCGGACCTTCGCCCGGATTTCGCGATCTCAAGTGGCTCAAGCCGGTCTATGTCGGCGACACGATCTCGTATGCAACCGAAGTGGTGGAGACGCGCGGTTTGAGCAGCCGGCCCGGCTGGGGCATGATCTCCGTCTGCAATACCGGCGTGAACCAGCACGGCGAGCCCGTGATGTCGTTCATCAGCAGTGTTTTGGTCGAGTGTCGCGACCGGGGGCCGCAGGGATCATGAGCGTCACCAGCGGGCCGCTGCGCGAGCCACACGCGTCGGCGGCCAAGCGCGAGGAGCGCCGCGCCGCCGGTGTCGCCTGCGGTACGCATGCCCTGCACGACGGCTACACCGACCTGATCTACGTCATGCTGCCGATTTGGCAGAAGGAGTTCGGGCTCGGCTACGCAGAACTCGGACTGCTGCGCGGGCTGTTCTCCGGCACCATGGCAGGATTCCAAATTCCCTCCGGGCTGATTGCCGAGCGTCTCGGCACCGCGCCGGTGCTGGCGCTCGGTACGGCCCTCGCCGGCACCGGCTATTGCCTCGCTGGCGCGAGCGCGGGCTTTGGCCTCCTCGTCGTGGCCTTGTTCGTCGGCGGCCTCGGCGCGAGCGTCCAACATCCGCTCGGCTCCTCACTGATGGCGCGCGCCTTCGCCGGACCGCGCTCCATGAAGGCGCTCGGCACCTACAATTTCGCCGGCGACATTGGCAAGATGATGGTGCCGGCCGCGACCTCGCTCCTGCTGGTCGTAATGCCGTGGCGCCCGGCGCTTGCTCTTCTCGGCGGTCTCGGTTTGGCTGCAGCGGCCGCGATCTTCGCGCTCACTCCGCGCTACGGCGTCGAGACCACAGCGCACGCGGCGCAGCAGCACGCGACGGGCACGGCAGCCGGCGCTCGGTACCGCTTCGCGTTCCCGGTGCTGCTCTCGATCGGCATGCTCGACAGCGCGACCCGCATGGGCTTCCTGCTGTTCCTGCCGTTCCTGCTTACGGCGAAAGGCGCGACCCTACAGACCGTCGGGCTTGGGCTGACGCTGGTTTTTGCGGGCGGTGCAGCCGGCAAGCTCGTGTGTGCCTTCATCGGCGCGCGCATCGGAGCCATTGCGACCGTGTGGCTCACGGAGGGACTGACCGCTGTGGCAATCGCCGCCCTGCTGCCGCTCAGGCTCGACGCCGCGCTCCTGCTGCTGCCGGTCATCGGGCTTGCCCTCAATGGCACGTCATCGGTGCTTTACGGCTCGGTTCCCGATCTGGTTAGGCCTGAGCGCCGGGCGCGCGCATTTAGCGTGTTCTATACCGGTACGATCGGCGCAGGCGCGGTCGCGCCCGCAATCTACGGTGTGCTCGGCGATGCGCTCGGGGTGCCGGCGACGTTGGTCGTCGTCGCTGCAATCGTGCTGCTCACGCTGCCGCTTTCGCTCGTGCTCAAGCCGGCGCTGGCACTGCGGTTGCCGTGAGGTGGTTCTGGGTGGTACCCGGTCAGCGTACCGAGTCTCTGACCCATTTGCTCACTGCGCTCGGAAGCAGGTTGAGATAGGGACCTATGAAGAAGGCTTCGCCTTCGCCATCGCCGAAATAGCGGTCGTAGGCTTCGATCATGGTGCGCACCTGAGCGGCGCAGTGGGGCATCGAATCGACGATAAGGTCGCCGAGATCGGCATTGGGCTTGCCGAAGCGCGGGTCGGCGCCGACGGTGCGTGCGATGCATTCGGTCGCTGAGCGCATGAGGGGCTGCATGGCCGCGCTCCTTTGGTGCATGGAGAGGGCGGGCAGAAGCGTCGGGTTTGCATGAGGAGCTGTCGCGACGGTCGCGAGGAGTGCTGCCGCGGCAAGCGGTGCGAGAATCATCGTTACTTTCCCTCCGGCCTTCGAATCGTAAAGGACGGGGAGCGAAACAGCCCAGCCGAAAATGCATCTTGGGCGCACCTGGAGCGCGGAAATCCGGGGGCTGTGGTGTCCAGGTAACATCGCTCGCACTGCCGGAAGCCGCGTACGCTTCGCGATGATCTTCGACCTCCGCCCGCCGCGCTGTGCCTACAGGAACGTTGCTGCCCGTTGCGGCGTTATCGATTGCCTATACCTTCAAGACGCTCACGGACGATCAGCGCCGCGCCGTCTATCAGGCGCTCAAGGGCCAGCCGACCGGCCCCGAGTTTAACGCGGATGTCGGGGTCGAGCTGCCGCCCGCTGTTGAGCTGCGGCCGGTCCCGGCTGAGCTCGCCGCCCACGTGCTGCAAACGCGCGAGTATAGCTACGCGGTGACGGGCGATCGCGTGTTGCTGGTGGGTACGAGCCGGATCGTGACAGGCGTTTTTGTCGACGCGAACGTACCGACGAGCGAGGGGCGCCGGGGGCCATAGCGGCGACGCCGGCGCGGACCTCCGTCAGGCGTGGGCTGCCGCGACTGTCCCACGCTCGCTTTGCGAGCGGCGGGGTGCGGCGCGCAGCATCTCCATCAGTTTTCGCACCGAGCCGAGCTTTTCCAGATTGGCGACCGCATCGATCGTCGCCGCGATTGTGGAGGGGCTCAACACGCCATCCGCATAGGTGCGGAACTTGCCCTCGATCTGCGCGCGCGAGAGGGGGTTCTCCGGTGATCCGCGCGGATGATCGCAACGGGTCTTGAAGGTGGCTCCCTCGATGTCGATCTCGACCAGTGCCTGGACTTCGCTCAGCGCCGGATCGGCACGTATCTCGATCTGCTCGGCCGCCGCCCGCCGCATGTTCGGATCGTCGTAGCGCGCGGGCTCGAACTGGGTGAGGGTGAGTTCCTGATCGTGCAAGATCACCGCCGCGGTGTAATGACCGGAAATCAGCGCATCGAACTTGCCTTTGTAGCGAGCGAGCTTGCCGTGCAGATCAAATGCCGGCTGGCTCAAAGCCACGCGAGCTTTTTTCACCTTGGCGGGTTCGATGTTGTGCCGTTCGATGAGATCGAAGATCGCGGTGTTCATGCCCTGGATCGAGGAGGCCGACGGCCAAAGGCGCAACGCGATCTGCTCAAGCTCCCAATGCCGTCCCAGCTCGGCGACGACCGCAGCCGGCCGGCCGCCATTCGCGTAAACATTATAAAGCCCACCATCGGTGGCGGTGAGAAATTCACGAGTCGCCAGAAAGTTCTGCTCGGCGAGCAGCGCCGCCAGCAATCCTGAGAGCGCGCCGCGGCACTGATGGAATTTCACCGTCGGGGTTCCCCACGCCGCAAAGGTGCCGGCCGCCTGGCTGCCGGCCAGACCGAATGCCTTCGCCATCGTATCGGCATCGAACCGGCGCAGCCGGCCGACGGCGGCGGCGGCGCCGAACGGCCCGAGCACGCCCGGGCCATGCCAACCTTTAGCGCGGAAGGCGCGGTAATCGAGACCGATTCCGATCCGCGTCGTCACCTCGCATCCGGCCGCAATGGCCACGAGGAGGTCGCGGCCCGATGAGCCGTCGCGCTCGGCGATCGCTAAGGCGGGCGGCATCACTTCGGGCGTTACGTGCGTCAGCGTCGGCCGGTGCACGTCGCACATGGTGACGGCGGTGACCAGGTAGCCGTTGAGAATCGTCGCGCCGGCGAGCGACAGCGTCTCGCCGGCGATGACGGTGCTCTCGTTCGATTGTGCGAGCGCGGACGCGAGTGTGGCGACCTGCCGCGTCTCCTCGCCGCGGTGTCCGGCCACCGCGCAGGCCAGCGTATCGAGCAGCAGGTTCTTACAGTGCTCGCGCACGCGCTCCGGAATGTTCTCGTATTGCAACGATGCCGCAAAGCCGGCCAGTTCCTCGGTGACGTTTGCGGACATGTGAGTCTCCGTTGCAAGGCTTGTTTCGTGGATGGCGAGAGGACTTCTCCTGCCGTCCGAGATCATCGTAATTGGAATCCGAGCCTGCGGGCAACATCACGCCAAACGGGCAAGATACAAACCGGCAAAGGAACCGAGTGGCGCGTCGCCCGGATGGAGCGAGGCGCAGTCCGGGTTTCCTCGCCGGCCCCCCTGTCCGACTGATGAGGACCGGGCCCAACTGAGGAACCGGTGCGCTAGCGCGATGTGAGCGCGAGTCCGCCGTGCGCACCCCGAAGTTCCCTTCGCTCATCCGGGCGATGGCCGACGCTTTTTGAGGCATTCATCCGTCGGACGTCGGCGACAATCGCGACGTTTTTCCGCCCAAATATTGCTGCATTAAAATTGGTGAATTCGAGCGGGCGGGTACTTGAGTTGCAGTTGGGGCGAAGCGATTCGCCGGGGATCTGGGGACAAGCAAACTTGAACACGCGATATCGGTCAGCACTCGTTGCTGCACTCGCTTGCGCGAGTGCGCTCGCAATCACCCTTGCCGCAGAGCCGGCCGCGGCGCGCGGCGCCAAGGGCGCGCATACGACGGCCAAAGCCTCGGGAAAAGCCGCCAAGGCCACCGGAAAGAAGGTGGCGGGCAAATCCAAGGACAAGGCAGCACCTGAGAAATCCGTGGTGCCGCAGATCCCGCTGGCGCATGGGCCGCCGCCGCAGACGTCGGCCGCCGACACGGCGCTGGTCAAGAGCGCCATCGAGACACTACGCCACGGCGGCGCCAGCAAGGCGACCGAAGTTGCGGCCACCATCTCGGATCCGGTGGCGCGTAAACTTGTCGAATGGATCATTTTGCGCAGCGACCACAGCGGCGCCGACAGCAAGCGTTTTCTCGGCTTCATCGCCGGCAATCCCGGTTGGCCGAACCTCGGGATGTTCCGCAAGCGCGCGGAGGCGATGCTCTGGGTCGAGAACATCAAGCCGGCACAGGCGTTGAGCTTCTTCAACGGCTCGCCGCCGCAGTCGGGCACGGGCCGCCTGGTGCTGGCGCGCGCACTCATCGCGCAGGGCGACATCGAAGCCGCCAAGCCGCTTATACGCGAGGCCTGGCGCGACCATTCACTTTCCGCCGAGGTCGAGAAGCAGGTGCTGGAGCGCTATTCCGAATTCTTGACCCGTGCGGATCACAAAGCGCGCATGGAAAAGAGAGTGATCGCAGCGGATAACGAGGCAGCGCTGCGGGTGGCGCGGCGGTTGGGTGCCGCCGACCTTGCAATCGCGCAGGCGCGCATCGCGATCAACCGCAAGGGCGCTGACGTCAAGAAATTGCTCGACGCCGTGCCGGCGGACGCGCGCCACGATCCCGATTATCTGTTGGCGAAGACGTATGTTCTGCGCCATGAGAACAAGATCGCCGAGGCGGCGCAGGTGCTGCTGTCCGCGCCCTGCGACCTTGACGAGATCCACGATGGCGAGGAGTGGTGGGTCGAGCGCCGCATCATGGCGCGCAAGCTGCTCGATCTGGGCGACGCCCGCTCGGCCTATCGGGTGGTGGCGGAGGCGGCCGAGCCGACCAAGGAAAACTCGCGTATCGAACGCCATTTCATGGCGGGCTGGATCGCGCTGCGATTTCTCGATGACCCGCAAACGGCGGCAACCCATTTCAAGCGCATCCAGGATGTGACCCGCCATCCGACCTCGTACGCGCGCTCCCACTATTGGCTCGGCCGCGTGGCGGAAGCTTTGCACCAGCCCGAACAGGCGCGCGCCGAGTATGAAACGGCGGCGCGCGGTTCGGCCGCCTATTACGGACAGCTCGCCCGCGCCCGGCTGGGACTCCCGGCGCTCGCGCTGGCGCCGCCGCCGCCGAAGCCGGACAAGGAGGCCGAGGCGCAACGGCTCGAGCTTGTTCGCGCGCTCGAGATTCTCTACGCGCTCAACGAACGGCAACTGGTCATTACGCTGATGGCGAGCATCGGCGAGTCGGTCAACGATCCCGGCACGCTCTCGGCCCTCGGCGAATTGGCCGAGCAGTATGAGGACGCACGCGGGATGCTGCACATGGGCAAGGGTGCGCTCGCGCGCGGCTTGCCGCTCGACTACTACGCGTTTCCGACCGTCGGCGTGCCGCGCTATTCGCCCATTGCCTCCAACATCGAGAACGCGATGCTGTTTGCGATTATTCGCCAAGAGAGCGCGTTCGATCCGTCCGACTGGTCGCAGGCGCAGGCGATGGGCCTGATGCAGGTCACGCCGGAAGCCGGGAAGGATACCTGCAAGCGGTTCGGCTGCACCTACGATTTCAAGCGCCTGCGGACGGACTCGCCGTACAACCTTCAGGTCGGCGCTGCCGAGATCGCTGGCGTGCTGCAGGTTCATGGAAACCCGCAACTACGTGCAGCGGGTGATGGAGAACTTCCAGGTCTATCGCGTGCGCTTCGCCAACGACGCGCCGCTGACGATCGACAAGGACCTGCGCCGCGACGCGGCGGCCCGCTAAGCGATCGCCTTGCAGTCACGCAGGACGGACTCGACTTTATCTCAGCGAACGCGCAGACTGGGCGCACTCGAAACGCCAGCGCAAAGCGTTCGGGACTTTCCATTGCAAAACTTGTCCATGGGACCCGTTCTAGCGTCCCACGCCATTGCTCCGGTGCCATCCGGAGAATGGGACACGCGTGGGAGGACACTATGATCAATGCAACCGAATACCGGGCGATGGCCGCCGAACACCATCGCTTTGCCGGCATGTGCCGGTCACCCGAATCCCGGGAACAGCACTTGCGCCTTGAACAAGAACTGCGGGCGCTTGCGGAGCGCGAGGAGCGCTTGCACGAGCCGCATGTCGCGCAGCATGCGGGCGATCCGCCGGTCCTCGCATAGTTCCAGTATCGGGCTTAACCCGGCCATCCATCTTCTTCACTCACAATTCTCAAGAAGATGAGGACCCGCGGGTGACGGTGTCATCGGAAAATGCTTCTACTCCGAACCGCCGCTCAACGCGCGCACGGCTGCAAAGAGGTCGCGTACATGACGCTCTGGAATGCCGCGCGTGATGAACACGAGCCGACTGGTGCGATCCTGGTCGGGCCATGCCGCGAGCTCGACCGGTGGGTGCGCGAGGTGCTGCGCCACCTGCACCACCACGGGCCCGCGGCAGCCCACGACGTTCAGCAAGCCCTTGACGCGCAGGAGGTCGCCTCCGCGCAACGCAATGAGCGTCTCCATGCCGCGTGCGAACGCCTCCCAGGGGAGCGGCGCGTCCTCCGTAATAACGAAGCTAGAAATGCCATCCGTGTGCTCGGCCTCGGCGATGAAACCCGGCGCCGCCTTCGCCAAGCGCATATCGCTCTGGAGCAGATAGCGCGGATCGAGATGGCCCTCGACCGCGCTGTGAACGGCGGCGTGCGAATTGAGGGTCCTAAGGCGCGCCTTCAATCGCTTCACCAGTTGCGGTTTGGCAACATCGGTTTTCGACACGACCAGCCGGTCCGCGAGGATGACCTGCCTTCTGGCCTCCGCCGACCATCCCAGCGTGTCGAGGCCGCTCACGGCCTCGATGACAGCGATCACTGCCTCGACGTGAAATTCGCTGCCTAGCGCGCGATCGGTGGCGAAGGTCTGCAGGATCGGCCCAGGATCGGCGAGCCCGCTCGTCTCGATCAATATTCGCTTGAATTGCGGCACCGTGCCTTGCGCGCGCTCGGCGACGAGATTGCGCAACGCGTTCTGCAGGTCTGAGCGCATATTGCAGCACAAGCAGCCATTGCCGAGCAGGGTGACATCGTCGGTCGAGGCGCGCACCAACGCGTCGTCGATCCCGACGCTGCCGAACTCGTTGATAACGACCGCGGTGCCTTCGCCCGCGGGGCTCGCCAGAAAGCGGCGCAGCAACGTGGTCTTGCCGGCGCCGAGAAAGCCGGTGACGACGATCACCGGAAGTCTTGCGCCGCGCGCGTACTTGAGCCTGCGCCCGAACCGGCTTGCGTCACGGGAGGGAAAGAGATCGAGCATGTATCGTCCGGAATGACGCCGCGCACTCGGTATGCTCCCTCTCCCCGCTTCAGCGGGGAGAGGGTAGGGGAGAGGGGCCCTTCGTCTCGAGCGGCGTCTGCCCCTCACCCCACCCCTCTCCCCGTAAGAGCGGGGAGAGGGAGCAGACAGAGCTTGCAGTCCGGCTGTGCGTATTGCGCAGGCAGCCGGGTCAAAAATCCATCTCCAGGATGTAGAGGCCGCCGACGTGGCGGTCGACTGTGTAGACGATCTCGCGTTCGTCGACGAACACGTCATTGAGCTGGATGGTTCCGGTAGGCGCCATCGGCGGCGCGGGTGGCACGAACACCCCGACCTGCTGCGGCTGATACGGATTGGAAATGTCGTAGGCTCGCAGTCCGCCGTTAAAGAAGGTGCCGAGCACGATCTCATCGGAGTGCCAGGCGGTCGGCCGCGGCACGTTCTCGTGGATATTGTGGGCGCCGAACCGTCCCTTTGCGGCAAACGCCTGGTGATCGGGCAACGGGCAGGTCGAGATCGGCACTAAGTTGGTTTCCTCGCGTGCGTCGAGAACCCAGATGAGCTTCGGCCAATCTTTGGCGTTGTTCTCGGTTGATTCGTCGGTGACCACCATGAGCCCGCGATCGAACAGCGGCATCACGGTGTGCATGAATCCGGTATAGGGCGGCGAATTGGTCCACTGCGACACCCGTTTCGGGTTTGCCTTGTCGGAAATGTCGAGAATGAACATGCCGCCGTCGATATAGGCGAGGTAGCAACGGTCGCCGCGCTGGGGATAGACGTTGGTATTGTGGGCGCGGTGCCCCTTGTCCAATGGATGACGCGGCGGCGGCGCGACGTTGTCGCCCTGACGCGTCCCCGGCATCCACCAGCGGCCCACCTCGACCGGTTTTGAGGGATTGCGCACGTCGATGCAGCGATAGAACTGATCGTCACTGGGATGCGTGGGGGTGAAATCGGGCGCGCCAGACGCGCAGTGAACGTACTCGCCGTCGCAGAACCAGAGCTGATGCACCCCGCGCGAGGTCGCGCCTGAGCAGTCGAAGAACGAGATCGACCTCGGCTTTTCCGGCACCGAAATGTCGAACAGCTCCATGCCGGCGGGTTGCAGGCCTTTCTTTTGCGTCTGATAGGCCACCGCCATGATATTCCCGCAGGTCTCCAGCGAATTCGAGCGCATGTGCGCCTGCGGCAGGTCCGTCTGTACGACGACCTTGGGCTTGCGCGGATCGGACACGTCGACCGCGGTAAAATTCTTCGGCGCACTTTCATGCGCGAGCCAGAGGATGCGGCGGCCGTCGCGTGCGATCTGGATCGACATGCCTTCGCCCATGCCGCCGAAGCCGTCGAGCAGGTGATGGGCGATGAGTTTGAAGTTCCAAGTGATTGGTCCGCCATTGCTGAGCGGAGTTTTTGCGGAAGCGGCACGCTTCGGCGCAGCTTTCGGTGCTTTCTTCGCCGTCACCGCCACTCGCCTCTTTGCCGTCTTTTTCGCGATTTTCTTGCGTCGGACTTTCATTCCATTCTCCATACTCTAGCTCGCGCGCACCTTTAGCGCGTTTCAACGCGGCAGGCGAGGCGGCGCCTACGTCACAGAATCGAGCGATCAGTCTGGTGGATACCTCACCGGCTGGCCTTGGCCCATAGCTCCGGCCGCAGCGCCTTATTCCAGTCCGGAATGGCGGAAATCTTCTTCTCGCGCAGCAGCACCTCGGCATCCTTTTGCAGGCTCGGCGCCAGGTCCGAGGGGAAGCCTGGATCGACCTCGACCTTTGCCAGCGCCTTGACAAAGGTCTCGCGCGACATGGCGTAGCCCTTCGAGGTGAAGAAGGCGTAGATCACGTCGGCAACCTTGCTCGGATTGTCCTTGAAATCGCGCGCCACCTCCCGCCAGCATTTGAGATAGGCAACCGCTGTGTCGGGACTTTTGTCGACGAAGTCGGGCGTGGCCGCCATGAACACCGGCATTTTGTCGACCTGCGAGAAATCCATGATCGAAGTGCCGATGCCCTCCGCGACGGCGACCGAGTTGTAGGGCTCCACGTTGACCATGGCGTCCACGGTCTTCGCCGCCATCGCAGCGACCATATTGTTGACATCCATCCGCACCTCTTGGAAATCGCCCTTCTTGAGGCCGGCGGCGGGCGCGATGACATCGGTAAAGATATTGCCGACGGAGGAGCCGGTCTGATTGGCGACTTTGAGCCCTTTGAGCTCGCTGACTTTGGTGAGGTTGAGGTCCTTGCGGGCTACCACCTGAGCGGTCTTGCCCACGGTTTCAATCTGGGCGATCGCGACGAGCCCGCCTTTGTCGTTGCCGATGATGAAGGACTGCGCGGCATAGGTGCCTAGGTCCACCTGCCGCGCCACCATTTGCTGCATGGTGAGATTGCCGGACGGCACGGCGAACTCTTCGAACTTGATACCGTGTTTCTCGAGCAGACCCGATTTGAGCAGATAATAGGTCGGCATGCCCCAGATGTTGGTTTGGAAGCCCTGCCGGATCAGGTCCAGCGCCCATCCCGAGCGCGCCGGTAGCGTCAGCGCGAGCGCACTTCCCGCGAGCCATTGCCGCCGCGTCAGCCCATGCTGCTTATTGCCCATCATTATGCTCCCTGCATTGTAACTCGGTCTGTCATTGCTCCTGCTGCAAACCGAATTCGCGGATGCTCAAGGCCACTTCCTCGAGCGTCTGTGCCATGACTTTGGCAAGTTCGTCTGCCGTCGACGAGACTGCAATCGAGCCCGCCTTCTCGATGATGCTGTGGTAATCTCCTGAGCCGACGATGGTGGCGATGTGACCCTGAAGCACGTCGAGGATCGGCCGCGGCGTACAGCGTCGGAATTTCGGGGAGATTGTGCAGCCGCTCGGCCGCCGACACCGCCAGAATTTTGAGCTGCCCAGCTTGGTATTGCGGCACGATCGCCAGCGTCGGCGAGACGTAGAATTGCACGCGGCCGGCGACGAGCTCCTGCACAACCTGCGCGCCGCCGCGGAATGGAACGCGGTTCATGGTGATGCCGGTAAGCTTCTCGAGCTGTCGCGCGAGAATCTCCTGCGCCGAGCCAGCGCCGATCGTCGCATAGCTCACTTCGCCGGGATGCGCCTTGGCGTAGCGCACGAAATCGTCCAATTCGGCCGCGGGGATGCTGTTGGCGAGCGCGAGCCCGTAATAGTATTTGGCGATGAGCGAGACCGGGGCGATATCGCTGAGCTTGAACTGCGCGTTCCTGTAGAGCGCAGCGTTGATCGGCTCAAAATGCGTGCACAGCAACAACGTATAGCCGTCGCGCGGCTGGGATAGCGCATCCCTGGTCGCGATCATGCCGGCCGCGGCCGGCTTGTTTTCCACGATCACGCGCTGCCCAAGCGCCTCGCCCAGCTTTTCGGCAATGAAGCGCGCCGGAATATCGGTCGGGCCGCCGGCGCCGAAGCCTACCACCAGTCGGATCGGACGAACTGGGTAGGGCTCCTCGGCACGCGGCGCGCCTAAGCCTATGGGCGCGAGCAGCAAGAGCGCGCAGCCGAGCCGACTCACGATTCCAAGTATCGTGCGAGCTTCGTTATCGATGCGTTTCTGCGTCATGGCCGAAATCGTCAGGGGTTTACCCGACCTGCAGCACGTCACAAGCGCTACCTCTGGTCTAGCCCCATTCGGCTGTCTATTTGCTGGCGGCGGCTGCATCCTCGCCGAGATGGCGCAACACCGATTTCTGATAGTCGAGAAACTCGACGCTAAGCGGGTCGCGCGGGCGGGGCAGGTGTACGGGCAGCTGGGTCTTCACCATTCCAGGATGCGGTGTCATCACCACCACGCGATCGGCGAGGTATACCGCTTCGGCCACGTTGTGCGTCACATAGACCACGGTCTTGCGCGTCTCCCGCCAGACTTCCGCGAGCAAGCGCTGCATGTCGTCGCGGGTCAGCGCGTCGAGCGCGGCGAATGGCTCATCCATCAGCAGCACCGAAGGATTGTATGCGAGCGCCCGTGCGATGGCGACCCGCTGCTGCATGCCGCCGGACAAATGATGCGGATACGACTGCACGAATTTCTCGAGCTTCACCAGCTTGAGGTGCTCGAGGGCGATCCGCTCGCGCTCGGTCTTGCCGATGCCCTTCATCTCGAGCCCAAAGCTCACGTTTCCGAGCGCGGTGCGCCACGGGAACAGCTGGGCGAAGTCCTGGAACACCACGCCCCGATCGGGGCCGTGACCGCTGACCGCTTTACCGCCGATGCGGATTTCACCGGCGGTCGGGACGAGAAAACCGGCGATGACGTTGAGCAGCGTCGACTTACCACAGCCCGACGGGCCGACGATACACAGGAATTCCGAGGCCTCGATGTTGAAGCTCACTCCGGCCACGCCCGGGACGTCTCCGGCGGGCGTATCGTAGACGACCGAGACGTTGCGGATTTCGATGTGCGGCATCGGGGCGACCTGCGTGCTGCTGTCATAGATGGTATGCCCATTCGTGGCCAGACGCGGCCGATGCGGCAGAGGAGAGTTTCGCTCGAATCGAATTGGGTGTAGACAGGCGCAGACCAGTCGGACAATTCGCCGCAAGGCCGCCAGAGCTATCAGGAGCGATCGTATGGGACCGCACGCCGCGTCGAGGCCGCTGACGTTGTCGGAGCAGGCGGACGAGCTCGAAGAAAAAATGATGAACGAGCTCAACGACAAGATCGCCACCAAATCGGCGCTGTTCAACATGGCGGACGGCAAACTTGATTATATCGGCGGCGCCGAGCTGCAGGCGCGTAATCCGGGCAAGTATTTCCTGATGGGCGCCGATCCGCGCCTGCCAAAGATGCCGGAGAAGCCGACGCTGATCGACTTCTTCAAGCACCGGTTCGTGTCGATGAACCACCTCCTGCAAAGCGCGACGCTGGCGCTCAAAGCCGGGCATGAGGAGAAGGTCGTGCTGGCGTGTCTACTCCACGATATCGCCGTCGCCTCTTTCATCCGCTGCGATCACGGCTATTGGGGGGCTCAGCTGATCGAGCCCTACGTCGACGAGGAGGTGAGCTGGGCGGTGCGCGTGCACCAGGCGCTGCGCTTCTTCCCCGACGAATCGCTCGGTTACAAATATCCGGACATGTACGTCAAATATTTCGGGCAGGACTACAAGCCCGAGCCTTATATCGTGGAGGAATACAAGCGCGCGCGCGGGCACAAGTATTACATGACCGCGCGGCTGATCTGCGTGAACGATATCTACGCGTTCGATCCTGACGCCAAGGTCAACCTTGACGATTTCGTCGACATCATCGGCCGGCATTTCAAGCAGCCGAAAGAGGGTCTCGGCTTCGACAACACACCATCCTCGCACATGTGGCGCACGCTGATGTGGCCGACCCGGTTTTTGTAAGCGCGCGTGCGGCGGCGCCCCGCACGGGGCGATCCGAAACGCCGTCATTGCCGGGCATAGCGCGTCGAAGACGCGCGTAAACGCGCTGGTGACCCGGCAAATCCATCCATCTTCGTGAAAGCCTCGGCCTTTGCGGGATCAGCGACGACATGCGTGAGGCCGTGACGATGCTGCGCTGGCCAGCGGCAGGACAGGGCGAGACGGCGGATCTATCCGCGACCCAGCGTATCGCGGTATTCTTCGGCGTCCGGTTGCTGAGAGGTCGGAGGACATTATGATACCCGCCCGTTCATTCACCATCTGCCTCGCCATCACCTTAATCGTTGCAGTCGGTACCTTGCCCGGCGCCGTATCGACCGCACTCGCCCAACCGGCGCAGAAAAGCCCCGGCGCGCAGGCGCAATCGAAACAGAAAGATCCTATCGAACGAGCCCGGACAGCGGTGGAAACCCTCATCGCGCGGCTGCGCGGCCGCGACATGCCCGAGGGCATCGTTAAATCGAACGGCCGCATCGAGGCGACGCAGGTCGATGTCGCGGCCAAATATCCCGGCCGGCTGGCGACGATGACCGTGGACGAAGGCGACGAGGTCACCGCGGGACAGGTCGTTGCCACCATCTCGTCGCCGGAAACCG
>WNFP01003826.1_pt1 | contig 16318 bp, 10 predicted proteins | sample 5400201 | NCBI WGS metagenome assembly WNFP01 (sample SAMN13153355, study PRJNA577476) | soil metagenome | isolation source: 115 cm saprolite under Madrone tree | place: USA:California | collected 2016-06-14 | reverse complement strand
TCCTTTCGATGCCGGCGATGAAGCGCGCAACTTCGTCTTCGCCGGGCTCGTCCGCCTCGATATGCTCACCTTCGAAATAGTAGCGGCTGGTGAAGTTGACTCGATCTAAAAGGTCTGTAGCTTTGTACGCAATGAAATAGAAGATTCCTTCCTTTTGCACGATCCGTGTCGCCAGCATAAAATCTACCTCCCGCCGATTATAAAACTCTCGCTTGGCCTTTTGCCACCGAATAATCCGGAAGAACCGGCAAACCGTCAGGATTTTCCCGGTATCAACTAAGGGAAGCCCCGACACGGTCAGGCGGCTAGAGCAAAACCTTCTTCGGTAGCGTTCACCTCCGGAGTTGAAGGGAGCTCCGAACCGGACCAATCAGCGGCCCCGGCAAGGTAGCAACGGGGCGACAAATGATCCTATATTGGACTAAGGTCCAATATACACGGGCGACCGTTTCAGGCTATCTTCAGCATAAAAAACTCCGACGACGACCACGAGCAAATCACGTCTGTTTATGGTATCTTCATGAGGATACCCCGATGGCCAGCAAACCGGTTTCTTCCGATCTGACGCAGGCACCTTCATTCGCCTCCCGTTTCTTTTCTTTCGCCAACAAAAAGCGATTCAAAACCTGGCTTTGGTTGGGCCTTTTTATCCTGCTTCTGGTTGCTTGCGCACCAATGAGCGGCTTTCCTATCAATTGGTAACCGGTCGCAGTAACGAAATCGCTTTTCCTCGTTCTGCTCCTTTTGATGATCGTCGAGGCTACTCAAAATTACCCGCCTTTCAGTCCCGGCTCGAAGCCGAAGGATATCAGGTCGCGAAACAGGTTCGACAATCGGAGACGATGGTCGATCTCATCAAAAAAGGTATCTCACCCCCATATGTGGAGCCGACTGAAACGGGTCTCGATATACGTGGCGCCGACGGGGTGGCCCTTTTTCGCCATGCTCAATCGGAGTTCTTGTTTGCCAAAATGGACGACATTCCGCCTCTGTTGGTGAAAACGCTCCTCTTTCTGGAAGATCGGGATCTCAATCATCCAGCTTCGCCGTGGCAGAATCCCGCCATCGAGTGGGATCGCCTGTTTAAGGCCACTTTGCTCTATATCGGTTCCAAGCTTTCCCTGGAAGTGCCCATGCAGGGAGGTAGTACCCTGGCCGTTCAACTGGAGAAGTTTCGTCATTCGCCCAACGGGCGCACAGAATCGCCCGTGGAAAAATACCGCCAGGTCGTCGGAGCGAGTCTCAAGGCCTACCGTGCAGGAGCAAATACGCGCGCGTGGAGAGAGCGGATCATTGTCGATTATTTTAACACCGTCCCTCTCGCGGCGGCACCGGGTTATGGAGAAATTCACGGACTCGGTGAGGGTCTTTTCGCTTGGTTCGGAATGCAGTTGACGGACGTTGTTAATACACTGAAGGCTCCAGGGATGACCCCGGCTAAAGTGCGCGCCTTCAAGCATGCGCTGACGCTCCTCATCTCAGTGCGTGCGCCATCAGTCTTCCTGGTTGACGAACGAGCTTCGTTGGAAGAAAAGGTCAATCAGTTTACCCGATTGATGGCCCGATCCGGAATCATCGACGGGGATTTCGCCGCGGCCTTGCAGGACACCCCGATCAAGTTCATTCCCGCGGCACCGCTGCCGCCTCAACCTTCGTCGGGCAAAAACAAAGCGGCCAATGCCATTCGCACGACCATGATGGAGTCTCTCGGGGTTTACAACGTTTATGACCTGAATCGCCTCCATCTAGAGGTCCAAAGCACCATCGACGTCCCTCTGCAAAAGACGATAACCGATTTTCTCCACAGTTTGTCGAATCCGGACGTTATCAAAGCCCGGGGATTGAACGGGGAATGGCTGCTGGAGAACGCCGACCCCAAGAAAGTGATCTATTCCTTCCTATTGGTGGAGCCTACTCCCGAAGGCAATCTCGTGCGCGTACAGGCCGATAATCTCGCCGCACCGTTTGATTTCAACAAGAGCGTCAAACTCGAACTCGGCAGCACGGCCAAGTTGCGCACCCTCACACACTATCTTGAACTGATCGCGGAACTGCATAAAGAACTCGCGCCGCTGGATGCCGACGGTTTGAAGACGAAAGCTCAACAGGCGCGCGACCCGTTAACCAAGTGGGCTGTCGAAACGCTGCAGAAGGAAAAGACCGTCCCTCTGGAAGCCTTTCTCGATCTTGCCATGGAGCGCAAGTACTCAGCCAGCCCTTGGGAGACTTTCTTTACCGGCGGCGGCATTCACCATTTCGAGAACTTTGAACGCGAGGATAATAAGCGCATCCCTGTATTGCGCGACGCGTTCCGCAACTCAATCAATCTGGTATTCATCCGTTTGATGCGCGATGTTGTCAATTACCATCGGGTGCGACTCCCCTACAACTCGGACGACGTGCTCTCGGATCCTAACAATCCCGAGCGGCGCCGCATGCTCCAGGAGATCGCCGAAGAAGAATCACGCAATGTTTTGCGTCGAGCCTACCAAGCCTATCGTGGGCAGACTGAACAACAGATCACCGCTCGATTGTTGGGAACGAAAAAAAACGCTGAACGGCGACTGGCTATTCTGTTTTTCGCCTGGCGAATCGGTGCTGATGAGCAAGCGCTGGCAGCGTGGTTGGAAAAAAACCAGACGCCTATCAAGGAACAAGATATATCAAAATTGTTCCGCGCCTATCAGAATCCTCGTCTGACTCTTGTGGATTACGCTTATCTTCTCTCACTGCACCCACTGGATCTCTGGTGCGCCAGCGAATATCGAAAAAATCCCGATTTATCATGGGAAAATCTTTTTGCCAGCAGCAATGACGCCCGCCGCCAGGGTTCTGCCTGGCTGCTCAACCCGCGCAACCGCAGGGCCCAGGATCTCCGTCTGCGTATCCGCATGGAAAAGGATGCCTTTGCCCGTATGGTGCCTTACTGGCAACGCTTGGGTTTTCCGTTCAAGACAATGGTGGCGTCCTACGCGACAGCGATCGGTAACTCCTCCGATCGACCCGTGGCCTTGGCTGAGTTGATCGGAATCTTGGTGAACGACGGCGTGCGGCGGCCCAACACGGAGTTGAGCAACATTCATTTCGCCGGCGGTACTCCCTACGAGACGGTCTTCGAGCGGAAGGCGGAGCCGGGCCAAAAGGTTCTTGCCCCGGAAGTGGCTCGGACCGTTAGAAAAGCGATGGCCGGGGTGGTGGAAAGCGGAACCGCGCGGCGACTCAATGGTGTCTTTCGACTATCCGACGGGAAACTGATCACGGTCGGGGGAAAAACCGGTTCCGGTGATAATCGACTAGAGACCTTTAATCGATGGGGCGGAGTAACCTCTTCGCGGGCAACCAATCGAACCGCCGCTTTTGTTTTCTATATCGGCGATCGTTACTTCGGCGTCATCACCGCGTATGTGCAGGGCCGTGAAGCTGAGAAATATCACTTTACCAGCGCCTTGCCTGTAACACTACTCAAATTACTGGCGCCGACCATCATTGCGAAACTGGAAAAGAACGTGGCCAAGCCGCCTTCCTCTCCTGGCGGAGCGATTGAAGGTGAAGTTGAAGCCCGCAAGATCGATTTTAACCTTTCCAGGTAGTTTCCAATTTCAGGCTGGGCCTTCGCATCTCAAATTGCCAGCTCAAAATGATCTAAAATTTTGAACTCTTCAATGTGCGATTCCGCGCACAGCGCGGATCAGGTACCACGACGATTGCCGAACAATTCAATGTGCAGCCGTGGGGTATAACCGAAACCGTACTCTTTGCACAACTTGACGATCCACTTCGTTTTATCCCGCAGCTCTCTCGCGGTCTTCCCCTGCCCCATAATCAAAACACGGGAAGAGTCCACGTTTTCTAATCTGCCAAGAATCTCTTCGATCTCACCGAAATCGTCTGGGTGATTCACGACGAACTTGAGTTGATACTCATAACCGTCGATGAATTGCTGCATCACCGCAAAATTGAGCCGTCCTGTTTCATGCATTTGGGCGAATTTGCCTTTAGCGCGATTCCAAGGGGTAGAATTAGCGAGTTTAGGGCTCATGGAAACGAGATCGCAGGCGACGGGCTTGAACAAGGTCGCGGCCGTTTCAATAGTAATGTGAGATCCCAGGGGCTTGAGCTTCGCCGTCAGTTCTTCAATTTCTCCCGCCAAAAGCGGCTCACCCCCCGTCACCACAACATGCCGACTCGGATACTTTGCCATAGGGCGTATCACACCAGACACAGCGCAAGTTGCAACCCGACGTGCGGATAAAGACCGAAGGCATGCCCACGAACCTGCCTTCACCTTGTATTGAATAAAAGATCTCCGCGATCTGCACGAAGGTACATTAACAAAGCATTCCTAGCGACGAAAGCCGGCCAAGGGTGTTGGTTCAGTTTGGCCAAGGATCCCTCTCAGGGAGTTTGTTCTGAGAGTCTTCGCTCCACTGAGCTGACGGCCGAAGGATTCGGGATAGCAAATCCTTTCAACATCATGCTGAGAAAAAGCGAGGAATCTTTTCTCGACGCCAAAATACGCTGCCGTTCCAACCGAATCACCACCGGTCTCGACTCGACCTCCAACGCCGCCTGTGATAGATGTAAAAGGTTGGATCTGCTGGAAAACAATGGAACTAGTAGGTTTGCAGTTTCCATGAGATCAATGAGCCCAGATAAACAAGCGTTGTTGGCGGAAGATCGGAAACTACGCAGGCTGAGCCGGGCAATGGACATTGCGTCCATATTGCTCTGGGAGGTCGATCTCACGTTGGAGGAAGCACAGGAAATCGTAAATCATGCCAAGCACACCGCTCTTCAGCTTTTTCCGGATAAAGAAGCAACTTTTGATCTGATCTACGGTCCTCGTTTCCGGCGGATCCTGGCAGAGAAATATCACCTGCAGTAACGCTTTAAAGTAAACTCGCCCATTATGCCATATAATATTATTCCCTCTGCAAAAACCTTCATTCAAGGCCGATCAAAAAGGCTCAGATGCAAGGCGCGCGAAGATCGGCGAGCGGAGGCGTACGTAAATTGTACGTTGGAGCGAGGCGAGCAAGCGCAACGAAGCAGGTGGGCCTTTTTCAGCGGACTTGAGTCATGAGCCAGAATTGGATTCATATCCGGGGCGCCAAGCAGAACAATCTCAAGAATCTTGATCTGCAAATTCCCTTAAACGCTCTGACGGTTATCACCGGCGTGAGCGGATCAGGAAAATCGACGTTGGCTTTCGACATTCTTTACGCGGAAGGTCAGCGTCGGTACGTCGAAAGCTTTTCCGCCTATGCGCGGCAGTTTCTCGATCGGATGGACAAGCCGGACGTAGAGAGCATTGAGGGCATTCCGCCGACGATCGCCATCGACCAGAGCCGGCAGGTGAAGACATCGCGCTCCACCGTCGGAACGATGACGGAACTTCACGATCATTTTAAGTTGCTCTTCTCCAAGATCGCCGTGCTCCATTGCCGGGGTTGCGACCGGGTCGTGGAGCGAGATAGCACCCAGTCGGTTTTCACGAAACTCTCCGCTCTGCCTGATGGCGCGCACCTGGTGGTCACTTTTCCGCTCGCCCCTTCTGCGCTGCCATGGGAGGAGGTCCGAAGCGGTCTGCAAGCGGCCGGCTTCCACCGGTTGCTCAGTCAGCAAGCCGTCCGTGATCTTGCGGAGATCGGTGAGGCGCCCCCAAGCGATGCAAACCTCGAAGTCGTCGTCGACCGCCTCGCCTACCGCACCACCAACAAGAAAAGAATTTCGGATTCCCTGGAGCAAGCCTTTCACTATGGCAAGGGAAGATTGAATCTTTTCGTGCCGCAAGAGAATTGGCGACGGGAACCCTTCAGCAACCATCTCCATTGCCCGCACTGCGACATCTCTTATCGCGATCCCACGGCCAATCTCTTTTCGTTTAACAGCCCCTTGGGCGCTTGCGAGACCTGCCGCGGGTTCGGCCGGGTCATCGACATCGACATGGATCTGGTGATTCCGGATCCCGGCAAGTCGCTGAGCGACGGCGCCATCAAACCCTGGGTCAATCGGACGCGAAGAACGCGCCGATTGATCGACTTCTGCGATCGCAAACGGATCCCGGCGAGGAAACCATTCGGGGAACTCACCGAGAAGCAAAAGCAACTCATCCTGGAGGGGGACGGCGACTACAAGGGGATTCGGGGCTGGTTTCGCCGCCTGGAGCGCAAGAGTTATCGCATGCATGTGCGGGTACTGCTGTCCCGCTACCGCGCCTATCTTCTCTGTCCCGACTGCCAGGGCAGCCGTCTCAAACCGGGTGCGCTTCATTATCGCATCGAAGGCAAGAACATTGCGCAAGTCAACGCCCTGAATGTCGGTGAAGCGTACCGCTTCTTCAACGAGCTCAAGCCCACCGGCGCCGCGGACCAGGTCGCGAGTTTGATTCTCGATGAGATTCGCCGGCGCCTCGGTTATTTGGTGGGAGTCGGCCTTGAATACTTGACGTTGGATCGCCAGTCACGGACGCTCTCCGGCGGCGAGCTAGAGCGAGTCGACTTAACAACCGCCATCGGTTCATCGTTGGTTAACACTCTGTATGTGCTGGACGAGCCCTCTATCGGCCTCCATCCACGCGACAGCCGGCGGCTGGTGGAAATTCTCCAGCGCCTGCGAGCGAATCAAAACACCGTCGTCGTTGTGGAACACGACCCGGAGATTATCAAAGAGAGCGACTACATCATCGATCTCGGCCCCAAAGCGGGGGAGCAGGGTGGGCAACTGATGTTCGCCGGCTCCTACGATGCACTGCTGGCGGACGAGAACTCCCTTACCGCGGCCTACTTGAGCCGGCGCCGGACGATTCCATTCCCTGCTCGCAACCGCAAACCGCTGCTGCAACGGTCGATCAAAATCGCCGGCGCGCATGCGAACAATCTCAAGAACATCGACGTGGAGATTCCCCTGGGCATTTTTGTCTGCATTACCGGCGTCTCCGGCTCGGGAAAGTCGAGCCTCGTCGACGAAGTGCTCTACCGCAACCTGAAGAAGCTCAAAGAAGCGCCCACCGCGAACATCGTTCACTGCGCTAAGATCGAAGGAATCGACAAGATCTCCGAGGTTGTTTTGGTGGATCAATCCCCCGTCGGCACCACCCCGCGGTCCAATCCGGTTACTTACATGAAGGTCTTCGACGCCATTCGCCGGCTCTTCGCGACTGCCGACCTGTCCCGCATGCGCGGCTACACGCCGTCGACCTTTTCGTTCAACGTGGAAGGCGGACGCTGCGAGACCTGTCGTGGCGAGGGTTTTGAAAAAGTCGAGATGCAATTCCTCTCGGATGTCTACACTTCGTGCCCCGAGTGTCACGGTAGCCGGTATCGCGAGGAGATTCTCGAAGTCACCTATCAAGGCAAAAACATCCGGCAGATTTTGGATCTCACGGTCTCCGAGGCTATCGAGTTCTTCAAGGACCTGGCTGAAATCAAAGACGGTTTGTATCCGCTGCGCGCCGTCGGACTCGAGTACGTCCGGCTCGGACAACCTTTAACCACGCTCTCTGGCGGAGAGTCTCAACGGCTGAAATTAGCCGCGCATATGGCCAAGGCGAAAAAGGCCGGCACGCTTTTCATCTTCGATGAACCGACGACCGGCCTGCACTTTCACGACATCGAGCGGCTGCTTTGGGCGTTTAACGAGTTAATCGATCAAGGGCACTCCATCGTCGTCATCGAGCACAACTTGGAAGTGATCAAGTGCGCCGATCACGTCATCGACCTTGGGCCCGAGGGTGGCGACGGCGGCGGCTGGATCGTCGCCACGGGCACTCCGGAGCGAGTTTCACGGGTCGAGAGCTCTCACACCGGTCTTTATCTCCGGCCCTATCTGAGAAAAGAATTGGAATCGCCCTTTACTCCTCTGCTAGAGAAAAGTTCAAGAGTTCAAGAGTCGAAGGGTTCAACGGAAGAGAACGCCATTACTATCGTCGGCGCCAAGGAGCACAATCTCAAAAATATCAGCTTGAACATCCCGCGAGATCAGTTCGTGGTCATCACCGGCTTGAGCGGGTCGGGCAAATCTTCGCTGGCTTTCGACATCATCTACGCGGAAGGACAGCGGCGCTACCTCGACAGCCTTTCCGCTTACGCGCGGCAGTTTCTTCAGATCATGGCGAAGCCGAACGTCGATCTGCTTGCCGGCATTCCACCCACGGTCGCTATCGAGCAACGGCTCAGCCGAGGGGGAAAGAATTCGACCGTCGCGACGGTCACAGAGATTTATCACTATTTGCGTCTGCTCTACTCAAAGGTCGGCAAACAGCACTGCGTCCAGTGCGGGCGGCAAATCCGTTCTTTGAGCCGCAGCCAGATTCTTGATCGGGTTTCCCGCTCCTACCGCGGCAAAGAAGTGATGATTCTCAGCCCCATCGTGCGGGGCAGGAAAGGATTCCACAAGGAAGTGATCGCCGGCGCGAGACGCCTGGGCTATCGCCGGGCCCGCATCGATGGCGAGCTGCTCGACCTCAGGGCTCCCCAGCTCACCCAGGGACTGGAGCGGTTCAAAGAGCATGACATCGACATCGTCATCGGCAAGGGCAAAGCGGGCGGGCGTGAAGTCGAGGTCTTGGTAGATCAGGGGCTGCGCTTGGGAAACGGCGTGATCCATCTCATTTCCGAGCGTGGGGAGCAGATTTTCAACCAGCGCCTTTTCTGTCTCCAGTGCGGCATCGGTTACGAGCCGTTGGACCCGCGCCTATTTTCATTTAACAGCCGGCAAGGAGCGTGCTCGCAGTGTAATGGCGTGGGCTTTCAGTGGGATTTCGATCCGGAACTGATCTTCGCCGACCCGCGCAAGTCGGTTAGCGAAACGTTAAAGAGCCTCTCGGATCTCTTCTCCGCTAATGCGTCGCACTTGCGACGGGCCATGGAGCGTCTTCTCCAACAGGTCGAGGACAGTGAGCGCATCGACACCGACAAACCGTTCGGCCGCCTGGCTAAGAAGACCCAAGAGGGGATTCTTCACGGTGGCAATGGCCGCTCCGTCTTCGGCGGCATCATTCCCTATCTGAGAGACCTTTGGCAGAATGGCGAAGACGATTCAAACCAAGAGCTGGCGGAACTGCTGACCGAATCTCCTTGCACCGCTTGTCACGGAAAGAGGCTCAACTCGCGCGCACAGTCGGTGCGAGTCAATGGCAAGGCGATCTGGCAAGTGACCGCGCAGTCCGTGCAGGAGGCCAAGGAGTATTTTGCACACCTGCATTTGACGCAGGCGGATAACGGCAACGCCGAGCGCGACCGCGCGGTGGCCGACAAGATTCTCAAAGAAATCCAGCAGCGGCTTAGTTTTCTATCCGAGGTTGGCCTACCCTATCTCACCCTCGACCGCCGCGCCGACACTCTCTCCGGCGGCGAGGCCCAGCGGATTCGGCTGGCGGCTCAGCTCGGCTCCAATCTTCGCGGCGTCTGCTATATTCTCGACGAGCCCACTATTGGTCTTCATCCACGCGACAACGAAATGTTGTTGCGCACGTTGCGGCGTCTCGAAGAAGTCGGCAACAGCGTCTTAGTCGTCGAGCATGACGAGGCGACGATTGAATCCGCCGACCTGATCGTCGATCTCGGACCAGGCGCGGGAGTTCGCGGCGGCAACGTGGTGGCCATCGGCTCCCCGAAAGAGATTAGGGACAATCCGGATTCGCTGACCGGCGCTTTCCTCCGCGCCGAACGTAAGCGCATTGGGCCGCAACGGGAATTCAAAAAGCCCAACTGGCTCGTCATCCGCGGCGCAAAAGCCAACAACCTGAAGAACGTCGACGTGCGCCTGCCGCTCGGCATGTGGACTTGCATCACCGGAATCTCCGGCTCTGGGAAGAGTACTTTGGTCAAAGAAGTCCTCTACAAAGGTCTCAAGATGAAACTGGGTCAGTTCGCAGGAAGGCCCGGCGCGCACAAAGAGATCGCTGGCTGGCAGTCCCTGGAGCGCATCGTGGAAGTCGATCAAACTCCCATCGGCAAGACTCCCCGTTCGGTTCCCGCCTCTTATGTCGGTTTGCTGGACGAGATCCGCAAACTCTATACACTCACGCCAGAGGCCCGATTGCGCGGTTACACACCCAGCCGGTTTTCCTTTAATGTTAAAGGCGGGCGCTGTGAGGACTGCGCGGGGCAAGGAAAGATTCGCAAAGAAATGAGTTTTTTACCCGATGTTTTCGTCGATTGCGACGCTTGCGCGGGCGCACGCTTCAATGAAGAAACCCTGGGCATTCGCTACAACGATAAGAACATCGCTGACGTTTTTCGCATGACCGTGGAAGAGGCCGTGCCCTTTTTCCACGCCTTTCCCAAGATCGCGCGGCCGCTCAAGATTCTTGACGACATAGGCATGGGATACATCACACTCGGCCAGGCGAGCAATACGCTTTCGGGCGGGGAAGCGCAGCGAATCAAGCTGGCTTACGAGTTGGGCAAAGAGTCGCATGGGAAAACGCTCTACGTATTGGACGAACCCACCACCGGCCTTCACTTCATCGACGTGGAGAAGCTCATTCACATTCTCCATCGCCTGGTGGAGATGGGCAACACGGTCGTTACGATCGAGCATAATCTCGACATCGTGAAAGACGCGGATTATCTCATCGACCTGGGACCGGAAGGTGGCGGGCAAGGCGGCTTCGTCGTCGCCTGCGGCCCCCCCGTGGACGTTGCCAATGATGGCACGCAATCCTACACGGCTCGATTCCTGCGGGAATACCTCAATGGCGGGTCGGCGAAATCACCCAGAGACGTCACGCCACCGCGTCACGAAGAAGTAGCGTATCATGTCGAATAAGATTCTATCGATGTTGAGTGCGGGCCTTCGTCTCAAGTGTCCGCGTTGCAGCGTGGGTCGTTTGTTTCGACGCCCTTTCTCCATGAACAGCTATTGCTCCCACTGCGGCCTGAAGTTCGAGCGGGAGCAGGGCTATTTCGTCGGCGCCATTTATATCAATTATGCAGCGACCGTGGGGATTGCGGTCCCCGGCTTTTTTCTTTTGGATACTTTCACTCATATGACGATTCACCAACAGCTGGCTCTCTGGGTTCCATTCGCGGTGATCTTCCCGATGTTGTTTTTTCATCACTCAAGGAGCCTTTGGCTGGTGCTGGATCACTTGTTCAACCCGGCCCAGAATCTCTACAGCGTGCCGCCCAAGAAGCCGGCTTGAAACTAGCCGACAACCAGCGCCACTACACCTAGAACCATCGCACCGGCGGCAGCCAAACGACGCTGCACGTCGCCTTCGGCAAGCAAGCGGGTTCCCATCACTGTCCCAATCAAAATGCTGATCTCCCGCGCCGGTGCCACGTAACTCACCGGCGTAAATTTCATTGCAGTGAGAACCAGGATATAAGAAAGCGGCACCAGCAACGCGACACCGATAGCCTCAAAGCGGTGGATCCGCCATTCGTTGCGCGCACTTTTCCAATGCCTCATCGCGAAAGGGGTAAGCAACAGCGAACGCACAAGGTTCGCGCCCCAATCCAGCAGAATGGGCGACACCGCAAATCTGCTCACTGCCTGCTTGTCCCATAAGGTATATGCGGCGATAAAGGTCCCGGTCACCAGAGCGTAAGCCATCGCCTTTCTGGCTCCGGCCTGGCTTAACCGTTGCGGACTGCAGGTGAGCACGATGACGCCGGCGACAATCATGAGTCCACCCGCCAGGGCAATGACGCTCGGCCGTTCGCCGAGAAACAATATTGCGGCAACGGTCGAAAGCAAGGGCCCTGTGCCGCGCGCCAACGGATAAACCAACGAAAGATCCCCGGCGCGGTAACCCTCGTTGAGCAGCACAAAATAGCCAGTGTGGAAAGCCGCGCTTCCCGCCATGAAGCCGATCTCGAGCCAACCGATTTGCGCTTGCCAGAAAAGAACCGCTGCGGCCGCCACCGGCGCATAGAAAACCGCTGATAGGACCGCCACAACCCAGGTGAAGGTTGCGTGACCGCTCGCCCGTTTGTTGAGCAGATTCCAGCTCGCGTGAATGAACGCAGCAGCGAGAATCAGTGCGAGGGCCCAGGTGGTCACAGGGAGATATCGGTGATGATCTTAAGATCGATTCCTTCGGCAGGAAGCCGATTATCCGTACTCGCCACCTCGAGAGATTGTGTCGTATAGCGAAAATTCCCTCGTGGCAACCTCTTTTGTCATTTCGAACGCAGTGAGAAATCTTAGATCCCTCATGTTAGCTCGGGATGACAACCCAATGGTCTGCAACACTACGACATTACGACACAGCCTCTGATGAGGGAGCAAGAGTGAAGTGGTGGTAAAACCACGGCGATTCCGGCAGCAGATGAATTACACAGCGCCTTCTGGAAGAATCCTGTCTCCGACCCGAATTGCGCCACCCTTTACGATCTCCGCTCGCAAACCGCCCCGGTGGATCAATCCCCGCAACGCCCCTTTAACAGTTAGCTTCTCCAGATGCGCGCAGGGTTCACATAACCGCGTACCGCGCAGGACGACATCACCAATACAAAATTCTTGTTCGACAAGATGATTTAACGCGATCCCCTGGGTTATGATATTCCGTCTGGACCGAGCTGCATCCAACTCGACTTCGTAGTCTCTCTTCAACCCATCGATAGCTTCGATCTCGATCAGAGTCACGTCCCGGCCTGATCCCGCTTGGTTCGAATACGTACCGAGCTTATTGTAGTAGCGATCTCCCTCCAACCCTCTGCCGACCACGGCTTGTGCACTTGTAACCGATCGCATCGGCGCAGCACCGGTGGGCGCGATATGGATCGCGATGACAGCACCTGCCATTCCTCACCCAGCCTTTCTTTTTGCAATCAGGGCCACAATCTCAGGCGTCTGCATCGCCTCTTTGAGAGCTGTAATAGTCCCTTTTTCGAGAATCTCCTGCGCCAACTTTCTGGTTCCACCGATGGCGGCTTTCAAGAAAGCCGAACCATAACTAACTCTGGCGACTCCTAGATCCTGCAATTCGCTGACGCTCGGTGCCTGCGGCCCGGCAAGTATGCTAATAGGCGCTTTGACCTCTTTGGCCAGGCGGCCAATGATATCAGCCGAATGCACGAACAAGTAAAAGATGCAGTCACCACCGGCTTCCGCGTAGGCGTTGCCTCGCTGTATCGCTTCATCCAGCGCTTTTTTTGGATCGTCGGTCGTGACATGGAAAGCGTCTACTCTGGCATTGAGAAAAAACTCGCTGCCGAGCGCGCGCTTGGTTTCCATCACGGCCTTGATCTTCCGAAGCTGTTCAGACAATTCCACTAACCCACGCGCCCCGCCTGGCTTGGCCCCTGCCCCGTCTTCCAGATTCATTCCCGCTGCGCCTACCGCGATCAACCGACGCACGGTTTCTTTGATCTCATTTTCGTCACCATAGCCACGTTCACCGTCCGCGTTTACTGGAACGTTAACAGCTGCGGCAAAGTTGCCTGTGGTTTCGATAAATAAGTCACGGCTCATGACCTCGCCGTCGGCATAGCCCAACGCCGCGGCAATGCCGCCGCTGGTGCCCTGGATCGCTTTGAAGCCCATCTGTTCGAACAAAAGGGCGCTCAGTACGTCATAGGCCCCCGGCATGACAAGAATTTCCGGCGCGCGCACGAGCTCTCTAAGTCTCCGACTTTTAGTGTTCGCCGCGGCGACGGTAGCAAGTTTGATCGGGTCCATGGAGTTCTCCTACCTGCAAATTAGGGTAATCTGCTAACGGCGTGTATCGTAATTCCGAAAAACAGGCGAATCAAGCGGGAAAAAGGCTAGCAAAACGAGTTGGCGACGGGCCGTTTCTGGGTTGCTACGCGGTGGCGCGTCAACTCCGCGCGAGCGATCTTTCACCCGGCACCATGGCCCATGGGTGATTCATCGAAAGACCGGCTTGAGCAGAACAACAAAGTCGGCCTCAGTTTTTGTTTTACGTTGTCATATCACGAAATATCCAGGACGAGCAGCAGTCTGCGCGTTATAGCCGAGTAGGAAGAAATCCCGCTGTTTGAAGCGCCTGTACCATCAGCGCGACGCCGAAGACAAATATAAAAATCGACGAAGTCAACGGCAGCCACCAGGTCGTGAGCCGGCCATTAACCTGGAAGCGTGACATAAACTGACGCGCGTAGACCATCAAGAGACCGATTGTGATAAGAACGGCTGCCAACCCTACACTGAATGCCACGATTAAGAGCAGACCAAAACCGATCCGCTGCATCGAAACCGCGCTCAGAAGCACGACCAGCGCGGCCGGACAGGGAACGATTCCGCCGCTAATACCGAGTGTTAAAAGCTCCCGAAGAGGCACTTGTTGGCTGCCACCGTGGTGCGGGTGGCGGTGATCGTGAGACTGGCCATGGTGACCGTGAAGATGATGGTGATGGTCGTCTGGGCCGTGAGGATGATCCGCATGATGGTGGTGATGATGACTTGAGAACCCGTCTTTACCTAGATAGCGCCGCACCAAGAGAACCGCGCCCAGGCCGGCGATCATGACGCCGGAGACCACACCCAGCCAGGGATAAAGCCGATCTGGCACAATGTAACGTGAAGCATACAGAGTCACCCCGCCGAGTAGATACACTCCGGCCGTATGCGCCGCAGTCACAATCAGTCCGAGCAGAAAGGCATGCTTCATGGTCCCGCGTGAACCGACGAGATACGCGGCCACCAAAGTTTTGCCATGACCAGGCTCAAGAGCGTGAAACGCGCCGAGGCCGACAGCAACAGCGAGGGCAATTAGAACAATCCCGACACCCAACTGCCTCGTTGCCATTAACTCCGTAAACGAATTGCGTGGCGTCGCCTGTCGGTTGGCTTGTAACTGAACAGGATTGTTTTCATCGGCTCTAGGTGCGTCCGGATCAATGACACCCGAAATGATTATTGCCTTGTGAGTTGGTTGTTTTACGGGTTCCGTATTGCTCAATCTCCGTGAATCGTCAGAACGCGTCATCTGAAGCTTGCTTAGCGTCCGTGCCTTCTCTGCGCCACCCTCATGAATCCTAGAACCGTCCGTTGTCGCAACGGACGAACGTAGAGGCGCAGTGGTGAACGCGACTTTGGCTTCCAACACTTGGGGTGGGCTATTTAAGAGATCCGTCGGATAGTTGTTCAACTGGGAGCTTCGATCGACTTCGGGAACCGAGCTGTTCAATATCCCAGCGCCGGGCGCTGCAATCGCGATTATCTCTTTCCAACCCGCTCTATCGGGGAAATTGCCGTCACGGTAATTGAGCTGATGTCCGCGGTTTTTCGCATCGCCGCCCAGCTTCGCTTTGTACAAGATACCGATCTTCATCGTCGGCAGACCGCCGGCACCGGGTGGAAAGATAATTTCCTTGGATTCCACCTGTAGCGGGAGAGATTGGCCGTTGATTTCAAGTGTCAAACCGTCGCGGAGAAGCTCGCTTTTCCTCATAACATAAGCTTCGACGCTCGGATCTTCCGCTTTCGGCATAAAGCCACTTTCTTGAATCTCCTGAAAAGTCGGGATCTCGGCCATGTCGATGACGTAACGAAGTTCAATCGCTTCTTTGCCGACACGAATCGCCGAATAGTGACTGACGCTAAAATTGCCCAACGGATGAGCCCTGGCGGCGTCAGCAAAGATCAACGTCGAAGCAGCGAAAAAAACAGAAGCGATCAATCGAGTGTACACAGCTCTATCCTCCGTGGCCCTGACGAACGACACCCATATGCGCGACGGACTCATCCAATTGCTTCAAAGTCAACGCGGCGGTCTCGGCATGGAGAATATGAAACTGAGGATTGGTCGCCATCGCGCGAGAGAGAAATTCTCTAGCCTTCTCGTTGTCGCCGAGTCGGTGGTAGATCATACCGGCGTGAAAGAAGAGCTTCGCGTCTTGGGTATCTAAGTTCAATGCTTCCTTGATGGCGTCTCGGGCTTCCTCAGCTTTGTCATTCTTATACAGGCTCCAAGCGAGAAGATCGTAGGCATAGATATCTTTCCGGTAGTCCAACTCACGGCGAGCGAGTTCGAGACTTTCGCTCAACTTGATGTCGTGATCAGCGTAAAAGTAGGCAAGCTCCCGGTTGTAAAGAACTTGGTTGATTGCGTTTAGTCGCCCGATGTACTCCACCAGTTCGTACTGCTGCCGTGCCAGCGCAGGTTTCCCGATCTTGCCGTAGAGATCACCCAGAGCAGCCACGTAATCAGGCATGGGTAAGACCGCGATGGCTTTCTGATAATGATCGATGGCTTCGTCGTATCGCTTCTGTGCGCCGCGCACCTGCGCCATGCCCGCTTGAGCACGATAGTAATTCGGATAGCTCTGCAGCGATTGGCGATAGTAAGCTTCAGCTTTCGCTAGATCACCTAGAGTGAGGTAATCGGTGCCAAGCTGCCATT
>WNFP01001927.1_pt1 | contig 16318 bp, 15 predicted proteins | sample 5400201 | NCBI WGS metagenome assembly WNFP01 (sample SAMN13153355, study PRJNA577476) | soil metagenome | isolation source: 115 cm saprolite under Madrone tree | place: USA:California | collected 2016-06-14 | reverse complement strand
TCGGGTACTCACATCCGGAGCCGGATCAACTGATTGCCATGCGCATTCACGGAGTGACGCCGGACTTCATCACGGGACTGCAATCGCGCGGCATGAAAAACCTAAGTATCGAGCAGCTGGTCAGCTTGCGGATTCACGGAATTGACTAGGAAGCATGGAAGAGAATCGAAGATTCCAAAGGAAAGAAACCAGGCGATGGCAGGGTCGAGCGAGCCAGCCGATGAAATCTAAAGCTAAGACTTGGGCGTTGTTGCGGCGCCCTCCTGTGGAGGCGGCAAGGCCGCCAGCCGGGCCTTCAGTTGCTCGAGCTCTTGTTGCTTGCTGCTGATCTGCTGCTTCATCGCATCCAGTTTCTCTTTTCCCGACGTGTTCCTTGCATAATCGGTGCTCGAGTAGAATGAGTCCTGATCGAGCTTATATTCACGCTGGAGAAGATCGAGATCGCTCTCCGCATCTTTGATCTTTTCTTTTAGCGCGACACGCTCTTTCAGAGCCGCACGTGTCTTGTCGTCCTCTGAAGCATTATCGGAGCCTTGCGTCGGCGCCTTAGCCGCTGCCGCCGGGGGCTGCGCCTGCGTTTCGGGCGAACCCGGTATGCGCAACTGCTCCGCGGTTGCGCTCTGCACATCTCCCTTTTTTACATCCAGAGTTTCGTCGGTGATGACTTTGGCCGGCTTTTCGTTATTCTTCTTTTGCGCGCGGGCGCGGCGGGCGGCTTCCGCAACGGATTGAGTATCCGATTGGGCGAAGACAGCCGCGGGAAGCAGTACTGCGGACAAGATGACCGGCAAAGCGAAGCGCAAATTCATGTAGCGCCACATAGGATTACTCCTGAACGAATCTGAGCGGGCTCCGTTCTCAAGATACGCCGGTGACTTGCGAATGACAATCCAAACCGTCGAAGCGATGCCGATGTGCCAACGGAGTACTGTGCCGGGGTCGTGATTCGGCCATGAAGGGGACTCCTGGGTGGAGAGTATGGCCTGAAGTGCCAGCGGAGCGATTATACTAATTGCGAAACGAAACGAAGAACCTGCCGGGAGCGAAAGAATTGTTAAATCATAGGATGATCGTGCTGATAGCCCTGGTCCTGAGCGTGGAGGCGAGCGACACCTTCGCACAGGGGCCCGGAACAGATGCGCAGACGGTCTCACCAGCGAGCGAGCCTCACGCCGACAAAAATTCGCGTGCGCCTCTCCGGCAGCAGCACCGCTTTTGGGACAAGGAGAATGCCTGGTTATTTGCCGGCGTCGGTGCGTCGCGGACATTCGATTACTTTTCGACACTGAACTTGAGACGGCGGGGAGATCAGGAAATCCTGGTTACCAACGATCTGGTGGACAATCACGCGGCTTTTGCGGTGGTCGAAGCGGCTGGAACTGGCGTTTCGATTGGAGCGTCCTATTTGTTCCATCGCTACGGCCATCACAAACTGGAACGGTGGACTTCGATCGTGCACTTCGGGTTAGCGACGTCGGGCGCTGTTCGCAACTACTGTTTGAAAACGGCGCACCCAAAGAGTGCTCCCTAACCGCTTATAGTCCGCGGCGCAAAAAAACGCTGCTTTGTTTCGTCCGTCTAAATGCATGAGATGAAATCTTGCGATTCGGATAACGGTGCGGCATACTCGCGGCCCGTGCGGGCCTTGGTCGGAACCGCACGGAGTGTGCTACGGAGAAAAAGGCGAGGTCGTCCTATGGGACGGTGGCCTTTCCATCACCGTTTCGTTTCGATTTTTTGCGTAAGTCTCAGTCTCCTGCCCGTGCCGTGCATTTCAGCCGGCACTAGGCTTCTGGGGCATGCGGCAACGCCAGTGGTCGAAGTTTCTCCGCAGCCCTCCTCGCAGAGCGCGCCTTCTGAATCTCAGAATCGTGAACAAACAAAGACGGAACAATACACGCTATCGCACGAGCGCCAGGCGAAGGCGGTCGCGTACTCGCGAGCAGGCTACACGCTCTACTTCGTCTCCTATTTTCTTGGAGGGCTTCTCCTTTTTTTGATTCTCCGGCTGGGATGGGCGGCCAGGTTTCGCGACATCGCCGAACACGTCAGTGATAAAAAATGGATACAGGGATTCGTATTCGTGCCGCTGCTCTTCCTGACGATCGACGTGCTGGATCTGCCCGTGCGCCTGTATTGGCACGCGCTTTCCCTGCATTATCAGCAATCCGTTCAAGGCTTGGGCTCGTGGTTCTGGGATTGGACCAAGGGAGAATTTCTGAGCATCGGATTTGGAATCGTTCTGGTGCTCATCCTGTTTGCGGTGATGCGGCGCAGTCCGCGGCGCTGGTGGCTGTATTTCTGGTTCCCAGCCGTTCTGATTCTCCTCGGAGTGATCGTGATCACTCCCCTGGTGATCGATCCCCTGTTCAACAAGTTCGAACCTCTAAGCAACCAGCATCCGGAACTGGTTGCCGCAATAGAGAAACTCACAAACCGTGCGGGCGTTCCTATTCCGCCGGAACGTATCTTCCTGATGGCGGCAAGCCAGAAGACCAACGCCATCAACGCTTACGTGACGGGCCTCGGCGCTTCAAAGCGTGTCGTGATCTGGGATACCACGCTTCAAAAGACTTCCAGCGACGAATCTCTGTTCATCGTCGGACATGAGCTGGGGCACTACGTGCTCGGTCACGTTTGGCAGGGCTTTTTGTTAGGGGCAGCCGGACTACTGCTGGCTCTCTATTTGTTGTTTCGCGGCTTGCATTGGACGATGAATCGCTGGGCTCGGGACTGGAAGCTCTGCGGACAGGAAGATTGGGCCTCGCTCGCCGTGTTGCTCCTGTTGTTGCAAGTGCTGTTGTTTGTCTCTTCGCCGGTGCTCAGCGGCTACAGCCGGATGCAGGAACATGCCGCGGACGTTTACGGCCTGGAAGTCATTCACGGGTTGGTCCCGCATTCGGAAGAGGTCGCGGCGCACGGGTTTCAGGTTCTCGGTGAAATGGACCTGTCGGACCCCAATCCGCCGCCGTTTATTACCTTCTGGCTCTACTCGCATCCTCCATTGGCGGACCGCCTGGTGTTCGCGCATACCTACGATCCGTGGTCGAAGGGAGAGTCGCCAAAGTACGTGAAGTAGCCATCAAGACAGTGTCAGGCGAAACAGGAATTTGAGGCTATGGCGCGTTCCGCGCCGCCAACGCATGCTTCCGCGCAAAGGCCGCTACTTTGCTACGATTGCCACAGACAGCCATCGAGCACCACCGCCGGCGCCGTGTCCGAGAATTGTCGTAGAAGAAAAGACCACACTGTGGATTGGCGCAGAGCCGAAGTCGCGCGCTGGCTCCCTCGGCAATGAGTTCAGCACCAGACCGGGCCACCGCAGCGAGCAACCAGTCCAAGCCTCCCTCACGAGCGACGAATTCGATTTTCCAGGCGCTATCCCGGCCGACAAGTTCGTCGTGCCCCTCGGTGATACGCAGGATTTCGTTTACTGGCTCGATCCACTCGCTGGCAATTCTTTGTTTTCGCAGCATCGCGGCGAATACCTTGCGCAGGGCGGAGCCGAGCCGCCGGGCCTTCAAAAGCAGAGCTTCAGCCGCCTGATGGTCAGATCGCGGGAGGGTCAGAAGGTGGGCGCCGCGTTCCTGAGAGACGATCCGTGCCGACTCCAGGAACCGGATAAGACGCTCCCAGGACAGGTCTGTTTTTGTAAGGTTCGTGTTCGCAAAATCCAGGGAAAGCCGCCCACCGACCGACGCTGGGTATGAAGCGGTAGAAGGCATCGACGGATTCCCTCCGAGAGCGGATATGCCACCTCGAAGGCAGCATAACCACTTAAAGTTACCACAACGGTTATTCCTAAAAAAGCCCCGCATCGGCCTGTTTCGCGGTAACCTTTCTCTTGTCTGCAAATCAGATGATTGGATAATGGCGAAATGAATCTCATGAAACATCTATTGGTTGGCCTAATCATCCCATTTCTCACTTTGATCGCGGCAATGGCCCTGGTTCGGCCATCTTCAGAGGCTTCTCCGAGGACGCCCCAGTCGGCCGGTAATCCTGTAGTGGTCGAGCTATTTACTTCAGAAGGGTGTTCCAGCTGCCCGCCGGCGGATGCCTTGCTGGCCAGGCTGGCTGACGAGCGACTTCCCGGGAACGTGCAGTTGATCGCGTTGGAAGAGCATGTTGATTACTGGAACGATTTGGGATGGACGGACCCTTTCTCTTCGCGAGAGTGGACGTCGCGGCAATATGTTTATTCCGGAATTCTCAAAAATGGCAATCCGTATACCCCTCAAATGGTGGTGGACGGGTCCCTGGAATTCGTTGGAAGTCGCACCCAGCAAGCACGAGAGTTGATCCTGAAAGCCGCAAGCAAGACAAAAGTCCCGGCGACGCTGATACAGGTCAAAACAGAAGGTCCGGGCAAGAGCAATTTCGCCGCGAAGGTTGGCAAGCTGGAAGGAACGACAAAAGGTGACGCCGCGGAAGTGTGGCTTGCCATTACGGAAACGGGATTGCACTCCGCCGTAACACGGGGCGAGAACGCCGGCGAAGACCTCCACCATGCTGCCGTGGTGCGCTTCATGCGGAAGATCGGAGAAGCCAAGGGTGACGGCGAAACTTCCTTCGCAGGAGACACAAACGTTTCCCTGCAGAAAGAGTGGAAACGAGAAAACCTGAGGGCAGTACTTCTCGTGCAGGAAAAAAAGAGCCGGCGGATTCTTGGAGCGACGGAAATTCACCTCGCGCAATAAGTCTCGGAGATTCGCTCCGGTGTTGAGATTTGGCCGTCGATTCAGTTCTATTCCGGGAATCCATCTATCTAGCGGTACTATCAAATTCGGTGAGGCGGAGAATCAAATCAAGCCTGAGACTATTACCTTGGATAAAATCTGTCTCAGCTAAGAGTTAAACCTGCTTACACCGAACCGCCAAGCACGTCAGACAGCACTGTGGAGCCTAGAGCCTTCCTTGAGGTGATTGTTGGACGTCGAACCATTCATGGATTCTGCACAAACGCCCCCTTTTCAGGCCCCGCCTCCAGAAGGAATCCTCAGTAAGATTTTCTTGAATGACAAAGGAGTGCGTGGCCCATGGCGCCTGTTGATTTACGCGAGTATCGTTGCGGCGCTTGGATCCGGCGGCTTGCTCGTCTTTCAGCTAATCGTTGGCCCCGGCCGCGGCATTTTTTCTCTCGGCTACTGGTTTCCTTACGAAGCGCTCTGTTTCAGCGTTGTATTTGGGGCCGCACTCATCATGGCTCGGATAGAGAACCGGTCTCCCGGTGTATACGGTTTGCCGCTGAAAGGAGCGTTTGGAAAACTGTTTTGGCAGGGTTGTTTGATCGGATTGATCGAGGTTTCAGCGCTGATTGGATTGATCGCTCTATTTGGCGGATATGCCTTCGGCGATGTTGCTCTGCACGGAAAAGAAGTACTGCGCTGGGGGTTATTGTGGGCTGCGCTGTTCGTTTTTGTCGGCCTGTTTGAAGAGTTCTTGTTCCGGGGATACACCCAGTATACTCTCGCGGAGAGCATTGGCTTTTGGCCAGCGGCGGTCGTTCTCTCCCTGCTCTTTGGCCGGGTTCACCTGAACAATCCAGGGGAGAGCCCGGCAGGAGTAGCCGGTGTGGTTATGATCGGAATGATCTTCGCCTTTGCGCTGCGGCGCACGGGCAATCTTTGGTTAGTCGTGGGGTGGCACGCCAGCTTTGATTTCGGCGAGACATTTCTCTATTCCGTACCGAACAGCGGCATCGTGTTCCAGGGACACCTCTCCAATGCATCTTTACATGGCGCCAACTGGTTGACGGGAGGATCAGCAGGCCCCGAGGGCAGCATCTTCAGCTTTCTGACCATGGGGATGCTTGCTGTCACGATTCATTTTCTTTTCCCGGCCAAGAAAGTACGAATCACGGAGAACTAAGCGAAGCAAGCTAACTAATGGACGAGCTCAGAGGCATGCACCAGACTGACGCCTTTTGCCGGAGCTTTCGGGAGAACTTCGCGCAGAGCCTGGAGTGTCGCGGCGTGAGGATGGCCGATCGCCACAGCCTCGCCCTTTTCGCGGGCGCCGCGCAGGGCTAGTTCGAGCTGTCTGCGGACCGCGGCCACTTCAGCGACGTCATCCAGGAAAGGTACGTTTCGGAAAGCTGAGCGAACTCCAAAATCCTGGGCCGTATCGTAAGCTACCGTAGCCGCGGTTGTGCGGCTATCGACGTAGAAGAGTCGATGGTCGCGCAAGACTGGCATCAGTTCGTCCATCAGCGCGGTGTCGGCGGTTGCTTGCGATCCTTGATGGTTGTTGACGCCGGTGGCGTCGGGAACGTTTTGCAGAAATTGATCGACCAGCGTAGCAACTTCTGGCGCGGGCATCCCCGGACGCAGCTCCTCTGCTTCGGGCGTTTCGTTCGCCACCGATTGCATCGGCAGATGGAGCATGACCTGAAAGCCGCGTCGCTGCGCTTCCCTGGCGATTTCGGTGGAGTGTTCGTGATTGGGCAGGACGGAAATAGTGAGTGGATAACCCAGAGCGAAGACGGCTTCTGCCGCCGCGCGATCGCTGCCGAGATCGTCAATAATGATGGCTAGCCTCGCGGCACGCGCTTTTCCGCTCGAACTGCCTGCTCCTACATCGGGTCCATTTGCCACGCGTGACACGATTTCCACCTCGACTGCCGGTATTCCCGCATGTCGAAGCTGAAAATGGAACAACTCTCCGGTCTGAATCGGCGGATCCTGCGTCAGGTGATTGCGGGTCGCGGCGACATTGAGACTCTGAAGGAGCGTTGCAACTGCCGCACGGTTTGTGTCCGGCGATGAAGCGCTTTTCAAAACGATGCGCAGGGAATCCATGCTTCCGGGATGCTGACTGGAGGAGCCTTGCCTGAGCTTGATAGGTGTCCCGGGAGGAGCCGCCGAAGAGGCTGCCGCCGCCAGATCGCGCGTTATTTGGTGAATTTCGGAGGGGGTGAGGCGATGCTCCTCATTCTTCTTGCAGCCGCTCGCCAGAATCGCAAGAAGGAAGCAAATGGCCAGTGGTGCGAATACCGCTGAACCATTTTTTGTGATTCTAAAAAGATGCCGGTTTGCCTGGACCGGGTCAGACTGCGCGGCCACGGAAAACTAAGCTGCCTTTTTCGCCGGGGTCCTCAGCAGGTCGAGCGCTCGATGAAAAATGGGGTCTTCCGGAGAAAGCGGTCGTGGACCGAGCCCGGGTTCCTTCCGAGTTTCGGGTGCCGGCGCTGCCTCTTCATCGGTTGAATCTGAATCGTCTTCCGGAACAGCGCGCACTACTTCGGTTGGCGTGACGCCTTCTTCCAGAATCGATTTTCCGCCCGGGTTGTAGTAGTTCGCTACCGTCAGGATCAGGGCCGCGCCATCATCCAGCGTAATGAGCTTTTGCTCGGACGCGAGGCCGAACGTGCGTTCTCCGACCACATCCCCGCGATGATTGGTGGCCATCGCGGAAGCCAGAACTTCCGCGGCTCCCGACGTTGTGGCGTCAACCAATACAGAGACCGGATTCTTCCAAATTACTTGTTTCGGTTCAGCCGAAAAGACCTGCGTTGAGACCGTCTGCCCTCGCAGAGTCGTTACCGTGCCCGAGGGTATGAAAAGCCGAGCCGTCGAAACAGCCTCGGAAACCGGGCCGCGACCGCATTCCCGCACGTCCAGTATGACTTTGTGGATGCCTTGCTTTTCCGCGTCCAGCAGCCGATTGCGAATTTCTTCGGCGCGGCCGGCGTCGAGCGTCGGCAGGCGCAGAACCAGAATGTCAGGATCCATTTTCTGCGCGATGATCTTCGGCGCAGCCAATTTCTCGCGCACCAGATCCACTTCTTCCGGCGTGGCTTTGCCGCGGCGGATCACACCAACCTTGATCCCTGTTCCCGCCTGGCCATTCAGAAGATTCATGGCCTGGCCGACGGACATGTCGCGCGTCGTGAATCCGCTGACGGACTCGAAAATATCGCCGCTGCGGATTCCCGCCTTCGTCCCCGGGCTATCCGGCAGTACGGAGAGCACGATGACATAGCCGTAGCGCTTGCTGAGTGTGAGACCAGTCTCCCCCGTGCCGGCGTTCGCGAGTTTTTTCTTGTACTCGTCGTATTCGCGGGGCGTGAAGTAGCTGGATTGAGCGTCAAGCGATTCCAGCAGTCCGTGCAAGGAACCGGCGGTCACTGTCTGCATGTTGGGATCGTCGACATAATCCTGCTGCACTTTCTGCAGAACTTCGCCATACACGGTGAGCGACTTATACGCTTTTTCGTCCGTTGTGTGGCCCAGAACGTGGCCGATGCCTGCGTAACCAAAGATGGCCACCGATACGCAAAGAATTCCGATGCGAGCCGCTCGACTCATGCGTCACCCTTCCCCACTGCCAGCTCAAATTATACCACCGTAAGGGATTCGGACGCGATGCCAGCGAAGGTAGTTTGGAACGAGTTGCAATGCTAGGGGATGCGCAGGCAAGCGAGACACGCCGTAACGGTGAAATGTTGCGCAAATACCACACTGAGTGACAATCATTCCGACGCATTGCTCTTAACTCGTTGATAACAAAGCACAAACTTCTTAGTCATTGGAGAACAACATGCTAGAATACCGTTGGGGTCATGTTCCAAACTACCATTGCACGAGAGTCTTTCGCTGAGGGTGTGGGTCTCCATACCGGGGTGTACGGACACGTCCGGTTAATTCCTGCGCCAGCTGAAACTGGCATCGTGTTTCGCCGTGTGGACTTGGACAATTTTCCAATCGAAGCGCAGGGCCATAACGTCGCTCGCGTCAGTTATGCCACCAGCCTCATGAAACAAGGCGTTCTGCTCTCCACCACCGAGCATCTCCTTGCCGCCATCTATTCCTGTGGCATCGACAACATTTACATCGACATTGACTCGATCGAAGTGCCCATTCTCGACGGCTCGGCGGAGCCCTTCATGCAGATGTTGGAGCAGTCCGGCGTCCGCAAACTCCGCCGGAGGCGGCGCTACCTGAAAATATTGAAGTCACTTGAGGTGATCGAAGGTGACCGGCGCATCGGGATCTATCCCGCCGATGAGTTTCGTGTGCGCTGCTATGTGGATTTTCCGCATCCTCTGGTGGGCCAGCAGGAAGTGGAGATGTTGGTCGGTCCGGACACTTTCCGCCACCTTCTGGCGCGTGCACGAACGTTCTGTTTTGAGCGCGACATCGAGCCGCTCAAAGCCATGGGCCTCATCCGTGGCGGCTCACTTGAGAACGCCATCGTTCTCACCGACGACGGCGTTATGAACGGGCCGCTTCGCTTCCCCGACGAGTTTGGCCGCCACAAAGCGCTGGATCTGATTGGCGACCTCGCGCTGGCGGGCTTGCCGCTCCTTGCTCGCGTCGAAGCCCACAAGGCCGGCCATGCCCTGCACACCCAACTTGTCAGCCGCCTCCTGGCCGACCCGTCCCTATGGACTATCACGACCGGCGAAGCCGTCCGGCCCGAAAGCGAGGCCTATCTCACCGCCCTCTCCCCAGTCCCTGCCGCTGATTAGCGATTCGTCGCGCTAGGAATAACCCTCCGTTGCGAAATAACCGTTGCTACCGCAGAATGGGCACGAACCCATGTCCAACAATGATATTGCCGTAGTGATTCTTGCAGCCGGCAAAGGCACCAGGCTGAAGTCAAGCTTGGCGAAGGTGCTGCACCACGCCGGTGGACGCACGCTTGTCGAACACATTGTGCGCGCTTGCCATCCCCTCAAGGCGCGCGAAACGGTCGTCGTGGTGGGCCATCAGGCGGAGCAAGTCTCCGCCGTGGTCGAACCCCTCGGCGCCGTCACCGCTTTGCAACACCCCCAGAATGGCACCGGCCATGCCATGCAAGTCGCAAAGCGTGCATTGGGCCGCGCAAAACTTGTCGTCGTGCTTCCGGGCGACGCCCCGCTCGTGCGCACCGAGACCTTGAAAGCGCTGGTCGCCGCGCATCGCAGCGGAAATGCCGCGGCAACAATTCTTTCGGCCGTGCTAGCCGATCCCTCCGGCTACGGTCGCGTGGTGCGCAAATCCGAAACCGCCGTTTCTGCCATCGTCGAGGAATCGCAACTCACCGACGAGCAGCGTGAGATCAACGAAATCAATTCGGCGATTTACTGTTTCACACTCGAGAAACTCTGGCCCGCTCTCGCTCAAGTAAAACCCAATAACCGGCACCGTGAGCTTTATTTGACTGACGCGATCGCCATGCTCAGCGCCAAAGGTCAAAGCGTTATTGCCCAGATCGCGCCTGATTCCCGCGAAGTACTCGGATGCAACACGCGCGCCGATCTGGCAGAAGTCGACCGTGTCTTTCGCGAATGGAAGCGCAACGCGCTCATGGAAGCCGGCGTGACGATTCAGTTGCCCGAAACCGTCCTGATCGATCCGGAAGTGATCGCGGGCGAAGACACCATCATAGAACCCGGCGTACAGTTGCTGCGAAAAACCAAAATCGGCGCGCGCTGTACCATTCGAACGGGCAGCGTGCTCACGGACGCCGTTCTCGGCGACGACGTGACGGTCGAGCCGCATTGCGTGGTGGCAGAGAGCCGCCTCGACGACGGCGTCATCATTGGTCCTTTTGCGCGGCTTCGCCCCAACAATCATTTGAAAGCCGGTGCTCGTATCGGCAATTTCGTAGAGCTCAAGAAGAGCACCCTCGGCGAAGGCACCAAGGCCATGCACCTCTCCTACCTGGGAGACGCGAAAATCGGAGCGAAGAGCAACATCGGCGCGGGCACGATCACCTGCAATTACGACGGCTTTCACAAGTACCCAACTTCGATTGGGAATAAAGTTTTCATTGGCAGCGATACGGCGCTGGTGGCGCCCGTGCGTGTCGGAGATGGCGCCTACGTTGCTGCGGGTTCCACTATCACGGAAAACGTGCCTTCTGACGGACTGGGAATCGCCCGCGGACGCCAGGTCAACAAACCTGGCTGGGCCGCGAAGAAGCGCCGTGAACTTGCCGCCGCAGAAAAACCAAAGAAGGCCTCTTCAAAAAGAAAGCGGCGTCCAGCTTCGAAAAAACGCAAACGATAGTTTTCTTCAAGGTCAGTATTTCATTCCGGTCATCAGCCGGCATTTTGCAATTCATACCGCCGCGGTTCCGCGGCTTGAATCATTGAATACCAGCCGAGCGGATGCTATCGTCCGCGGTACGTGAAGCGGAAGGAGTTCCTCCGTGAGTAACTGGGTAAATTGGCTGCTAGTCATTGGCGGCATCGTTTGCGTGATTATCGAGCTCGCGCTCGGGGCGCTGACGGGATTTGATTTGGCGCTGCTAGGGGCGTCACTGGCTGTAGGTGGCGGAATCGGACTTCTGGCGGGCTCGGCGAAAATTGGTTTGTTCGCGGCGGGCGTGCTCGCACTGTTGTATCTCGCTGTGTTTCGAAGCTGGCTGAAAACGAAGCTGACGGTGAAGGATCAAGCCAGCAACGTCGATGCGGTGGTGGGGAAGACGGGCGTGGTCACCAAACGCATCGCCGTTCGTGAGCCCGGCATGGTAAAGGTCGGTGCTGAAATCTGGCGAGCGGAACTCTCCGGCAGTGACGATGTTGCCAGAGAAGCCGGCGCAGTGGTGGTGGTGCATTCGGTCGAAGGTGTGACGCTAAGAGTGAGGTGAGGGGATATGGACGCCATCGGCGGATTAGCCTTTGTAGCTATCTTCGCGTTCCTGGTACTGGGTTTGGTGGCGCTGGCCAAGGGAGCGCGAACCGTCAAGCAATACGAAAAGGGATTGATCACGCGCCTCGGAAAGTATCACGGCATGGCGCCCTCCGGACTGACCTTCATCGTGCCGTTCGTGGATGACATCGTGCGCGTGGACATGCGGGAGCAGGTGATAACCGTCCCGCCGCAGAAACTCATCACCAAAGACAACGTGACCGTGGAAGTTGACGCCGTGGTTTATTACAAAGTGATCGATCCGGTGAAGTCGCAATATGAAGTGCAGGATTTCGGCTACGCGTGCACGACATTGGCGCAGACGAATCTGCGCAATCTGATCGGCGATCGCACCCTGGATGAAACCCTCGTCGCCCGCGACATGATCAATACCAATTTGCGCGAAGTCCTCGACGAAGCTACCAACGGCTGGGGCGTGAAGGTGACGCGCGTCGAGGTGCAGAAAATCGAACCGCCGCGGGACATCACCGATGCCATGTCCCGTCAGATGAAAGCCGAACGCGAAAAGCGCGCCGCCGTGCTCGAAGCCGAAGGCATCAAGCAGAGCCAGATTCTGCAGGCCGAAGGCAAGAAGCAATCGGAAATATTGAAGGCCGAAGGAGACGCCCAGGCCCGCGTCACTCGGGCAAACGCCGAAGCCGAAGCCATCAAGCTTGTCTCTACCGCCGCCGAAACCTACTTCAAGGAACGCGCCGAAATGATGCGCCGCCTCGAAGTTCTCAACAACACGCTGGCGCAGAACACGAAATACATTGTGCCTTCCAACTCCAGCCTCGTAAACGTGCTGGGCCTCGATGGAGGCGGACAGGCATTGCCCAAACCGCTTCCGGACGCGTCCGCACCGCCCGCCTCCGGGCCCGCGGGCCGTTCTCTCTGATCACCGCGGGGAGCGCTACCATGAGGAAAAAGATTGTGGCTTGGTCGCTCTTTCTCGCGTCCATTCTTTTTCTCAGTCTCGCTGCCACGCCCTATTCGAGAACTGCGGACGCCGCCCTGATCACGCTGCGTCTCACGCTCCTCATCGTTCTTTCCGTTCTGGTGTTACGCGAGCGCTGGGGTAACCGCCACGAATCGCCGGGAGCAGCAGCATCCGGCACTTCCGACGTTGGCGACCAGTTTCTACGCCGCTTCCGCCGCTGGTATCGCGGCGAATGAATCAGAGCGGAAGTCATCCAGCAGATTCTTGCGAAAGTCTGCTCTCTGTGTCTCGGCGTTTCATCCCTCCTGTTTTATCCCCTCAAGCCCAAACCCGAGCCCGTGTGCTAAAATAGGTGTTCCCGCAATCCCACAGGGGGCTGGCGCCACATGAAATTTGGAGTCGTCGTTTTCCCCGGGTCCAATTGCGACCACGACGCGTTTTACGCTATCGGCAACGTTCTGCACAAGCCCGTCGAATTCATCTGGCACCAATCCGAAGATCTAGCGAATTGCGATGCCGTAATCCTGCCCGGCGGATTTTCCTACGGCGATTATCTACGCACCGGTGCCATCGCGCGGTTTTCGCCGGTGATGAAGTCCGTCGAGAAATTCGCCAAGAGCGGCGGCATGGTCCTGGGCATCTGCAACGGCTTCCAAATTCTCTGCGAAGCAGGCCTCCTTCCCGGCGCCATGATGCGCAATTCAGGTCTGCGCTATATCTGCCGCCACGTCCACATCCGTGTCGAGCAGACCGATACTCCCTTCACCTGCGCCGCGCAGGCAGGCCAAATCCTGAGAACTCCCATCGCGCACAACGACGGCAACTACACCTGCGACGAACACACGCTCGCCGAACTCGAGAAAAATCATCAGATCGTTTTCCGCTATACCACGCCGGACGGAACAAACGACACGGCAGGCAATCCGAACGGTTCCCTGCACAATATCGCTGGCGTCTGCAACCGCGAGCGAAACATTGCCGGCCTAATGCCTCATCCCGAGCGGGTTGTGGAATCGGCGCTGGGCGGTTCCGATGGCCTGGTGATTCTCCGCTCCATGGTCGAAGCGCTCGTCGGCACTGCTAAGGCTACGGCGTGAGCGGTTTCCAATTTTTCTTGCAGACTTGAAATATGGCCACCGCCAGCACTGAAATTCGAGTCACTCAGGAGATCGCCGCCGAACACGGTATGACGCGCGAGGAATACGCGCGCATTCAGGAAATCCTCGGCCGCGATCCGAACATCACCGAACTGGGCATCTTCAGCGTGATGTGGAGCGAGCACTGCTCGTACAAATCGAGCAAAGTCCACCTGAAGCGCCTGCCCACGCGAGGCAAGCTCGTCGTGCAAGGCCCTGGCGAAAACGCCGGCGTCGTCGACATCGGCGACGGCTTGGTCGCTGCCTTTAAAATCGAATCGCACAATCATCCGAGTTACGTCGAGCCGTTCCAGGGCGCGACGACCGGGGTCGGCGGCATTTTGCGCGACATTTTCACCATGGGCGCGCGCCCCATCGCGATCCTCGATTCCCTCCGATTCGGCCCAATTACTGCCGACGGTTTTGTAGGGGCGCCCGCCGCGGCGGGCGCCGAGCTTGGCAACAACGCTCCTGACGCTGCCATCCTCGCCGCGAACCGCCGCATTCTAGATGGCGTCGTCCGCGGCGTCGGCAGCTACGGAAATTGCTTCGGTGTTCCCACCGTCGGCGGCGAAGTCGCCTTCGAGCCGTGCTACTCGCAGAATCCCCTCGTCAACGCGCTCGCTCTCGGCATCGCCAAAAAAGAAGAAATCTTTCTCGCCAAAGCGAAAGGCATTGGCAATCCCGTGATCTACGTCGGCGCAAAAACGGGCCGCGACGGAATTCACGGTGCGTCCCTTCTCGCTTCGGCCGAATTCACAGAAGAGTCGAAACAGAAACGCCCGAACGTGCAAGTCGGCGACCCCTTCATGGAGAAACTTCTCCTCGAAGCCTGCCTTGAAGCCATGCAGACCGGCGCGGTCGTCGCGATTCAGGACATGGGCGCCGCCGGCCTCACTTGCTCCACCATGGAAATGGCTTCGCGCGGCGGCACGGGCATCGAGATCGATCTCGCCAAAGTTCCCCAGCGCGAAACCGGCATGACGCCCTACGAAGTCATGCTCAGCGAATCGCAGGAGCGCATGCTGCTGGTCGCCGAGAAGGGCCGCGAGCGCGAAGTGCTCGACGTTTTCAAAAAGTGGGGCCTCGACGCCGTAGTCGTTGGCCAGGTCACCGAGGGCGGCATCGCCCGCATCAACAACAATGGCCGCGTCGCCGCGGAAATCCCCGCGCATCCTCTCGCCGAAGAAGGGCCCGTCTATCATCGCCCCGTCGCCCGCTTTGCGGGCCCAGATAAGGAAGTTGCGGAGAAAGATTGGTTCGCGTTTGCTCCCCAAGGCGCGAATCTGACCGCGAGTTTCGTGAAGCTGCTGGCCTCGCCTGCGATTGCTTCCAAGCGCTGGATCACCGAGCAGTATGACACCACCGTGCGCACCAACACATTAGCCGGTCCCGGCGCAAGTGATGCGGCCGTGGTGCGCATCAAGGATCCTAAGACGGGCGAGGTGAAGCGCGCCCTCGCGCTCTCCACCGATGGCAATGGCCGCTGGTGCCAACTCAATCCACGCGTGGGCGCGATGCACGCCGTTGCCGAAGCCGCCCGCAACGTCGCCGCGAGCGGTGCACGCCCTATCGCCGCAACGAATTGCCTCAATTTCGGCAGCCCGGAAAAACCAGAGGTAATGTGGCAATTTAGCGAAACCATTGACGGCCTAGCCGAAGCCTGCACCGCCCTCGGCACGCCCATCACCGGCGGCAACGTCAGCTTCTACAACGAAACTCTCGGTAAATCCATCTACCCCACGCCCGTCCTTGGCGTTCTCGGCATTCTCGACGACGCCTCCCGCGTCCTGAAAATCGCCTTCCGCCAGGAAGGCGACCTCATTGTTCTGCTAGACGGCTCGAACTCCTCTCTGGTGGCGTCCGCCGCGGCGGACTGCGCCATTCCCGGCGCCCAACGCGAATTCTCTTCTTCGGAATACTCCAAAACGATCGCCGGCATCGTCGCGGGCGAACCTCCCGCCATCGACCTCGTCTCCGAGAAACGCCTCATCGATTGTCTCGTCGCTCTCGCCGCAGAGGGCGCCGTCCAATCCGCCCACGACATCTCCGACGGCGGCCTAGCCGTCACCCTCGCCGAATCCTGTTTCGCCACTGCTCCTGTCTCTCCGTCCTCCTCAGTAGGGCCGCAGCATGCTGCGCCCCTACTTGGCGCAGTCATAGCGATCGAGGATTCTTCGCTTCCCGCCGAATACGCGCTTTTCGGCGAGCGCGGCGCCCGCGCCGTCGTCTCCGTCACTCCGTCAAAACTTGCCGCCGTTCTTGATACTGCGAGACAATACCAAGTGGCGGCGCGACAGCTCGGCCAGGTCACCCGCGACGGTTTGTTCCGCATCGAAGATAAGGGGCCCGCGGTGATTGACAGTTCAGTTGGAGCACTCCGCGACGCGTGGGCCCATTCGCTAGAACGAACGTTGACCTCAAAATGACTCACAAGCTCGCCTTCGCCGACGATCATTTCCACGACGAGTGTGGTGTCTTTGGCGTCTTTGGCCATCCCGAAGCTGCCAATCTCGCCTATCTCGGCCTCTACGCCCTCCAGCATCGCGGCCAGGAATCCGCCGGCATTGTCTCGAGCGACGGCACGGACCTGCACGTGCACCGCGCCATGGGTGAAGTCG
>WNFP01001925.1_pt1 | contig 16322 bp, 13 predicted proteins | sample 5400201 | NCBI WGS metagenome assembly WNFP01 (sample SAMN13153355, study PRJNA577476) | soil metagenome | isolation source: 115 cm saprolite under Madrone tree | place: USA:California | collected 2016-06-14 | reverse complement strand
AGAGAAGGTCCTCGCCGCCGCCCCGTCGAACCTGGCGGTCGACAACCTCGTCGAGCGGCTGGTCGCGGCGGGGATCGACGCCGTTCGCGTCGGCCATCCGGCGCGCGTCCTGCCCACCGTGGTCGAGCACACGCTGGATCAGAAGACGAAGGCGCATCCGCAAGCGCAAATCGCGGCCGAGCTGGTGGAGCAGGCGCTCCGGCTGCGGGCCGATTCGCGCAAGCGGAAGCAAAGGCGGGGCCCAGGGCGGTTCTCCGAGGCGCGCGCCCAGGAACGGGACGCGCGCCAGTTGCTCAAGGAGGCGCGCGAGCTCGAAGACCGCGCGGAGCTGGCAGTGTTGGAGGCGGCGCAAGTGGTGCTGGCGACCCTGACCGGGATCGAGTCGCGCGTCCTGGAAGGCAGGCGCTTCTCCCTGGCAGTGGTGGACGAGGCCACCCAGGCGGTCGAGCCCGCGGCGTATCTCGCACTGCTCCGGGCGGACCGGGTGGTGCTTGCCGGCGATCACCTGCAGCTCCCGCCCACCGTGCTCGCCGCCGACGCGCAGGAGCTCACGGTGTCGCTGTTCGAGCGGCTCGCGCAGGCGCAGCCGCAAGCGATGGTGACGCTGGCCGAACAGCACCGGATGAACGAGCAGATCATGCGATACCCGTCCGACGCGCTCTACGGCGGCAAGCTGAGGGCGCATCCCTCCGTCGCGCGCCATGCCTTGGACGATGCTCCCCTGGAGCTGATCGATACGGCGGGCCGGGGCTTCGAGGAGGAGATGCCGGAGGACAGCGACTCCAAGCGGAATCCCGGCGAGGCGGAGCTGGTGGCGGCGGAGGTCCGCAAGCTCCTGCCGCTGGTGCCGGCGCGGGACATCGCGGTGATCTCCCCCTACGACGCGCAGGTGCAGCGGCTGCGCGAGCTGCTGAACGACGTGAGCGAGCTGGAGATCGACACCGTCGACGGCTTCCAGGGACGCGAGAAGGAGGCGGTGGTCGTCTCGCTCGTGCGCTCCAACGAACAAGGCGACCTCGGCTTCGTGGCCGACATCCGGCGCATCAACGTGGCGCTGACGCGGGCCCGCAAGAAGCTGATCGTGGTGGGCGACAGCGCCACCATCGCGCGCCATCCCTTCCATGACGGATTCGTCCGGTACGCCGAGAGCGTGGGCGCCTGGCGGTCAGCGTGGGACCGTTGAGGCCCAGGCCGCGATCCCGTTCACGATCCGCGCCATCCGCTCGTAGTCGAGGGTCTCCGGCGTGTCGCGCGCCGTGTGATAGCGCGGGTTGCGGTACCAGGCCGTATCGGTGACCATCGCCGCACGCACTCCCGCCCGCCAGAAGCTGGCGTGATCGGAAGCGTCGATTCCCGGGATGGCCTCCGGAGCGTCGATCGAGCGGACCGGAGCGCCGTTCCCGTCGATGGCGGACTTGATCGCCCGGACGAGCAGGGCGTCCTGGAATCGGCCGACCACGACGATGTAGTCGCCGCGCGACGGATACAAGAGCTTCAGGGCGCCGAAGGGGAACCGCTGCGGCTGATCGAAGCACCCGAGCATCTCCAGCGAGATCATGGCGCGCACGCCGGAGGCGGAGCGCGCGTGCAGGCTGCTCCCCAACAAGCCGTACTCCTCGTTCGAGTACCAGGCGAGCTCCGCGCGGACGGGAAGCTCCGCGCCCCGCAGCATGCGGGCGAGCTCGAGCAGCGCCGCGGTCCCGCTGGCGTTGTCGTCGGCGCCCGCATAGGGGCCGCGCACGTCGTAGTGCGCGCCGATGACGATGCGCTCCGGAGTGTCGGGGCCGAGGCGGACGATCAGGTTGCGGTACGACTCTCCCTGTTCGGTGTATCGCTGCTCTTCCACTGGGAGGTCGCCGAGCTGCGAGCGGATGAAGTCCGCGGCGCGCGATTGCCCTCGGGCATCGTCGCGCGGCCCCAGCGCGACCAGGGCGTGCACGAGCCTGGAGAGGCGCGCCGGTTCCGCGGGCGCTCCGCGCCAAGGCGGGCCGCGCCGGAGCACGGGCTGGACGACGGCCCCGATCAGCCCGAGCAGCGCGACCGCCACCAGGAGCAGGAAGATGAGAGTGAGTCTCAAGTTCTCTTCGTGCCGACCAGCACCTCGAGCATGGCCTTGCCGAACGCCGGGAGGTCCTTGGGCACCCGCGAGGAGACGATGTTGCCGTCGACGACCGAGGGAGCATCCACCCACTCCGCTCCTGCGTTCACCACGTCGTCGCGGATGCCGGCCGTGCTGGTCAGCCGCCGGCCGCGGACGATGCCGGCGGAGATCAGGATCCACGGTCCGTGGCAGATGGTGGCCACCATCTTGCCCGCCGCGTGGACCTCGCGGACGCGCTGCAGCGCATCCGGGTCGCGGCGGATCTTGTCCGGCGCCCAGCCGCCCGGCGCGATGATCCCGGCGAGCGTCGAGGCGGGGAAGTCCGCGACCCGCCCGTCCACCTTGCAGGGATATCCGTGCTTGCCCCGATATTCGGGCTCGCCGAGGCCCGCGAGCTTCACCTCGAATCCCGCCTCTTCCAGGCGCAGCTTCGGGTACCAGACTTCCAGATCTTCGTATTCGGGACCGACCAGCATCAGGATCCTGGGCATGCCGTCCCTTCTGCGCGCACGGACGGGTTTGTCAAGGTAATCTGGGGGGCGCATGCGCGGGTTGATCAAGCGCGTCGTCACCGAGCCGGGCGCGGATACGCCGGAAGGCTTCGCGCGCCGCGTCCGCGTCCTCGCCGTGATCTATCTGGTCCTCTTCTGCGCCTGCTGCGCAGGCGAGGTGGTGCTCGCCGTCCACGGCAAGCTCTTCGTGACGCTGGCGCAGCGCAGCAACGTCGAGACGCTGATCATCGCCTTCCTGATGGTGTTCTACGGATACTTCGCCGCGCTGAGCGCTCCTGGCGCCTGGGGCGCGTTGCGGACGGCGCTGTTCGCGATCCGGCGCCGCTTCAGCAAGGACGTCGGCGCCGAGCGGCAGCGGCAGTTCCAATCGCTTGGCAAGATCGGCGACGGACCTTGGGCGGTGCTGTCGAAGGTGGTGGAGCGCACCGATGGGCAGCCGCTGCGATTCGAGCTGCGCGACGACCTCCTCAGCCACGGCGTCGTGGTGGTGGAGGGGGCTCGGGTGTCCCAGTTCGAGGCCTTGAGCGCCGGCTCGGCGGACCTGCTCGCCTACTTCGTGCGCCAGATCAACGACGTCACCGGGCAGGAGCTCGGCATCGTGGGATGGGGGCAGATCGACGAAGACGGATCGGAGCGGTACCTGGCGCAGGTCGAGTTCGCCCGGGCGTTGCGGCGGCACCTGGATGCGCCGCCGCTCTGGCCGACGCTGGCGCTCCGCCCCGAGCACTGCGACGAGCTCCAGCACAGGCTGCGGAAGATCGCCCCCCTCCTGCTCGACGAAGCGATGTTGCCCGACTGGGAGTACGAAGCCGAGCACAAGCTGCCGGTCATTCCCGAGCCGCTCGGACTCGTCAGCCTCTCGCGCTCTGCGGAGCGCGCCGATCCGGTGTTCACGATGGGATTCACCACCCTGATCGTGCTCATCACCCTGGGCATCCTCGTGCTGTTCGTGGTCGACACGCCGTGGGTTCCGGGATGAAGCGCGCGATCGCCGTTCTCGCCGCCGTCTGGATCGTCGCCGGAATCGGCTACGCGCGCGGGTGCACCGGACCGAAGCCGGAGCTCGTCTCCGCGCGCATGCGCGGTCCGATCGCCGAGGCGGTGGTGCGCAACGCCGGATCCGGGGAGGGACAGATCCAGATCGACTTCCGCTTGCGCCCGCGGGCCGGAGGGGCTCCCCTGCTGCACAGCGAGAAGGCGACGCTGCGGCCGCGCGAGACCGCCCGCATCGAGGCCCGCGTGGACGGCGCGCGCGGAGACGAGCAGGTCGAAGTCGAGCTGGACTACCCGCCGCGCTGACCCATGCCGACCCTAGCGACATGCCGCGTGCACGCAGGCCGTCCGGCAAGCGCACCGCCGCTCGGCAGCGAGGCGCCAGCTTGAAGCGCAAGCTGCCCGAGTACGAGGCGAAGCGCGACTTCGCCGTCACGCCGGAGCCGGCGCCGGGCAAGGCGGAGCCGCACCCCGAGCCCAGCTTCGTCGTGCACAAGCACGACGCATCCCGGTTGCACTACGACGTCCGCCTGGAGATGGACGGCGCCCTCGCGTCCTGGTCCGTCCCGAAAGGACCGAGCTACGACCCGTCGGTGAAACGGCTCGCCATCCAGACCGAGGACCACCCGCTCGAATACGGCAGCTTCGAAGGGCGGATCCCAGACGGAGAGTACGGCGCGGGCGATTCCTTGATCTGGGACAGGGGCACCGTGGAGTCCGTGCCGCCCGGCCAGCTCTCGCAGCAGCGGAAGAAGGGCCACGTGGTGGCCGACTTCCATGGCAGCAAGCTGAACGGCCAGTGGCACCTGGTGCGCACGCACGGAGGCGCTCCGGGCAAGGCGCAGTGGCTGATGTTCAAGGCCAAGGACGGAACGGAGAAGCCCGACTACGACGTGGTGGCCGAGCGGCCCGAGTCCGTGGTCAGCGGGAGGGTGGTGACGCGCGGCCCCGAGCGCAGCGGGAAGCTGCGGGTGCCGCGGCCGGCGCCCGAAGTCATCCTGCCCAACTACCTGCCGCCCATGCTGGCCACGCTGGTGGACGAGCCTCCTCCCGGAGAGTGGCTGAAGGAAGTGAAGTACGACGGCTACCGCGCGCTCTCCGCGCTCTCCAGCGGACGGCTGGCGATGTGGACGCGCAACGCGCTCGATCTCAGCGCGCGCTTTCCCGGCATTGCGCGCGCGCTCTCGCGAGTGGTGGTGGGCGACGCGGTGATCGACGGCGAGATCTGTGTCCTCGATGCGCAGGGCGTCCCCCGATTCGAGCTGATCCAGCAAGGGCACACCGACGACGCCGTGCTCTTCGCCTTCGACCTGCCGCGGTTGGACGGAGAGGACCTGCGCGCCCGCCCCATCGAGCAGCGAAGGGATCTCCTGCGCAGCGTCCTCTCGAATGCGCCGCCCGAGCTGCGGATGGCCGAGGAGGTGCCTGGCGACGTCCGCTCCGCGTTGGAGCGGATGCGCGAGCGCGGGCTGGAGGGGCTGATCCTCAAGGCGCCCGGGTCTCCGTACGAGAAAGGCCGCTCGCGCCTGTGGCTGAAGCTGAAGGCGCAGGCGGCGCAGGAGCTGGCCGTCATCGGCTGGACCCCGGGGAAGGGGAACGCGTCCGGGTCGCTGGGCGCGTTGCTCCTCGGCGTCGCCGACGGGAAGGGCGGTTACGAGTTCGCCGGCAAGGTCGGCACGGGCTTCAGCTCCAAGCAGCGGATCGAGCTGAAGAAGATGCTCTCCGCGGACGAGCGCCCGACGTCTCCGGCCCGCGGCGCTCCGCGGTTGCGGGACGCGCACTGGGTGGAGCCGCGCCATGTCGCCCAGGTCCGCTTCACCGAGTGGACCCACGACGGCAAGCTGCGCCATCCGGCGTTCCAGGGCCTGCGCGTCGACAAAAAGCCGGACGAGGCCCTGCGGGAGAAGCCGGCGCCCGTCCCTGCGGCACCGAAGAGCGCGCCGCCCGCGGCGGCGAAAAGAGCGACGCTTCCGGCGGCGTCGGAGCAGAAGCTCACCAATCCGGATCGGCTGCTCTATCCCAAGGACGGCATCACCAAGGCGGACGTGGCCGCCTACTCCGACGCGGTGGCGGAGGCGTTGCTGAACGCCATCCGCGACCGGCCGCTCAATCTCGTCCATTGGAACCAGGGCATCGAGAAGCCGGGCTGGTACCAGCAGGACCTCGGGGAGATGAAGGAGGACTGGATGCGCCTGGCCGAGACGCCGGCGCGTTCGCGGAAGGGAGGGGTGGTGCGGCATCTGGTCGCGGACAGCCCGCGCGCGCTGCGCTGGCTGGCGCAGAACTCCGTCCTCGAGATCCACCCCTGGCATTCGCGGGTGCAGAGCCTGACGCAGCCGGACTGGGTGGTGTTCGATCTGGATCCGGCGGAAGGGAAGGGCATCGAGCAGGCCATCGAGGTGGCCCAGGTGCTCCACGGGATGTTCGAGCGGCTAGGCTTGCCGAGCATTCCCAAGACCACCGGAAAGCGCGGCATCCACATCTACGTGCCGCTCGCGGCCGGTCACACCTACGAGGACGCGGAGGCGTTTGCGCTGCAGGTGGGAGAGACGGTGGCCAGACAGCTCGACCAGGTCACCCTGGAGCGGTCGCTGTCCAAGCGCCGCGGGCGCCTGTACTTCGACTGCATGCAGAACGCGTATGGAAAGACGGTGATCGCGCCCTACTCGCTGCGCGGAGCGGCGGGCGCGCCGGTGGCCACGCCGCTGCGCTGGAGCGAGGTGAAGCCCGGGCTCGATCCACGTCAGCTCAACCTGCGCACCCTGCCGCGGCGGCTCGACGATCTGGGCGATCTCTTCGCGCCTGCGCTGACCCAAGGAGTGCGCCTGCCGCGCTACAAGCGGTGATAGTGTGATTCGGTGAGGCTTCTGCTCGCGACGACGCTCCTGCTGGCCGCGTGCAGCGCGCCGTGCCCGCTCGTTTGCCAGGACGACACGCAATGCCCGGTGGGCTTCTACTGCCTCAACCAAGCTGCCTGCTTGCAGGATTGCTTGCGGTGCAACGGCCAGTGCGTGCAGGCCGTGAACAACTGCGGGGCGTGCGGCCTGGCGTGTACGGCAGGCATGGTGTGCTCGTTCGGCGCCTGCAAGGATTCGTGCGATCCGGGCCTCACGAGCTGCGCCGGATCTTGCTACGACCTCATGGGCGACCGGACCAATTGCGGAACTTGCGGCAACACCTGCGCGAGGGACGAGACCTGCGTGAAGGGCAAGTGCACCAAAGTCGATGTCTGCCAGTGACGTGCTAGTTTCCGAGGTGTGAGCGACGACGTCACCATCCCGGCATTCCGCTCCGTTCCGCGGACCGGCGTCATCTACGTCACCTCGGAGGCGCACAAGCTCGGCTACCGCAGCGCCGATCCCTCCTGGTGCAACCTGGGCCAGGGACAGCCCGAGACGGGCCCGCTGCCGGGAGCGCCCCCGCGGGTCCAGGAAGTCTCCGTCCGCGTCGACGATCAGGAGTACGCCCCCGTCCCCGGCCTCTGGGAGCTGCGGGAAGCGGTGGCTTCGCTCTACAACCGCCTCTACCGCCGGGGGCTGCCTTCCCAGTACACCGCCGAGAACGTCAGCATCAGCGGCGGCGGGCGCGCGGCTCTGACCCGGGCCGCCGCTTCGCTCGGCCACGTCAACCTGGGCCACTTCCTCCCCGACTACACCGCATACGAGGAGCTGCTGGACGTCTTCAAGGCCTTCACCGCCATCCCCATCCTCCTCGAGGGAGATCGCGGATACGCCTTCACGCCGGAAGATCTGCGCAAGGAGATCCAGGGGCGCGGCCTCTCCGCGCTGTTGAGCTCGAATCCCTGCAATCCAACCGGCAAGCTGGTGCAGGCCGAGGAGCTGTCCCGCTGGGTCGCGATCGCGCGCGAGCTCGACTGCTCGCTGCTCATCGACGAGTTCTATTCGCATTACGTCTGGACGGGACGCCCCGGCCAGCTCCCCATCGAGAGCGCCGCCAGGTACGTGGAGGACGTCAACCGCGACCCGGTGGTCATCTTCGACGGCCTCACCAAGAACTGGCGGTATCCGGGCTGGCGCGTCACCTGGACGGTGGCTCCCGCCATGGTGATCGAAGCCGTCGCAAGCGCCGGCTCCTTCCTCGACGGCGGAGGCTCGCGCCCGCTGCAGAGGGCGGCCATCCCGCTCCTGGCGGAGGACGTCGTCCAGAAGGAGACGCTCGCCACGCACGCCGTGTTCCGCGACAAGCGCGACCGGATGATCCAGCGGCTGGAGCGCATCGGCATCCGCGTCGATCGGGTCCCGGACGGGACCTTCTACGTCTGGGGCAACCTGGGGCGCCTGCCGCCGCCCCTCAACGACGGCATGGGGTTCTTCCGCGGGGCCCTGGAGAAGAAGGTGATCACCGTGCCCGGCGAGTTCTTCGACGTGAATCCCGGCAAGCGGCGCAGCCGCAGCGCCTCCCGGTTCAAGAGCTATACGCGGTTCTCTTTTGGCGCTCCGCAGGCCCAGCTGGACGAGGCCTTGACCCGGATCGAGCAGCTGGTCCGGGCGTCGGCTGGCTGACAGCCCGGCTCTAGTTGGCGCCCAAACCCCCGGTGCACACCTTGACGCGGGGAGGCATTCGCATGCGCTTCGTCCGCTGGTTCGCCGACGTTGGGTTGTCCGACGTGGCCCTCGTGGGTGGCAAGGTCGCGTCGTTGGGGGAGATGATCCGGGAGCTCGCGCCGCTCGGCATCCGCGTCCCCGATGGGTTCGCCATCACCGCCGAGGGCTATCAGCACTTCATCGCCGAGGCGGGTCTGGGGGACCGCATTCGCGACCTCTTGTCGGGGATCGGCAAGGGCGATGTCCAGGCGCTGATGGCGCGCAGCGGGGAGATCCGCAAGCTGATCGTCGACGCGGAGCTTCCAGAGGAGATCGCCGGCGAGGCGGTCGCCGCCTACCAGTCGCTCTCCGAGCGATTCGGGATGCCCGAGACCGACGTCGCCGTGCGCTCGTCGGCGACCGCCGAGGACCTGCCGGGGGCGAGCTTCGCCGGACAGCAGGATACGTACCTGAACGTGCGCGGCGAGCAGGCGCTGCTGGATTCGGTGAAGCGCTGCTTCGCCTCGCTCTTCACCGCCCGGGCCATCAGCTACCGCGCCGACATGGGTTTCGACCATCTTCACGTCTCGCTCAGCGTCGGCGTGCAGAAGATGGTGCGCAGCGACAAGGCGGCATCCGGCGTCCTGTTCACGCTGGACACCGAGTCCGGCCACCGCGGCGTCGTGCTGGTCACCTCCAGCTACGGGCTGGGCGAGGCCATCGTCCAGGGACAGGTGGTCCCGGATCAGTTCTACGTGCACAAGGACACGCTGCGGGAAGGGTACAAGCCGCTGGTCTGGAAGACGATGGGCAGCAAGGAGCAGCGGATGGTCTACGGCGAGCGCGGGACCGTGCTCGAGCCCGTGCCCGAGGACCTGCGGGGCCAGTCCTCCATCAGCGACGCGGAAGTCCTCCAGCTCGCCCACTGGGCGATGCGGATCGAGGACCACTACTCCAGGCTGCGCGGGTCCGATTCCCCCATGGACATCGAATGGGGCAAGGACGGCGAGACCGGCGAGCTGTTCGTCCTCCAGGCCCGGCCGGAGACCGTCCACTCCAATCGCAAGGCCGCCTCGCTGCGCATCTACAAGCTGATCGGCAAAGGCGAGCAGCTCGCCCAGGGGCTGGCGGTGGGCGAGGGCATCGCGGTGGGCACTGCGCGCGTGATCCAGAGCCCCGCGCAATTCGACCAGTTCAGTGCCGGCGAGGTCCTGGTCACCGGGAACACCGACCCCGACTGGGAACCGATCATGAAGATCGCCGCGGGCATCGTCACCGAGCGCGGAGGCCGGACCTCGCACGCGGCCATCGTCGCCCGCGAGCTGGGCATCCCGGCGGTGGTCGGCACCGGCAACGCCACTTCGCGCGTCCCCTCGGGCGCGGAGATCACCCTGAGCTGCGCCGAGGGAGAGCAGGGGAGGATCTACCAGGGCGCGCTGGAGTACGAGGTCGAGGAGCTGGACCGGACGCAGTTCGCGCGCCCGCGCACGCAGATGATGCTGAACGTCGGCAATCCCGAGAACGCCTTCCAGACCGCCATGCTCCCCAACGACGGCGTCGGGCTGGCGCGGATGGAGTTCATCTTCGCCAGCTGGGTGAAGGTGCATCCCCTGGCGCTCACCCGGTACGACCAGCTCGACGAGGCCACGCGGGCGCAAGTCGACGCCGTCACCCGCGGCTACCACGACAAGACCGAGTATTTCGTCGACAAGCTGGCGCAGGGCATCGGCACCATCTGCGCCGCGTTCCATCCCAAGCCGGTGATCCTCCGGCTCAGCGACTTCAAGTCGAACGAGTACGCCACGCTCCTGGGCGGCAAGCAGTTCGAGCCGGTGGAAGAGAACCCGATGATCGGCTGGCGCGGCGCCTCGCGCTACTACCACCCGAGCTACAAAGACGGCTTCATGCTGGAAGTGCGCGCGGTCCGGCGCGTGCGCGAGGAGTTCGGGCTCAAGAACCTCAAGCTCATGGTGCCTTTCTGCCGCACGCTGGAGGAGGGCCGGCAGGTGATCCAGGTGCTGCGCGAGGGCGGGCTGGTCCAGGGGAAGGACGGGCTCGAGGTCTACGTGATGGCGGAGCTGCCTTCCAACGTCTTCCTCGCCGATCAGTACGCGGACATCTTCGACGGGTTCTCCATCGGATCGAACGATCTCACCCAGCTGGTGCTGGGCGTCGATCGGGACAGCTCGCTGGTGGCGCCGCTCTTCAACGAGCGCAACCCGGCGGTGCTGCAAGCCTGCGCCCGGATCATCGACGCGGCCCGGCGCAAGGGGCGCAAGGTGGGCATCTGCGGCCAGGCGCCTAGCGACTTCCCCGACTTCGCCGCCTTCCTGGTCGAGCAGGGCATCGACTCCATCTCGCTCATCCCCGACTCGCTCTTGAAGACCAGCGAGCGGGTCCTGCAGGCCGAGCAGAAGCCGCAGGCCTCGCGTCCCTCGCGCCGCTCCGGCGACGTGCAGATCTCGCGATCGCGCGGCGCGCTGAAGGCAGTGGCGGATCCGGCGGCGGCCTGGGTGGATACGGAACCGTACATTCCCGGGAGCGACTGACGTCTTCGCCTCAACAGAAGCGAGAGCGAGGGGGTAGCCGCTTGCACGGCCGCGCCCAACTTGCGCGGGATGAAGTCCGCCACTCCCCCCATGGCGGCCGCGCTGGCGCTCCTGTTGGCGGCCTGCGGCTCGAGCACTGACGTCCGTTCAGATCCGGACTCCGGCACGATCGCCGGCAACGGCGACTCCGGACAGGATCCGCCCTGGGATCCCGGGCTTTCCCTCGACGCCGGGATCGCGCTCGAAGCGACGCTCACGCACACGGAGATCCAGTTCGATCTCCTCGCCGTCGACCCGGCGGGGACCGCTTACGGCCTGAACCTGGCCGGCAGCGACACCGAGCTGTGGGCCACCCAGGATGGCCGCGAATGGGCGCGGCGCGGAAGCACCCAGGGTTCGTCGTTCCGGATCATGACGGCGTTCTCGGACGGCACGCTGCTCGCCGACGTCAGCACGGCGGCGGGTCACGCCCTCGCCCGCTCCACCGATCGCGGCGCCACCTGGACGACCGTGCTCGGCACCGGCGTGTACCGGACGGTGACGCCGCACAGCTTCGCCGAGATCGACGGGGCCGCTTACTACCTGGAGTACCAGGTCTTCACCAATGCCAGCACGCCGATCAATCTCTGGAGATCGACGGACTCCGGCGCGACCTGGTCGGTGCGGCACACGTTCGATGGGCATCGGCACGGTCACGGCCTGGCGCCCGACCCCGCGCGGCACGCCCTCTGGGCCTACTTCGGAGACACGACCGCGCAGTCCGGCGCATACCGCTCCACCGACGGCGGCGCGACCTGGACCGCCGTGCTCACGGGCACCCAGGACGGCGACATCGTCGATGCGGTCGTGCTCGCCGACGGATCGCTGCTGTGCGGGCAGGACATCAGCTTCTTGCCGCCGCAGCCGTCCATCGCGCGGATCGGGATCGACGGCAGCATCACGCGCTACCTCACGCTGCCGTCCGCCAGCTACTCGACGCACGCGGTGCGCTCGGGGGGCTACGTGGTGGGAGCCACCTACGAGCGAGGCGCCGACGTGACTCCGGACGGATGGACGCGGGGGACGCTCTGGGGGAGCGGCGACGGCGAGCACTGGGGGAAATTGCTCGAGGTTCCCCAGCTCGATCCGGCCGACGTCCGCACCGACGTCTACTGGGAGCTGCCCTCGGGCGAGCTGGTGGTGAACGTGCGCAACGCCCTGGGATTCGGTCCCGGAGGAGTCGGATATCTCTTGTTGCGCACGAATCGGCGCTGACCCTCAGCGCGGCCCCAGCTCGTTGACCGCGGTGGTGGGGCGCTCGCCGCGCATCACCCGCTCGATCTGCTCCAGCGCGATCCGCGCCATCCGCTCCCGCGTCTCCTGCGTCGCGCTCCCCAGATGCGGGAGGAGCACCACGTCGTCCCGCCCGATCAAGCCGGGATGCACCGTCGGCTCGTTCTCGAACACGTCCAGCGCCGCGCCTCCCAGGTGACCCGATTCGAGAGCGGCGGCCAGCGCCGCCTCGTCGACGATGGGACCTCGCGCCGTGTTGATCAGCAGCGCGCCGCGCTTCATCCGCAAGAGCTCGCTGGGGCCGATCAAGTGCCGGGTCTGGGCGTTGAGGGGACAGTGGATGCTGAGCACGTCGGAATGCTCCAGCAGCTCGTCGAACGGCACCCCGCCGCCGCGGGCGGTGAAGAGCACGCGCATGCCGAAGCCTTCCGCGCGCCGCGCGACCGCGCGCCCGATGCGGCCGTACCCGAGGATCCCGAGCGTCCGGTCGCGCAGCTCGCGCCCGAGCAGCATGGTCGGCGCCCACCCGCGAAACTGTCCCGCGCGCAGCATGCGCTCGCCTTCGCGGAGCCTGCGCGCCAAGGCCAGGATCAGCGCCCAGGCCAGGTCCGCCGTGGCGTCGGTCAACACGTCCGGGGTGTTGGTGACCCAGACTCCCCGCGCGGTGCAGGCCGGCACGTCCACGTTGTCGTATCCGACCGCGTGGTTGGCGACGATGCGCAGGCGGGGCGCCGCGTCGAGCAGCTCCTTGTCCACCCGATCGCCCAGGATGGGCAGGAGCGCCGAGGCCTGGTGGACGCGCCGCAGGAGCTCGTCGCGCGGCAGCGCCGATTCCGAGTCGTACTGGTCGATCTCGACGCCCGCGCCCAGGACGCTGGAGGGTGCGAGCGCCAGCCTGCGGGTGACGAAGACGCGCGGTCTCTCCACGGCGCCTCTCTACCACGCGCGGGGCTTGACGCGGCCGGGCGCCGGAGCAGATTGCGCGCATGCTGACCATCCGTTCTTCCGCGTTCAAGGAAGGCGGCGAGATCCCGCGCAAGCACACCTGCGAGGGCGACGACGTCTCGCCGCCGCTCGAGTTCCAGGGCGTCCCCCAGGGAGCGAAGAGCCTGGCGCTGGTGGTGCACGACCCCGACGCGCCGGATCCCGCCGCGCCGCGCATGGACTACGTGCACTGGGTGCTCTACGACCTGCCGCCGGACACCAAAGGCCTTCCGGAGCGGGTGACGGAATCGTCGCTGCCGAAGGGTACGCTGCCCGGTCTGAACGACTGGAAGAAGCCGACGTATGGCGGCCCCTGCCCGCCGATCGGCCGGCATCGCTACTTCTTCGTGCTCTACGCGCTCGACACGGTGCTGCCCGATCTGGGCAAGCCGACGCGCCAGGCGCTGGAGCGCGCCTTCGCCGGACATCTGCTGGCGAAGGCGGAGACGATGGGCACGTACCAGAAGGGAAAGTCGAGCGCCTAGCTCTTCGAGCGCAGCTCCTGAAGGCGCGCCGCCGCGTCGTTCGCGGACCGGCGGGCATCCTCGGCCTTCGTCTTGGCCCTCTCGGCGGCGGTCTTCGCCTCGCGGGCTTGCTTGTCGAGCTGATCCGCCCGCCGGGCGAGTTGGCGCGAGGTGCGCTGTGCCCGCTTCACGTCGCGGATCCGGACGGCGCGCTCGCGTTTTTCTTCCTGCTGGCGTCTCCGCTCCTCGGCGCGCGTGAGCGCCTCGCTCTTCGACGCCCTGGGCGCCGGCACGGGGCCGCGACCGCCGGAGAGGAGCGCGTCGAATCCCGACGCGGACAGCTCACTGTCCAACGCTCCTGCCCGGAGCTGGTCCGGCTCGGTCGCGGCCGCGGTCTGGAGCGTGTCCTGGATGCGGCGCTCTTGCTCCGGCGAGAGCGTGACCCCGATCTCGCCCGCCGCCTCCCGCGCGGCGCCGAGCAGCTTCTGCATCGCCTCGCGCTGCGCGTGCATCGTCTCCCGGAGCTCGTCGCCTCCGCCTCCCTGCATCTGCGCCTTGCGCGCCCGCCGGGTGGCGTCCACGAGCTGGTCGACGGCGGGCGCGGCGCGGCGGCCGAGCTGGTTGACCACCCAGAGGGATGCGGTGGGCTTGCGCAGGGCGGCGACGCGGCGCGCTTCCTCGGCGTCTCCCTTTTCCCGCAGCTGGCGGACCAGGGCGTCGCGCGCCTGGACGAACTCTTCCGGCGGCACCTGGGAGAGGGGATTCTGGGTCGCCATTCGCCGCAATCTACCGGAAGGCGCGGCTCATTGGAGCGTCCGCTCCCGACGGCTACTCGAACCGGAGGGCTTCGATGGGGTCCAGCCGCGAGGCGCGCAAAGCGGGATAGAAGCCCGCGATGACGCCCGACAGGCCGGCCGCCAGCATGGTGCCGAGCATCACCGCTGGAGAGAGCAGCGTGGGCCAGTCGCCCTTGGCGGCCATCCACTTGGAGACGCCGATCCCCAGGCTGAGGCCGATCACGCCGCCCACGGTGGCGAGCAGCACCGCCTCGGTGAGGAACTGGAAGAGGATGTCCCGGCTGCGGCCGCCCACCGCCATGCGGATGCCGATCTCGCGCGTGCGTTCGGTGACCGACACCAGCATCACGTTGGCGATGCCGATACCGCCGACGATCAGCGAGATCGCCGCCACTGCCTCGAGCAGCGTGGCCAGCGTCTCGGTGCTCTGCTTCGCCGCGTCCTGCATCTCGGCGAGGTTGCGGATCTGGAAGTCGGGCTCCGCCTGATCGGACCGGCGGTGGCGTTGCCGCAGCAGCGCGGTGATCTCGCGTTCGGCGTCGGTCACTTGCTGCGACGAGCGCGCCGAGATCATCATCTGCCCGACCGAGTCGGCCTGCGATCCGATCAGGCGGCGCACCACCGTGGACCAGGGCATGACGATGACGTCGTCCTGGTCCTGGCCGCCGAAGCTCTGCCCTTTGACGGCGAGGATGCCCACCACCTTGCAGGGGACGTGCTTGACCCGGATCTGCTCGCCCAGGACCGGCGTGCCGGGCACGAACAGCTTGTTGACCACCGTCTGCCCGAGGATGCAGACCTTCGCGGCGGAGACGTCCTCCTCGCGTCCGAACACCTCGCCCTCGGCCAGGGGCCACGCGCGCACGGTCAGGTAGGCGGCGGTGGTGCCCTGGATCTGCGTGAACCAGTTCTGGTCGCCGTACACGATCTGCGCGCTGGTGCGGTTGATCGGGGCGACCGCCGCCACCGAGGCCCCGAGCTCGCGTTCGATGGCCGTGGCGTCGTCGCGGGTGAGGTTCTGGGTGGCGCCGGTTCCCGTCGCGACGCCGTGGAGGCCGATGGAGCCGGGGAGCACCATCAAGAGGTTCGCGCCCAGGCTCTCCATCTGCGCGGCCACCTTGGCCTGCGCGCCCTGGCCGATGGAGACGGTGGCCATGACGGCGGCGACCGCGATGACGATGCCCAGCATGGCGAGCAGCGAGCGGAGCTTGTTCTTCCGCAGCGCGCGCAGCGCGGTCCGGGTGGAGGCGATGGCGTTCATGCCCGCGGCTTCCGCAGCTCGTCGCGGGCGAGCTTGCGCGTGGCGAGGGCGACGTCGCTCAGCAGCAGCCCGTCCTTGAAGGTCACCACCCGGCGGGCGTGCTCCGCGATGTCGGGCTCGTGCGTCACCAGCAGCACGGTCAGCCCCTGCTCGTTCAGGTCCTGGAAGATCCCCATCACCTCCACGCTGGTGCGCGAGTCGAGGTTGCCGGTGGGCTCGTCCGCGAGCAGCAGGGCGGGGCGGTTCACCAGCGCGCGGGCGATGGCCACGCGCTGCTGCTGGCCCCCCGAGAGCTGCGCGGGGGAGTGGTCGAGCCGGTCGCCGAGGCCCACCCGCTCCAGCGCCTCCGAGGCGCGTCGGTGCCGCTCGCGCGACGCGATGCCCTGGTAGAGCAGGGGCAGCTCGACGTTCTCCAGCGCGCTGGTGCGGGGGAGGAGGTTGAATCCCTGGAAGACGAATCCGATCTGCTGGCCGCGGACGCGCGCGAGCTGGTCGCGCGAGAGCTTGCCCACGTCGCGGCCGCCGAGCAGGTAGGCCCCGCGCGTCGGCCGATCGAGGCAGCCGATCAGGTTCATGAACGTGCTCTTGCCGGAGCCGGAGGCGCCCATGACGGCGAGGAACTCTCCGGGGCCGATGGAGAGCGAGATGCCGCGCAGGGCGGGCACCTCCACGTCCCCCATCCGGTAGGTCTTGACCAGCTCTCGCGTCTCGACGACCGCGACGTCAGAAGGGGCCACGGCGCCTCTGCTGCTGGGCCCCGGAGGCCGCGTCGCCTCCGCCGACGATCACCTTGTCGCCTTCGGCGAGCCCGTCGAGGACCTCGCTGCGCTGCCCGTCCGAGAGGC
>WNFP01003932.1_pt1 | contig 16328 bp, 10 predicted proteins | sample 5400201 | NCBI WGS metagenome assembly WNFP01 (sample SAMN13153355, study PRJNA577476) | soil metagenome | isolation source: 115 cm saprolite under Madrone tree | place: USA:California | collected 2016-06-14 | reverse complement strand
CCTGATGACGATCGGCACGTGCGTGGCGCTGGTCTCGATTCCTGTCGCGACCGTCGTGGGGGCGTACGTCTACAAGGAAGTCTAGAAGCTAGAAGCAGGAGAAAATGGAGGGGCGCAGCGTGCTGCGCCCCTCCGTCGCGTTACTCACTGCCGCTCAGGGATTGAGCGGTGTGCAGGTGATGATGTCACCGATGGTAGTGGACGGCAGGTTGCGGGCATCGCACTCCGGCACCGGCACCGGCATCACCTCGGGTACGTTCCCCCCGGCCACCGTCACCGGAATGGTGGCGAGCAAGCCGAAGCGCCGGGCGTCGATCCAGCGCGTGCCCTGCTCCCACAAGAGCGAGAATCGTCGCTCGTACAAGAGCCCCGCGATGAACTCAGCGTCGGTCGAAGCGACCGTGAGCGTCGTCGGAGGGAGCAAGCCCGAGTTCTGACGCACCAGATTGAGGTCCGAAATGGCCTGTAGCTTGGCGCCCGTGAACCACTCCGCCTCCGCCCGCAGCAGAAGCAGCTCCTCGTCTTTGATGATCGGAATCGGGCGGCCGGCGTCCGCCGCGCCGTTGGAGAAGTAGATCGTGAACTTCAGGGTCCCCGGAATCGAGATGCCCCCGAGTGTTTGGGGGTCACCCTCCTTCGGAGCGATCTTGTCGAGCACGCGCTGGTCCTTGGCGCCACCTGCTTGCGTCTGCGCATCCGTGGTGTCCGAGGCCAGGGCGAAGTACGTCGGACCATTGAGCGGTTCGGAGAGACCGTTAGTTTGGTCGCCCCCATTCGTGGAGAAATCGAGCAGGGCGCCGGACTGGAAGGCCGCCGGGGTGGTGCTCAGGAACGACTGACCCAGGTCGATGAGGGCCGCCGCATAGCAGTTGGCCGGCGTCCCGCCGCAGCCGTTCAGCGCCGTGGCCCGGAGCACGTTGGCCTTGGCCGCGAGCGCGCGGTTGAAGCTGATAAACGTGGCTGGCGTAGTGAAGGCCCCAAGCCCCGGCGGGATTGGAAACGGGAAGTCGGTCGAGCCAGCCGCCGTGAGATCGGTTTGTGCCGAGTTCAACAGACCGATGATGTACCCGTAGACGCTGTCTTCCGTGACCCACGGTGCCGGGCCCTGCTCGACTGTGCGATCCACGTCCACGGGCGCGCCGAGTTGGGCGCGCGTCTCGACTATGTACAGGAAAGCCAGCGCCTTGTAAGTATTCGCCAGACCCCGCGACGCCGCCCGCTCCCCGTTGCTCAGGAGGTCGGGGCCGGAGAGGTTGACGTTGTTGCCGAGCGCCTGCAGGTAGATGTTCGCGGTGCGGATGCTCTGATAGCGGTCGAGCCACTGCTGGCCGCCGAACGAGCCGCCTCCCTGCACGGGACCGAAGAAGGGCTCCGAGTAATCGGGCTGGTTGTTGCCCGACAGATTGATGCCTTCCCGCCCCATGGACCCGAGGCGCCAGATGAAGCTCTCCATACCGGTGCGGGCGCTCGACATCAATCCGGTCGCCTGAGCGGTGAGTTTGTCGCGTGTCGGATTGCTCAGAAGGTCGCCGAGCGTCGGCTGGTTCGTGTTGAGAATGTCAAAGTGACACCCCGCCAGAACGACGAGGCCGGCCGCGATCGCGAAGCGTCTCGTGCGCATGGTCAGAACCCCGCCTGGATGGTGAAGAAGAACTGCCGCGACGGTGGATAGGGCCCGAGGTCGATGTTGCGCGTGATAGCCTGGGAGCCGTAGTTCGAGACCTCGGGGTCGTACCCGGTGTAGTCCGTCTTGGTTATGAGATTCACGCCTTCCACGCTGACCCGCGCCGACCTAGCCCCGAACAGGTTGGCCAAATGCTCGGAGAGATCGAGCGAAATACTCGCGTTGCGAAGCTTCAGGAACGACGTGGACTGCACGAACGGGCGCGCATCGCCCGTGTTGTTGCAGGCGTCGTATCCTGCCTGCCCTCTGGCAGTCGAGAAGTCCGGGGCCAGCCCGTTGCAGTCGTACAGCGACAGCGTCTGGTTTTGGGCCACGCCGCCGTACTGCCATTCCAACATGAAGGACATCGTCAGGCGGTGATACGTGAACTGGTTCGTGGCCGCCCAGCGGAACTTTGGATTCGACTGGCCGAGCGAGATGGTATTACCGAGATCGTCCACGCCGATGATCTGGGTGATGGGCCGTCCGACCTGCACGAAGAACTCTCCGAACGAGAGGCCGTAGCCAGCGTTGGCCGGCCGGAACCCTTGCGCGCCGCCGGGGAGGTTCAATTCGAGCACGCGGTTCCGGATGCTCGTGAATGTCGTGCGGAAAATCCAATTGAGGTGCTCGCGCTGGATCGGTGTAATTCCGGCGCCGACCTCGATCCCTTCGTTCTTGATCTTGCCGCCGTTCAAGAATTGCAAACCGTATCCGGACGACGGCGGAGGAGTGACCGGCACCAGCAGATCACTGGTACGGCGCTGGAACAGGGTCACCTCCACGCTGGCCCGGCCCCGCAGCAAGCTCGCGTCCACCCCGGCCTCGATCTCTCGCGTGCGCTCCGGGCGTATGGTCGGGTCGCCGGCCACGTTGCCGACGACGGTGCCGACGTGGCCGCCGATCACCTGGCCGCCCTGCAGCGTCGTGAACTTCTGGCCGAACAGCGGCTGGTTGCCGGTCTCGCCGTAGGCCACGCGCAGCTTGACATCACTCCCCTCGCCGAGCAGGTCTGGGAAACGGTACGAGCCCGCCGCCTTGGGGAAGAAATAGAACTTGTTCACGTCGCCGTTGGCGCTGGACCGCTCGGCGCGCGCACCGGCCGACAAGAGCAAGCGATCATGCATGCCCAGCCACTCCTCTTGCGCGTACAGGCCGACGGTCCGCTCGTGGGTGAGCTCCTCGAAAGGCGTCAGTACGGAGCCCTGGTTGATGTTCTGCTGGCCCGGCAGCAGCCCGTCCGCCTCCACCCGCGCACGGTTGAGCTGACGGTCCTCCCATTGCACGCCGGCGGACGTCGTGGTCTTGAAGCTCGTCGCCGTGTACGTGTGGATCGCGTTCACGTTCCAGTTCGTGAACCGGCTGTCCGCGCTTCCCACCGTGGCCACGCCAGGGTTCGCCTGGTTCGCCTGGAAATACAGCTCCCGCGGCGCCCACACTTTGTTTCTCTGGTTGAAAAAGTCAATTCCGCCCGCGGCAACGATCTTCAGGCTGGTGTTGGCGCTCGCGATCGCCTGGTACGTCGCCGTCAGGCCGCCGGTGAACCGGAACGCGCTCTCATCGTTCTTGGCGAGAGCGACGGTTTGTAACGGATTCGAGCCCTTATACGTCACTCCCGGATTCGGGAACACTCCGTTCACCGGTGTGATCGGTACGTAGCCTGGAATGTAGGCGATCGCATACGTGATACTGGCGCCGCTGTTGTCGTTGTTCGTGAATCCGCGCTGCGTGCTCGTACGATTGAACGCCGAGCTGAACGACACGCTGAATCGGTCCGAGAACACTTGGTCGAGGTTCGCCCGCAGGGTTTGGCGCTGTGCCCCCGTGTTAGCGATGATCCCACCGTCGCCCTTGACGTTGCCCGACAGGAAATAGCGCGTGTCTCCCGATCCTCCCGACACGTCCAGCTGCGTCTCGTAGCTGATCGGCTTTTCGCCCGCCACCTCCCGCAGATGGTCGTACGTCGGCAGCTGCCCATTCACCAGGTAGGACATGATCAGGGCGCGTGCCGTCGAGTCGTCCGTGGCGCGTCCTGAACTCGCGTATAGGGCGATGGCGCTCGTCGTGTCGAAGACGCGGGTGTCGAACCCCCGCTGCAGCTCGGAGAACCCGACGCGCTGAACGATATTGGCGCGCGGCTTTCCCGCTTTTCCGCGGTTGGTCGTGATGATCACGACACCGTTCACTCCCTTAGAGCCGTAGATCGACGAGGCAGCTGCGCCCCGCAGGATGTCGATCGACGCGATGTCGTTCGGGTTGAGATCGGTGAGCCGGTTGACCGAGTCGTCCTGCTTCTCGCCGTCGTTGCGCGTCGACTGCGGATTTCCGCTGGCCGTGACCGTGAACAACCCGGAAGAAATCGACGCGTCGCTATAGATCACGCCGTCCACCACGAACAGTGGGTCCGCCGATCCGACTACGGTGTTCGAGCCACGAATCTGGATCTGGGTCCCGCCGCCCGGTGCACCGGAGTTCTGTTGGATGTAAGCGCCGGGGACCCGTCCTTGCAGCGCGCGATCCACCGCTGGCGCAGGTACGCTCGTGATCTCCGCCCCTGTCACGACCGTAGACGAGGTCGCCGCGTTCGCGCGGGAAATGCCGGTCTGTTGGCCCGTGACTACGACGGCTTCGAGGTTGAAGACGTCCTCTTCCAGCCGGACGTCGGCGGTGGCATCGCCGGCCGCCACTGGAACTTCTTTCCGTTTGAAGCCGATGCGTGGTCGCGCCCGACGTCACTCGACCGGTGATCTGGCGTTGCTGCGCCGACACAGCCACCACGCCGACCAACGTCGCCAGCGCCAGCGTGAGCAGGGGAATGCGCGTTACCACGAAAGCCTCCTCGGAGGGTCTCCCGAAAGTCCCTGAAGCCGCACGAAGCACTCCATATGGTGCCGCCCGAACGGCGCCCCCGCAAGGATGGGACGGGCGGTCGCGAACTGCGACAGAACATGCGTCCGGACGCATAAAAAACCGCCGAGCGCGGGGGCGCTCGGCGGTCGACGACAGGGCGGGCGGTCGGCTACTGCCGCGCCTGGACCTCGAAGCTGTTGATGGGCAGCGTCGAGAACACCGTGTCCTTCGGGAGCTTGGGCGAAGTGCACCCGGTGGGCCGGTCGATGGGGACTTGGCCCAACCTGGCGTAGCGTCGCATGTCGATCCAGCGATGCCCACCCTCGTACATGAGCGAGTAGAGTCGCTGCTTCAGGAGCTCGTCCACGAACGCGGCGTTGGTGCTCCCGGTCGTGACGGTGGTCGGGTTCAAGCCGCCGGACGCTTGACGAATGAAGTTCAGGTCACTGATCGCTTGTGCCTTTGTGCCTGTGGCTCCGAACCAATTCGCCTCCGCGCGGAGGAGGAACAGCTCCTCATTCCGAATGATCGGGACGGGAGAGTTCGGAGTCGGGTAGCGGGTCCACGACAGGGCGGACGACAGGCAGGCGAGCGAGAACGTGTCCGGTGGCGTACCGCGGTTGGTGACTTTGTTCAGGAATCGCTGATCGAGTAACGTCCCCCCGGTCTGCAGCTCCGCGTTCGCCTTGATGGAAGGGTGCGCCAGCTGGATGGCCGATGCGACGTCCTGCGAGAGGTCGTTCGGCAGGTCCTGGTTCCCCGTGCTGTACGTGATGTACGTGCCCTGGTCGAGTGGCGCCGCGGCAGAGATGAACGATTGCCCAAGCGCCGTGAGCGCCGAGTCCCAGCACGCCGCGCAGCTCGACCAAGTGGTCGCGTATGTGCCACCGGGAAGCGCGCCAAGGCTCGCCCGATACGCATAGACGCGGGCCGCGAGCGCGCGGTTGAACTTGAGGAACGTTGCCGGCGTGTCGAATCCCGCGAACCCTTGACCCAGATCGATGGGGAACGCCGTGCCCCCGGCCTGCAGGGCGGTCCGGGCCGAGTCGAGGATAGCGATGACGGCTTTGTACGCCGAGTCGTTAGTCACGAACGGCGCCAGCGGCCCACCGACCGGCCGGTTGACGGCGATCGGGATAGAGTCCTCGGTGTGAGCATCGAGGACGATGAGGAACGAAAACGCCTGAATCGTCTGGATGAACCCTCGCACGGCGTTCCGTTCCGGATCGCTCATCTGGGCCGAGCCGACCACGTTGAGGATGGTGTAGCCGGCCGCGATCGCCCGGTACTCACGCTGCCACTGTCCACCTCCGAACGCGGCGTTGCTCGGATCGAGCGCGCCCGTGAGGAGCTCACTCGTGAACCGCGGGTCGGCGGTGTCGAGCCGGTAGTCTTCCCGCCCGATGATCCCGGCCTTGAGGACCCAACTGGTGAGGTCGATCCGGAGCGCCGCGACAACGCCCTGCGCGGCGGCATCGACCTGCGCCACCGTGGCGTTCGGTCCGATAGAGGCGGGGTTGTTCGGGTTGGCGATGTTGAAGTCGCAGGCGCTGACCGCTCCGACAACCGCGAGCGCGACTCCGACCAAGACCTGCCGCCGAGGAGTGTTGGAGGTATGTGTGCGCATGGTCAGAACCCCACGTCGATCGAGAAGAAGAAGCTGCGGCTCGGCGGGAACGGCGCGACATCGACGCCCCGCCCGATCGGTTGGTTGTCGAAGTTCGATACCTCGGGGTCGAGCCCCTTGTACGGAGTGAAGCGCAACAAGTTACGACCGGTGAAGGAGATCCGGGCGGTACGCATTCCGAAGTGTTGCGGGATATCGGACGGCAGCTCGTACCCGACGCTCAACTCGCGCAACTTCAAGTACGAGCCGTCCTGCACGTATACCTGAGTGTGCCCGCCCAACCAATTGGTGACGCGGTTGTTTCCAGCCGGCACCTGATCGGGGGAATTGCCCGCGAGGTCGTATAAGAGTTGCGTCAGGTTGATCACATCCCCGCCGTGCTTCCAATCCCACAGGAACCCGAAACTGAAGCGCTTATAGGTGAGATCGCTCGAGAGCGACATCTGGAAGTCGGGGTTGGCATCGCCGACCACGCCCTCCGACCCCACGATTTGCGTGGCCGAACTGTCTTTCGCAATCCGGAACGCACCGAGCGACGTGCCGAAACCGATCCCTACGATGTTGAAGTTCGGAACGGGGAGGGACAGCACCTTGCTGCGGTTCAGGTAGAACGTCGAGCGAACGATCCAGTTCGTCTCAGGCCCCCGCACCGGCGACACCGCGAGTGATGCCTCGATGCCGCGGTTACGCAATTCGCCGCCGTTGAAGATGCGGGTCTGATATCCAGTGGATGGGGCCACGGACTGAACTAGCAGGAGGTCCGTGATCGTCTTCTGATAGACCGTCAGGCCAAGGCTCGCAAACTGGTTGCCAAAAGTCGCGTCGAGCCCGCCCTCGATCTCCGTGTTCCGCTCCGGCTTGATCGAATCGTTTCCCAGCTGCAAGGACGGGAACTGCCCGAACCGACCTCCGACCACCGCGCTCGTGTCTAACGCGAACCGCGCGCCAAACACGGGCGGATTGCCGGTCTGGCCCCAGGCGGCGCGAAGCTTCAGCTCATCCACACCGCCCGCGGGCCGCTCAAACCGGTACGAAGCCGCGGCCTTCGGATAGATGTAGTAATGGTCCGGGCTCCCGTTCACGCTCGAGCGGTCGGCGCGGATGCCTGCCGTCAGGAGCAAGCGCTGGCTCGCCGCCAACACCTCTTCTTGCCCGTACAGACCCAAGTTCTTGATGGGCTGCTCGAACTGCGTCGAGGTGATGCTCGTCGCCTGGCTCACGTTCTGCAGTCCGAGCGCGAGCGTGCGCCCGACGACGCTCGTGACGTTCAAATCGCGGTTCTCGTACTGGAACCCCGCCGAGGTGGTCGCTGAGAACGCGTTGGAGGCAGGTGTGTAGGTGTGCACCACGGCACCCACCAGGTTCTGCCGGAGGTCGGAGCCCTTCCCGAGGATTACGGTACCCGGCTGGCCGTCCAGTGGCTCGAATTGCAGATCGGCCGGCGACAACACGTCGTTGCGCTGGGAGAAGAAGTCGAGCCCACCCGTGAGCGTGAGCTGCAGGCGCTGCGTGGGTGTCGTAAGCGCGTCGACCTTCAGGGTCGACGAACCCAGGATGCGCCACACATCCTCCGCGTTCTTGAGCTCGGCGAACGTCTGGAGTGGATTTGAGGTCGTGAACGGGTTGACGGGGTAGGCGCCATTCACCGGGCGCGGGTTGAAGAAGCTGGGTGTCGTGGGGAGCACGACGTATGGGCTCGTCCCCGTGTTGTCGTTGTTCGAGATCCCGCGGTTCGAGAGGCTGTGGATGGTGTTCAGGTTCACGCTCAGCCGGAACTTGCTCCCCAGAAGCTGATCGAGGTTCGCGCGGACCGACTGCTTCTGATAGCCGGTGTTTTGGGCGATGCCTCCGTCCTTCCTGACGATCCCGGAGACGTAGTACTGTGTCTGGTCGTTGCCACCGGTCATGCTGGCGTCGGTCTCGACGTTGAGGGGGTGCTCGCCAAATAGAGCGGCCTCGTTGTCGAAGAAGGGGCAGCCTGTGCGGGTGCAGTACGGGGCTGCTGCCGTCTTGAAGGTGGCGACCGCCTCCGCTGAATCGGCGAACCTCCGCGAGCCGATGCTATTGGCGACCGATGAGGTGCCGAACCGCTGCGTGACGGTGAATCGTGGCTTGCCGGCACGGCCCCGGCGTGTCGTGATGATGATCACTCCGTTCGCGGCCTGGCCGCCATAGATCGCAGCCGCGGAGGCGCCCTTCAACACCTCGATGGTCTCGATGTCGTTGGGAATCAAATCCGCGATGCGGTTCACCTTGTTGTCCTGATTGTTTGGGTTCCCGCCGGCCTGAGCAGCCGTGATCGCGTTCATCCCGTTCGGAATCGCGTCGTTCGCGACGATCATTCCGTCCAGTACGATGAGCGGATCGACGCCCGCATTGATCGTCGTGACGCCGCGCATGCTGATTTGCGCACCGCCACCGGGGGCGCCGGAGTTCTCCTGAATGAGTGCGCCGGGGATCTTCCCCTGCAACGCACTTTCTAGCGTTTGCGCCGGAGCGCGGTTGACTTCGTCGGCAGTCACCGTGGTAACTGAGTTTGCTAGGTTACGCTGGGCCACGCCGGTTACTTGGCCGGTCACGACCACCGCCTCGAGGTTGAACACGTCCTGATCGAGGTTCACGGTCGCGCTCGACGCGTCCGCCGCGACGGGCACCTGGCGACTGCGATACCCCACACCCCGCACCAGCAGGGAGACCGCCCCCTGCGGCGCCGAGAGCGTGAATTCCCCCCGGTCGTTCGTCACGGCGCCGATCGGCGTGCCGACCACCGACACGCTGGCGCCGGCGATGGGGGTCGCCGTCGTCGCACTCACGACCTTCCCCGAGATGGGACGCTGCTGAGCCGCGGCGCCGATAGCGACGCCGACGCTCAGCGCGAGCGAGACCAACCAAATGCGCTGGGCCACGGACCCTCCAGACCTGATGCTCAGTTAGCCGTACGAAACCGCAACGCCGCTATGTTGCGCGCGATTCGGGAGGTCCGCAAGGTGCTTCACGGCGCGCGCCGCGGCTCGAGCCGCGCCCGGCGCGCGACCAGCCCCGCATACAGGGGCGGCCCGAGGGCGGCGAGCGCCACGGCCACCAGCACCCCCGGGAGGCCGATCGCCCGGCTCTGCACCTCGAGCGTGACGCCCGCGATCAGGAGCACGATCGGCAGCGCCGCGAGCACCGCCAAAGTGCGCACACCCACCGGCAGGCGAAACGCCCCGCGCAGTTCGGGCTCCGCGCGCCGCAACCGCACCAGCGCGGCGAACTCGAGACCCAACGCAGCGGTGTACAGCATCACGTCCCCCGCGAGCAGCCCGCCGAACGGCAGCAGCGCGAACACCGAATACACCACTGCCGAGACCAGCACCGCGTTGCGCGGCGTACCGCGCGCGTCCGTTACCGCGAGGGCTCGCGGCAGGAGACCGTCCTCTGCCAGCACCAGCGGAATGCGCGAGTACACGAGCAGCAGCGCGTTGAAGAGCGCGAACGCGCTCACCATGCCCGCGAGGGCGAGCCAGCTCCCGAGCCACGGACCCGCGACGCGAGTCGCGAGGTCCGGCCACGCGCCGTCGGTCCATGCCGTCCACGGCGTCAGGGCCAGCACGGGAATGACCGACAGCAGGTACACCACCGTCACTAGCGGCAGCGTGCGCGCCAGCGCCCGCGGATACGTCGCCGTCGCGTCCTCGATCTCCCCGCCGATCGTCGAGGCATTGTCCCAGCCCGAATAGTTCCAGATGCTTTGTGAGACCCCCAGGCCCAGGGCACCCAGGAACGAGCTGCCGGAGGCGCGGAATGGCGTGACCGGGAACGGCGCGGCCGATTGCCCTATCCAGCGTACGATCGCCACAGCCACCAGCACCCCGAACGGCAGCAGCACGGTCGCCACGAACCAGCCCGATGCCCTCCCCACCGCGACCGTCCCGCGGAGGTTGAGCCAGGTCGCACCCCAGATCAGGGCGAGGGCCACCAGCCAGGCCTCGAGCTGCGACAGCCCTGGCGCGAAGAAGCGCAGGTACTGGATGAACAGCACGGGGTAGATCGCCATGTCGAGCAGCGAGTAGGTCCAGGAGAGCCAGCCGTTCCAGAATCCCCAGAAGCGGCCGAACGCCCGCTTCACCCACTGGTAGTAGCCGCCTTCGGCGGGCAGCATCGAGGCCAGCTCGCCGATGAGCAGTGTTTCGGGGACGCTGTAAAGCAGCGGCGTCGCGACCAGCAGCAGCACCGCCACGCCGGGCCCGACTGCGCCGACCAGCCCCTCCAACCCGAACGGCCCGCCGGACACGGTGAAGAACATCACCGCTACCAGGGGCCCCAGGCGCAGGGCCGACGGACGGCGCGTCACTGGTGCATATGATCGGGCTCGGCCCCACCGCCCCAGATGACGTTGGGATCGGCGCTCTCGAAGGCCATCACATGCACCATCCAGCCGAACAGCCGCGGCACGAAGCGCCCTCCCGCGGCGCTGCACGCCTCCGCGGTCGCAATCGGCGACTTGGGACCGAACAGCGGCTTCCCGTCGCGCGTCTCGCGCCACCGCTCCCGCTGACCCCCGGGCGGGAGGCACCAGCTCACGTGCTCGTGCCACCGCGCCACGGACAAGGGAATCCGTTGGTCGAGCGCGTCGAGCGACGTGCGGGCGGGCGCCGTGTACATCGCTCCCGCGAGGACGAGCGTTCCACCGGGGCCCTCCCGGTACAGGAGTGACGTGGGCCGGGTCGGATCGAACCGGCGTCCCGCGCGCAACGCCCAGCGCCAGCTCGTGAAGTGGTAGATGGGCTGCTTCACGCCCGGCAAAAACTTGCGAAACCCATCCGCCTCCGCGGCACGCACGTCGTGGTAGCGAGCGAGCGCCGTGCGCATCTGCGCTACCAGCTGCGCCGCACGGATCGAGTCGGCGGGACTGCGCGGACGCAGCGGTGTGAGCGTCATGTGCGGATCCAGTGACATGGGTCCGCTCATGGCTTCGTGAGCCGCGTGGGTGGCGTGCTGGTCGGTCGAGTCCATGGCGTCCATCTCGGTCGTGTCTGCCCGAGTCTGGGCGCGGCACGCGGTCGCGACCGAGATGGCGACGATCACCGCCGTCGCGGCGGCAGCGAGCTTGGTCATGGGGGGTAACTTAATGATCAACATGTTCGACATGTTCGACGTCGCCGTGGTCGGCGCCGGCCCCGCCGGGGCGACCGCCGCGCTCACCCTCGCGCGACGCGGGCTCAAGGTCGCGCTGCTCGAAAAGGCCGCCCTGCCGCGCTATAAGACCTGCGGTGGCGCGCTCGTGGCGCGCGGCCTGGCGCTGTTCCCGCCGGAAATCCAGACAGTCATCGAGCGGCGCTGTGGGCAAGCCGAGCTCCACTTGCTCGACGGAGACCTGCACTACAGCTCCGCGCGGGAGCCCCCCGGCCCGCCGATCATGGCGACGACCATGCGCGACCGGCTGGACCAGATGCTCGCGTCGGCCGCCAGCACGGCCGGTGCGGTGCTACGCGCACCGTGCACGGTGAGCGGCGTGAGCCTCGATCCGCGTCGCGCGCGGCTCGACACCGATGCGGGTCCGGTGACCGCGGCGTTCGTGATTGCGGCGGACGGCGCCACGGGTGAGCTCGCGCGGCTCGCGGGTTGGGGGGACGGGCGCCATCTGATCCCCGCGCTCGAATACGAGGTGCACGTGGACGACGCCACCCTCGACCGCTTCGCGCGGGTGCCCCGCTTCGATGTGGGCGTCGTTCCGTGCGGGTACGCCTGGGTGTTCCCCAAGACGGCGCACCTCTCGGTGGGCGTGCTGACCACGCGGCGCGGCGCGATCAACCTGCACCGCTGGCTCGAGGAGTACCTCCGCGTGATCGGGCTCGCGCCGCGGTCGATGGAGCGCCACGGATTCGTGATCCCGGTCCGCCCGCGCGCCGGGCCGCTGGCGCGCCAGCGCATGCTGCTGGTGGGGGATGCTGCGGGGCTGGCCGACCCGGTGACGGCGGAGGGGATCAGCCTCGCGGCGCGGAGCGGCGAGCTCGCGGCCGACGCGATTGTCGCGAGCCAACTCGATCCGCCGCGCGCCCGCGCCGCCTACCGCGCGGCCCTTCGGCCAATGCTGGCCGAGTTGCGCGTCGCCCGCATGCTGGCCCGCCTACTGTACGACCACCCCCGCGCGCGCTGTTGGATGTTCGGGCGGGTGGGTCAGCGGCTGGTCGAAGCCATCACCGACGTCTTCATGGGCGCGCGGACGTACCGCGCATCGGTGCCGGGGCTCTTCGCGGCCCTGGCGCTCCGCCCCAGCACGCGCTCGTAAACCGCGAGCTCCGCTCGCGCGATCCGCGGCCAGGCGAACCGGGCCGCCTTCGCGACCCCCGCGCGCCCCATCGCCGCGCGGCGCTCCGGGTCGCCCAGCAGCGCGATCGTCGTCTCCGCCCACACCGTCGGGTCGTCCTTCGGGATGATCACTGCCTCTTCGCCACCATCGATCACCCAGCGGAACCCGGGGTTGTCCGAGACGATCATTGCCGTGCCGCACGCCATCGCCTCGAGTAGCGTGACGCCGAACGACGCGATGGTCGTGGGGCAGAGGTACAAATCGGCCGAGCCGTAATACGCGGGACGGTCGCCGAATACCTGCCCGGCGAACCGCACGCTCGCGCCCAGCTCCTGGGCGCGCCGCTCGTAGTAGCCGCGCCACGGCCCGTCTCCCGCCACGGTGAGCACGGCGTTGGGATAGCGCGCGAGAATGCGCGGCATCGCGTCGAGCAGCGTGCTCAGGCCGTTGCGCGGCTCGATGCGCCCCAGGAACAAGAGCCGGGGGTGGTGGGTGAAGGCGTCGGTGGGTTGCCGGCCGTTGGGCCGGAAGAAACTCGTATCTACGCCGTTCGGGATCACGTCCCAATCGGCGCGGAAGTAGCGCGCGTTGGCGTCCACCACCGGCTCGCTCACGGCGATGGTCGCCGCGTGGCGGTCGAGGATCTTCTGGAGCGGCCGCCGGAACACGCGGCAGCCCATCGAGCGCGCGAACCACGAGTGAAACGTGGCCACGACCGGGATGCCGGCGCGCCACGCGGCGAACGGCGCGGCCAGCCCGAGCGTCGGGGCGAGCCCGCCGTGCACGTGCACGATGTCGTAGCGCCCCGCACGGAACAGGTCCTCGAGTCGGCGCCGCAGCCGCCATCCCGTCGTCACGCGCGACACGCCCCCGTTGGCGTAGATCACGCGGCTCGTGCCCACCCGGCGCACGAAGTCCGCGTCCGGGAAATGCCCCATGCGAGACGTGACGACGTGAGCGGTGTGCCCCCAGCCGTTGAGCTGCAAGGCGAGGTTGTGCACGTGCTCGGGCACGCCCCCGAGCTGTGGATAGTAGTCTTCGGCCACCAAGGCGATGCGCATCGGGCGATCCTCCGTCACTGTGACCCCGTTGCGTGGGCCGCGGTCACGCTCGCCTTGAGGCGCGCAACCCCGGCCAACACCGCGCCCGGCTCTTCTTCTTGAATGAAGTGCCCCGCGGCCGGCACCGAATCGAGCGCGAACGCGGGGAGCGTGTGCGCCAGCAGGTCCACTTCCTTGGGCCCGACGTCGCCATCGTGGCGCGCGCCGCCGACCAGCAGGCGCACCGGACAGCGGATCTGCGGCAGGCGGGGCGCCAGCAGCTCCGGCTCACGCGAGTTCGCCATCGCGAGATACGCCTTGAGGGTGGCGTCGAGGTCGCGCCCGGCGCCGGCCGTGTAGCCGAAGACCGTGGAGTCCGTGACCCAGCTCGCGTCACCCGACGAATCAATGAGCATGCCACGGATCTTGCGCCGGATGAGCCGCATCCCGCCGAACAGCTTGATCCACGGCGCAAACCGAAGCGCTCGCTTGAACGCCGGGGTGATCGCTTTCTCGGTGGGTCCGCCCTCGATCGACAACAGTCCGCGCACCAGATCCGGCCGCCGGTAGGCGAGTCGGAACGCCTCGGAGCCGCCGATCGAATGCGCCATGATCAGCGCGTTGCGCACGTGCAGCGAGTCGAGCACCGCGGCAATCCGGTCGGCTTGGGCGGTGAGCGAGTAGTTCGCCTTCTCGGGCCGGGCGGACGCCCCGACACCCAGCGGCTCGATGACGATCGTCCGGTAGCCCGCGTCAACGAGCAGCGGGACGACCTTACGGAAGCCGTACGCCGAGCCGAACAGCCCCGGAATGAGAACCACCGGGTCGCCACGCCCCGCGGTCTCGACGGACAGCGACTCCGCCCGACCCACCGGCACCATGAACGCATGCGGCACCGACGCACTGTCGGTGATCAATAAGAAGGCGAACAGCAAAGTCACGTGTTCAGACCCGGTTCAGAGTGAGAGAGTCACGCCGATTTTCCGAGCGCCGCCCGCAGCTCCGCGAGCCGGGCGCCGATCGCTTCGGGCGGCACGGCGGCCAGGTCGGGAGGCAACAACTGGCGGCTGGTGCACTCGAAGGCGGCGATGAGACGCTGATATTCGAGCTCCAGCGGATACGAGGGCGGCTGGAAGTCCCGGATCAGCTCGCGCAACAGCCCGGCGCTCAAAGCCTTCTGGTCTCCGGATGCCATGCGCCGGCTCGAGCGCACCAGGATCGCTTCCAGGTCGGCCGCCGAGAGCGCGTCGCGGGTCTCCGCGAACAGCGCCGCGGCATCGACGCCGGGCTCGAGCGTGATCCCCAGCCGCTGCCGCAGCAGATCGAACACCTTCACGCGCTCCGCGACGGTGGCGGGCGGAAACAGCGCCAGGTGCTCCTCGGCGCGCCCCTGGCGCTTCAGGTCCACCGGCACCAGGTCGGGCCGGCTGGTCATGAGGAACCAGATCACCTTGCCGCGGCGGCGCGTGTCGCCCATGAAGGCCGCGAGCGACGCGAACACCCGCTCCGAAACCCCGGAGTCCGCGCCGCCGGTCTCGCGGGTTCCCAGCGCGGCGTCCGCTTCGTCCACCACCACCGCCACCGGACCGATGGCGTCGAGCAGCGAGAGCACGCGCTCCAGGTTCGCCTCGGTCTGCCCTTGCCACTTGGAGCGGAAGTTCAACAGCTCGACCACGGGGATTCCGATCTCCTTCGCGAAGCATTGGACGATGAAGCTCCTGCCCGTCCCCACCGGCCCGCAGATCAGGTAGCCCATCGGTACCACGTCGAGCCGTCCCTGTGCCAGCGCCTGCGCCGTCTCGCGCAGCAGCGCCTTCGCGCCTTCGTGCCCGGCCACCGCATCGAGGCCCACCCGGCTCGTCATGAACGTCAGCAAGCCCCCGCTCGCCTCTTCGATCAGGCGCTTCTTCTCACGCGTGAGCGCTTCCTGATCGAGCGGAGCGCCGCCCGCCTCGGCTTCGGCGAGCAGGCTCTCGAGGTGGAGGCGCGTGAGACCCGCGGTGAGGATCGCCACGCGACGGGCGTCTACCACCGAGAACGTCTCGGGACGGCTGCCGCGCCCCGCGAGATACGCGAAGCGCTCCGGCTCATCCGGCACGGGAACGGCGATCTCGAACGTGCGGGCGTCGCTCACCAACGCGGCCGAGAGCGTCGCCGTCGTTTCCACGAGCACGCAGAACGTCACCGTGCGCTGCAGGAACAGCGGCTCACTGGCCCAGCGACGCAGCGTGACGATCGCGCCGCGATCCTCCGCCGGCAGCTGCCCCGGCTCCCCGGCCGGCGCCACGGTCTCTCCATAGTCGATGATAACGGCCGCCGAGAAGCGCGGGTTTCCGGTGAGCTGGTAGCGCAAGTAGGTCTCGATCAGCTGCAGGGCCCGGTCGGGGTCCCGCGGTTGCACCTGGGCCAGGTTCGTTCCGCCCAGCTTGTCGTAGGCCTTGAGCACCGTCCTGAAGTCGTTCTCGACGTCGCGGTCGGAGAATCCGATCCCCGCGCCGCGGTCGTACGTGATGATCGCCGAACGGTCGTTCAGGATCACCTGGGCAAGGCAGTCCCCGATCGTGCCGAACCGTCGGGCCCCGAGCGGATGAAGGTCGCGCACACCGGGCCCGTGCAGGATGAAGAAGTCGATACCGCGCTGGCGGATGCGCCGCTGCAGAGTCTTGGCCCAAGCGGGAAGGGTCGGCAGCTCGGTCATCGCGCCGAGACTACCATGGAGGCCGCGGCCCTGTCAACGACTCGGGCGGCATATTACCGGGCATGCAAGCTCTGTGGCTGGAGGACCGCCGCCTGCGAATGCGGAACGACGTTGCGACGCCCGAGCCGCCCCCGGGCGAAGCCCTCGTACGCGTGCTG
>WNFP01001924.1_pt1 | contig 16329 bp, 14 predicted proteins | sample 5400201 | NCBI WGS metagenome assembly WNFP01 (sample SAMN13153355, study PRJNA577476) | soil metagenome | isolation source: 115 cm saprolite under Madrone tree | place: USA:California | collected 2016-06-14 | reverse complement strand
GTCAATGGCTTGACCCTCGTGGCCCTGGGACTTTCGGTTTTAATTCTGAACTCATGGGACACTATTTTCGTAAGAACAGCGATTGGCTTATTCTGGGGAACGTTCTTCTTAATCTCGAACTGGTCCGGTCTCGTTTCTGCGCTCCGAGGACTCAGGCAAAAGAATGACATTCAGCGCCGCAGCAGTTATCGATCCTCAATCTAACGGCGATCCCTCCGACGTCATCACCCTCGATGGTTTATCAGTTAGCTTTGGCGGCAGACCGATTCTCAAGGACCTGCACGGCGAGTTACGTGGCCGGGCCATTGGCTTGCTGGGACCGAACGGCGCCGGCAAGACTACGCTGATTCACACCTTGCTGGGGTTCCATCCTCCTTCTGCCGGCACCGCGCGCATCTTTGGCCGCAACATTCGCGGCGAAGCAAATCAAATCAAGTCGCTGATCGGCTACATGCCGGAGCGCGATTCGTTCATCTCCAGGATGTCGTGTATTCACTTTGTTCGATTCATGGCTGAGCTTTCGGGACTACCGCCGGCGGCGGCTTTGGAGCGCGCGCATGAGGCGCTTTTTTTCGTGGGTTTGGGCGAGGCCCGCTATCGAAATCTCGACACGTATTCATTGGGGATGAAGCAACTGGCCAAGCTGGCCCAGGCAATCGTGCATGGACCCAGGTTGATATTTCTCGACGAGCCGACGAATGGTCTGGATCCGCCGGCGCGTTTGCGGATGATTAAGATGATTCGCGAGATTCGCGACAGCGGACAAGCGAACATTGTGTTGTCTTCGCACCTGCTGCGCGATGTCGAAGAGTGTTGTGAAGAGATTCTGATTTTGAAGGATGGCCGGCTGGCCGTTTACTGCAATCTCGAGGAAGAACGAAGGGCTAACAAGAAGTTTCTGATGCTGGAAACGCGCGGCGAGCTGAAAGAGTTTGTCGCGGCGGTCGACCAACTGGGCTGTGAATGCGCCATGACCAGCTATCATCGCTTGAAAATCATCCTACAGCAGGGAACTGAGATTCGCGATCTATATCGGCTGGCCGCGGTATCGCAAGTACAAATTCGCCGGCTGGCGTATAAACGCGACTCGCTGGAGGACATCTTTTTAAAGGCGATGGAAAACGGTTCAGAGGCCGGAGAAGTCCGGCGGATAAACTAACGGGCAACGGATATGGCGGTACTTGAGCGCTCTTACAAACGATTCGAGGGTAGGCTGACTCCGGAATGGAGCCGCTTTCTGATCATTCCGCGGCACGCCGTTCGGGACGTGTTCCGTTCGAAATTTTTCACTGCATTCTTTGCGCTTTCGTTTATCTGGCCGCTGGTGTGCGCGATCTTGATCTATCTGCATTACAACGTGGACGCGCTGGCAGTCTCGCGCCTGAACGTTCGCAACCTCTTGCCTATTGACGCGATTTTTTTTCAAGAATGGGTGATTGCTCCGCAGGCGTATTTCGGCTTCTTCCTCGCCATGCTGGTTGGTCCGCAGCAGGTTTCGCGCGATCTCACGAATAATGCTCTGCCGCTGTATTTATGCCGGCCCCTTACTCGCGGCGAATACGTTGTCGGCAAAATGTCGATCATCATCATTCTGGTTTCCACGGTGACCTGGGTGCCCGGACTGCTGCTATTCCTGTTGCAAAGCTATTTGGAAGGATGGTCCTGGTTCGCCGATAACATCTGGATCGCCAGCGCGATCTTTATCTCCAGTCTGGTCTTGATTCTTCTGCTGGCATTGATGTCGCAGGCGATCTCAGCCTGGGTCAAATGGTTGGTGGCTGCTCGGGCATCATTGCTCGGACTGTTCTTTATTCCCACAATTTTCGCCGCGATCGTCAACGAAAATTTCCGGACGCGCTGGGGGCATATCTTTGATCTACGCGCTTTGATTGCGAACGTGTGGTCGGGGTTGTTTGGAACGTTCGTAAGTCAGACAAGTGAACAAGAACAGTTCCGGAACGGCAGGCTTGTGCGTCAGGTGCTCTTGGCAGAGCCGCCCTTGTGGGCCTCGTGGTTCATGCTGTTTCTGATTTGCGCGCTTTGTCTCTGGTTGTTGTCGAGAAAAGTTCGAGCATATGAGGTAGTTAAATGATTATGGAGCGCGGGCATCCTGCCTGCACGCCGAGGCACAACCTAGGCAAATAGTTAACGGATGTGTGCGGAAAGGCAGAGCCCTTCCACACACCAGGCGGCAGAGCCGCAGTGGCATTGATGTCAACCTCGTCCGAACAAACAATCATCTTCGACAATGTCTCGAAGTTTTACGGTGAGATACTCGGGGTGAATCGTGTCAACCTCACCATCCCGCTCGGGATTACCAGTCTGGTTGGTCCCAATGGAGCGGGCAAGTCGACCTTGATGAATCTAATGACCGGGTTGCTGCGGCCGTCACGTGGCCAGGTAACGGTTCTCGGAGTGCCCACGGACCAACCGGAAAAGTTGTTTCGCAAAGTAGGCTATTGTTCGCAGTTCGATTCTTTTCCCGGAGGAATGACCGGCCGCGAGTTTATCAGCGCTTTTCTGAAGGTGTCAGGATTTTCCCGCAGCCAGGCTGCTGATCTTTCCGAAGTCGCTCTGGAGCGTGTCGATCTGCTCCCGGCAGCTGATCGTAAAATCGGAGCATACAGCAAAGGCATGCGTCAGCGGGTTCGACTGGCGCAATCGATCGCACACCAGCCTTCGGTTTTGATTTTGGATGAGCCGCTCAACGGTCTCGATCCAATGGTGCGGGCCGAGACCATCGCTCTGTTCCGGCAACTTGCCGCGAATGGGCTGCACTTGATTATTTCAAGTCACATTCTGCACGAGGTCGACATGATGTCCGACCGCGTGGTGCTGCTTAACAACGGCTATGTAGTGGCGGAGGGCGCGATTCATGGCGTGCGCGATGAGATGGATGTCGAGCATCCCATGCAGATCCTGATTCGGTGTGACCAGCCTTCGTTGCTGGCGGCGCGCATGTTCCAGAAAGAAGAAGTAGTCGAAGCGCGCGTGCACGACGATCTGCATGGCTTGTTCATCAAGACCCGAAATCCGGATCGGTTCTATCTCTCGCTTAACGAAGCAGTGGCTGCGGGAGAGGTCGAGGTCGAATCGGTGGCGCCGGTCGACGATGACCTGAGCGCGGTTTATGAGTATTTGATTGGATCGGAGTAGTTTAGAGGCGGGCTACCGCCCGCCTAATCATCGAACGGAACTCGGCGGGCAGTAGCCCGCCGCTAAACGATTTAGAATCTCTTATGAGCGCAACGGCGGAAACAATTCAAAGCAAACCGGCTTCCGAGCCGCGTTCGGCGTGGGCACTCTGGCTGGGCCAGATTACCACCATCATGCGGCTTGACGTGAAACGAAATTTCTTTGGCAAGCGGGCGGTGCTCATTTATCTGTTGGCCCTGATGCCGATCGGTTTGCTTTCCTTGATGGCAATCCTTCCTCCCGCCTTCGCCTGGGCCGATTTTTCTCAATATCCGCTGCGGTTCTCACTGATCTACAACGCCCTGATCTTGCGCACGGTGATCTTTTTCGGTTGTGCCTGGATCTTCATGAACCTCTTTCGCGGAGAGATCGTCGACCGCAGTCTCCATTACTATTTCCTTTCCGCAGTGCGGCGCGAGGTGCTGCTCGCCGGCAAGTACTTTTCAGGCCTGATAACCTCCGTCATTCTCTTCACTAGCGTCACCGTGCTGTCGATGTTCCTGCTTTTCTTTCCCCACTTCTTTTCGCCGAGCGTGCGCTTTTTTCTGGACGGTCCCGGGTTGGGACAGCTACTCACCTATGTCGCAATTACCATGCTGGCGTGCGTCGGATATGGCGCATTCTTTATGGTGGTTGGCTTGTTCTTTCGCAATCCAATAATTCCTTCGCTGGTGCTTTATGGATGGGAATGGATCAACTTTCTGCTGCCGCCGGTGCTGAAAAAGATCAGCGTGATTCATTATTTGAATTCCCTGGTGCCGGTGCCTTTATCGGAAGGGCCGTTTGCGGTGGTGGCCGAGCCGACGCCGGCGTGGATCTCGGTTCCGGGTTTGCTGATCGTAACCCTGCTGGTTTTGTTCGTGGCCAGCAGGCGCATCCGCCGAATGGAAATCAGATACGGCAGCGATTGATGGGTTCGGTTCCGTGCGATCCTTTTTTGCCGCCAGCTACCCACAACAAGAATTGGAATCATCAAGAGGCAGAGCCCGCGTCACACCAGGCATAGCACCAGGCATAGCTCCAGGCACAATGCGAGCAATGGACAGTCTAGCCAGGCACGTTGAGTCATCATTAATAGCGTTAGCAAAACTGCCGTAACGAGCGCCTGGTTGGCCAGGAGCTTGATGGGGTATCTTTGGGTGCATGCGTAGATTCATGACTGGTTGTCCTTGCCGGGTGTAACCAACTACTTGGCTTGAGGGGCGCCAGAGACTTTCCACGCCCCTCCGCTTTCACCGCGCGCGACGGATCCGTTCACTGGTCGTTGCCGGTGCTCTCGCCGTCGCCGCCGATGTCGCCACTCGGGTGGTCGTGTTTAATCTGCCCTTTGCGCTTTCCGTGACCAGACTGCGCGACGTTCACCATGACAAAACTGCCGACCTGTGTGCCCAGCGCCCGCCCGTCGCGGCAGGCCGAGCGGAAGTGAATGCCGCCGTAAATGCGCGCGTCGAACGCCTCGTCCGCTGCTTGCGTGAAGCTCGCATAGGTGCGCACGACTCCGGGCAGTGTCTCGGACGTGAGTGTGAACTCCACGGCGTTGCCGAAGTATGTACCTAGCACCCCGGCCGCCGCGGGGCTGACGGTGGCGTGCCCGGAGGGATATTCGGGAAAATTGGGCGTGACGAGTAGCGGCGTCCATGCTGGGTCGTCCGTCGTAGCGGGGTTGCCGTCCGTACTCGCCAACCGGATAGCGGTGATGGGCCGCCAGAAGACATAGGTGTACTTGGCGTCCCATCTGATATGCTCAGGCACGCTCCAACCTTTTGGCCTTAGAGGTGTTTGCCATGAAATCCCAATCCCCCGGCACTTCAGTTCGCTCACTCACGATCCAATTAATCTCACTCGGGCTCGCGATGGCTTTGCTGGCGGCGCCTATCTGTGCACAGCGACCATCGTCAACGGCGAGGCCGCCCGTGCCGCGCGAGGCCGCGCCCCGAGCGCCCGAACCAGCTTTCGATAATCTGCTCGCGGCCGATAGCTACAAGATGTACGGCGAGGTGCGGAACATCGGCCAATTGATGAGCACTGGAGGCGTGGGCGAGATCGTCGATCCAATTGTCAAACTGGCCGATCCGCCTCAGGAGTTCAAGTCAATAATCAAGTTTTTGAAAACCAATTCAGAAGCCCTGGCGACGGCGCGTTTATTGTTTGCCACCTGGCCCGCGCGCAACGACATTCCCGACGCTTTCGTGGCAATCGAATTCGCCACGAACGACGAGGCGGCAAAGTTCGCGCCCAAGCTGGAAACTTTTTTGCCTACAGTCCTGCCGCCGGTAACAGATCCAACTCCGCTACCCACTCCCGCGTCTTCCGGCGCGGCGAAAACCAAGCCTGGTGAGACAGCTCAGCCGCGAGTCGTTGGTGAAGTCACGATCGTTGCCGATCTTAAGAAAGAGCGTCCGGCGTTTGTGCTCAGTCATACCGGCAACCTGGTGCTCATTAGCGACAAACCTTTTAAGTTTGAAAAGCTCCGCCCCGTGGGGAGCAAGTCGCTTTTCGAAGATCAAAACTTTCGCATCGCCCACGATCGATTCTCGTCTGAATCAGTTTTTATCTTCTTCAATGTTGCCCTGGAAGAGAGAAGCAAACCGGCAAATGAAAAGCAGGCGACAACCGTGGCGGAAAATGAGCCGATGAAACCCGCGGAAGCTGACACCGCCGATGCTCCGGAGGAAGCGGCAACGTCGCCTACCGTGCCGCCCACGACAGAGCCTTTGGTTGTGGGAAATGCGAATGGACAAGGCACTGCGGTGCTGGGACCTGGCCCTCAGCCGTTGCCAACACCAACCCCGACCAAAGAACAGCAGGCGCAAGCGACCGCTTCTAACCAGGTTGGACACCTGCTCGACGCGCTAGGATTTGGAGAGCCTCAATGGCCGGAAGCCGTTGGCCTGGCGCTGGCGCTTGATAACAGTGATTTCGTGATCAAGGCGCTCTTGATCGATGCTCCGGACGCGAAGCACTTGCCTTTGCCGTTTGTGCCGCAACTAATTTCCGGCCCGTCGTACGCGTCTGATGCGCCCTCGGTGCTTCCCGACGACACCGAAGTGTTTGTCACTGCTTCGATTGATCTCTTGCAAACTTATGAAGGCATGCGCAAGGCGACCGAGATCAAAGCCAGGGCTGACGTGAAACAGGTCCCGGCCGGAGGAAAAGAGCTGCCGCTGGATGCCTACGCCGAATTCGAGAAGAAGGCCGGCATCAGGATCAAGGACGATTTGTTGCCAGTGTTCGGGAACGAAATAGCAATTGCCGGCTCGCTCAAGTCTCTGCAGGGTGTCGGAGGTTTCAACGTCGGGGCAGCGCCTTCTGCGAAGCCTTCACCTGAAGCAGGCGACGCCAAAGCAGATAAAGAGAAGAAGGGAAGCGACGTGTTTCCGATGCTGCTGATCGCGGTCCGCGATCGCGAGGCGGCTCGTCGCGTGATTCCGAGGATACTCGATGGACTTGGGATCGGCGAAGCGAATCTGATTGCCCAGGTGGAAAAGCGCGAGGACACCGAGTTGGTGAACTACGCCGGCGTATTTGCTTATGCTTTTGTGGGCAATTTTGTGGTGATTTCTGAAGCCGCCACGGTGCGGCGAGTTATCGACGCTAACGTCAATCACCAAACGCTCTCTTCGAACAGCGCGTTCCGGAATTCGCGGCGATGGGAACCGAGCCGGACCCTGGGGCAGATTTATGTCTCACCCGCAATGATGGAAGGCTATCAGGATGAGGTTCGCAAACAGGCGGCGACGCTGGACGCGACCATGCGCGATTTTCTTTTGGGCTTGGATCCGACCGCCGGCGCCATCACCTATGCGCTGTCAAGCGACGGTCTGGGGACGCAACATGAAATGCACTTACCCAAAAACCTGATCATCGCGATGGTTGCGGGAATCTCGTCCGCCACGAAAAATCCGCCGCCGGAAATGAACGAAGGAATTGCAATTAGCGCTTTGCAAATGATTTCCAGTGCCGAGACCACTTATCAGTCAACAGCGGGGAAAGGCAAGTACGGCACGCTCGACCAGTTGGCCGAGCAAAAGCTCGTGACGATGAGCTTCTTCGAAAAGTACGGATACAACTTTGAAGTCACGGCGTCAGGCGACCAATTCGAGGTGGTGGCAACGCCGCGAGAATATGGCAAGACCGGCAAGCGATCATTCTTTGTGGACAAAAGCGGAGTGGTTCGTGGTGACGATCATGGCGGAGCGCCCGCGACGGTTGCCGACAAGCCGGTGCAGTGATCTGAGGTCAGAACCGGGAGCGGTAGCAACCGGGTCTTAACGCTTAGCCATCACGACACCCGGTCGCTACCGCTTCTGACCTCATTACTCAACTCTCTCCAGGATCGACTTCACTATCTCAGCCGCTTCACCGCGCACGCCTTTCAAAATTCGCGCCGATTCCAAAGCCAGGGGCAAAACAGTTAGCGCCAACTCTGGTTGAGAACGCGCCGACACGGTGTTCGACATCAACTCGAGTACGCCCCTGCCGCGCGTAACTTGCCTGGGCCGCCAACGCGCTCCGTTCTTATAATTGGTCGCGAGTACCAGGCCAACTCGCAGCGGCTTTGACCCAATTCTGCCGCCAATTTCTTCGGCCCGCACTTTCTTCGATTCGTCTGAGTTGGGTAAACGGATTCCGAGGGCTCGCGGGTAGGGATGCACGCGCCCGCGCTCGTCCAGCACCGCATACTCGTCCGAATAATAGGTCGCCCCGGCGCGGATGAGTTGGTCCACCAGCGTCGTCTTGCCGCTGTAACTCAGACCTGGAATAAGTATGGCGCGATCCTTCCAGCCAACAACCCCGGCATGAACAAAGACGCGGCGCGGCGCGTATTCCGCGACCGTCAACTGAACGTGAGATTCAAACGCGTCGAGCATGCCATCAAATTCTCGAGCCCGAGCAAACCGAAGCAAATTCCAATAACCCAGGCTAAGACGACGCACCTTTGACCCGGACGTAGCGCGGCTGCCAATGATTGAATAGAGATGATCGACCACCGCGAATGATGCCGGTCTCGAGCTCGGTGGCAGTCGCGCAATCAGGTCCGCCAGGATCGCAGAATCGTTCACCCGCACGCCCACGCGCACGCCGTAAGCGTTGAAAGACAGTCCGTCCGCCCAACCCAGGCGGTCGATTTTGGCCATTCAAGTGGATGGTCTGCGATAGCGTGGAATCATTGTTCTTCTGACAGGTCCTAAAGATTGTCGATCGTCACCGGCTGGACCGGTTCGGCCAGATCAAATTTGAAAACTCGTGAATAAAAGTAAAGTTCACCATCGAGGGCGCGTTTGATGTTTTCGGCTCGACGGAAGCCATGCTGCTCGCCCTCGAATGCTACATAAGCGACGGGCACGCCTTTCTGGCGCAGCGCTTCCACCATGGTCTCGGCCTGATTCGGCGGCACGACTTTGTCTTCCAGACCCTGAAAAAAAATGACTGGACAGGACAGTTTGTCCGCGAAGTGAATCGGCGAACGCTCAATGTAGAGATCGCGACGCTCAGGATACGGACCGATCAGATTGTCAAGATAGCGCGACTCAAACTTGTGGGTTTCTTTCGCCAGGGCTTCAGCATCGCTGACACCAAAGTGGCTTGCTCCGGCCTTGAACTGATCCCGAAAAGTCAGCGCGCACAGCGTGGTGTAACCACCCGCACTGGCACCGTCGATCATAAGCCGGTTGCCGTCGGCGTCGCCACGAGTGGCCAAAAATCTCCCCCCGTTCACACAATCGTCAACGTCGACAATGCCCCAGGTGCCGTTCAGTCTTTCACGATAGGCGCGGCCATAGCCGGCGCTGCCACCATAGTTAACATCGAGCACGGCTATGCCGCGGCTGGTCCAATATTGAATTCCCAGCATTAAGACGGCGGCCGTCGCAGCTGTCGGTCCGCCGTGACTCTTGACCAGCAACAATGGTCGTTCGAGATTAGGTGCGGCGAAGTCGCGGTTTTTTGGTGGATAGTAGAAACCGTGCGCGGTCAAATTGCCTTCTGTAGCAAACTCAATTGGTTGCGGCTCTGAAATAAAACCGGAGTCGATATCGATTTTATTTGCCCGTTGTAAAGCTTTTGTCGAACGGGCCGCGAGATCCATTTCTATGATCGAGAACGGCGCTTTTGGCGACCCCGCCCGAAACACGGCGCGACCTGGAGCGGCGCATACATACGAAACGTCGGTGTACGGTGCTTGGATTCGTTGCAGCGTTTTGGAGTGCGTGTCGATAGTGCCAAGTCGCCAGAGACCCCGCTCAGCAAAAGCGCAGACGATTCGAGCGGCAGATTCAAACGCATAAGTCGACAGGCCGAATATCCATTGCGGCGCACCAAACTCTGCTTGCATTTCGCAAACACATTCGATCGCGTCCGCCGCCGGCTCTCGATACAAGTTCCACCAACCCGAACGATCAGAAACGAAATAGAGAATTCCGTCCGGCGACCACCGCGGTTGGAAAATCGATTCGCGCAGTCCTCCCGCGATTAGCTGGTGATTGGTAATGGCTCCATCCGCGTTGATGTCGCCGGTCCAAAGCTCGCAACCATCCCACGGCATATTGGGATGATTCCAGGTCAGCCACGACAGACGGGAACCATTCGGGCTGATCTGCGGCGAGGAATAGAAGTCATTGCCGGAGATAAGCACCTGCGCTTCGCCTCCGGCGAGCGGGATTGCGACGATGCTATTGAGAGCCTCGCGATCATTCTCCCGGTGATCTTCGCGGATGCTAATCAGACGACTGCGGCTCTTATCAACCACGAAGTCCGCATAACGAAGTTGAGCATCAGGACTAGCTTCGCTAACCAATTGCGGCTCTGAGTCCGGGGCTTTACGGTACAGTTGTTGGTCGCTAAAGTTTGAAAAATAAACGATCAAATCATTGGCGATGTAGTCGCCCCCACCATATTCGTGCACCCGCGTGCGGGCGTTGAATCTCGGAGGAATCACATCCACGGTGCTGCCATCGGGAGCCTGTCGAACGATTACCTGGCGGCCGCCTTCCGACGGACGCATCTCGACCCAATAAATGTGGTCGCCATCCATCTTGACCTGGCCGAGGCCGATGGACTCTTTGACGATCAGATCAGAAGTGATTGGTGATTTCCACGAACCGTAAGGAGCAGTCTGGACCTGGGTCATTGAACGATCTTCGCCTTGAATAATAGGAAAGTCGGAAACGTGATTATCGACAGAATGCGTGAAAGTGCAAGTGGCACAGACTTAAAGTCTGTGATTGAGTGATGTGCTACTCGGAATCACAGACTCAAGTCTGTGCCACACAAAAGCAAAGGCGCCGACCTCCCCCAAAGTCGACGCCCTACCCTTCAGTCTCAGTTCTCACAAGGAGAATCAATGAATGAACGCATACTAAACTCGTTCTCAGCGCGAAGGGTTGCGAAAACATTGCGATCAAATTGTGAAGCTCTTTCTGGACTGCGAGCTCCCGTTGCCGCAGACCGCAAGCGACGCTGCTGAGTTCCTCGTTGACTCAGAGACTGAAGAAGCATAAAACTCTTTTCAAATCTGCTTAGATCGGAGGCCTATCGACGATGATGACCCAGCGTTCTTGGCTTTGCTGTCTCTCGATCGCAACTACACTCGCGGTTTTCGGACCGACCTTGAATATTTCTCGCGCCGATACATTTCGTCCGGTCGTCCGCGGACGCCGGGGAGTCGTGGCCGGAGGGCAGCCGCTCTCAGTCGAAGCCGGCATGCGCACCCTTCAGCACGGTGGCAATGCCGTTGATGCCGGAGTTGCGACCATCCTGGCGGCCTCGGTGATCGAGTTCTCGCATTTTTCCTTCGGCGGCGAAGTCCCCATCCTGATCAAGCTGAAAGGTAGAGACGTGGCTGTCGTCGAGGGAATGGGAACTGCGCCCGCGAAAGCGACGCGCGAGTTCTTTGTGAATCGCGCGCGGCAGCGCGGTGCGCTTACCACCGCGACGGCTCCCGACTCGGCGGCAACGTCGCGCTCCGCCAACGGTAATGCGGACATGCCGACCATGGCAGGCGCACAGTCAGGAATGATTCCTTCGACGGGTCCTTTGGCGGCGACGGTTCCGGCGGTGCTCGATGCCTGCGTGACAGCCTTGGATCGATTCGGCACTAAATCACTCGCCGAAGTAATGCAACCGGCCATCGAACTCGCTGATGGTTTTCCCATTGACGAACTGCGCGTGCAATACATCACAACCCGTGCGCCAATCTTTTCGCAGTGGCCCGACGCGAAACGAGTCTTTCTGCCCAACGGCGCAGTTCCAAAGGTCGGCGATGTATTTGTGCAGACGGATCTCGCGCGCACTTTGCGCTCGATCGTGGCTACTGAAAAGCGAAATGCCGGCCGCGGTAGACACGCTGCCCTGATGGCCGCTCGTGACTATTTCTACAAGGGAGCCTTGGCAAAACGCATCGGTGATTACATGCAAACGCACGGCGGATTGTTGGCCACTTCGGATCTTGCCGGCTGGCATGCGAGGGTCGGCGCGCCGGTGAAAGGCGAGTATCGCGGTTATGAAGTTTACAAGACAGGTTTCTGGGCCCAGGGACCAATGATGATCGAAGTGCTGAATCTGCTGGAGGGCTATGACCTAAAGAAGATGGGTCAGAACTCGCCTGAATACATTCATACGGTTACTGAAGCGTTGAAGCTCGGCTTTGCGGATCGCGATCGCTTCTATGGCGATCCGGATTTTGTAAAGATTCCTACTCAGCAGTTACTTTCGAAAGACTATGCGGCGATGCGTCGATCTCTGATCGACGGACAGAAGGCATCTCTTTCGCAGCGTCCGGGGGATCCGACAAACATGAAACCTCTGCTGGCGACCGCCGGGCAGATTTCCTACCAGTCAGCGCCGCTGCCGGAGATTGAAAAAGCCAATGACACGACTTGCGTTAACGTGATTGACAAGGACGGCAACCTGTTCAGCGCCACGCCCAGCGGGGCCTGGCTGCCGGCGGTAGTTGCCGGCGACACAGGCGTCCTGATGGGTCAACGTTTGCAATCGGCGCTGACTGATCCAAATAGTCCTAACGTGGTCGCGCCAGGCAAACGTCCCCGAATTACTCTGACACCGACGCTGGTATTGAAAGACGGCCAACCCTTCATGGTGCTCAGCACACCGGGCGGCGACAATCAGGACCAGGGTCTGTTGCAGGTGCTGCTGAATATGATTGAGTTTGGCATGAACCCGCAGGAAGCTGTCGAAGCTCCCCGCTTTGACACACAACATTACGTCAGCTCGTTCGACAATCATGAGTTCCTGGCGGGCGTGCTTAATGTCGAGTCGCGAATACCGGCGGATGTGATCAGTCAGCTTGGCAAGCGGGGTCATAAACTTAAGATCCAATCTGCCTGGGGCACCGGCTCATCGCCGACGGTGATTATGTATGAGGTCAAGACCGGTGTGATCTCTGGGGGCGCCGATCCGCGACGTGGACGCTATGCAGTGGCGTGGTAGGGCCAAAGAACCTAGCCGCAAAGGCACTTGGGGCAGTGATACAGGAGAACTATATGAGTGATTCAGATACTCATCAGTTTGGGGGACCCGGCACGCATCTCGAGATGTGGAAGCATTACGATAATTTGCGTCAAGAGAAATTCAGTGGGTTCTTAACTGCGAACAGTATTTTGCTCGCGATTGCCGGGCTATTGTTTACCAAATCCTTGGCATTCATCGCGGCAATATCGTTCCTCGGTGTTGTGGTTTATACTTCTTGGTTTCTGCTTCTTACAAGGAACACCGCATATATCAAATACCACCGGGAAAGAGCTCTAAAGGACTATGCTGACCTGTGGGAACCCAAGACTTGTACTCCGCCGTCGAAGTATCTGGATCGAATGCCGGCAGTTGCCTTCACCATTTGCTGGGTTGCGGTTTTGGGCTGGTCCGTAATTCACATAATCGCGCCTTTGATCAAGCCGTAAGGCGAGACACGGAGTCGTGAATCTTGTGCGTTTATGTCTCGAAATGTCATCACCAACTTTCCTGACACACAGGCAGAGATGGAAATTCTAAAGAAGCCGACCGTGCTTTCTTCAAAGACGTACTCGGCTTCCCAATGTAAAAGTGATGCACGATGGAGATAACTGATGGAAGAGAACAACGCTACAGCGGCCACGACTGGCCCTGAACTTACCATTAGATCGATCGTTGTCGGCCTGGTCGTGGCCGTCGTCATTGGCAGCGCCTATCCCTACTGCGTCCTCAAACTCGGGTTTGGTCCGAACTTATCGGTAGTGTCCGCATTCTTTGGCTTCATTGCGCTGGTGCTGATCCTGCGGGCCGCCGGCACCAACGCGCGCGAGAACAATATCGTGCAAACCATGGGCACCAGCGCGGGACAGACTGCGTTCATGTGCGTATTGCTGGCCGCGTTTGATTTGTTGAATGCGAAAGGCGTGCTGAATCCGCCCATTCATCTCGGCACCTGGCAGATCTTTTTCTGGCTTTGCAGCGCCAGCCTGCTGGGCATTTTGTTAGCCGTGCCGATGCGTCGTCATTACATTGACGAAGAAAATCTAACCTACGCCGATGGTTTGGCCGCTGGAGAAACGATCAAGGTTTTGCACGAGGGCCGGGACATGGGAGCCTCGTCCGGGCCCTTGAAAGCTCTGGGGCTCGGTACCTTTGGGTCCGGCGCCCTGATGGCCGTCACGACTTATTTTAAGTGGATCAGAGATACCTGGTTTCTTCCCGGCATGCAGCCGATGAATATAGGTTTCAACTTCAGTCTGCTGTCTTTGGGCTCAGGACTGCTGGTCGGATTTCGTATTTGTCTGGCCATGGCCATCGGCACCGCCGTCAGCTGGTTTATCCTTCCCAGGTTTCTGCTGTCGCACGGAATGATTTCCGAGCAGACATTTCCCGCCACTCTGCGTTGGGTCATGTGGCCGGCCACAGGTTTGATGGTTGCCGGAGGACTCACTTCGCTGGCGCTAAAGTGGAACCTGATCGCTAAAACGTTTCGCGGGCTCAGAGGAAGCCGGCTGGAACACACCGATTTTCCGATGCAGTGGGTCGCGATCGGTTCGATCATCATGACCGCAGTGATCTGTCTCGTCCAGTACTTTAGCATGGGCATTCCAGTCTATCTTTCGTTCATCGCGATATTGTTATCTCTACCTCTGATGCTGGTTGGACTGCGCGTACTGGGAGAGACAAACTGGGGACCGATCAGCGCGATGTCGAATATGATGCAGGCGGTCTTCGCTTTCATTTCGCCGGGCAATGTGCCTGTCAATATGTCTTCGAGCGGACTGACGGGAACAATCGCGGTGACTTCCGAAGCGTTGATGCAGGACTTCAAAGCCGGGCAGTTGCTCAAGTCAAACCCACGAAACCTGACCATCGCCCAGCTAATCGCAGCGCCTGTAGGTTCCATTGCGACCGCGATTGTCTACCCGATTCTGCGTGATAAGTTCGGCATCGGACCGCAAGGCTTATCGGCTCCGATCAGCGTTAAGTGGGCCGGCTTCGCGGAGCTCCTGACGAAGGGCTTCAACGCATTGCCGCCCGGATGTTTGGTTGGTCTCGTGACAGGAATTGCTGTAGGCATCGTGCTTACTCTGTTGGCTGAGAAGTGGGGAGAGAAGATCCCTTCGCCGTCCGCGATTGGAATCGGCATGCTGATCCCGGCGTCAGTGTTGATGACGTTCATTCTCGGCGGCGTGGGCCAACTTATCTGGGCGAAAGTCTCGCCTGAGACTGAAAAGGATTATCGGATCCCGCTGGCCTCGGGTCTGATCGCCGGTGAAGCCATCATCGCGGTGGGGCTGGCTATCCTTGCCGCGATGGGAGTGCAGTTTTGACCGGGGCCGCGCGATGGATCATAGGGAAGCAGGGCAATATTGGAACGATAGCGCTGAGGTTTGGACCACGCTCTCCCGCATGGGCTTTGACGTCTATCGCGACTACTTAAACAGTCCGGCATTCTTCGCGATGCTTCCGAATGTGGATGGTCTGTCAGGGTTGGACATTGGTTGCGGCGAAGGCTACAACACCCGGCTGCTCGTAAAGCATGGCGCCCGGATGACAGCCGTCGATATTTCCGAAGTCTTTATCCGCTATGCCAGGCAAACCGAGGCGGACGATAGTCTGGGTATTGACTATCAAATTGCCAGTGCCGTCGAGTTGCCCTTTGCCAACGCAAGCTTTGACTTCGCCACCGGCTTCATGAGCTTGATGGACGTACCCGAAATCGATCGCGCGCTGGCTGAAGCTTATCGCGTTTTAAGGCCCGGTGGCTTTTTACAGTTCTCAATTTCGCATCCCTGCTTTGACACGCCGCATCGTCGAAATCTGCGTGACTCAACCAACAGAACATATGCGATAGAGGTGGGTGACTACTTTCTCGGTCGTGAAGGAGAGATCGATGAGTGGCTTTTTAAGGCCGCTCCACCAGAGGTGAAACACGGCTTGCGCAAGTTCAGAATACCGCACTTCTCGCGGACGTTAAGTCAGTGGATGAATTTTGTTATCGAAACAGGTTTTTTGCTTGAGAGAGTTGAAGAGCCGCGACCCAGTGATGAAGTCGTCGCCGCCCATCCTGAGTTGCATCAGGCCCAGGTCGTGTCTTATTTCCTGCACCTGCGCGTGCGAAAGCCTGCCTGAGGCTGGAGTTGATCTATATATTGATGTTCTGATGCAGGGCTCAAGATTGGATTACATTTCAAGAAAGGAAAACATTTTATGAGCACGCCAATTAACATGCACTCGGCGCGGACGGCCCTGAATCGGGATCCGGAAATCCGGCGTTGGGTGGAAGAATGGCTAAAGAATAAAGAGCGGGCGGTAGCCGCGAGTATGACCGACGAAGAGTTTGAGAAGCACTGGCTCTACGTTCGGCCCGAGCGAATGCATGAAGGCGCCATCGAAGGTGTGATTGCGTATAGAGATCAAGCGTAGAGACGCACAAGTAGGAGATTAAGAACTCCGCATCTCAGTGCATCCTGAGCGGTCCGCCTTTTGGTTCCGGCGCCAACTCGGGCCGAGCCGAATCCTGCAAAACCTCGTGCACCTCCAACTTGTTTGGGCCGGTGAAGGCCTCTTTCGGCATAGTGCCGGATTGGGCGTGGCCCTTCACGAACTCATCAGAGCGCACCCAGTTAAGAAAATCCGCGCGGCTATTCCAGACAGTGAAGACCA
>WNFP01002030.1_pt1 | contig 16334 bp, 16 predicted proteins | sample 5400201 | NCBI WGS metagenome assembly WNFP01 (sample SAMN13153355, study PRJNA577476) | soil metagenome | isolation source: 115 cm saprolite under Madrone tree | place: USA:California | collected 2016-06-14 | reverse complement strand
CAGCTACACCAAGGACGTTAGCGCCAATATCGATGTTGTTGCCGCCGGTGGTCAGATTTTGACCGGCCAGATAGCCCAATGCCGTGTTGTTGCTGCCGGTTGTGTTGTTAAAGAGCGCAACTTCACCGGCGGCCGTGTTGTGGCTGCCGCCTGTGTTGTGATTGAGAGCAGAAGCACCACTGGCCGTGTTGTCGTTACCGGTTTTGTTTCCAAAGAGCGCAAGAACACCGTTCGCCATGTTGTAGCTGCCGGTTGTGTTGCTAAAGAGCGCCTGAGCACCGTTCGCCGTGTTGCTGACGCCTCTTGTATTATCATTTGAGAACAGAAGCACCATTGGCCGTGTTGTCGTTGCCGGTTGTGTTTCCAAAGAGCGCAAGCACACCGTTCGCCGTGTTGTAGCTGCCGGTTGTGTTGCTGAAGAGCGCTTGAGCACCGTTGGCCGTGTCGCTGGCGCCGATTGTAAGGCTAAGGAGCGCATTATCACCCTCGGCCGTGTTGGAGCCGGGGTAGCCTCCGTCCGGCGCTGGAACGACCGCTCGCGCTCTTGGCGAAAGTGGGAGGCAGGCAAGCAGAAGCGCGATGAGAATTAGTGGACTTGCGTTCTTGGGCTGGATCAATGGATTCATAGGAACATTTCCTTTCTGTTTCCCCGCCTGTGGTTTCTGCGGTACAAGGTCTGGAGGAGGCGCAAGCACCTAGCGGGGGAAAGTCCTCCGCCTGATTCAGATCTTTTTTTAATGGGGAAACGTTTTTTACGGAATCCGTGCGAATTTGTCTAGTCGGGTGCTGCCTAATTTTCATGTAGGTTCTCACCTGATACGCGCACGATGCCGTCATTCGCGTTTACGATACAGCGGGAAAACGTGATCGAAACGCCCGAGCACAAGGGCGATTTCAAAGAGGCGTCGTAACCGCTGGACATTCAAGCGGTAAAGTGAGAGCCTTTCCCTAACCAACAGGAGGTCCCCACATGAAGTATATCACTGCGTTGTTAGCCGTTCTGGCGTTTGCTCTGGTCACGAGCCCCGCCCGCGCACAGGACCCGGTCAAGGTTGACCCGAAACACTACAAGGTCGAGTTCGAGAACGACCAGGTGAGGGTATTGCGTATCCATTACGGGGTCGGCGAGAAATCCGTCATGCACAGTCATCCCGATAGCGTGGCGGTGTTTCTGGTCGACCAGACGGCCAAGATGACCTACCCCGACGGTAAGAGTGAGGAAGAAACCGGCAAGGCGGGGCAGACGATGTGGGGCAAGGCCGGCGCGCATCTGCCGGAAAACGTCGGGAAGGGTCCGATTGACCTCGTCCTCGTCGAGTTGAAGGGCAAGCCGGCGGAAAAGAAGTAATCGCCCGCGCAGCGACAGACGGGGACTGTCGATCTAATCAGCGATGCGCTGCCATTCGGTCGGCTGTGGTACGGCGAGCCAAACGCAATCGACTACGCAAAGTTTCGCAGCCGATCACATCGCGCCGTGACCCACCCGCGTTTATGATCATGCGGGCAAGGTGATCGAGACGCACAAGCACAAGGGCAAGTTCAAAGAGTGGTAAAGTTTTTCATCGCACCGGGCGTCTGTTCCTTGGTAACTTTCGTCGCGGGTCCAAGAGGAACCAAGAAAGCCGATGACATCTCGCGGCGTGCAATCAAAATCATATGGAAACCATTCGAGATAGCGGCCACAGCGACCGAGTAATTCAAAAATGCCAGCGCATTGCCGGACTGAAAGCCTTGCTCAACGAATGGGAGCTATCCGATAATCTTGATCTTGATTATGTTCGAGGACTGAAGGCGCGACTGCTATCTGTCAAAAATCAACTGAAGAACATGTGCGGCCACGACGGATCAGAGGGAATGGACGATTGGTAGTTAGTGAACAAAGCAGAAAGCGCCCCACGCGGCAAAGCGTAACGGCTGATTGCCAAATACTGCTACTTTGGCCTGCACAGGTTTACTCATTATTCAGAACCGTTTGCGGTCCAGGTTTGCAATCGCCACAAGCGCGAATCGCCGATTCCAGTTCAATGAAGGCGGTCAGCTTTTCGTCCGCACGCACAACGAAACGCTTTCCTTGCTCATGGTGAAAACCGTTCTTCGGATGCGGTGTACAAATTGAGCGCGTGTAGGGCAAATTTAGGGGGCAATCGGCCCCAACACCGCGTTTACGATGAAGCTGGCAACGTGATTGAGCGGTGCATCCGGTCTGCAAGAAACGATTACGAATCGTGCATCGAGGGCTGTAGAAACTGAAATCATATAGAGCGGCTGGCTGTTCGTGCACGGACGGCGAGATAAGCCTAACGATCTGCCGCGCTATGCTGCTGCTTGGGGGATTCATCTGGCGATGAAGCTGACAGTTCAGTGAGGCACGGTGATGTTCGGCGTTGACAGCAGTGCCATACTACAGGCCATGAAATCACACCTGTGCCTCCTAGCATGCGCGCTTCTAGCGGGCTGCGCGATGGCGGATTTTACGCCGTATCGTGGTGCTCAACAGAACTGGCCGGTCGCGGCTGGTGCATTCGTCGATAATAAGTACGCGGTACCGGTCTTCTTTGGCCCGCCAAATCGCCCGTATGATGTAATTGGTTACTTGACGGCGGAGACGGCACCGGTTCGTAGCCAACGAAGCGCGGTCATCTCTTTCATGGCTCGTCGAGCGCAAGAAGTCGGTGGCAATGGCTTGATGGTGCTTGGCACTGGTAGCGAATACGTTGGATCTGTATCTACCGCCTCGACCACTGGAACAGTGTACGGTCAAGGATTTACCGCTACTAGCTTCGGCACATCGACGCCGATGTTTGGCGGCAAAGGGAATGCGGTTGTAATCAGGCTTCGGTGAGAATGTGGTAGTGCTGTCTCGCTGAGGCGCCGACAAGGGCCGTTGCATTTTGCTGCAGGCAAGCTTACCTGTTCGGTTGAACATGAGCGAGCCAAACAACGGCCACGCGCTATCACCAAAGGACAACCGGCTCCTCGTTCCCAAAGGCTCTCAAGCTCGCTACACCGGCGAACTCTTGCTCAGGACGCGCCCCAAAACCTACCGCGCTATCGTGAGAGAACTAGCCGAGCCAAACGCTAGTGTTAATGGCATCTCGAGACGCTACCGCGTGAGCAATCACACCGTCATGGGCATCAGAGAACGCGAGGCAAAAAGCATAGCAGAACGAAAAAAACACCTGGTCTCCATCCTCGCAGATGTGGCAACCGTAGGCGCCGAACGCATGTCAGAAAAGATTGGCAAGGCGAGCTTGCGTGATGCAGCGATCGGAACCGGGATCGCTGTGGACAAGATGCTTGCGCTGACTGATGGGTCGCCGGCCGTTCAAGTGGCTATACTCAACATGCCAAGTGAAGCGGAGCGCGCCGAGCGTCGGGCGATTGACGCCAGGCTTGATGAGCTTACCCGCAGGCTCATGGAGTCCTCTTGAACGATAAGCCTAAGTGCCGCAGAGATTGCACGCTCACGCCGATAGCTTAAGTGCACTCTCTCCTTTGGTGGTGCGAGCCAGCTCGCTCCGACTGAACCATGGTTCGCTTTTGCACTTGCAACGGCTGAGCGCAGAGAAACGTCGTCATTTCCAAAGCGCGATGTACGGCGGTTTTTACAAGCGCAAACCTTGTCAGTTGGCGCGCTGGAATAAAGAGCTGCACGGCATGCTTCTGCCTCCCTCCGGGCTGTAAGCCCATACGGGCTGGAAGCCTCGCTGCTGCTAAGATCGCTTCCAAAGAGTTGCCGAATACTTGCCGGATAGATTGCCATTCCGCGCGTTGTCGTGCGTCTCGCTGCGCATTCGACGGATTACCCATTTTCATTGGTAAATCTCCCTTTGAGAGGATGGCTACCCCGCTTGGATTCGAACCAAGAATAACGCCTCCAAAGGGCGCTGTGTTACCGTTACACCACGGGGTAATCTCGATTTGTGATTTTAGATTGGCGATTTTCGATTAGAGCGCAACGCCCAAAATTTAACCCTGATTTGGGTGCGCGGAGCAACTCGCTCCCACAATCGAGGTTGAATGATGGGCGAACGGGGCGAGTGTGATTCTCGCGCCGCAGAAAAAAGGCACACGGTTATGGAGCGCACAATTTTCCTTCAGCATTACCGCGTCTGCCTTAGATCGGACGGCACTCCGCGTGAACTCAGCCGCGACGGTGCAGCCATTACTTACGAAGCGGTGGATGAAAGGTCTCGTGAACCAGTTGATCTCAAGCTGATTCCGCTCCAAAACATCGATCGTGACGTACCCGGGCAATTGGAGGAGCAGGCACGCGCCGCGCAAAACCTGCGTCACGTCAATATCGCCAAGGTCTTCGATTTTGGACGCGAAGGCGGAGATCTTGTTTGTATCTCAGAGCACCTGCCGGGTGAAACTCTGGCGGCGTGGGTGGCCGCTCACGGCCCCATGGCGGCTGATGCCGCTTTGCGAGTGGCCGAGCAAATCGTCAGCGTCCTGTCATCTGCGAGTTTTCACAAACTCACGTTCCCCCCCATTCAGCCTTCCGACATCATTGTCGTCCCAGGACAAACTCCTGAAGGCACCTGGCCGCTAGTGAAGTTGATTAACTTCGGCTTGCCCGCCGTCGCGTCGAGTCCCCAACTCCAGACGGAGCATTCACAGAGTCGCGAAGAAACATCCTCTGCCGAACAGTTCGCGTATTCGGAACAGCTGGCGCACGGCACGACGGATCTCCGTTCAGAGATTTATTCGCTGGGTGCGACACTTTACTTTCTTCTAACGGGCGTTGCACTTTCGGCTGACGCGCTCCAGCGGCCTCCAAAATTTTCGGGATTTCCAAAAGCGTTGCGAAGCTTGCTTGCCAGGATGTTGCATCGCGGTCCCGATCAACGCCCGAAGGATTTGGTCGTGCTGGCTGAGATCATCCGCGAGTGCCTGCTGAAAATCGAACGGCGGCGAGCGCTCGCCGACAAGTATGGCATTCCGTACAGGACAACAATTCCGCGGCGCCCCGAAGCTCGACCAGCGCGATGGTTGCGAATAGCATTGCCGGTTGCCGCGCTGTTGTTAGCCACAGCAGTCATCGCAGCCGTCCTGTTCTCGGAGCCGATTGGCAGAATCATGCACGGGACGCCCGAGACAAAGAAGATCGGGGTCCTGATTGGCGTGCCCGAGTCTTCGCCACCGCAAGCGGTCCAAAATGCTTCGACAACGACCTCGCCCGCGACTGTGGCATCTCAAGAAGCAAAGTCGGCTTTGCCGAACGGAAGCCAGAATGGGAGCCAACCGCCGGAGAATGCGGCGACCGCTTCAAACTCGCCTCAGGTTGCATCGCCGGATATTCAGCAGACTCAAACAATGAATGCTCAATCGCAAGCAACTGCTCCGAACGCTTCCGGAGCAACTTCCCCACAACCGATGGCCGAGGGTTCTTCCTCTTCCGCGGGCGAGACGAAGTCATCCGCGAAACCTGACGAGGCAGCGCAGTCCGGCACCGCCAGTCAATCGAGTTCGCATACCAAAAAGAAATCCGTTGCCTCCACGTCGAAGCGCGCGCGGGGGGCTTCGCCACCGCAAGCGGTCGAAAATGCTTCGACGACCTCGCCCGCGACTGTGGCATCTCAAGAAGCAAACCCGGCTGTGCCGAACGGGAGCCAGAATGGGAGCCAACCACCGGAGAATGCGGCGACCGCTTCCAATTCGCCTCAGGTTGCATCGCCGGATATTCAGCAGACTCAAACGCTGAATGCTCAATCGCAAGCAACTGCTCCGAACGCTTCCGAACCGACTTCGCCACAACCGATCGCCGAAAGTTCTTCTTCTTCCGCGGGCGATACGAAGTCATCCGCAAAACCTGATGAGGCAACGCAGCCCGCCACTGCCAGTCAATCCAGTTCGCATAGCAAAAAGAAATCCGTTGCCTCCACGTCAAAGCGAGCGCGGGGGAGCCAGAGGTTCTCGGACGACTGGCCACAACGCCGCTCCGGTTCGGTGCGCAGTCGGGTCGTCGGCATTACGTCAGATGGGAGATTAATTCTCCGTTTACCATCGGGCCGCACTGCGATCGTGACGCCGGACTCTGACCAAGACGAGTTCACGCCACGGCGTCACCGCCGTACTGTCATCGACCGCGACGAGACATTCGCTCCGCCGCCTCGATTTGAACCGGATTATTTTCCCAACGATTAGCAGCCGAGTAGAGACGCGCCACCGCAGGTACGTAAGCGGGCTTTCCGCTTGCGATTTTTTTTTTCAAAAAAAAGCTTGCCTTATATCTTGATTCCCGGCATACCTCGCGTCCATGTGGCGGCTGGTCTGCGTCGCGTTCGCAAATATTTCACTTCTCGTTGTTTTTAGCGCAACCGCGCATGCGCAAGCGCTAGCCCCGTCCGCACTGAATCTTGCGAGCCACGATCAGAAGACTTCTGACGACATGGTCCAAGTGATTACGGAGAAGTCTGCGGGGAAAACCCCTGATAAGCCGATCACAGCTATCACGAAAAAGCGAGCGCCAGCGATCGCGAGAAAACAGCCAAAGCAAGTTAAAGAAGAGACAGCGCAAGGCACCGTAAAAGAGCCGACGCGAGCAATCGCCAAGGATTCGCCGCGAACGTTTGCGTTAGAGCCAGTGCGGCCAATGAATCAACCGACGGTAAGCACGACAGCAAAGCCTGTCAGCCGTTTCAGTTTTAAATCTCCCGAGGGCAAAAAAGAATCAGTGCCCGTTGTCACGCAGTATTATCCCAAGCAGATCGTTTATCCTTTTGGCAGAGTTGATCGACACATTGATGGCAGGCTGATGCAGGCAGCGAGCATCGCGGAGGAACGCGCGCATGCGCATTCACGCTCACGGTGCTGGCATTATGTCAAGGAAGCGTTGCTCGCCTCCGGTGTGATTGATTCCCGTCCGAAGACTGAACTCGCAAGAGACGCTGCTCAAGAGCTCGTCAGCAATTACGGATTCAAAAGACTCTCAGTGACGGATCCATTCTCCGCGCCGGTCGGTTCGGTGCTCGTGTACGGCACCTCGCGCAGCGTCGGCCATGTCGAGATCCGCACCAGGGACGGGTTCGTCAGCGATTTCCGTTCGAAAATCCCATCGCGCCGTCCGCTGCTCGGCGTTTACGCGAAGCTGTAATTTCTCGCGAACTTCGACCGGAAGTTAGGCTTCCAGCCTGACCCGGCAGGCGGGCATCTTGCCTGCCTTCTTAAATGGTCTTTTTCCGCTCCTAGTAATTCCTGATCAGGCGAATCACTGCAATGAGCATGGTCACGACCGGCCAGGCGGCAATGCCAGTAATCAGAATGAAGAACAAGAGCTCGGCGACATAATCCCGGCTTGTTTCTGCGCCGAAGAATTCACTGCTTAATTTGTGAAATGCAGGCGACCTCGTAACCGGCCGACCAGCGGAGGAATTCACCCGGGTTTCCGCTGTTGGACGATAGTTGTAATCCGTTAGAGGAAAACTCTGGTGATTACGCCGTACACGGTTGTCGCGACGTAAGCCACGCTGTTTGTGATTAATTTGAAGTACTGGTTTCATAAATTTCTAAGTTGTTAAGTGTGATTGCCGAAGTCGGTTCGGGATACCGGCGCAAAAAACCCGCGCGTGGTAAGATTCGACCATTGGGGTGCCGCGAAGTGCGGGCTCCAACTTGGCGAAGTTTAACGAGCCTCTATGCCGCCCGCCCGCCCCAGCGGGCAGCGCGAATCGGCGCGTTGATCATTTTCATCGCTCTTCATGTACAGGCGGTTTTCGAGCTTGTCCAGTGGCGGCCGGCGATCTCAGCTGTAAGTCCCTATCGTCGTGGGAGAAGCGATTACGAATATTTTTCAAACTTAATCATAGCTCGGGCGGTTTGAGTCAGATCCGGGCCGGACAATTTGAAGGGTCATAAAGTGGGGATGCGCGTTTGTCCACGCTACCGCCTCTCGCTTTGTTTCAAAAAATCGGTCGACCACGATGGCCTTGAGTTGGCTTGCAGTTCGTCCGCATAGACGAGCCGCTTTGCGACTAATGACCGCCGGCCCGGTGTCGACTGCCGTGCAGGCGCGATCAGGGAACACAACTTTGCTGCCGTACGGAATTCGTTTGGGATCGACGGCGCAATGTCCGGAGTGTAGTCGTCGGCCGGTACTGGCGAATTTGGAGCCTTCGCCTGCCCAGTAACTGGTGACACGAGCCAGGATCGACTCCCCGCGCGCGAAAGCGGCCGATGCCAGCAATGAGAAAAATATGACTGTGTAAAATAGCTTCATGGTGTTTTGGGGTTGCTCCGATGTTGTCGAGTCTTGGGCGGAGCACCCTATTCTCGATGCCGAAAGCCGCAGGAATGCAGCTTTTACTTCGGATTCGGAACAGCCCCGGCGCGCTAGCCCTTAGGGCGACGCGCGGACTTCTGACAACGACTCGCCGCGGCGAGCCGGCCCTCCTATAGACGAGTTGGGAGACTTGTCAATCGATCAAGCATAAATCAGCAAATCGATTTTTTCGGGAAAGTGAAGCCCGCGCGATTTGAGACTGCGGAGAAAGCAACACCAAAATCAGTCATCATATGAAGCGGCCTCTTGTAACTCTTTAACCAGTCCGATCCGCCAACCGACGCAGTTGGATTCAAATTACAACCGCCGCCACGTTCCATTTTTGTCTAAGTTCTTAGTGGTCGGTCTCCCTGCGCCATTGCCGCTCCCTAAAGCTTTTCCAGGAGAATCCTAAACAATTTGGGATCGAGACGAGCCCTAGAACGCCGAATCCTGTTGAACCCCGGAGTGCTCTCCAGCGCAGTCTCGATTCTAGATACTAACGGATCGGAACATCGAGATCCGAAAATAACTTGGTCGATCGCTTCTGGGGGGATCGGGAGATACAAATTCGTGTTAGCTGGATCTTGATCTCTACGGAGATGCATCACGTTTATCAAAAGCCTGCATTCCACTTCATATTTCCATTCTAGGCTCTTTTGAGAGACTGCCGTGATCAGTTGATCCTTATCCGGCGGCGCGACGTATGGGTGAGGAACGAGCGGGCGTCGGAGTCCATAATGGACCTTCAAGAATTCTGAATGAGGATGATTACGTCGCAATAATTCGCTCCTGAATCCGACTACGAATCCCTTATGCCGATCGGCATAATGCGCCCACATCAAGATTCCGTCGTTACGTTGAGAAAAACAAATTATGCGCGTGTGCTGCTCAAGATCAGTTCCAAACTGAGCTTGATGGCGTCGAGCTGCGTCTGGAACATTGCTTTTCATCCTCGCAACGACAAGTCGGGTCGGCGGTTTAGGAAGGGGGCTCTTCCTGTGCAATTTTGTCATCGTGTTCCAAATTTGCTCTGGCGTTACGTCTTCATCGACAGATGGCTTCCATTCGAACGGATCGTTAAGCGTGGATGGGATTGAAGATTTGATTCTCCTTTTTTCAAAGATCTCGACCGCATTCCCGCCGCAGTATTGAAACAGCACATCTGGAATTTTGATTGGCAGACCTTCTTCATTCGCCATAAGTGTGATAACTCACGGTAGTTCAATGACGCGAGTGCAGTCGAGATCAAGCTGCTCATCGATCCGCGTGTTGGGTGAGGAGGTCGAATACTCTGATGGCCTCCGCAGGGCGGAGGTCTCCAAGTCCGAAGGCGTGACAGAGTCCCGCACCGTAGATACCGTGCGCGAAATGGACGTTGCCGATTGGGCATCACTCAGCGACCAGGATCTTCTCGAACACCGCATCTCCACACTTGGCTTGCGCCTTGAGGCAACAGCGGTCGAACCGTTAATCCAACAACTTTACGCTGAGCTGACGGCGCATGGACTGGTGTTTCATCCGCCAACTCACATTGGCGATGAATGGTTCGTGCCAATCGGCATTCCGGCGATCTTCGTCCCGTTTTTTCTCGTCCATGATCGGCTACGCGCATTGGAGCGGACGATGATGCTCGAGGTCGAGGGCGGGACGCCAGAGTGGTTTATGAAACTCATGCGGCACGAAGCGGGGCACGCCTACAGCTACGCTTACCAACTTCAGCGCAAGAAAAAGTGGCAACAGATTTTCGGGCAAACATCGGACGAGGAGACGCCAAATTTCTACCGGCCGCGCCCGTTCAGCCGCAGTTACGTCATGCATCTCGAGGATTGGTACGCTCAGAGCCATCCAGATGAAGATTTCGCGGAAACCTTCGCGGTCTGGCTCACGCCGGGACTTGACTGGCGCAAACGTTACGCGGGATGGCGCGCGCTCCAAAAACTCGAATACGTCGATGAATTGATGAAATCCTTGACGGGAAAACCACCGCCGCATCTGCCGGAGTATCGCGTCGCCGATTATGATTTCCTGAACGTCAAGCTCAAAACTTATTACGCGCGCAAACGAAAACTCTACGCGGACACGTATCCAGATTTCTACGATGCAGATCTGCGGCAGCTTTTCGCCGCACCGGCTGGGATTAAAGCGAGTTCGTATCTGCGCCAGCGGCGGCGGCGACTGATGAATTCGGTGTGCCAATGGACCAACGAGAAAAAGTTCAGTGTGAACAGATTGCTGACGCGACTGATCGAACGCTCCGACCAGCTGGGACTCCATGTGCACAACGACGATCCGCAGCAGGATTTTCGCGTCTCTGCTTTCATTACGACGCTGGTGATGAATTATCTTTTCACCGGCAAATTCAAGCGCACCAAATAACCACTCGTTCTGTCATGTCGAGCGAAGTCGAGACATCTCTTACTGCTGGCTAACAAATGAATATGAGAGATTTGATTCGCTCCCTTCCCGTTCGCTCAGCCTTCGGCCTTCCCGTCGATGTCGCGGCGTGGCAGCCGCTCCATTCTCGACTTCGCTCGGAATGACAAACACGACAAAAACAACGTGAAAAAGAAACTCAAAGTCCTCGTGCTCTTTGACGGAACAAGTCCCACCAGTCTCGATCAGGACTTCAGCAAGGAGATGAAAACGAAGGATTGGAAAACCGAGGCGGACGTCATGGCTGCGCTCGGGGCGCTCGGCCATACGGCAGAGCATCTCGCGATCTTTGATGATGTCGATCTTCTGCGGCAAAAACTGGAAACGTTCGCGCCGGATGTTCTTTTCAACCTCGTCGAACAGTTCAGGAACAACCCCGGGTTCGATCAGAACATCGTTTCATTTTTCGAAATGCAAGGGCGGCCTTTCACCGGCTGCGGCTCGACCGGCCTTACGCTTTGCAAGCACAAAGGTATTTCGAAAAAGATTCTGCACTATCACGGAATCCATGTGCCCCATTTCGTCGTCGTTCCGCGCGGCCAGCGCATCGGGCGACCCAAGCAGCTCAAGTTTCCGATCCTGATTAAGCCGGTGAAAGAAGAAGCGTCGTACGGCATTTCGCAGGCGTCTTTCGTCGAGACAGACGACGATTTCCGTGAGCGGGTCGGTTTTATTCATGAGAAATACAACGGCGACGCCATCGCAGAGGAGTATATCGAGGGCCGTGAACTCTATGTGAGTCTGATGGGCAACGTGAAGTTGACCGTCTTCCCGATCCGCGAGCTTGTGTTCCGCGAAGTGCCGCCTAACGAGCCGAAGATAGCCACCTACAAGGCGAAGTGGGATGACGAATACCGGAAACGCTGGGGTCTGGAGAATCAGTTTATCGAGGGGCTCGACCCGTCACTCGTCGCCGATATCGAGCAGACGTGCAAACGCATCTATCGCCTGCTCACGATCGATGGCTACGCGCGCATAGATCTTCGACTGACGCCCGACAACAAACTCTTTTTCATCGAGGCGAACCCGAATCCGATTCTCGCTGGCGACGAAGACTTTGCGCTTTCAGCAGGAAAGGCCGGCTTTCCGTATCCGCAACTGATTGACCGGATCGCGCGGCAAGGGATGAAAACGCTTCGCGATTGATCCCGAAAGCATTCGGAGTTTACAACCACTTTTTTACATGCGGCCAAAATTCTCGCATGTTCATCTTCAGATCGCGGCAGAGAAAAATGTGCATTCGCCGCTCGAACGGCATTGCCCAGGGACTGCTCACGACTTGTCCCAAATCTTCGACCGAGGCAAATTGCTCGCGCTCGTCCTCGTCGTTTGTGTCGAGCACCAAAACAACTTCGCCAGTCCAATCGCGTGGTCCCCAAAGAAAATAATTCTGGTGGCCGGAAATCGCCGGCGGTAGCCCAAGCTTCGGGCCAAAAAAATCGATCGCTCCGGCCTCGCCGTAGTTTTGACAGAAGATGGCGGCCCGTTTCTCATCCTCGGGCCGCAGGTGATGATAAACGTGCGCAACCGAACCAACCATTTGTTCCCACCCAAACTGGTCGGCGAAAAGCTGCGGCAGCGCCGCAGTATGTGATGTTTCGGTGCGTGGTAGTTGGAGGTGGATAGCTCGCATGTATGCGACGAGTTTGTCAGGCGGCAAAATCGGCACCGCCAATGGCGCACATAACACGCCCGTTACGAAGATCGCGCTGAGTAATAACGGTTTGACCCATTTGAGCCGAGCGGCGAAAACGCGTTCGACGGCCACGCCTCCAGCCGCAAAGAGCATCGGATACGCAGGCGCGAGATAATAGCTCTTGCCATGTAAAATGATGAACTCGGCGAGCGTGACGAGATATATGATTCCGAGCGCCCGATAGCGCCGGCCCTCGCGTGAACCAAACAACCAGAATAGGCCGGCGACCCAAAGCGGAAGTGTCCCAGGATTCATGAAAACAACTTGCTGCGCGATGAATTGGACGGGATTGAGCGCGACGTTTTTGTCGCTGTGGGAGATGTTGTTCAACAGTTCGTACGTGGGCCAGTGATGCCACGCCTGCCACAGAATGTTCGGCAACGCGATAGCAAATGCGATCAGGCCTCCGAGCCAAATCCATTTTCCCACGAAATGACGGCGCTCAGGCGTGAGTATGAGCGCGACGAAAATACCAGCAGCGAAAAACGCCGTAGAATGTTTGTTTTCGAGACTGAGTCCCAAGAGCACGCCGAACCAAAGCCAAAGCGTTGGCGACCCGCCGTTGATAATGCGGACAAGCAGATAAACACATCCCATCCACAACAACGGCTCAAACGCGTTCATGGAAAAGAAATTTCCGACAGCGAGATTGAACAGCGCGCAGAGTGAGCCCGCGCAGGCGAGTGCGATTGCCCATCTGCGCCCGCCCAATTCGCGCGCGATCAAACCTGTGAGAGCAACGGCCGCCGCGCCCGCCAGTGCCGGTAGCAAGCGAATGGCAAACAATGAGTCGCCAAGGAGGATTTGGCTCAATCGTAGAAGCAAGATCGAAAGCGGCGGCTGATCGACATATCCAAAAGCGAGATGTCGCCCGCAAGCGATGCAATACAGCTCGTCGCGAAAGTAACCGTAGCGTCCATTTGTCAGCAGATGAAGCAGCAACGCGACCGCGCCGAAAAAAGCGATCAGTGCTGATTCGCCGAAGAGCTTTGGGTTCGCTACGCGGACTTCGTTGTTCATAGATCAAAATCGCGGACGGTGTCGTTTTCGGCTAAGGTGAGATATGAGCGTGCAAGTGTTTGGATGCAATCACGTCGCCATCGAAGTGGGCGATGTCGAGAAGGCGGTAGCGTTTTACAAAGACGTTTTCAATCTCGAACAGACGAGCGGCGGCGAGGGCGACGCGTTTTTCAGATTGGGCGAGCATCAGTTCCTCGCGATTTTCGAAGTAGAGAAGGTGCAACCGGCAAACATGCGCCATTTCGGGATCATGGTTCGCGATGAGGCGCAGCTGGCCGAAGTTCGCAAGAAACTTACTGAAAAATACAAACTGAAGCTGGAACCGCCGTTCCGTTGCGATTTTCGCGATCCATGGGGAAATCGTATCCAGGTTGTCGATCTTCATGACGAATCGCTCGTCTGGCTTTTACCTTATCGCGAAGTGCAGAAGGCGGGCATCAAGTTCGACGCGAAATAATCAGAATGATTTCGTTTATTATTCCAGCGTACAACGAGGAGCTGGAGCTTTCCTCGACACTCGACGCGATTCGCGGCGCAGCCGCTGGCGCTGCGCAGCCGTGCGAAGTGATCGTAGTCGATGATGCATCGACGGACGCGACGCCAGAGATCGCCTCGCGTGCCGACGCGAAAGTGGTCCGAATTGATCGACGCCAAATTGCAGCCGCCCGGAATGCGGGCGCGCGCGCTGCGCGGGCTGAGTATCTGTTCTTCATTGACGCCGATACGCGAATCACGCGCACGCACGTTGTCGAAGCGATCGCCGCGTTGGAAGAAGGTTACGCCGGTGGCAGCGCACGGGTGGCGGTGGATGGATTCGTTCCGCTGTGGGGACGCATTCTGTTGCGCCTGTTTTCCAGCGTGTACTTTGGGTTCAATCTCGGCGCCGGCGCATTTCTTTTCACAACACGGCGTAATTTCGATGCGATCGGCGGTTTCGATGAGCAATACTTTGCCGGTGAAGAGGTTTATTTCAGTCTCGCCTTGAAGAAGCTTGGCCGATTCAAGGTGTTGCCGGAACCGATTCTCAGTCTGGACGGAAATTGCGCATGTACCCAGCTAAACAATTTCTTCGCAATTTCTTTGGCGTTATCGTCGGGGGACCGCGCGCGGCGCGCTCGCGGGCACGACTGTGCCTCTGGTACGACGGCAAACGCGAAAAGCATCCAGCTTAAAGAGAAACAAACCCAAGCAGAATCTATTCGCCTCTCCCCCCGCTCAGAGGAGAGGATTGAGGTCAGGGGTCAACGCAGACAGCGTCAATTGACCGAGAGCTAACCCTCACCTGTCACCTCTCCCCTGCAAAGGGCGAGGCGACCCGACCGCCCAAACTCACGAGTGGCGATCAAAACTCAGGCAGAAGCTGACGACGCTGTGTGCGGTTGCTAAAACGGGTTCTTCGTCTAAAGTAGCGCCTTCGTTATGGCAGAGAGCAACGAGACATTGAGTCTCAAGGAGTTCCAATTGCATGACAAAGATACTGGCAGCGCGGATGTGCAAGTCGCACTTCTCACGCGCCGGATCGAGCATTTGACTGAGCACCTCAAGACCAACCGGAAAGATCATTCGTCGCGCCGCGGCCTGCTTAAGATGGTCGCGCAACGCCGGAGTCTGCTCGATTATTTGAGCAAAACAGAAGCCGATCGCTATAAAAAGCTGCTCGACAAGCTGAACCTGCGCAAATAAGCGTCCTGATCGTTCGCGAAGTTCGTGTCAATCGTTTAACTGCTCGAAGCCAGAGGTAAAATTAGAAAACAACATAATCAGCAGTCCAGGCCGTAGTAACACCTTGGATTTTAGGTTTTAGTCCCGCAGCAGCGGGGTTAAAACCTACAGTCAGGGTGACCGGCCTGGAACTTGCACATCCAGGAAAAGTACAATGCAAAAGAAGGTCATGGCCCAAATCGGGGTCAATCAAATTTCAATCGAAACGGGCAGAATGGCGAGGCTCGCCGACGGGGCAGTCGTCGTCACATGCGGCGATACCATGGTGCTGGCTAGTGCCGTATCGGCTCCAATTATCAAGGAAGGTCAGGATTATTTCCCGCTGACGGTCGATTATCGCGAAAAGGCGGCAGCCGTGGGCAAATTTCCCGGGGGCTATTTCAAGCGTGAAGGCCGGCCGACCGAAAAGGAAACGCTCACTTCGCGCATGATCGACCGGCCGCTTCGGCCGCTGTTTCCACAAGGATACTTTTACGATACGCAGATCATCTCGATTCTGCTCAGCGCCGATGGTCAAAATGATCCTGATATTCTGGCGATCAACGGCGCATCGGCTGCATTGTCCGTTTCGGATATACCATTCGCCGGCCCAATTGGTGCTGTCCGCGTCGGGCGGGTGAAGGGCCAGTTCGTCGCGAACCCGACACACACCGAGCGCGCCGAGAGCGATCTGGATCTTGTTTACGTCGGCACTGAGAACGACGTGATCATGATCGAAGGCTCGGCGAACGAACTGCCGGAAGCCGAGTTCGTAAAAGCGCTCGAATTCGCGCATGAACATGCACGCGAGATGATTCGCATTCAAAGAGAACTGACAGCCCAAGTGGGCAAACCGAAACGCGAAGTGCCGTTGCTCCAGCTGAACGAGGATCTGCTCGATATCGCTTACCGCGTCGCTGGTGACCGGATTGAGAACGCACTTTACACCGAAGGCAAGATTGCGCGCTCTAAAGCGGTCGATGCCTTGCGCGAGGAAGTGAAGGCCGCGATTCTGGAAAAACATCCGGAGGCTGATCCTTTCGCGATCTCGCAGGCATTCGATTACGTCCAAAAAAAGGCGTTTCGCGTCAGCATTCTGGAAAAACAGAAGCGCGTTGATGGTCGCGGCTACGGGGATTTACGACCGATCAGTTGCGAAGTGAGTGTTCTGCCGCGCGCGCATGGTGCGGCGATTTTCCAGCGCGGCGAAACCCAGGC
>WNFP01001922.1_pt1 | contig 16335 bp, 17 predicted proteins | sample 5400201 | NCBI WGS metagenome assembly WNFP01 (sample SAMN13153355, study PRJNA577476) | soil metagenome | isolation source: 115 cm saprolite under Madrone tree | place: USA:California | collected 2016-06-14 | reverse complement strand
ACCATCTCGGTGGTCGCGATCGCCCACGACGTCATCGTCACGCTGGGCGTCATGACGTTCGCCCACCGTGAAATGTCACTGCCGGTCCTGGCCGCCCTCCTGACCATCGTCGGCTACTCGATCAACGACACGATCGTCGTCTTCGACAGGATCCGCGAGAGCCGCGGCAAGTCCCTCCGGAAGGGCCAGACCTGGGCCGAGGTGGTCAACGCGGCCATGAACCAGACGCTGTCCCGGACGGTATTGACGTCGTTCACGGTCTTCATGTCTGCCGTCGTGCTCTTCGTCTTCGGGGGCGAGGTGCTCAGGGACTTCTCCTTCGCGCTCCTGGTCGGCGTCGTGACCGGCACCTATTCCTCCATCGCGGCGGCTTCGCTGGTCATGGACTGGGAGACATGGAGCCGGGCTCGCGCGAGGAGCGGAGGAAAGGTCACGGCCAAGGCGAAGGCGTAAGGGTAAAAAGTCATAGCAAAAGGCTGATTTTAGTGGCAAAATTACGGGTCAACCTCAGGAGAGTGACGGTTGACCCAGTTACAGACGCTGATTGAGGAGATTCCGAAGTACCAGCCGGGCGCCGACCTGGAGCTGGTGAACCGCGCCTACCGGTTCTCCGAGATGAGCCACAAGGGCCAGCAGCGCGCCTCCGGCGAGCCCTACCTCTCCCACCCGCTCGAGGTCGCCGGCCTCCTCGTCGACTTCAAGATGGACGTGACGACCGTCACGGCCGGCCTCCTGCATGACGTCCTCGAGGACACGGTGGCGACCAAGGATGACCTGGCGCGGGAATTCGGGCCCGAGATCGCGGAGCTCGTCGACGGCGTCACCAAGATCGGCAAGCTCGCCTTCTCGTCGCGCGAGGAGCGGCAGGCGGAGAACTTCCGGAAGATGGTCGTGGCCATGGCCCACGACCTACGGGTCCTGATGATCAAGCTGGCGGACCGCCTGCACAACATGCGCACCCTCGACTACCTAGCGCTGGACAAGGCCAAGAAGATCGCCCAGGAGACGCTCGACATCTACGCGCCGCTGGCCCACCGGCTGGGCATGGCCAAGGTCAAGGCCGAGCTCGAGGACCTGGCGCTCCGGGTCATGCAGCCCGAGGACTACCTGGAGCTGATGCGCCGCGTGGCCAAGCGACGGCTCGAGCGCGAGGCCGAGATCAATTCGCTGATCGCGCTCCTCCAGGACAAGCTCGGCGAGGTGGGCATCGAGTCCAAGATCGCCGGCCGGCCGAAGCACTTCTACTCGATCTGGAAAAAGATGCACGAAGGCGGCCGGGAATTCGACGAGATCTACGACCTGACGGCCGTGCGGGTGCTGACCAAGACCGTGCGCGACTGCTACGGTGCGCTCGGCGTCATCCACTCGCTCTGGAAGCCCGTGCCCGGACGCTTCAAGGACTTCATCGCGATGCCCAAGGTCAACATGTACCAGTCGCTCCACACCACGGTCATCGGGCCCAAGGGCGATCCGGTCGAGATCCAGATCCGCACCTGGGAGATGCACCGCGTGGCCGAGGAGGGCATCGCGGCCCACTGGCTCTACAAGGAGAAGAAGGGCGACCGCGACCGGTTCGACGAGGCCTTCACGTGGCTCCGCCAGCTGATGGAGTCGCAGAAGGAGATGAAGGACCCCAAGGAGTTTCTCGACACGGTCCGCTTCGACCTCTTCCCCGACGAAGTCTACGTGTTCACCCCCAAGGGCGACGTCAAGGCGCTGCCCGAGGGCTCGACGCCCATCGACTTCGCCTACGCCGTGCACACCGACGTCGGCCACCACTGCGTCGGCGCCAAGGTCAACGGCAAGCTCGTCCCGCTGCGCTACACGCTCCGCCAGGGCGACATCGTCGAGGTCGTCGCCTCGCCCACGCAGCATCCGAGCCGGGACTGGCTCAAGATCGTCAAGTCCAGCAGGTCCAAGGCCAAGATCAACCAGTGGCTCAAGGTCGAGGAGCGCGCCCGCTCGCTCGAGCTGGGGCGCGAGCTCTTCGACCGCGAGGCCAAGAAATACCGGTTGATCCCGGCGACGCTTCTAGGCTCGGAGGAGATGAAGAAGCTCATCGTCGAGATGGGCTATGCCACTTCCGACGATTTGCTGGCCGCCATGGGATACGGCAAGGCCTCCATCCACCAGGTGCTGGGCAAGCTCGCGCCGACGGTGGTGCGCGAGCACGACCAGACACCCGAGACCAAGCCGCAGAAGGCGCCGCGGAAGAGCGATGGGGCCGTCCGCATCAGCGGCGTGGACGACGTCCTCGTCCGCTTCGGCAAGTGCTGCTCGCCGGTGCCCGGCGACGGCATCGTGGGCTTCATCACGCGCGGCCGCGGATTGACGGTGCACGCCCGCGACTGCATGACCGTGGTCAAGAACGTGCTCGACAAGGAGCGCCTCCTGGCCGTCGAGTGGGACGGCGGGGAGCCCGCCAAGCGGCCGGTCAAGATCGCCGTCTACATCGGGCGCGACCGGCCGGGGCTCCTGGCCGAGATCACGGCTGCGATTTCCTCGCGGCAGGGGAACATCATCAAGGCCGAGATCACCGTCACCGACGATCGCAAGGGCCTCAACCACTTCGTCATCGAGGTGGAGGATCTCCAGCAGCTCCAGGGCATCATGCAGAGCATCCGGGACGTGAAGGACGTGATGAACGTCGAGCGCGTCAGAGGGCTGTAGTGCCGGGGCGATTCGCTTCGCCATTTCCATTCAGCCCTCGTCTCGCGCCAGGGCGGCTCATCTCGAACGGCCACGTTCTCGGTCGTCGCCAGCCCTCAACGTATAACCGCATACGCCTCGGGCTGGCTCCTCCCTCGGGCGTGGCGGTTCGAGCTGAGGAGCGCAGCTCCGAGGCGAGGGCTGAGTTGATCTGGCTCGCGACTAGCCCCGGCACGGGAAAGGTGTGACCCGCCCGGAGTTCGAAGCGCTGGTCGAGCGGGCGCTTCGGACGCTGCCCCGCCACTTCAAAGACAAGATCGCCAACGTCGCCGTCGTCGTCGAGGACTGGGCCGACGACGAAACGCTTCGCGAGGTCGGGATCGAGCCGCCCGACACGCTCTACGGCCTCTACCGCGGGATCGATCTGACCCGGCGCGACTCCTCGTACGGCAACGTCCTTCCGGACACGATCCACATCTACCAGGGCCCCGTCGAGGAGGATTGCGCCGACGACGCGGAGATGGCCGAGCTCGTCCGGGACACGGTCATCCACGAGATCGGGCACTACTTCGGGCTCGACGACGACACGATGGAAGGCATAGAGCAAGGCGAGTAAGCGGTTCCCGCCGGCCCGATTCGAAAGACCTGCCCGCTCTTCTAGTCCTGCGCCCTAACCTTTTCCCTTGACAGCATTTTCAATTGTTCGTATGTTTTCAGCGTACGCTGAAAATCATGAAATCGGTGAAACGATGGAGATTGCGGAGGAAATCAGGAGATCGGCGGCCCAGCGGCTTCGGGAGCTGTTCCCGAGGGCTGTGTCCTGGGAGGAGTCTGCCGGGCCCAAGGTCAAAGGGCAAAGGACCGATCTCTTGGTGAAATTCAAGCTCGGAGGAGAAGACCAGACCTTGCTTCTCGAAGTGACTTCCGTCGGTCAGCCCAAGCAGATCCGGGAGGCCATTACGCGGCTTGGCGAGCTACGCGCGGAGATGAACGGGGCCTACCCTGTCGCCGTCGCCCAGTACATCAGCTCCCAGGGAGCCTCGCTCCTGAAGCGTAACGGCTTGGGCTATCTCGATCTGTCCGGCAACTGCTATCTCGCCTTCGGCAACGTCCTGATCGAGAAGGAAGGCAAGCCCAACCTGAGACCGTCCACGCGCCCGCTCAAGGCGTTGTTCGCGCCGCGCGCGACGCGGGTCGTCCGCGCGCTGCTCGTCGATCCCGCCCACCTGTGGCGGCTCGACGAATTGGCCAAGGCCTCGAAGGTCAGCCTGGGTCACGCGCACAATGTCATCAAGCGGCTGGGCGACCTGGCCTGGGTCGAGCGCGGCGAGCAGCAGCGCATCCACCTGAGCAAGCCCGCCGACCTCCTCGACGCCTGGGTCGACGCCTACACCTATCGCCTCAACGGGTCGGCGACCTACTTCTCGCCCGAGCGCATCACGCGGAAGCTGGTCGGCGACCTGGCGCGCGCGGCACAGGAGGCGGACCGCCGGTTCGCGTTCACGCTGCACGCGGGCGCCGCGCTCGTGGCCCCGAACGTCCGTTTTCCGGCCATTCACTGCTATCTCGAGGGAGACCCGGAACCGGTGGCGCGAGCGCTCGGGCTGAGGCCCGGCGACGACGAAGGCAACGTCCACCTGCTCGCTCCGTACGACCCCGGCGTTTTCCACGCTCCGATCACCAAGAGCGGAGTGCCTGTCGTGTGCCTGCCGCAGCTCTACGTGGATCTCTACCACTACGAGCGTCGTGGCCGGGAGCAGGCCGCCCATTTGCGGCGCGAGGCCATGGGTTTCTGACGGTTCATCCGGGAGACCGGAAGGGGGTGAGCTTCAATGGCGAAGAAGAAGGCGAAGGGGAAGAGCGCGAAGCGGAGGAAGGCGACGAAGGGGCGGAAGCGGCGTTAGCCGCTCTGCCACTAAGCCGTACGATTGCAGAGGAAAGGGGGTGACTTCCTAATGGCGAAGAAGAAGAAGGCGGCCAAGAAGAAGAAGAAGTAGTGTTTTTGGCCGGTGGGAGGTGGCGGCCTTCCATCGGCGTTTACCACGCAGCAGCAGCAGGACCCGACGGGGGGCGGCAACGCCCCCCGTCGCGCTTTTTCACCCAGCGCGTTTTGTCGCCAGCGCGCTTTGTCCAAAGTCCGCTAGAGGACCTTGGTGACCTTGCCGGCCTTCAGGCAGCGGGTGCAGACGCGCAGGCGCTGGACCGCGCCGGCGTTGCCGATCTTGCCCCGGAGCGAGACCAAGTTGGCGAGCCAGCGGCGCTTGGTGACGTTGTGGGCGTGACTGATCTTGTGGCCGACGGACGGGCCTTTTCCGCAGACGTCGCAACGCTGAGCCATGCCGACTCCTTGAGGGGATCTGCGTCTGATTTGCCGGACGCGAGGCCCTTTTATAGCATGATCGAGTGAACGGAGCAACGACTTGACCCCTGCGAGAGGCAAGCCGGCGCGCGAGAGCGCGGTCGTCAAGGCAGAAGCGGAGCTGGGACCGCGAACGGCCCTCGGAGACCTCTCGGGTGTCGGGCCGCAGCGCGCGAAGGCCATGGCCAAGCTCGGCCTCGACACCATCGAGGGCGCGCTCGTCCAGCACCTGCCGCTCCGTCATGAAGACCGAAGCCAGATCATCCCGCTCGGCCGCGTGTCGGTCGGGGAGGCCCGCACCTGCGCCGGGACGATCGCCGGCATCAGCCCGCCCCCGCGCGGACGGCCGCGCATGCCGCTCGTCGTGATGATCCGGGACGTCAGCGGCTTCCTCAACTGCGCGTGGTTCAACCAGCCGTACTTGGCACGCGTCTTCAAGCGCGGCCAGCGCCTGATCGTCCACGGCAAGGTCCAGCCGTACGGGCGCGGGCCGCTCCAGATGATGGTGAAGGACTACGAGCTGGTCGAGGAGGGCCCGGACGAGATGCTCCACACGGGGCGCCTCGTCCCCGTCTATCCGATGACCGAGGGTCTGACGCAGCGGCCGCTCCGGCGGCTGATGAAGCGTCTCGTGGATGGCTGGGCCGACCAAGTCGAAGACCCGCTGCCCGAGCGCGTCCGCGCTTCGCGGGGGCTGGCACCGCTGCCCCGGGCGATCAAGGGCGCGCATTTTCCGGAGACGCAGGAGGAGCAGGCCGCGGCCCACCGCAGGCTCGTCTTCGACGATTTCTTTCTGCTCGAGGTCGGTCTCGCGATCCGCCGCCAGCGCGAGGGCAGGCGCCGCGGCTTCGCCATGAATCCGCCCGGCGCCCTCGTGCGCCGCCTGCGCGCCTCGCTGCCCTATGCGCTGACGGCGGCGCAGGAGCGCGTCTGGAGCGAGATCCGGATCGACATGGCCGAGCCGTTCCCGATGAGCCGCCTGCTCCAGGGCGATGTCGGCTCCGGCAAGACGGTCGTCGCGGCTCTCGCCATCCTCACGGCGATCGAGGCCGGGCACCAGGCGGCGCTCATGGCGCCGACCGAGATCCTCGCCGAGCAGCACATGATGACGCTGTCCCGGCTGCTCGAGCCGCTCGGCGTGCGCGTGGTCCTGCTGACGGGCGCGGTCAAAGGCAAGGCGCGACAGGAGGCCGTGGCCGCCGTCGAGAGCGGCCTGGCCGGCTGCGCCATCGGAACTCACGCGCTGGTTGCCGCGGGGAGCGTGGGCTTCAAGCGGCTGGGCCTGGCGGTGATTGACGAGCAGCACCGCTTCGGCGTGGCCCACCGCGCGGCGCTCCGAGGCAAGGGCGAGAGCCCCGACGTGCTCGTCATGACGGCCACGCCCATTCCGCGCACTCTTGCCCTGACGCTCTACGGCGACCTCGATGTCTCCGCCCTCGACGAGATGCCGCCCGGGCGCCGGCCCGTCGTCACCGTCGCCCGCGCCCCGTCCAAGCGCCGGGAGATCTATGACTTTTTCCGGAAGCAGATCGACGACGGGCGGCAGATCTACGTCGTCTGCCCGCTCGTCGAAGAGTCGGAGGACTCGGATCTCAAGGCGGCCACCGAGATGGCCGAGCGCCTGCAGCGCGAGGTCTTCCCGGAGCGCCGGGTCGGCCTTCTCCACGGGCGGCTCCGCTTCCAGGACAAGGAGCGCGTGATGCGGGAGTTCAAGGAGGGCTCCGTCCACGTTCTCGTTTCGACGACCGTCATCGAGGTCGGCATCGACGTTCCCAACGCCTCGGTGATGCTGGTCGAGCACGCCGAGCGCTTCGGGCTGTCACAGCTCCACCAGCTGCGCGGCCGCGTGGGACGGGGCCCGTGGAAGAGCTACTGCATTCTCCTCGCCGAATCGCTCTCCGAGGACGCCCAGCGCCGGATTGCCGCCATGACGGAAACCAATGACGGCTTCAAGATCGCGGAAGTCGATCTCGAGCTGCGCGGGCCGGGCGACTTCTTCGGCACGCGGCAGTCAGGCCTTCCCGAGTTTCGCGTCGCCGATCTGCTGAGAGACGGCGCCATGCTGGAGGAGGCGCGGCGCGAGGCCTTCGCTCTCGTCCAGGCCGACCCGCAGCTCGTGGCGCCCGCTCACGGCGGACTGCGCCGGGCGCTCCTGGCGCGCTGGCGCGGCAAGCTCGACCTGGCGGGGATCGGCTGATGCGCGTCATCGCCGGCGCGCTCAAGGGCCAGCGCCTCACCACGCCCAAGGGGCGGACCACGCGGCCGACGGCCGACCAGGTCCGCATCGCCTGTCTCGACACGCTCATGCCGTATCTCGAGCTCGGGCCTTTTCTCGACCTGTTCGCCGGGGCGGGGGGCGTCGGCATCGAGGCGCTCTCTCGTGGAGCGCCGTCCGCGGTCTTCGTCGAGCGCGAGCGGCAGGCCGTCGCCGCCCTCGAGGACAATATCGGCCGCCTCGGGCTCGCGGGCCGCGCCCGCGTCCTTCGCCAGGACGTGGCGCGCGCCCTCGACGCGCTGGCGAGCCGGGACGCCCGCTTCGCGGTCGTCTTCCTCGATCCGCCCTACGCCTCGCCCGACGCGGCACCCGCGGTCGAGCGCGTCGCGCGCGGCGACTGCCTCATGCCCGGCGCCGTCGTCGTGGCCCAGCATCCGACCAAGGCGCCGCCGCCGGCCGAGCCGGGATCGCTCCTGCCGTGGAAGACGCGCCGATTCGGCGAGACCACCTTGACTTTCTTTCGGCGCGGCGCGTAAAGTGGGCCTGGTTTTTTCGACACCGTCGCAACAGCGAGCGGGGGACGACGTGGGCAAGCGAGCCGTGTACCCAGGGATGTTCGATCCGATGCACAACGGGCACCTCGACCTGATCGAGCGGAGCCTGCGCATCTTCGACGAGCTGATCGTCGCCGTGGTCGCGAATCCTTCCAAGCAGCCGCTCTTCGAGGTCAAAGAGCGGCTCGAGATGATCGACGAGGCGACGACGGGGATGGGGCGCATGCGGATCACGTCCTTCGACGGGCTCCTCATAGACCTGGCGCACCGTGAGCAGGCCGACTGCATCGTCCGCGGCATCCGCGCGGTGTCGGACTTCGAATACGAGTTCCAGATGGCGCTGATGAACCGCAAGCTCCGCCACACGGTGGAGACCGTCTTCCTCATGCCGCACGAGAAGTACACGTACATTTCTTCGCGTCTCATCAAGGAAGTCTCCTCGCTCGGCGCCGCCGTCACCGGGATGGTACCGCCACTGGTCGAGGATCGGCTGAACGCGAAATTCTCCAGAAAGTAGGGTTCCCGCATGCTCGCAGACCGCCTCAAGACGCTCCAGCCGTCGGCCACGCTCGCCATGCAGGCCAAGGCCAAGGCCATGCGCGCGCAGGGCATCAACGTCATCTCGTTCGGAGCCGGCGAGCCCGACTTCGATACCCCGAAGCGCATCAAGGACGCCGCGGTGCGCGCGCTCGAGAGCGGGCAGACCAAGTACACGGAGGTCGGCGGCGTCCCGGAGCTCCGCGCCGCGGTGTGCCACAAGCTCAAGCGGGATCTCGGCCTCGAGTACACGCCGGACGAGGTGACGGTTTCCTGCGGCGCCAAGCACACGCTCTACAACATCGTCATGGCGCTGGTGAATCCCGACGACGAGGTCCTGGTTCCGAGCCCGTTCTGGGTGTCGTATCCCGAGCAGGTGCGGCTCCTGAGCGGCGTGCCGGTCTATGTCGAGACGTCCGAAGCGACCGGCTTCGATCTCGATCCCGAAGCCGTGAGGAAGGCGGTGACGACTCGAACGAAGATCCTGGTGCTCAATAGCCCGGGCAATCCCACGGGAGCGGTCTTCTCCGCCGCTGCGCTCAGGCAGGTGGGGGAGCTGGCCGTCGAGCGTGGCTTCTGGATCATCTCCGACGAGTGCTACGAGGCGCTGACCTACGAGGGGCGGCACGTGTCGATCGCGTCGCTGTCTCCGGAGATCAAGGCGCGCACGCTCGTCGTCAACACCTGCTCGAAGGCCTATGCCATGACCGGGTGGCGGCTGGGATACGCGGCGGGGCCCAAGGCCATCATCAAGGCGATGACCGACATCCAGAGCCAGGTCACTTCGAACCCGACCTCCATCGCCCAGTGGGCCGCCGTCGAGGCGCTGGCCGGCCCGCAGGACGAGGTGGCCAAGATGGTGGGCGAGTTTGACCGGCGCCGCCGCGTCATCGTCGGCGCGCTCAACGCCATTCCCGGCATCAGCTGCGTGATGCCCAAAGGCGCTTTCTACGTCTTCCCCAACATCTCGGGGCTCTTCGGGAAGCGCTGGAAGGGCGGCACGATCAAGGGTTCGGCGGACGTCTCCGCGTTCCTCCTGGACGAGGCGCGGATCGCCACGGTGGCGGGCGTGGACTTCGGCTCCGACCTGCACATCCGCCTGTCCTACGCGACGGGGCTCGAGACCATCAACGAGGGCATGAGCCGCATGGGCGCTGCCGTTCGGGCGCTCGACGAGTGAAGATCGAGGGCTCCAGCGATATTCCCGCTCCGCGCGAGCGGGTCTGGGCCGCCTTCCTCGATCCCGCGATCCTCGCGCGCGCCCTTCCGGGCTGCGAGGGCCTCGAAGCCATCGGGACCGGCGAATACAAGGCGAAGATGAAGATCGGCGTCGCAGCCATCAAGGGCACGTTCGAGGGCAAGGTGCGGCTCTTCGACCTGGAGCCGCCGAACCGCTACAAGATGGCGCTCGAGGGCAGCGGTGGTCCCGGTTTCGTGCGCGGCGAAGCGAGTATGGAGCTCTCCGACGTGGACGGCGGGACGCGCGTCACCTACAGCGCGGACGCGCAGGTGGGCGGGCTCATCGCCAGCGTCGGCCAGCGCATGCTGGGCGGCGTCAGCAAGATGATGCTGGATCAGTTCTTCACCCGGATGACCGAGATTCTCGCGGAGAGCGCCTAGCTCGAGGCCGGCGCGTGCGCCCGCACCTCAGGATCCTGCTGGGCGCCCTGATTGTCCTCTGCGCGCCCCCGGCGACCGCGGATGCTCCGGCGGACTGCTCGGGCCCGGGGGGCGACGGATCTTCCCGCTGCCTTTACCGGTCGGCGCTGCCGAGCGCGGGCATTGTTGCAGCGTGCGCCACTGACAGCGACTGCCGCGTCGGCTACTACTACGGCGCGCCCGACCAACCGACCTGGTTCACTCCGCCCCCAGAGATGGCGAAATTGCCCAAGCCGGAAGTCCTCTGGCGCACGGCGACTTTCGCGGAGACGCGCTTCGGCTGCGGCCCAGCCTGCACCTGGAGCTATTTCTTCGAGGCCAAGCGTCACCTCCTCTCGGCCCCGAGGCGGGACGTCCTCGACGTCGACTACCGGCGGCTCCTCATGGCGCAGGCTGAAGGGCGTGTCCTCGCGATCCGCCAGATCTTCTCCGCGCGCCAGGTCCTGCGCCTCGAGCGCGACTGGACGCCCGGTCTCACGGTCGGCCTAGCCATCACGGAGATCCGCTTCGATCCCGACGGGCGCCTGACGTTTACCTGGCTCAAGGGGCCCGCGCGCGAGCGCGTCTCCGAGCGCGTCACCGTGCCGTCCTTCGCCCGCTAAGCTCCCGCTCCCGAGCGCGTGCCACTTTATACGGCACGAGCGCGCGGATGCCTCCCTCCTGCGCACGGCTCCAGCGACGTCCTTCTTCAAGGTGCCCGACTTTTCGACATTTGGTGCTGGCACGGCGGATGCTTTTCGGCTTTCCGTTGTCCGCGTCGGAGGCCGCTGCGGTTCACGCATCCACCGGGGAGGGCTCGTGCATGGAAGACAAAACGTCGGCGGGGCAGACAGGTGGCGGCGCCGGAGCCGCGGCATCACCCTCCGAGGGGCTCAGCGAAACCCGTCGCGGCTTCCTCAAGGGCGCGCTGGCGGCCGGGGGCATGGCGGCCACCTGGGGCGCCGCGGGACTGTCCTCCGTCTCCAACGCTCAGGCTCAGCCGACCATGGTCCCCGGGACCAAGAACCACTACTACATTCCGGCCACCGACAAGACCGTCCATTGGGGCTACTTCAGCAAGCTCCTGAAGCCGCAGGTCGAGGTCAACTCGGGAGACTTCGTCACCATCGAGGTCCTGACCCATCACGCCAACGACGACGCCGACCGCATGGTCAAGGGCGATCCCGGCGCCGAGAGCGTCTTCTTCTGGGACAAGCAGCGCAAGGGCGTCGACCGCCGCGGAGCCGGGCCGATGACCCCGACGCTCTTCGGCCGAGGGGCAGGAGAGGGCCTGGGCGTGCACATCTGCACAGGCCCGGTCGCGGTGCGGGGGGCCCAGCCCGGCGACATCCTGGAGGTGCGGATCATCGACGTGAGCCCGCGCCCCTGCGCGAACCCAGCATACAAGGGCAAGAGCTTCGGCAGCAACGCCGCCGCGTGGTGGGGCTTCCACTACAAGGATCTCCTTACGGAGCCCAAGCCGCGCGAGGTCATCACGATCTACGAGGTCGACCCGGCCGGGGAGAGAAACTGGGCGCAGGCCGTCTACAGCTTCCAGTGGACGCCGCAGACCGATCCGTTCGGCGTGGTCCACAAGACCATCGACTACCCGGGCGTTCCCGTCAACCACGCCACCGTGCAGGAGAAGACGGGTATCCTCAAGAATCTGCGCATCCCGATCCGGCCGCACTTCGGCGTCCTCGGGCTGGCGCCGGCCGAAGCCGACATCGTCGACTCCATTCCACCCAGCTACGTCGGCGGCAACATCGACGACTGGAGGATCGGCAAGGGCGCGACCATGTACTATCCCGTCGCGGTCCCCGGCGGGCTCCTCTCAGCGGGGGATTCCCACGCCTCCCAGGGCGACTCCGAGCTCTGCGGCACGGCCATCGAGTGCTCGCTGACGGGCACCTTCCAGCTGGTGCTGCACAAGCGTGACACGCTCGCGGGAACGGCCCTCGCCGGGCTCGACTATCCGCTCCTCGCGACGCAGGACGAGTGGGTGCTGCACGGCTTCAGCTACCCCAACTACCTCAAGGAGCTGGGGCCCGACGCCCAGAGCAAGATCTACGAGAAATCTTCCGTCGACCTGGCCATGCGTGACGCCTTCCGCAAGATGCGCGGCTTCCTGATGTCGACGCAGGGGCTCAGCGAGGACGAGGCGATCTCACTGATGTCCGTCGCCGTGGACTTCGGTGTCACTCAGGTGGTCGACGGGAACTGGGGCGTGCACGCCGTCATCAAGAAGAGCATCTTCACCGGCCGGTGATCAGGCGGCGGCTTCGGCGAGCGGGCGGCGGAGCAGGATCGTCAGCGGCAGCGTGAGAAACACGATCGAGCCGACGAGGCCCAGCGCCAGCGGGACGCCGCCCCAGTCGCTCACGAGTCCGTAGGCGAACGGCGCCAGGGCCGAGGCTCCGACGCCGAGCGTGTAGAAGATTCCGTAGCCCCGGGCGCGCCGGTCGCTCGTCACCAGGTCGGCAACGGTGCCGTAGAGCACGGACGAGGTCCCGTTCAGCGCGACGCCGAGCACGGGCAGGAGCACGAGCGCGGGCACGAGCGGCAGCGCCAGCAGCACGAGGATGGCGCCCCCGGTCGCCACCTCAGTGATGATGACGGTGCGGATCACTCCGAGCCGCTCGGCCAGGGCGCCGCAGAGGAATTTGCCCACGGCGCCGCCGGCGAACACGAGCATCAGCGCGATGCCGATCGCCTGCACCGTCGAGCCCTTGGCGATCAGGAGAAAGGGCAGGAAGGTGAGAAAGCCGCTCCGCGTCGAGTTGTCGATGACCTGGATGGCGGCCAGCGCCTGGAACCCTCGCGCGTCGCGGATGCCCCAGTCCATGGAGGAGCGCGACGTCTCGCTCGGCGCCGCAACCTCCACGCCCGCGCGGAGCCGGTAGAGCACGAGCAGGATGACGACCGCCGCGGCCAGGCCGAGCGCCGCGTACGTCTCGACGGCCCCGCGCCACCCCACCCACGGCACCGCCAATGCGACGGCCGCGGGCACCACGACCTTGCCGAGGTCGCCGGAGAAATTGTAGGTGCCGAGCGCGACGCGCCGCCGTCCCGTCTCGTAGGCCTCGGAGACGAGCGACGAGGAGAGGGGATGCTGGACGCCGGACCCCAGCCCGCCCGCGATCAGGCATCCCAGGAGCGCCAGGAAACTTCCCGAAAATCCGGCCGCGACGAAGCCGAGCGCCGTCGCGGCCGTGCCGGCCGCCAGAAGGCGTGCTTCGCCCACGCGCTCAGCGAGGAGTCCAGCCGGGATCTGGAAGGCGGCCATGCCGCCGCTGTAGACGGTGCGCAGGAGGCCGACCTCGGCGAAGGAGAGACCGAACTCGCGTGCCCAGACCGGCAGGAGGACGTACAGGATGTCGGAGAAGCCGTCGTGGACGAAGTGGATGCCGCAGGCGGAGCCCAGGACGGCTCGGGCGCGGTTCATGGGGCCGATTGTTTCACACATGCCGCGACGCGGGCAACGCTCGCCGTGCCCGAGGCGCCGTGTCTTGTCAGCGCCCCTCGGCCTGCTCCCCGCGGAGCGTCAAGCACGTGCTCGAGGCCCGCGCCACGAGCCGGTCCTTGTCATCGTGGATGTCGCACTCGACGAGGCCCACCGTGTGCCCACCCTTGACGATCCGGCCCGTCGCCCTAAGCCGTCCGCTCCAGACGGGCTTGAGGAAATTGATCTTGAGCTCGAGCGTGGTGAAGCTCTCGCCCTCGTCGAGGGTCGAGGCATACGCCATGCCCATGGCGGCATCGGCCAGGTCGCACAGGATGCCGCCGTGCACCGTGCCCATGGGGTTGGCATGCTGGGGCCCGGCGGTCATCTCCATCACTACGCGGCCGGGCTCGATGGACTTGATGTCGAAGCCGATGAGCGTGGCGACAGGCGGCGGCGGCAGCTCGCCGCGCTGGACCATCCGGATCAGGTCGAGCATCCTGGGCATGTCATGTCCTCCTAGCGCCACGCGCCCCACTTGAGGGCGATGGCTATGGTCACGCCGAAAAGAACGAGGGCGGCGGCCATCGCGGTGAAAATTCCCGGCAGCCCCCAGCCGAGCCAGTAGCCGGCGAGCCAGCCGCCCGCCGCCGCCACGAAGAGGCGGAGAAATCCGGCCGCCAGCGGCCAGCCGAGGCGCCCGGCTCCCTGCGACGCGAAATACAGAGCCAGGCCCAGTCCGAAAAAGCCGTAGAACGGGCCGACGATGGCGAGATACGTGACACCCGCGGCCTGGGCGTGAGGATCCGAAGTGAAGAGGCCGAGCCACACGCGCGGAAAAATCGCGCCGAAGAGGCCGACGGCGGCGGTGATTCCGGCGGCGAGGCCGGCGCCTGTCCAGGCGATGCGCTCGGCCCGAGCGATCTGACCCGCGCCGACATTCGTCCCGACCATGGCGACCAGCGCCGAGCCGATGCCGAATACCAGCGGAATCTGCAGGTACTCGAGCCGGGCGCCCATGCCGTAGCCGGCCAGGGCGAACGTGCCGAATGGCCCCACGAGGCCGGTCATGAGGACGATCGTGAGGTTCGTGAGCACGGTGTTGAGCGAGCCGGGCGCGCCCACCCGGAGGATCTCCCAGAAATGCGCGCGGCTGAGTCTCAAGCCCCGGAACGTCAGCCGGACCGCGCTCCACGGCGAGACGAGGTAGCCCGCGAGGACGAGGCTCGAGAGGCCGAAGCTCACGAGGTTGGCCGTCGCCGTGCCCGCCACCCCGAGCCGCGGGAACGGGCCCCAGCCGAGGACGAGCGCCGGCGCCAGCCCGAGATAGACCATCGCCGAGGCGGACATGATGGCCGCCGGCAGGGCCATGGTGCCGGTGCCGCGAACGATGCTCGAGAGCGTGTTCAGGAGCCAGACGATCACCGCTCCGCCGAAGATAACGTGGGAGTAGGTGAGCGCCGCCGCGAGCGCCGAGCCTTCGCCTCCCATCGCGCGGTAGAGCGCGGGGCCGCCCGCGAGCATGCCGGTCGTGAAGAGCGCGGCCATGCCCAGCGCGATGAGGACGGCGTGGGCGGCGAGCGACTCGGCCTCGTCCCTGCGGCCGGCACCGAGCGCCCGGGCGACGGCCGACGAGACGCCTCCGCCCATGCCGCCGGCCGACATCGTCTGCATGAGCATGACGAGCGGAAAGACGAGAGAGACGCCAGCGAGCGCTCCCGTGCCGAGCCAGCCGACGAAGACGGCGTCCATGGCGGTCACGACGGCCTGGACCACCATGACGAGGACGTTCGGCGCGGCCAGGCGCAGCAGGGTGGGGGCGAGCGGGGCCTCCAGGAGACTCCTGGTGCGGGGCGAGATCGGGACGGCCTGGGTGGCGGACGTCATGACTTGCAAAGTAATAGTGACTTGCTTTTTTGTCAAGCCCTCGGCTAGACTGGGTCCATGCCGAAGCTCTACGGGCAGCGCTGCCCGGTGGCCAAGACGCTCGAGGTCGTGGGGGACCGCTGGACGCTTCTCGTCGTCCGGGACCTCCTGGACGGCCCCCGTCGCTTTCACGACCTCCAGGCCGGCCTGCCCGGCCTGGCCCCGAACATCCTCTCGGAGCGGCTCAAGCTCATGGAGGCGCACGCGCTGGTGTCGCGCCGGTTCTACTCCGATCACCCGCCGCGGGCGGAGTACGAGCTGACGGCGAAGGGCAGGGAGCTGGGCGTCGTCGTGGGCGCGCTGGCTTCATGGGGCGCCCGCCACGTCTACAAGCGGGCGCGGCTCGTCCACGCGGACTCGGGGCAGGACGTGCGGCTGGGCTACTTCCGGGCTGACACCGGCAAGCGCGTGCCGGGCAAGTCCGTCCGCTTCACGAGAGGCCGTTCAGGAACTCGACGACCGCGCGGTTGAAGGCCTCGGGCCGATCCCGGTTGGCAAAGTGGCCCGCCAGCGAGAGCAGGGCAAAGCGGGCGTGCGGAATGCGCTTCTGGATCTCTCGCATGGGCCCGAGCGACGGGTCCTCGTCGCCGCACACGAGCAGGGTCGGGACCGTGATCTCGCTCAGTCGATCGGTGATGTAGTCCATCTGGAGGAGTGCCCGCAGCGCGTTGGCATAGCCGATGGGCGTGAGCATGCGGTAGTAGTCGAAGATTTCCTTCCGCGCGCCCGGATCCAGCTTGATCCGTCCCGCCACGTTGGGGTTGGAAGCGATGGCGAACTCGGCCATGGCGTCCATGCCGCCCTTGAGCGTGACCTCGATGCTCTTCGCGCGCAGCACGACGTTGTCCACTCCCAGCGGCAGGCCCGACGCCGAGGACGAGTCGATGATGAGAAGCGCCCGCACGCGCTCTGGGTGATTCAGGGTGAAGCGCGTCGCGATGCCCGCACCGAGCGAGAGCCCGCCCACGACGGCATGCCCGAGCCCGAGGTGGTCCATGAGGTCGTAGAGATCCCA
>WNFP01005977.1_pt1 | contig 16337 bp, 12 predicted proteins | sample 5400201 | NCBI WGS metagenome assembly WNFP01 (sample SAMN13153355, study PRJNA577476) | soil metagenome | isolation source: 115 cm saprolite under Madrone tree | place: USA:California | collected 2016-06-14 | reverse complement strand
TGTTTCGTCGCCAGCGCCCTCATCGACGCCTATGAGCAACGTGGGGACGCGCAGTGTCTGCGAATGGCGACAAGCGCCGCGGAGTATATCCTGAGCGAGCTTTACTGGACTGATGGCGATACTGTCGCCGGCTTCAGCTATCCTCTGCGCTCCCTGCGGGTTCAAGTTCACAACGCCAACTTCCTGGGCGCGGCCCTGCTTTGCCGAGTTTTCAAACATACGCGAGAGGAAAGACTCCTGGAACCCGCCCTTAGGGTTGCACGTTATTCAGCATCAAGGCAGCGTGGAGATGGCTCGTGGGATTATGGCGAGGCACCGTCACAACAGTGGATCGATAACTTCCACACCGGCTTCAACCTCTGCGCGCTGAACTCCATTTCTCGGGATGTTGAGGCGCTAGAATTCGAGTCTCATATTCGGCGCGGCTTCGATTTCTACCGCACGCACTTTTTCTGTGCGGACGGTTCAGTCCGATATTTTCACAAACGTAAGTATCCCGTGGACATCCACTGTGTGGCGCAGAGCATTATCACGCTCATGACGCTCAAGGATCTTCACCCGGATAGCGTTCCGTCGGCTCGCTCCGCATTTCACTGGGCCATGAATCACATGTGGGACGATCGTGGTTTCTTTTATTATCGGGTCCTTCGTTCATGCACCATTCGCACTTCGTACATGCGATGGTCACAGGCGTGGATGCTTCTCGCGTTGTCTACACTTGTATGCGATTGGGATGCGTCGATGAAACCCCCACAAACCCAGAATTTAACAGCCTTGGTTCAAGCATGTTAATTCTTCCCACCTACATTCTTATCACTCCGGCTCGGAACGAGGCGCAGTTCATTGAACTAACGATCAAGTCCGTGATTGCACAGACAGTCCGGCCGCTCATATGGGTCATCGTAAGTGACGGCTCGACAGACGGCACAGACGACATCGTGACCAAGTATGCGGCCGAGCACGGCTGGATCGAACTTGTTCGCATGCCTGACCGCCGCGAACGGCATTTCGCCGGAAAGGTTCATGCATTCAACGCAGGTTATGCCAAGGTAAAAGACCTCACGTTTGACGCTATCGGCTGCTTGGATGGTGACGCTTCGTTCGATCAAGACTATTTCGCTTTTTTGCTTCGGAAGCTCGGTGAAGATCCTGTTCTCGGGTTAGCCGGAACGGCATTTGTGGAACCCTCGCAGGAGCGCTATGACTACCGCTTTGTGAGCATCGAGCACGTCACCGGCATCTGCCAGCTTTTTCGCAAAGCTTGTTACGAGGAAATCGGCGGGTATATGCCAGTAAAGGGTGGCGCGGTGGATCGGATCGTGAACATTGCCGCGAGGATGAAAGGCTGGAAAACAAGGACATTCACGGACAAACTGTACATCCATAACCGGCAAATGGGCACGGCCCAACAGAGCCGATTAATGTCGAGATTCAGAGACGGCGCCAAGGATTATTCTGTTGGAAGCCATCCCCTATGGGAGATATTCCGCGCATTTTATCAGATGACGAAGAAGCCCCTTTTCTTGGGGGGTCTCATGTTGCTCGCGGGCTACGTCTGGTCGCTGCTTCGACGCTTGGAAAGGCCTGTATCTCGCGAAATGGTAAAGTTTGTTAGACGAGAGCAAATGCAGCGACTAAGGAAGTTCCTTGCAAGCAAGAGAATCTCCTCTCATTCCATTCTCGCGCCTGGCAAATTGTAATGATTCGAGATTTGGTTTGACGATTTATACTCTCAATCCTCTGGAAGATCCGCGATGGGAGGAACTTGTGAGGACACACCCACAGGCTTCCATATACCACACGCGAGGCTGGCTGGAGGCCCTACACCGAACGTACGGATACGAACCAGTGGTTTTTTCCACTTCGCCCGCGACTGCTGATTTGACGAACGGTGTCGTCTTTTGCCGCGTCAACAGTTGGCTGACGGGTTGCCGAATGGTTTCTTTGCCTTTTGCTGACCACTGTGAACCGCTTGTGGAAAGTGCGGACGACCGAAGAGAAATTTTCAGCTTCTTGGTGCGTGCATCGAAAGAGGAATGCTGGAAATATGTCGAGCTCCGTCCGTCGAGCTCAGATTTTCTCGGTGAGTCCGGCGCTGAGAAGAGCAACTCTTTTTTCCAGCATGTTGTGGATCTGGGCCCTGATCTTGAGGCTCTCTTTCGGGGACTGAACAAAAATTCAATACAGAGGGCAATTCGGCGTGCGGAGCGCGAAGGACTCTCTTATGAAGAGGGCCGATCCGAGGCGCTCTTGAGGAACTTTTATTGTCTGTTGTTGAAGACGCGCCGGCGTCACAAGTTGCCCCCCCAACCGATCGACTGGTTTCGAAATTTGATTGCGTGTCTGGGCGAACGGCTGAGCATTCGGCTGGTGTCGAAGAATGGGCAACCTGTCGCCAGTATCCTCACCTTGTCCCACCGGGGTACGGTCGTTTATAAGTATGGCTGCTCCGACTCGAATTTTAACAATTTAGGAGGTACGGCCCTTTTGTTTTGGAGAACAATTCAGGAAGCCAAGATGCAGGGGCTCCAGGAATTTGATCTGGGTCGGTCCGAAATTGAAAATACCGGCTTGGTTGCTTTTAAAGACCGTTGGCGCGCCCGGCGCACAATGCTGACGTACTTGAGATTGTCCGCTCAGCGCCCCCGGATCGCAACCTACGGCTATGGAATGCAGATTGCCAAGTACGTTTTCGGGTGCATGCCCGACGGTCTGCTCGTTGCAACGGGAAGGATGTTATATCGCCATATCGGCTGAATCCTGCTGCAGGCGCATTTTCGAAAGCGCGCCAGTCTAAATGGCAGACTGAAGACCGCCAATCCAAGGGGAAGTCATGAACGGGGCCTTTCTCGATTATTACCGGTGTCCGGAAAGTCTTGCTACTTTCGGTCTCAGCGGAGAATTGTGCAACAGCAACGGCTTTTTCCACTTTGGTTCTGACACAATTTGCTACGGGAGAACGTGTGTCGGTCACTCGGCAAAGTCTGTCACAGAAGAGCTTTACGATGTATCCGATCAGGTGACGGCAGATGGATCGACGCTCCAGCTTCCATTCAGTCCGTCAGAAGTTGTCTCTAACCTGCGTTATGAGCGCTACGTCTCATCCTTGAATGGTAATGGGAAACAGCTTACTTCTGCACCTGCCATCCGAAAAGCCTATTACAAAATGCGGCCGATGCTGTCTCTATCTGTGCGCAAGCATTTCCAAAGAATATGTCTGAGCGACTGGGAGCAAATTCCCTTCCCTCATTGGCCCGTAGATTTGAGCGTTGAGCTCATATTCGAAAAGCTCCTGGCTCTGTTGCTGAAGGTTCATGGCGTCGACCAGATCCCGTTCATTTGGTTTTGGCCGAATGGATTCTCCAGTTGCGCCATCATGACTCATGACGTGGAAGGATTACGCGGTTCCGGGTTTTCCTCAACTTTGATGGATTTGGACGAGGCTTATGGGATAAAAGCCTCATTCCAGTTAGTACCCGAAGGACAGTATCCAGTGTCGGCGGACTTCCTCAGCAGCATTCGGGACCGCGGATTTGAAATAAACGTTCACGACTTGAACCACGATGGCCTCCTGTTCAGCAATCGGGAGGTATTCTTGCAGCGCGCCGAGCGAATCAATCGGTACGCAAGGGAATACCATGCAGCGGGGTTCCGGTCCGCTGTCCTCTACAGGAATCCGGAGTGGCTTGAATCCTTGGATTTCTCCTACGACATGTCTATTCCAAATATTGGCCATCTGGAAGGTCAAAGGGGTGGCTGTTGTTCCGTAATGCCATTTTTTGTTGGAAATATTCTGGAGCTCCCAGTCACTACAACACAGGACTACTCTCTATTTCATATCCTGAAGCAGCATTCGATTGACTTGTGGGTACGCCAGATCACTCTGATCCTTGAGAAACACGGTTTGGCCAGCTTCATCCTTCACCCCGACTACCTTCGGGAGCCGCTCGCTCAAAAGACCTACAAAGCCTTGTTGACCTATCTTGCCGAGCTGAGTTCCGAGGGAAAGGTTTGGATGGCTCTCCCGCGAGAAGTGAATCAGTGGTGGCGCCAAAGAAATCAAATGAGATTGGTCCGTCGCGGAAATGCGTGGGAGATTGAGGGTTCAGGTAAAGATCGTGCCAGGATCGCCTATGCCAATCTTGAGGGAGACCGTCTTGTTTACCACTTGGAATCGCCGTGCGTCGCAGGTGCAGACTGACATGGGTAACGGAGGCAAAGAACGAGTCTTCTTGTGGAGAACCCCCTCCCCTGCGACGTGGCCAGTGGGAGAAGACTTTAAAGAAACGAAAGAAATTGTTTGTCGCATGGCTAACTCCCTTTTGGAGGGGAACTGTCACGTCAAAGTTTTAGAGGCCGGCTGCGGTTCGGCAAGCCACGTCAGATTCCCAAGTGCAGTACACGTCGTCGGCATCGACATCTCCAAAGAGCAACTTGAAAAGAATACTGAAGTTCAAGAAAAAATCCTCGGAGACATCCAGGAATATGTGCTTTCCAAGGAGCAATTCGACGTTGCAGTGTGTTGGATGGTCCTGGAGCATCTGCCAAAACCCGAGGATGCGCTACTCAATATGTTTCAATCGCTGAAACCGGGGGGCCTCTTGGTCGTCGCGATTCCAAACTTGGTTTCCTTTAAAGGAGTTATAACGAAGCTTACGCCGTTCTGGTTTCACGTGCTGTTTTATAAATTCATGAAATATACGAGTCGCCCATTCCCTACTTACTTGCGGGCAGCAATCGTACCGAAGAGAATGATGCGACTCGCAGAGGACTGCGGATTTTCTGTGGTTTGCTGCAGATTTGCGGAAGGAGCTGCAACAAAGAAGCTCAGAGCTCGCTATTGGCTCGTGGGAACGGTCTTTGCAACGGTGAACTCTTTTGTTCATCTCGTTTCGTTGGGCAGAGTCCAGTCTCTTTTGCTGGATAACTGCTTCTTGATCCTTAGGAAAAACGCGAAGGCTATTTCATAGTTCTGTCCTATTTAACGACCATGACAGCTACCAAGCACATAAATGTGTGCGTTTGTACATACAAACGGCCGTCCTTGCTTAAGCGTTTATTGGATGAATTGGGTCACCAAGAAACGGGCGAATTCTTTACATATTCAATCGTGACCGTGGACAACGACTATCAGCGGTCCGCTGAAGGAATAGTTCTGGAATTCTCGGCGGTGTCAGTTATTCCAATCATATATTGCGTAGAGCCGTGTCAAAATATCGCGTTGGCGCGGAACAAGGCGATTGCGAACACCAATGGTGACTTTGTGGCCTTCATTGATGATGACGAGTTTCCGACTAAGCGCTGGCTACTGACTTTGTTCAAAGCGTGTAATGAATATGACGTAGACGGTGTGCTGGGACCAGTAAAGCCTCACTTCGACGAAGATCCGCCAACGTGGGCGGTTAGAGGCAAGTTCTACGAACGTGCGACGTACGCGACAGGGTTCATCATAGATTGGACGAAAGGGCGCACTGGCAACGTGCTCCTGAGAAGGCGGGTCTTTGAGGGGTGCTCCGAGCCGTTCAAGCCGGAATTTCGCACGGGAGAGGATCAGGATTTTTTCAGAAGAATGATCGAAAAGGGACGCGTCTTCATTTGGTGTAATGAGGCCGTCGCTTATGAGATCGTGCCCCCGATTCGCTGGAAACGAACATTTATGCTCAGAAGAGCTTTGCTGCGGGGGGCAACTTCTCTGGTCCATCCAACTTCCGGAGCAGTGCAAATTGCAAAATCAATCGTTGCGGTTCCAGCATACGCAACCGCGTTGCCGTTTGCCTTGGTCCTTGGGCATCACAGATTCATGACTCTCTTGGTCAAACTCTGTGACCATTTGGGCAGACTTTTGGCCCTTCTGCGCATCAACCCTATTAGAGAGCCGTATGTCACTGAATAGGCGGCCAGAAATGAACGAGAAGGAAAACGATGCCTTCATCATAAGCCCGGACGATCCAATTCTGGTCACAGGCGCCGCCGGCTTCATTGGGTCCAGACTTGTGAAGAACCTTGTGGACCGTGGATACCACAACATACGCTGTTTTGTTAGACCATCCAGCGAAACATCCAGAATCGAACTCCTTTCGAGTCATGGCCGAGACGGAGCGCGAATTGAAGTGTTCAAAGGCAATCTTCTGTCCCCTGAGGACTGCGCCGCTGCCACAAAAGATGTGACAGTCATCTTTCACTTGGCTGCGGCCAGGGGCGAAAAGTCTTTTCCTGACGCTTTCATGAACTCGGTCGTTACGACGCGTAATCTCTTCGAAGCGTCCCTCCTGCACGGCTGCCTTCTGCGTTTCGTTAACGTCAGCTCGTTTGTGGTTTACACCAATATGCAAAAACCGACGTGGAGATCGTTGGATGAATCCTGTCCAATTGAAAAACATTCTGCTCAGCGCGGAGACGCCTATTGCTTCGCCAAAGTCAAACAAGAAGAAATAGTCTCGGAGTATGGCAAGAAATTCGGAATCCCGTATGTCTTCGTCAGGCCCGGGTATGTCTATGGTCCCGGCAACGAAGGTATAACTGGCCGCGTGGGGATCGGCACGTTTGGTGTCTTCTTGCACCTTGGTGGTTCAAATAAGGTTCCATTTACCTACGTTGATAACTGCGCGGATGCTATTGCGCTTGCAGGACTGAAGCAAGGAGTGGATGGCGAGGTCTTCAATGTAGTGGACGACAATCTTCCGTCTAGCAGACAGTTTTTGCGCCTGTACAAACGGAACGTGCGACGTTTCAAGTCAATCTATGTTCCTCACGCTCTTAGTTACGGGCTCTGTTATCTGTGGGAGCTCTATTCGAAGTGGTCTGAAGGACAGCTAGAACCCACATTCAATCGCGCGACATGGCACTCCTATTGGAAAAAGTCGCGCTACAGCAATGAAAAAATAAAGACGCGATTGGGCTGGATGCAGAAGGTTGCTACGCCGGACGGATTCAGGCGATATTTCGAGGCTTGCAGGAGAAGAATACAAAGTGCTTAGAGTTGCCATTGTTGGATGCGGGAAAATCGCGGATTCCCATGCCTCCCAGATTCAAAGGGTCAAAGGATGCGAAATCGTTGGGGTCTGTGACCGTGAACCGCTAATGGCAAAGCAGCTATACGAGAGGTTTCCGGTCAAGCAGTATTTCAACGACTTGACTACACTTCTGAGTGAAGCCAAGCCGCACGTCGTTCATGTCACAACACCGCCGGAAAGCCATTTCGATATTGCCAAGATTTGTCTGGAATGGGGATGCCACGTCTACGTGGAGAAGCCTTTTGCAATCAACCAGAGTCAGACTCGAAGACTCATTGCCCTCGCGAACGAGCGGGGCCTCAAAGTAACGGCAGGACATGATGATCAATTCAGCCATGTAGCTCGGCGCATGAGGACTCTTGTACAGAGCGGTTTCTTGGGCGGCGCTCCGGTCCATATGGAGAGCTACTACGGTTACGAGCTTGGACGATCGGGTTATGCGGGCGCCCTGCTCAGCGACAAGAATCATTGGGTTCGAAGACTGCCAGGGAAACTACTTCATAACATCATCAGCCACGGCGTTGCCAGGATCGCGGAGTATATGACAAGCGCTTCGCCCCAGGTATTGGCTTATGGCTTTGCAAGCCCACTTCTTAGAAGCCTGGGTGAATCTGAAATCATCGACGAGCTGAGAGTTATTATCTCTGATGAGGAACGTACTACAGCCTACTTCACTTTCTCATCGCAGATGCGTCCGGCTCTCCACCAGTTTCGCGTTTATGGCTCCAAGAATGGTCTCGTACTGAATCAAGATCAGGAGACCCTCATCAAGCTTCGGGGGGCCAGATACAAGAGCTACGTGGAAAAGTTTTTGCCACCGGTAGTGTTTGCCGGGCACCATCTCGGAAATCTCACTACGAATTTGCGCACCTTTCTTCGACGGGATTTCCAAATGAAGTCCGGCATGAAGTGCTTGATAGAGTCCTTTTATCGGTCGATCACTGAAGACGCGCCACTACCAATTCCTTACCGCGAAATCCTTCTGACAGCCGGAATCATGGACAGCATTTTTGCTCAACTGGAAGCAAACCAGACACAATTTCGAATGCATTCGCATGCCACTGCCAGCGGCTCCAACCGAGCGAGAAGTGAAGACATGCCATTGCTGTCATCTAGTGATCGGACCACATCCCCGATACGGGCCAAACTCAAGGCTGCATGCTCGTTGCGGCAGACGCCGGCGGGCAAATAAAAGGAGGTTATCTTTGATTCCTGTTTGCGGAAGGCATGTTCGGATCGAAGGGCGCGTATTAAGAATCGCCCGTCTTGACGCCGACAAATACCAATTTCTTGATGATCCAGAGCTAATGATCGCTGGCCTAAGGAGATGCGGGAGCCGGATTGACCTTTTTACGTTCATGCAGAGACTACCTGAGACTCAACCTAAGTATGATTACCCTATGGAATGGGACAACCTCGCGGTGCTGCCAGTGTCCACCTTCGACCACTGGTGGACTCAACAAATTCGTTCCTTTCCCCGAAATAGAGCACGGCAAGCCGAGAAAAGAGGAGTGATACTCCGCGAGGTGCCATTCGATGAAGCACTTGTGCGTGGAATCTGGGAAATTTACAACGAGTGCCCCGTCCGCCAGGGAAAGCCATTCCGCCACTTCGGGAAGAGCATCGAGAAGGTATATGAGGAGGAAGCGACTTACCTGGACAGTAGCATCTTCGTTGGAGCATTCCTCAATGACAAGCTCATTGGGTTCACTAAACTGACCTGCGACGAGACTCGAACCCAGGCGAACTTAATGAATATCGTTGCCATGATTCAACATCGGGACAAGGCTCCCACGAATGCCCTAATCGCGCACTCTGTCCGCGCCTGCGCCGACCGGCAGATCCGATACCTTGTATATCAGAACTTTTCCTATGGTAAGAAAAAGACCGACAGCATGACGCACTTCAAGGAAATCAACGGCTTCCAGCGTGTTGACCTGCCTCGATATTACGTTCCCTTGACTCGCGTCGGCTGGGCCGCCTATCGGCTCGGCCTACACCACAGATTTGTCGACCACCTCCCGGAACAAGTAGTCGCCAAAGCCCGCGCAATGCGGAACTATTGGTATAACCGCAGATTCCAATCCGTAGCCGAAATCTCATAGGAGCAGAGACAATGCCGGGGATTGTGGGTCTTGTGACCAGAATTCCGCGCGTGGCTGCGGAGCAACAGTTACTCCGCATGCTTGGCACCATTCGGCACGGGCCGTCTTACGCAACGGGCACGTGGATGAACGAATCCCTAGGAGTGTACCTGGGGTGGACTGCTCGGAAGGATTCGTTTTCGGACGGTATGCCGCTCACTAATGAGCGGGGAGATGTTGTCCTAATCTTTTCCGGGGAGGACTACCCTGATCCCGGGTCCATACGCCTACTGAAAAAGCAAGGGCACGAGTTTCAAACGGGGGATTCGTCGTATCTCGTCCATCTTTCGGAAGAAGATCTCGCCTTTCCTGCGTGCCTGAACGGCCGGTTCCACGGACTTCTGGCAAATTTGGCCAGCGGTAAGTTGACACTTTTCAACGACCGCTATGGAATGCACCGGCTTTACTTTCACGAATCCAGAGACGCCTTTTACTTTGCCGCCGAAGCCAAAGCGATCGTTGCTGCTCGGCCAGAACTGCGGCGAGCGAACCTTCAGAGCCTTGGAGAATTTGTCGCTTGCGGCTGTGTGTTGGAGAACCGGACGCTCTTCGAAGGCATTGATGTGCTGCCGCCGGCCTCAAAGTGGCATTTTCGGCAGCGCTCCAGGAGTGGGAGAACCAGTCACCGCTGGATCCAGAATCCTATTACCAAGAAGTCCGCAGAATCTTCTCGCGGAATGTTGCTCGTTATTTTGATGGCCGTGAGCCGATTGCGATGTCCCTCACCGGAGGTCTTGACACGCGAATGATTATGGCGTGGCGGAAATCCCCGCCGGGGTCTCTTCCTTGTTATTCCTTTGGGGGGATGTTCCGTGACTGCCAAGACGTACTCTTGGCGCAGCGCGTTGCCAACACTTGCGGTCAACCGCATCAGATCATTACTGTTGCAAAGGAGTTCATGGCACGGTTCCCCCACTACGCCGAGCAAACGGTTTATCTCACTGACGGATGCGCTGATGTTAGCCGTTCGCCGGACCTTTACGTCAATGAAAAAGCCCGCCAGATTGCCCCCGTTCGCGTAACCGGCAACTACGGTGGCGAGGTGCTCCGAGCCGTTCGTGCCTTTAAACCTGTTCTACCTAGACCAGGACTGTTCCGCCCTCAGTTCCTTTCTCATGTGCACAAGGCGAGCGAGACGTATGCGGGACTGCTTCGCTGTCATCCACTCTCCTTTGCGGTATTCCGTCAAGCCCCCTGGCACCACTACGGACTCCTAGCGCTTGAGCAGACTCAGCTCTCTCTGCGATCCCCGTATCTGGACAACGATTTCGTTCGGACCGTCTTCCGCGCACCGCAAGCGACCCTCACAAACAACGACATTTGCCTGCGATTGATCGCCGACGGGAACCCGGCGCTTCGCATGATTCGGACCGATCGCGGCCTCAATGGAACTTCGAAGAGCCTGTTTTCGAGCGTTAACCGAGGGCTCCTTGAATTTCTCTTCAAGGCCGAATACGCCTACGACTACGGAATGCCACAGTGGGTGGCTCAAATCGATCATTTCCTCTCGCCTCTGCATCTCGAGCGACTTTTCCTTGGTAGGCACAAGTTCTACCATTTCCGCGTCTGGTACCGGGATGCCCTCTCGAAGTACGTTCAGGGAGTCGAGAGCATCGTTCGGGGCCACATCAAGGGAAACAGAAACTACACCACAGAAATCCACAAGGTCCTAACGCTCGAACTCCTGCACCGCCTTTTCCTAGATTAGTGACGACCCGACGCTGATTGGGCCAAGACTACGGAAGTTCCAAAGCGTGTTGGTCGTCGTGGATTCTCCCAGCCGCGATTTTGAGCGGCGCCGTCATGTTTCCGTGAAAGCACGGGCCATCTTGTGAAAAAGAGCTCTTCCGGCCCATCAACAGTTGAAAATCCATTTTTCAAGTATTGAAGTTCAAAGAGCCAAGGGGATACCCGCATGGGCGGAAATTCGTCATGGAAAGTATCAATCATCTGTGGAGTTTCACTGTTCTCGGTCGCGCTTCCAGCTGCAGTGATGGCCCAGAACGTATCGTTTATTAGTCGAAAGGATTTTGCGACGGGAGCTGCTCCCACGGCGGTGGCGGTTGGCGACTTCGATGGCGATGGCAAGGTTGACCTGGTCGTTGCCAACTGGGGCACACCGGGAATCTCGATATTGTTGAGCAACGGCGATGGAACTTTCCAATCCGCGAAGAGCTTTTCGGCCGGAACAAATCCATCTTCTGTGGCAGTAGGCGATTTTAATGGTGATGGCGTGCTGGACTTGGCGGTCGCGAATTGGGGTTCCAATGACGTCTCGGTGTTGTTAGGAAATGGCGATGGAACGTTTCAAGCAGCAAGGAATTTCGGCGCTGGCAGTTCTCCCCGGTCAGTAGCTGTCGCGGATTTTAATCACGATGGCAAGCTTGACCTGGCGGTCGCCAATTGGGGCTGTAACGGCTTCCACACCTGCCCTGTCAGCAACGTCTCGGTGTTATTGGGCAAGGGCGATGGAACTTTTCAGCCAGCGCGAGACTTCGCCGTGGGTGAGGCGCCCGTTTCTGTGGTTGTGGGTGACTTCAATGGAGACGGTGTTCCCGACCTAGCCGTAGCTAATGCTGGTGATCCTCAGCTTGACGAACAGTCGGGCTGTGTATCGCTGTTGTTGGGCGTCGGCGATGGGACGTTCCGGCCGGGTGTAAGTCTATCGGCTGGCTTGAGTCCTAGTTCATTGGCCATGGGTGACTTCAACGGTGACGGCAAACTGGATTTGGCTGTGACTGACTGCCTTTCTGGAAGCGTTTGGTTGTTGCTTGGCAATGGTGATGGTAGCTTTCAGGCGAGCAAAAGCTTCGTGTCGGACTCCGCGGCCAACGGTTCCCCCGAAGGGATCGCAGTGGGAGATTTCAATGGTGATGGCAAGTCCGACCTGATCATTGCGAACAATAGGTGGGACACCTTTTCCCTGCTTCTGGGCAACGGCGATGGAACCTTCGGGGCAGCCGCGAGCTTTGCTGCGGGAGGCGCGCCCGAAGCCGTTGCGGTTGGCGACTTCAACGGCGATGGAATAGCTGATGTGGCTGGGATCAACAGCGCTTCCGGCACAGTGTCGTTATTGTTAGGTTCCGGCAACGGAGGTTTTCAAGCCGCCGGGAGCTTTCACGCTAACCCGTCTTTGTTCTCCATGGTGGTTGCCGATTTCAACAATGATGGCAGGCTGGATCTCGTAACGCCTGGATCGATTCTGCTAGGCAATGGCGATGGGTCGTTCCAGTTACCTCGGGCTATCGTCGCCGGAAGCGACCCGTTTTCCGTGGCTGCGGGCGATTTCAACAGCGATGGCAAGTTGGATCTGGCTATCGTAGACAATGGTTCCAGCAGTATTTTCGTCCTGTTTGGCAACGGCGACGGAACTTTCCAGCCGGCGGTGACTTTAGTTACCGGTGCTCCTGCTCGATCTGTGGCCGTGGGGGACTTCAATGGTGACGGCAAGCTGGATCTTGCCGTCACGAACGTGGGCTGTCTTAATTGTCCGCCGAGCACTGTCTCCGTGCTGCTGGGCAACGGCGACGGAACATTCCAAGCCGCCCGGATCTTCCCAGCAGGTGGCGATCCGCAGTCCGTTGCGATTTCCGATCTCAATGGCGATGGCAAACTTGATTTAGTCATAGCGGACGCCGTAAGTGGCGCTACCGTGCTGCTAGGCAACGGAGATGGGACGTTTCAGCCAGCGCAATTCGTTGCCGCCGGTGGCTTTCCCACATCCATAGCCGTAGGCGACTTCAATCAGGACGGAATACTCGATCTAGTCGTGACCAACAGCACCGACGGCGGTTCCCCCGGAGCCGTGTTCCTATTGATTGGCAACGGAAATGGAACTTTTCAGACGGCGCAAAACTTGGTTACCGGTGGCGATTTATGGTCTGTAGCCCTAGGCGATTTTGATGGCGACGGCAAACCGGATTTGGCACTAGCCAACGCAGACATTGCGTATGTGCTGCTCGGAAACGGGAACGGAACTTTCCAATCTCCGGCATCCTTCGCTGCGAGTGGCGACGGCCTTTCCGTCGGCGTTGGCGATTTCGACGGCGATGGTAGGCCGGATGTGGCGATAAGTAATCTCAGTTCTACTATTTCGGTGCTGAAAAACAACTCTACGCAAGCATCGTACTCGCTCACGGTGAGTAAGTCCGGAAACGGCAGCGGGACCGTGGTATCGAGTCGGTCGGGCATCAACTGCGGACCAAATTGCGTTGCTTCCTATGCGAAAGGCGCCCTGGCAACCCTCGCGGCACAGCCCGCTACATTGTCCACGTTTGGCGGCTGGCGTGGATGCGACACGGTCTTCGGCACAACTTGCTCAGTAAGCATGACTGCGACGAAGTCCGTTACCGCCACCTTTAATTTGCGGCAGTTCATGCTCACTATCAATAAGCGCGGCTCCGGGAGCGGCACGGTGACTTCAACTTCCATCCCGGGCAATACGGCTCAAATAAGGTGCGGGGCCGCGTGCTCCACCTCGTACCTGTCAGGCGCAGTTGTGACGTTGACGGCGGCACCTGCTTTTGGAAGCTTTTTCTTGGGATGGGCAGGGTGTGAGACGACCTTTGGATCGAAATGCACCGTGCGAATGGAAGCTGAAGAATCAGTTGCCGCACTCTTCATCGGAACGCCCTCGCGTTGGTCCTGGAGAGGACCTACGCCAAGGACCCGGCGATCGTCACTGCCAGTGAACGAATGAGCTCGTAAATGATTGAAGAGTTAGACCTCAAGAATCTTTGAATGCGGTAGGCACCGTCGACTGCCACTAATAACTATGCGGGACTAACTCCAAATCAAATGATCCTTGCCTCTCAACCCGAAGCTAGAGTCCGGAGGTCATAAATGCCTCCGGCCATTGCCAGTGTTGTCTTTGTCCTGGGAATAGTGGGACTCTTCTGGCTGGACCGAGACCGGGACACCCAAACCTCAAAAGCCCTCTGGATTCCTGTGATATGGCTCGCGATTGCCGCGTCACGTCCTGTATCAGCGTGGTTCAACATGTCGCCGCCGACAGGTCAACCCAGCGCCTACCTTGAGGGGAGCCCGGTAGACAGGGTCGTACTGGCAGCGCTGCTGACTTTAGGGTTGATAGTGCTTATTAAGAGAGGACGGCAAGTTTCCAGCCTGCTAAAGGCGAACGTAGCGATCATTCTGTTTTTCGCATACTGCGCAATCAGCACCAGCTGGTCTGACTTTCCAGCAGTATCATTCAAGCGGTGGATCAAGGCCTTGGGCGATCTTGTGATGGTACTGATTGTCCTAAGCGACATTGACCCGGCCGCGGCGGTTAAACGACTTCTGGCCCGTACGAGCTTTCTTTTGATCCCGTTTTCCATGCTGGTAATCAAGTACTATCCCGCCCTTGGGCGCGGATACAATCACTTCACCTGGGTGCCGTATTACAGCGGCGTAGCAACAGACAAGAACAGCCTCGGATTACTCTGTCTTGTCTGTGCTCTTGGAGCGGCGTGGCAGGTTTATAGCGCACTGCACTCTGAGGAAACACCCCATAAGCGACGGCATTTGATCGCGCAAAGTGTCCTTCTTACAATGGCGGTGTGGGTCTTGTGGACAGCCAACTCCGTCACCTCGCTCTCCTGCTTCGTGATGGGAGTGCTCATAATCGTGGCGACTCGCGGATTCAAACTGGATCGAAAGCCAATTGCTGCCCATATTCTTGTGTTCGTTGTCTTGCTGTTTTCCTTCTCCGTTGTATTCCTCGACGCGGCAAATGTCCTGCTGGAAGTATTGGGAAGGAACCCGACGCTCACCGGCAGAACTGATATTTGGACTCATGTCATCCCCTTGAACCCAAATCCATTGTTGGGGGCTGGGTACGAAAGTTTCTGGCTGGGCGAGCGACTCGAAAAGATGTGGAGTATCTACTGGTGGCACCCCAACGAAGCCCACAACGGCTATCTCGAAATCTTCCTGAACCTGGGGTGGATTGGTGTGGTCCTGCTCGCCATCTTGATGGTGACTGGTTATCGGAACGCGTTCGCAGAGTTCCGCTCCAGTCCTGAAACAGGTCGGATCAAGTTGGCATATTTCGTTGCCGCAGCCGCTTACAGTTTTTCGGAGGCCGGTTTCAGAGAGCTTAGCCCGATATGGTTCTTTTTTCTCTTGGCGACTGCTGCGGTTCCAACTCCACTTCCGGCTCCTGAAATTGCGTCGGAGTTTGACTTTAGTCTTGCGGATGATTCAGCAAACTCCATGTCCTCGTTTGGCGCCGCGGCCAACCTGGAACTACAGCAGGAATATGTAGATGAGGAAATCACTTGAAACCCTTCGACGCAAGTGGCGCGTTCCAACCAACGACCGGAGGATTGCGTCGCTTGGCCATCCGGGGCGCTGCAGTCACCGTGGCATGCCACGGATTAGCGCTCGCTGTCCAGATAATTGCGACGGTGGTATTGGCTCGGCTCCTCACACCAGGCGATTTTGGCGTGGTAGCCATGGTCACGACTTTCAGCCTCTTACTCGCCAACTTCGGGGGTAACGGGTTTACGGAAGCTGTTCTCAAGTGGACAGAGATCGACCATGCATTAGCGAGCAACCTGTTCTGGATCAACCTGGGCGCAGGCGCGCTTTTCACCATCGGGTTCGCAGCACTGGGGCCGGTGCTTCGATGGTTTTACAGCGACGCCCGTGTGACAGGCGTTACCTTTGGCGTTTCCTTAACAATTCTCATTACCAGCGCGTCGGTCATACACTTAGCCCTCTTAAGGCGCGCTATGTGTTTCTTTTTGGTGTCCGCCAATGACATATTCGCCCGCGTTGTCTGTGTTGCCGTATCGATCTTCCTAGGTTGGGCAGGATGGGGATATTGGGCGTTGGTAGCAGGTATCATCGCTTTAGCGCTAAGCACATCTATCGGAGCCTGGATCTTGTGTCGATGGGTTCCCAGTTTCCCCAGTCGAGCCGAGGGAACAACCTCTGTGGTCCGGTTTGCGATGCATGTTTACGGGCAGTTCAGCGTCAACTACTTCGCTCGCAATACAGACAATCTCTTGGTCGGCTGGCGATTCAGCGCCCAGGCTCTCGGTTTCTACAAGAAGGCCTATGATCTGTTCGCGCTTTCGGCAAGCCAACTTGTGTCTCCCCTGACGGCCGTTGCCGTGGCAGCCTTGAGCCGACTCAATCAAAACTCTGTCCAGTACAAGCGATATCTCCTTAGTTC
>WNFP01007052.1_pt1 | contig 16338 bp, 17 predicted proteins | sample 5400201 | NCBI WGS metagenome assembly WNFP01 (sample SAMN13153355, study PRJNA577476) | soil metagenome | isolation source: 115 cm saprolite under Madrone tree | place: USA:California | collected 2016-06-14 | reverse complement strand
AGGCATGACGCGGTGGTGGGGTGGCTTCCAGTCCCGAACGCCATCCCCGGGTCGATCGCCACCGCGACTCCGCCCTTCGGCGGCTCTTCCCAGGGAGGATGGACCCAGGAGCGGGGCCCGACCCGCAGCGTGCGGTGGTGCTTGCGCCAGGCCACGCTCCAGTCCTGCTCGGGGACCTCCACCGGAGGTTCGGCGCCGAGCAACACGGCCGAGTCCACTGCCGGCGACCGCTCGGCGAAGTGAGCGATGGCGCGTCCGCGGCCTTCCGGCAGCGGCGGCGTTCCCGGCATCAGCGGCATCCCCGGCTCCTGCAGCTCCACGCCGAGCGCTCCCTGATCGAAGAGCTCGGCGGCGAGGACTTCCAGCTCTTCCGGGGGCGCCAGCAAGACCAGCGCCCAGCTCACCTCGAAAACTCCGCCGGGACCGAGCCCGCAGGTGCCACCAGCGAGATCACCTCACGGGCCGGCGCCAGCACGCGCTGCGCCGCGGCCAGGACGTCGTCCGCCGTCACCGAGGAGATGTGCTCGGCGTACCTCACCGACGCGTCCGCTCCCAGCCCGTAGCACTCGTCGAACGCGTACACCGCCGCGCGCGCCGAATTGCGCTGCAAGGAGATGGCGTGCGTGCCGATCAAGTGGGTGCGCGCGCGCTCCAACTCGGCGGCGGAGATGGGCTCCTCGCGGATCCGGCGCAGCTCGTCGCGAATCCCGTCCAGCGCCTCCCGCACCTTGGCGGGCCCGCAGCCGATGTAGACGGCGAAATAGCCCGGGTCGAGGCCTTCCATGGAGAAGCTGGTCACGCTGTACGCCAGGCTCCGCTTGTCGCGGAGCTCGACGAAGAGTCGCCCACCCTGGCCCGAGAGCACCGCCGAGAGCACCTCCAGCGGCCAGCGCGCTTCGTCGGTCAGGCGCGCGCCGGGGAAGCCCAGCACCAGGTGGGCCTGCGCCTTCTCCAGCGTCTTCACCGCGAAGCGCGGCGAGTCCGCCCCTTCCTCCTGCGGCGGGGCGATGAGCTTCCGCGGCGCTCCACCGCTCGGCAGCTTGCTCCGGACGAGCTCGCGCACCCGTTCCGGGTCCACGTCGCCCACCACCGACAGCGTCGCCGCTCCGGCCGGATAATGCTGTGCGCGATACGCAGCGAGCAGCCCAGGCTCGAGCCGCGCCACGCTCGCTTCGCTCCCCAGGGTGTCGAATCGATAGGGATGGCGCCGGTACAGCGTCTCGCCGAAGAGCAGGAAGGCGAGACCGGCGGGATTGTCCTCGCGCGACCTCAGCTCGTCGATCTGCAGCGTCCGCTCGCGCTGGACCTCTTCGGGATCGAACGCCGGCGCGGCGATCGCCTCGGCGAAGACGTCGAACCCTTCGGCGAGGTGGCGGGAGAGCAGCTCGGCGCGCAAGCCGAAGCTGTTGCGTCCCGAGTTCCCGCCCAGGGAGCCGCCCATCCCTTCCATCTCCCGGACCAGCCGCTCCGCACGCCGGGTCTGCGTCCCTTTGGACACCAGGCGCGCGAGCAGCATGTTGATGCCCGCGTTCGACGTGTCTTCGGCGCGCAGCCCGCCTTGCCAGGCGGCGCGAAGCGCGACCAGCGGCACGGCGCGCTCCTCCTTGATGAGCAGCACTCCGCCCCCGGGGAGCTCTTCGCGCAGCAGCGGCCCCAGACGAGGGCAGGGGCCGCGGGCGCGGAGCGCGAGCGGCCTCGTGGAGCAACTCGAGCAGCTCGGCGCGGTCGGGACCGTTGCCCTCCGGCAAGAGCCCCGCGAGGACCGCGGCCGACGGATCGATCCAGCGTTCCGCCGCCTCGCGCAGGCGGGCCGGCGTCAGCAGCGCGACCTGCTCGAGATAGCGCTGCTCGAATTCCACGCCGCCGGCGCTCGATTGGTAGAACCCGAGCTTGCGCGCCTGTCCCTGCACGGTCTCGCGCTGGTAGACGGCGTCGCTCTCCAGCAGGCGGCACGCCAGCGACAGCTCCTCGGCGGTGACCTCCTCCACCCGCAGCCGGTAGGTCTGGGAGAGCGCTTCGCGCACGGCCTCGCGCGCCGTCGCCGGCTGCAGCGTCAGCCCGACGATGGTGAGGCCCGGGTCGACCGGGGTGTAGCAGCTCGCCTGTACCTCGGTGCAGAGCAGCCGGTCGCGCTTGAGCGCGCGGTGCAAGCGGGAAGCCTCGCCGTGCCCGAGGACGATACCGAGCGCGTCCAGCGCGGCGACGTCGCCGTGGAGAAGCGGCGGGGAAGGCCAGGCGAGGGAGAGATACCCTTCCTTCAGCGGCTCCTTGCGAAGGCGGGCCAGCGGCTGCTCGCGATGCGGCTCCTGGGGCCGCGGCGGAGAGGGCTCGAAGGCAGGGCCGGGCCAGGCGAAGAGCTTTTGCGCCAGCTCCACCGCGTCAGCCTCGCGCACGTCGCCGACCACCACCAGCACGGCATTTCCGGGCTTGTACCAGCGCCGGTAGAACTGGAGGATTCCATCCCGGGTGAAGCCGCGGACGCTGGCCTCGGTGCCGATGACCGGTTTGCCGTAGGGGTGGCGGGAGAAGGCCCCGCCGAACAGCTCGCGGGAGAGCTTCCGGGTGGGGGAGTCGTCGCTGCGCCGGATCTCCTCGCAGACCACCTCGATCTCCCGCTGCAGCTCGTTCGGATCGAAGGCGGCGCTGGTGACCGCGTCCGCCAGGACGTCCATGCCTTCGGCGAAGAAGCGGGAGCCGACGACCACGTGGTAGACGGTCTGATCGAAGCTGGTCCAGGCGTTGATCTCTCCGCCACAGGTTTCGATGGTCCGGGCGATCTCGCCGGGGCCGCGCCGCGCGGTTCCCTTGAACAGCATGTGCTCGTGCAGGTGGGCGAGGCCGGCTTCGTCCAGCCGTTCGTCCGCGCTTCCCACCCGTACCCAGACCTGGATGGCCACGACCGGGGCGGCGTGGTTCTCCTCGACCAGCAGAGTCAGCCCATTGGGAAGCGCATGTCTCACCGGGCCTAGGTTAGCAACCCCCGGCGGGTCGCGCCGCGTCTTTCACGATCGGCGTCAAGCCGGGAAGGGCTGGAGCAGCGCGCGGGCGAGAGCGCGGGGCGCTTCGAGGTGCGGGAGATGTCCACAGCCCTCCAGCACCACCACCTCCGCCCGGGGCAAGGCGCGGCGGAAGAAGTCCAGCGTTCCAGGAGGCAACAGCCGGTCGTGGGCGCCCCAGAGAAGTCGCAGGGGCGCTTTCAACTCGGCCAGCTCCGGGCCGCGGAGGAAGTCCGGCTCGGAGAGCGCGTCGAGGATGCCGCGGCAAGCTTCCGCCGCCATCGCCCCCGAGACCTCGCCGGGGAACATGCGGAGCAGGAGCGGGGGCCGGCAAAAGGCGTGCTCCAGATAGCGCGCCACACCCGCCCGGTCGCTGACGGAGACCAGCTCGCGAAACGGAGCCCACAGGTCGCTGGAGAGAAGGGCGCCGCCGGGGTTCACCAGGGCGATCGCCGATGGCTGCACGGCCCCGGAGAGCGCGAGCCTGAGCGCCAGCCATCCGCCCAGCGAATGCCCGATGAGGATCGGGTCGCGCAGGCGGCGGGCGTACGCCGCGACGGCATCGGCCAGCGTCGGAAAGCGCCAGTCCCTGGGCCGCGCCGAAAGCCCGTGGCCGGGCAGATCGAGCAGGTTTACCCGGAGTCCGCGCGAGAGCGGCCCGACCACCCGGGCCCAGCCGGCGATCGAATCTCCCAGTCCATGGAGCACGAGCGCGGGACGCGCATCGGGCCGGCCGCGCACGGCGTACCGCAGAGGACCCGCGGGCGAGGCCGCCCATCCGACCTCCGCCGGGGAGTCGCCGCCGAACGGCGTCCCCCGCTCGGCCCACGCGCGCAGCAGGTCGAGCGCGATCTCCCGCACCGCTACAAGTCTGCGGGACGCAAGGTGCTGCGTCCGTTCTCCTTCGCCCGCGATACGGCTTTCTCCACCGCCGCGCGGACGTGCTCCGACAACGCCGTGATGAACTCGTCCGAGGTGCGCATCTCTTTCTCGCGGATGAGATCGCGGACCTTGCTCTGCACGATGAGTAGGCCGCCCCCGTCCTTCTTCGCCTCGGTTTGCTCGCTCATGGCGCGCTGCTCTAGCAGACGCCCCGCCAGCTTTCAACGCGAATGGCCGGCGATCAGCGGTTCAGGAAGTCGCGCCCGTCTTGGAAGTCCTCGGGAACCGGAGCCTCGATGCGGAGCTCGTCCCCCCGGGGGTGGCGGATGGCGAGCGAGAGCGCGTGCAGCATGGGCCGCGCGAAATCGTGCCGCAATCCGCTCGGGTTTGTGACGAACGTCGCTCCGCCATGCGGCTTGTCCCCGAGGATCGGAGACCCCGATCGCTGTAGATGGAGCCGGATCTGGTGGGTGCGGCCGGTCTCCGGGACGGCGGCGATCAGGGCGCCTCCGGCGAACCGCTCCAACATCCGCCAGCGCGTGAGCGCCCGCCGCCCGTCCACGGGCGTGTCCAGGATCCCGTCGTTGGCCGCAGGGGCAGGAGCGACCAGCGCCAGATACTCCTTGCGCGCGCGGTGCTCGCGGAATTCGGCCAGCAGCGCCGCCTGCGCCGCGCGCGTCCGCGCCAGGAGCGTCACCCCGGTGGTCCCGCGATCGAGCCGGTGGACCAGGAGCGCCTGCGTTTGCGCCTCGCCCGCCTCGCGGAGAAGCGCGCTGCAGAGGTCGGGCAGCGCGGGACCTCCCGCCAGGTCTTCCTGCGCGGCGAGCCCCGCCGGCTTGTCGACGGCGAGCACCAGGTCGTCGAGGTGGAGGATGCGCTCCCGCCCCAGCGGCGGAGCGGCCGGAGCGCGAAGCGTCACCTCCACCCGGTCGCCGGTACGGATCGGAGCGCCTGGATCGCGCACCCGCTCGCGTCCGACGAACGCGCCGCCCCGCGCGATGACCGCTCGCGCCGTCTGCTCGGAGATCGCTCCCTTGCGGGTGAGGAAGTCGAGCAGCACGCCGTCGGCTTCGGCCACGAGGCGCAAGCGCGCAGGCGGCCGCCGGGAGCGCATCGGCCGCCTGTCCTTCACCCGGTTATCCCTTCTCGACCACCCGGATCGGGAACCGGCTCAACGCCGAGCACGCCATGCCGTTGGGGCCGGCCACCAGATCGTGGAACACGCCGCGCGGCGCCAGGGCGACCGCGCCGGGCCCGAGCGGAATGCGAAGCTCGCGCCCGACGGCGATCGTCTCCAGGACCAGCTCTCCCGACCCCTGCATGCAGAGGAAGGCGCGGTCGGCGTCGGGCTGCTTCTTCCACCCCGTCTTCTGTCCCGCCTTGAGGTAGACGCCGTCCACCAGCAGCTGATCGGTCTTCACCGCATGCAGCACGCCGGGCTGGTCGTCGGCGTACCGTGCGTCGTCGATGAGGTTCACGCTCTGCACTGAGTCTCCTAGGCGCGGCCACGAAGGTGGCTTGGCGCCTACGCTTTAGAACCGGTCAAAACTTGGCCGGTGCCGGAGTGGCCGCCTTGTTGAAGCAGAACTTGGCAATTCCCCAGCCGACGATCAGGAACGCGATGGCGAGCACCCAGGCGTAGTCGCTGCCGTACACGGTCGGAAAGTGATTGGAGACCATGAAGAAGATCAGGGGAAACGACATGTACGTGTTGTGCTTGCTGCGCAGCGCCGCCAGGGCGGGGACGGAGGGATCGGCCGCCGGCCCGGTGCCCTTGACGCCGGCGATGATCTTCCGCTGGTTGGGCCAGATCCGCATCCAGACGTTGGCCGCCATGATGGTGCCGAGGGTGCCGCCCGCGTAGATGAACAGGGCCCGTCCGCCCATGAACAAGTGGAAGACGAACACCAGCACCGCGAAGAGGACCACGGAGACGACCGCCCCGGTGGTCTCGTTCTTCATGCTCTTCCAGAATACGTCGTAGATGGCGAACGCGATCAGCGCGATCAGGAGCGCGATCCCGCCCGAGGCGTAGCTGCTCATCCGCTCGCTGCCCATCGCGTTGCCCGCCCAGTACACCAACCAGAGCAAGAGGATGCCGGTGACCCAGGTATACGCGGCGCCCCAGCGGAACCAGTAGAGCGCGCGCGGCATCAGCTCGGGGACCACCTTCTTCCTCGAATCGGCGTCGTACGTCTTGGCCACCTGCCCGTTGACGAAGTTGAAGAACCAGAGGTGGCCGATCCACATCACGCCGGCCAGAACGTGGATCCAGCGGAAGACGAGGTTCAGCCACTCGGATACGTTCGGATCCATCCACCCTCCCTCGGGAAAATTTCCCGGGCGCACAGTAGCGTTCCGGCATCTCCGACACGCTGCTGCAGGACCACTTCAAGCTGTACGAGGGCTACGTCAAGAACACCAACGAGCTGAACGCGCAGCTCGAGGGCCTGCTCAAGGAAGGGAAGGCGAAAGGCACCAATCCCGCCTTCGCCGAGATGACCCGGCGGCTCGGATTCGAGTACGGCGGCATGGTCTTGCACGAGTACTACTTCGGCAACCTGTCGCCCGAGCCGGATGCGCTGAACAAGTCCGGCCCCCTGGCGCAGGCGTTGAACCAGTCCTTCGGCGGTTTCGAGGCCTGGCTCGACGACTTCAAGGCCGTCGCGGGCATGCGGGGAGTCGGCTGGGCCATCGTCTACCAGAACCCCGAGACGCGGCAGATCTCGAACCACTGGATCACCTTGCACGAGGACGGCCATCCCCCGGGCTTCAGGCCGATCGTGGTGATGGATGCGTGGGAGCACGCCTTCGTCCCCGACTACAAGGTCACCGAGCGCGCCAAGTACGTGGACGCGTACTTCAAGAACCTCGACTGGCGGGCTTGCGAGGCGCGGCTGATCAAGTAAACAGCGGCTCGTGCTTCGCGAGCTGCCGGATCTGAGGGAGGACGCGGCGCGTCTCGCCGCGGGCCTGGCCCGGGCGCGGTACCGGCGCGCCGCGGGCCTGCCAAAGGAGCGCTCGTTGCGCGAGCTGCTCTCGGACAGCAAGCTGGTCGCGGGCGACGAGGGGCTGGCGCAGGCGCGCGAGGCCCTGGAGAACGCGCGGGCGGAAGATCCCAAGCGGCCGGGGCGCGTCGCGCGGCTCGAGTCGTTGCGCGACTTCCTCGCGCGGGCGCGGGCGCTCGCCCTCGAGCGGGGCGCTGCGCAGGAGCTGTTCGATCTTCCCCAGCGTCCCCTGGTCCGGCCTCCCGGCGATGCCGGCCTGCACGGCGCGCGTCCCGCCGTGGAAGTGTTTCGCCAGCTCCCGGTCCAGCGCTCGCGCGAGAAGCGCGCCGAGCTGGAGACGGCCCTGGCCGCGGCGCTGCAGCCGGCGGATGCGACGCGGAGCGCGGCGTGGGAGGCGGCCCAGACCGCGCAAGCCGCGGGGGCCATCGCGATCCCGGAGGATGCATCGGCGTGGGCGGAGAAAGCGCTGGACGAAACCGACGCCATCGCGCGGGATCTGGGCAGCTGGCTGCTGGAGCGCCATTCCGGCGGCAAGCCCGGCAGCTGGGCGCGGCACGACGTGCTGCATCTGCTCCACGCTCCCCGGTGCGCGAGCGCGTTTCCCGCCGGCGAGATGCAGCGGACCGTCCGGCGTTGGGTGGAGATGCTGAACCTCGATCTGTCGGGCGTGAAGCTGGACGACGAGGATCGCCCGCTCAAGTGGCCCGGCGCCTGCGCGGAGCCGCACGATCCCCCGTACGAAGCCGGGCTCACGTTTCTTCCAGCGGAAGGGCCGCGCGCGCTCGGCGCATTGCTGGCGGCGATCGGCGCCGCGTTGCTCCGCCTGGGTCCGCCGGCCGACGCTCCGCCCGAGGACCTGTGGCTGGGCGACCCGGTGGTCCGATTCGCCTGCGTGGCGCTGCTGGAGGGATTCGTCCGCGACCGGGAGTGGCTGCGGCGCTGCGCCAAGGTGGAGCTGTCGCGCGACGACGAGCGGGCGATCGGGATCGCGGCGGTGTTCGACGTCCGCATCGCGGCCGCGCGCACGCTGGCGGGTTTGCAGGCACACCAGTCGGGGCTGGGATCGCGCGCCGCCGCCGCGCACCGGGACCTGTACGCCCGCGCGACCGGGGCGGAGCTTCCCGCCGGACTCGCCCTCTGCGATCTCGACCCCTGGTTGGAGCCGCTCTCCGACTTGAAGGGCCGCGCGCTGGCCGCCCGGGCCCGCGTGTTCCTGCGCGATTCGTACGACGAGGACTGGTGGCGCAACCCGCGCAGCGTGGGCGCGCTCTCCGGACTTTGGAGCCGGGGCGGGCGTCCGACGGGTGCGGAATTGTGGGCGGAGATGGGTGGCGAACCCGCGCTAAGTCCGTTGCTGACCGAACTCTCCGAGTGGACTCGGTAGCGGCACTCCCCGGGAACCCGTTCAATGGGGGAGAATAGATGGCTTGCCCGTTACAACCGGACAGTTACCAGAACCCGTTCAGTCTGGTCGCCGCTTGTCGACCAGGAGGACCGTGACCCGTTGGGCCGACATCTGCCCGGTGCTCGACGAGAGCTGGCCGGTGCGATACCGGTTCGAGTCGCTCGCCGCGTTGCAACGGCATCTGCGACTCGGCAAGGGCTTCTTCCTGCCCGAGGGCGCGCTGGCCGGCGGGCCCGGCTCGCGCGTGATCATCGAGATCGCGGTCCCCGAAACCTCCGACCGCCCGTTGCTCCACGGCCGCGTGCGCGAGAAGGCGCCCGGAGGCGTCTGGCTCGATCTTCCTTCCGCGCGCCCCGCGGCGCGCTGGGCGCCCGACGCCAACGGCCCCCGGCGGACGCACCGGCGCCTGGCCTGCGAGCTGTTCGTGGAAGTGAAGCCGGAGGGCGGCGATCCGTTCCTTTGCCGCGCGCTCGATCTGAGCGAGCGCGGCTTGCGGATGTCCACCGGCCTCGAGAGCGGGATCCGCGGAGACGAGCTGACCTTGTCGCTGATCTCGCCGGACGGGGCGATGGGACCGGCCGAGCTGCGCGGGCGCGTGGTCTGGGCGGGATCGCGCGAGACCGGCATCGAGGTGCTGGAGCAATCGCGCGAGTACCAGTGGCTGGTGGCGGCCGCCGCGGGCCGCTGGGCGCTGGTGCAGGAAGTGGTGCACGCGCGCGACTGCGCCTGCGCTCAAGGCGGCGGGGCGACCGGCCAGCGCCAGCCGTAGAGGCGGCTGTAGTGCCACCACTCCTTCGGGTTGACGCGGAAGCCGGCCGCATGCATCGCCGCTTTCAGCGCTTCGCGTCTCTGCTTGAGGGGACCGTCCGGCAGCGGCGCGTCCGCCCCGGCGTCGGGCCCGAAGTCGTCGAACGCGGTCGGCATCCGCAGCCGCGCGCCCAGCGGATCGGCGAGCTCCAGATCGACGGCGACTCCCCGCTCGTGCAGGCTTCCCCGCGCGGGGTCCGCCACCGCCCCCGGATGCGGATGCGCCTTCCAGAGGGCCCGCTGCGCGGCGAGCGACCTCGTGCAATCGCGGGCGACCAGGCGGAACCCTTGCTTCCGCAGGGCTTCGGCCGCGACCGCCAGCCGCTGGGCGACGCTGCGGCGCAGCCGGCACTTCGCGTCCGGCGGATACAGCGGGCGCCCGGCGATGTTGTCCGCGCGCGCATAGGCGAGATCGACGATCAGCCCGGGGACGATCTCCGCCGCGTCGACCAGCGGGTCGTCGGAATCCGTGACGGGCGGAAGGTGCTGCGGACCGTACGTCTGCGCCGCGATCAGCAGCGCCAGGAGCATGCGCTACTTCAGGCGGCGCAAGGCGCGGATGATCTTGTCCTTTTCCTTGGTGCGCACAGAGGCTTGCGGCCGGGTGGCCGCTGCCCGCGCCTGGAGCTTCTGCTTGAGCTCGATCTCCATGGCCAGGAGCTCGGCCCGCGCCTCCGGATTGTCCTGGCCGCGGCGCGGCAACACCTCGTTGCGCCCCAACGACGTCCCCGACCGCATCCGGACCGCCTTTTCCTCGCGCGCGCTGAGCCGCCTGGAGGCGGTGCGGAGCAGCTCCATGACCTCGCTGCTCGTCATCGTGGTCGACGAGGACTTGTTCGTCATTTCGCGGTCACCTCTACGGGTCGTCGCGGTATCCATTTGCACCCTAGCCTTCGGTCCCATCGGATCCAATTTTTCTGCGGAATCGCGTCTCTAGGCGCGCACAGGAACACGGGATTCGGGGCAGATCAACCTTTTGGCGCAAATGTGCGCAGGTATCGGGAAAGATCGTGCTTTCCCTCAGGATTCCGGACGCCGTCGATCGCGTGATCCAGACCCCGGAAACCGGCTCAGCGGTGGGGCGCGGAATCGTCTTCCTCGCCCTCGTCCGTCTCCTCGGCGGCCGGTCCGGCGGCCGGCGGCGCTTGCGCCTTGCCCAGGAAGCGCAGCGGATCTTTCACCGCGTGCGGAACGCTCGTCTCCGGGTCGGCCTGCGGCGGCTTCAGCTTCGGATCCTTTCCGATGCTCGAAGTGACGAGCACCGAATGGAGGCTCAGCTCCGCCGCGGGACCCTCGCCGTTGCCGGCGACCTTGAAGCGGCCTTTCAGATCGCACCCCAGCGGCGCCGCCGTCTGCGCGTCGATCACCAGCGTCCCCGAGACGCTGACGGGCTCTTCCTTGTCCCAGAGCTCGAGCCGCCGCGCGGTGTCGGGGTCCGTCTTGTTCTCCGGATACTGCACCGGAGGAAGCTCGCTCTCTTCCTTGTCTCCCGCGCGAGTCCCGAAGCCGATGACCACGTAGCGGACCACGTGGCGGCCCTCGGAAGTCGTCTCGCCCGCGTGGCGCAGCTTCAGCCCGCGCGCCAGGCGATCGAAGGTGGCAAGCCCGGACACCGCCTGCTCGCGGATGCGCGGCGGATCCGTCCGATCGGTGCGGCGCTTGTGGAACGAGCCGTAGAGGCTCTTGACGAACACCTCGCCGCTCATCCAGACCAGCTCGAATCCCTGGTTGTGGTCGTTCACCAGGCGCACCGAGAAGTCGTCGCCGGGAGCCTCGAGCAGCGTGGTCTCCTCCGCCAGCGAGACCTCGGAGCCGCCGTCGGGGAGGCCGGGCCCGCGGAACCAGGCGAACTGCACCCGCTGCTGCGCCTTGTAGGGACCGATGCGCTGCTCGACTTCCGCGCGCTGCATGCGCAGGACGCGCTTGGCGACCTTCGGGTCGTCGGCCAGCCCATTGGCGTCGATTTTTTCCTTGGCCTGGGGAAGCTCTCCGACCGGCTGCTCGGGCGAGAAGATGCGCGCCCGGGCGGCTTCGTCCTCGGTGCGCTTGCAGGATGCGGCGAGGAGCATTGCGAGGATGAAGAGGATGCGACGCATGGGCGCGAAACCTAACGGAAGCAGCCGCGGCAGTCGATGCGCAAGAAATCTACCTCCAGAGGATCCGCGCGATCACCACCGACGCGGTGAGACCGGTGAAATCGGCGAGCAGCCCGGCGACCAGCGCGTGCCGGTACCGGACGATGCCCACCGACCCGCAGTAGACCGAGAGCACGTAGAAGGTCGTCTCGGTCGATCCCTGCAAGACGGAGCCGAGCCGCCCGGCGTACGAATCGGGCCCCAGGCCTTCTGTGGCGAAGATGTTGCCGAGGAGGCCCAGAGCGCCGGATCCGGAGAGCGGCCGCACCAGCGCCATCGGCAGCACCTCGGCGGGCAACCCCAGCGGACCGGTGATGGGCGCGAGCACCTTGGCCAGCGCGTCCATCGCGCCGGCGCCGCGGAACGCTCCCACCGCGGAGAGGATGGCGACCAGGAACGGGATGATGCGGATGGCGACGTTGAACCCTTCCTTCGCGCCCTCCACGAACGCTTCGTACACCTTGACGCCCTTGACCCAGCCGTACAACGGGATGCCGACCAGGAGCGCGATCAGGACCCAGCTGGACGCGATTTCGACGGCGTGTCTCATTTCCACACCCGCTCGAGCAGCTTTGCGGCGAGGATGGCGACGGTGAGCGCGCAAAAGGTGGCGGCGAGCGTCGGGACCAGGATGCCCGCGGGATCGGTGGAGTGGGCGCTGGCGCGCAGGGCGATGACGGTGGTGGGAACGAGTTGCAGCGAAGCGGTGTTGATGGCGAGGAAGAGGACCTGCGCGTTGGTGGCGCTGCCGGGGGTCGGATTGAGCTTCTCCAGCTCCTCCATGGCCTTGATCCCGAAGGGCGTGGCGGCGTTCCCCAGGCCCATCATGTTCGCCGCGATGTTGAGCAGCATGGCGGAGATGGCCGGATGCCCGTCCGGCACCGAGGGGAAGAGCGGGCGGAAGAGGGGCCGTGCCGCTCGCGCGAGCTTCTCGACCAGGCCGGCTTTCTCGGCGATCCGCATCAGCCCCAGCCACAGCGCCATGACGCCGACCAGCCCGATGGCCAGCGTCACCGCCTGCGAGGCGCCCTCGAAGGCGCCCTGGCCCACCGACTTGATGTCGCCGCGCACGGCGCCCGCGATCGCCGCCGCGACCAGCAGTAGAACGAAGACGATGTTCATGCCCTCATTCAACGCGCGCGCGAGAGGTTTGCAAAGGTTTCATCTCCTTGACCCCGCCGCGCGGCGCGTGCTACTCGCCCGCGTCCCTTGCGCTGTACCGGAGTGAACCGGATGCTTCGCTCGCTCTTCCTCGCCGCGGCGCTCACCCTCTCAGCCTCTACAGCCGAAGCGCAGACCACACCGACGCGCAAGTCCGGAACCAAGCCGAAGAAGCCGGCGCAGAACCCGCCGGCCACCGACGATCAGACGCCCTCGACGTCGACCAAGACCGGCGAGCAGGGCACTGCCGCCGCGCCTTCGACGGCGGGCTCGGGCGGCGCGGCGCAGAGCGCGCCGGCCCAGGGCGGATCCTCGGCTCCGGCTCCCACCACTACGCCCTCGCAGCGGGCCGTCGATCAGGAGGAGTTCCGCCGCCAGGTGATGGAGGAGGTCCGGCGCGAGCTGCAGAAGGCCAAGGACGAGGTGAAGCAGGAGACGGCCTGGGTCGAGCAGGACTCGAAGGCGCGGGTGCAGGACAGCGAGGCGGTGGAGTCGCTCAAGCAGCGGGTGAACCTGTTCCAGCCGCACGGGTACTTCCGCCTGCGCGGCGAGTTCTTCTACGACATGCGGCTCGACCGCGGCCCGGATCCCGCGGGCAATTTCCTCTTCCCCGGCCCCTTCATCGGCACCGGCGGCAACAAGAGCCAGTCGGACGCGAACATGCGCTTCCGCTTCGAGCCGACCCTGGCGGTGAGCGAGGACCTCGCCATCTATTTCCAGGCGGACATCCTCGACAACGTGCTGCTCGGCAGCAGCCCGGTCACCGACACGTTCCTCGATCCCTTCACGCCGCTCTCCGTGCTCTCCTCGCGCCGCGGCGAAGGCGTGGTGAACGTCAAGCGCGTCTGGGGGCGGGTGAACACCGCGCTCGGCGAGCTGCTCTTCGGCCGCATGGGATACCACTGGGGGCTGGGCATCCTGCACAACGACGGCAACTGCCTCGACTGCGACTTCGGCGATACCTACGACCGGATCGCGTTCGCCCCTCGCGAGTTCAAGGGCCACCACTTCACCGTGATGTTCGACGTGCTCGACAAGGGCGCGTTCACCAGCGGCCAGAACGGCGAGCTCGGCCGCAGCGTGGACCTGGACACTCTCGACGACGGCTACCGCCTGGCGCTCGAGGTCACGCGGGTCGACACGCCCGAAGAGGTCAAGCGAAAGCTGGCGGCGGACCAGTGGGTCTTCAACTACGGCGTCGTCGGCGACTATCGGACCCAGGCCTGGGACACGCCGGTCGGCGTCACCGACGGCCAGGGCAACCTCAGGGCGCAGGTGGTGCGGCGGAAGGCGACCCTCTACCAGCCCGACGGCTTCCTCTCCTTGAAGCGGAAGAAGTGGCGGTTGGACGCCGAGGTCGCGTTCACCCTCGGCAGCGTCGGCACGCACCAGCAGACCGATTTCGATCTGAACAGCGTCACCCCCGACGTCGCCGCGCAGCTCACCCGGGGAGTGACGTTCTTCCAGGTCGGAGGCGCGCTGCAGACCGACATCGCCTTCCTCTCCGGCGACGCCCTGCTCCTCGGCTTCGAATGGGGAGGCGCGTCGGGGGACAAGGGCACCTACGGGTTCGGCGCCCGTCCCTTCCGCAGCGGTTCGGGCGCGGTGCAGCCGACGGCGCCAGGCCAGCAGGTCACGCGGACCACGGCTCCCGGGGACATCGACGGCAGCCACCTCGACTTCTCGACGCCGACCGGCGGGCACACCCGGATCAACAACTTCATGTTCAACCGTGCCTTCAACGTGGACATGATCCTGTTCCGCAACCTCATCAGCACCGTGACCAGCTCCTGGTACGCGAAGCCGTCGCTCCGCTACCGGCCCACCGGGCGGAAGACGGGCGGCGGCGACGACACCGGCTTCGAGCTCCTGGTCTCGCTCATGTACGCGCAGGCCTGGTACGCGGAGAACACTCCGGGATTGGCGAAGCCGCTGGGGATCGAGCTGAACGCCGGCATCACCTACGACACGTCGGACCGCTTCCACGCCGGGGTCGCGTACGGGATCCTCTTTCCTCTCGACGGCCTGCGGAACACGAATCCGGTGGCGAGCCCGTCGATCGCGCACGCGGTCCGGATGCTGCTGGCGATCCCCTTCTGACCGCGATGCGGCGGGCGGTCCGGGCGCTGATCGTTCTGGCCACTTCGACGCTCGTGGTTTGCGGGGTGAAAGGCCCTCCGCGGCCGGCGCCTTCCGACGTCCCCGACGCCGGCGTTTCGGACGCCGGCCCGGTGGACGGGGGCCCGCGGTGAACCACTTCCAGCGGCAGAAGGGGGAGCTGCACTGCGAAGGGGTCCCCCTCTCCGAGCTGGCCGCCGCAGTCGGAACGCCGGCGTACGTCTACTCCCGGGCGACGCTGGTGCGTCACGCGCGCGTCTTCCGCTCCGCCCTGCGGGGCCTCGAGGTGCAGGCCTGCTTCGCGGTGAAGTCCGCCCCCAACCTGGCCATCCTCGCGCTCCTCGCCGGCGAAGGGTACGGGTTCGACATCGTCTCCGGCGGCGAGCTCTTCCGGGTCCTGCAGGCGGGCGGCGACGCGCGCCGCATCGTCTTCTCCGGCGTGGGCAAGCGGGAGGACGAGATGGCGGCCGCGCTGGACGCCGGCATCTTGCAGTTCAACTGCGAGAGCGAGGAGGAGCTGGAGCAGCTCTCGGGGGTGGCCGTCCGCAAGCAGCAGGTCGCGCCGGTCGCCGGATCGCAGATCGCGTCCGTCCGGCCCTTCGCGCAAGCGGCGGCGAAGATGCGGGCGCTGGTCGGGCAGCTGCGCTCCGACGGCCACGAGATCCTCCGGCTGGACATGGGCGGCGGCCTCGGCGTCCCCTACGACGACGGGGCCAAGCAGGCCACTCCTCAAGAGTACGGCGCGGCGCTGGTGCGCGCCCTCCAGGGCCTCGAGGTCGAGGTGCTGGTCGAACCCGGGCGCCTCCTGGTCGCCAACGCCGGCGTGCTGCTCTCCCGGGTCCTTTTGCGCAAGCAGGGCCAGGGCGCGCGCAGGTTCGTGGTGATCGACGCCGGGATGAACGATCTCTTGCGCCCGGCGCTCTACCAGGCGCACCACCAGATCGAGCCGGTGGGGCGTCCTCGTCCGGGGAGCGAGGTGGTGGACGTGGTGGGGCCGGTCTGCGAGAGCGCCGACGTGCTGGCGAAGCGCCGCCGCCTGCCCCCGCTCGCGGCCGGGGACCTGGTCGTCTTGCGGACCGCCGGCGCGTACGGGATGGCGATGGCTTCGCAGTACAATGCCCGGCCGCGGCCGCCGGAAGTGCTCGTCGAGGGTGGTTCCTGGCGGATCATCCGGGCCCGGGAGAGTTATAAAGACCTGGTCCGCGGCGAGTCGCCGTAGGGAGCGTGCGATGAGCAGGCTGCGCGGTTCCATGGTTGCCTTGGTGACGCCGTTCCGGAACGGCGCGGTGGACGAGCCCGCCCTGCGGGCGCTGGCGCGTTGGCAGATCGAGCAAGGCACGGACGGGTTGGTGCCGTGCGGGACCACCGGCGAGGGCGCGACGGTCTCCGCCAAGGAGCACTACCAGGTGGTGCGCGCCTGCGTGGAGGAAGCGCGCGGGCGCGTCCCGGTGATCGCGGGCTGCGGCAGCAACGACACCAAGAGGACCATCGAGACCGTGCAGCGGGCGAAGGAAGCCGGCGCCGATTCCGCGCTGGTGGTGACGCCCTACTACAACAAGCCCACGCCCGAGGGCCTCTTCCGCCACTTCGAGGCGGTGGCGAAGCAGGGCGGGCTGCCGGTCGTCCTCTACAACGTCCCCAGCCGGACCTCGGTGGACATGCTGGCCGACACCGTCGCCCGCTGCGCCAAGGTGCCTGGGATCATCGGGATCAAGGAAGCCAGCGGCAACGTCGTCCGGATCGCCGAGATCCAGGCGGCGGGAGTGCCGCAGGACTTCGCCATCGTCGCGGGCGACGACATGTTCACGCTTCCCACCCTGGCGATG
>WNFP01005954.1_pt1 | contig 16342 bp, 16 predicted proteins | sample 5400201 | NCBI WGS metagenome assembly WNFP01 (sample SAMN13153355, study PRJNA577476) | soil metagenome | isolation source: 115 cm saprolite under Madrone tree | place: USA:California | collected 2016-06-14 | reverse complement strand
CGAGCCAGACCGCCAGACATCCGTGTTTGTTAATAAGTTCGCGATTTCTTTCAAGCGTCCACGCTCCGCCGCCGAGCGCAATGATGCGCGGTGTTTGCCGGTCCAGAATTAATTGCAGGGCAGCAGTTTCGGCATCGCGGAAACTTGACTCTCCGCGCTCGTTGATCAACTCAGGCACGCTCATATTCTGTTGTGCGGCAACGATGGCGTCCAAATCGGCCAGGCCGCAGCCGAGACGAGCGGCCAGAGCCTTAGCCACGGTCGTCTTGCCGCTGCCCATGAAACCAACGATAACTATTCGACGATCCATAAAGGAGCGCGGGCATCCTGCCCGCCATCGAGGCGAAGCCTCGCTCAAGATCTAACTAGACCTCTCTCGGAAAGGCGAAGCCTTTCCGCACATCGGGCTGCATAGCCGCACTTACTTGAAAACTACTCATCGCTCAACTACTGATTCCAGCAAGTCAAAAAACTCCGGAAACGAAACCGCCACGCATTCCGAATCCGTGATTTCGGTTTCCCCTTCGGCGACCAAGCCCGCGACTGTAAACGCCATAGCGATGCGATGATCGCCCAGAGGATCGATTTTCGCGCCGCGCAAGCGCGTCGGCCCGGCAACTCGCAACCCGTCATCGAACTCTTCGACATCGGCGCCCATCGCCCGAAGGTTCAGCGCCGTTGCGGCGATCCGATCAGACTCCTTGACGCGCAACTCTGTGGCGTCGCGGATTTCGATCCCGCCCTGGACTTGTGAGCCAACCACGGCCAGCAGCGGCAGCTCGTCAATCAACTGCGGTACTACTAAGCCTCGGATCGTCAGCGTTGGTTCGGCGGCCCCTGAAAGCTGCGTTCGCGACCCTTGAGCTCGAATTTCTCCTACAGGCTCATTATTGTCCTCATGAGCGTCAGCGATTTCGACATCCAGTCCGAGCGCCTGCAAATGCTTCAAGAAGAGAGTGCGCGTTGGATTCAGGCCAATGCCGTCAATCTCCAGCGATGATTCGGGCAGCAGCCTTGCGGCGGCGAGAAAATATGCCGCGGAAGAAATATCACCGGGAATCGAGACTTGTCGAGCGGCCAGTCTGGCTGGACCTTTAACCGCAGCAAAACGCGCATTCTCACCTTTGCGTTCTGCCTCTCCGGTTTCAGTCTGCACTCCAAAGCTGCGTAACATTCGCTCGGTATGGTCGCGCGTAATTTGGTTCTCGATAACTTCCGTGCGCCCGTTAGCATTAAGGCCCGCCAGCAAGATGCACGATTTAACCTGGGCGCTGGCGACTAGCAATTCATAGGTGATCGGATTCAAACCCCTGTGCCCTTGAATGAGCAGCGGCGCGTGGCCCTCGTCCGCGGAAATCCTCGCCCCCATCATCTCAAGCGGTTCAATGATTCGCTGCATGGGACGACGGCGCAACGAGTCATCGCCGGTCAAGGTTGATTTGAAATCCTGCCCGGCGAGGATGCCGGCGAACAAACGCATGGTGGTCCCACTGTTGCCGCAATCGAGCGGCGCTTGCGGCTCGCGCAATCCGTTGATACCAATGCCGCTGATCACCAGGACGTTATCGTCATGCTCTATTGCCACGCCCAGAGCTTCCAGACATGAAAGGGTGGCGGCGCAGTCCATGCTGGTCGAGAAATTCCTGATTGATGAAGTTCCATCAGCCAGCGCTGCCAATATTGCCGCGCGGTGCGAGATGGATTTGTCGCCCGGCATCAGTATTCGCCCGCGAATTGTTTTTGCTCGTCGAATGATCACCCGGGAATCTTAACCTCTCTGTAAACTCCAGCGAAAGTGGCCGGCAAGATGCCGGCGATCCGCGGACAAGATGCCTGCGCTCCAAACCCAACTTCTTGACATGCGACCAGCGGCCATGTTAAACGTCCGTCTTCCGTTTGCTACTGGACAGCAGCAGCCAAACCGCGATTCCCGGCGAGAAAGGCCGCGCCTTCTGTGACCGAACAAACGACTCGACTCGTTTTGCCCAGCCACATTGAGGCGGTTGCTGATGCTGCTGCCGCGGTGACGGATTTCGTCAAGAGCTGCGGCCTTGATGAGCAGGCGGCATTTGGGATCGACATGGCGGTACGCGAAGCTGTCACCAATGCGATGGTGCACGGCAACCAGGAAGACGAAGCAAAGTCAGTTGAAGTAATTCTTAGCTGCCTGGATGATGCGCTCGAGATCGAAATCAGGGATCAAGGTGAAGGATTCGATCCGGCGAACGTGCCCGATCCAACTGAGCCGGCTAATATCTTGAAGCCCTCAGGTCGCGGCATCTTCCTAATGCGTACTTTTATGGATCAGGTCGAATGGTCTGCGCGACCCGATGGCGGCACAGCAGTGCGAATGGTGAAACGATTTTAGATTTTTGATTTGCGATTTTTGATTTTGTCCGGCTTGTTGGTAGATCTAAATTATTCAATAGTCGTTCACTCGCAAAATCAAAAATCGACGCTCAAAATCAAAAAATTCGAAATAGGAGATCCTCGATCATGGCAGAACTTAGTATCCGCGAGCGACAGGCCGGCGACATAACGGTGCTTGATATGAGCGGCCGCATCACGATCGGCGAAGGAAGCGTGGCTTTGCGTAGCGCTGTTCGTCGCTTGCTGGAAGAAGGAAAGAAAAACATCCTGCTCAATTTGGCTGGGGTGGGTTATATCGATTCCAGCGGCATCGGCGAGCTCGTGTCCAGCTATACCGCGATCAATAAGGAAGGCGGACAGCTGAAGCTGCTCAGCCTGACGCAGAAGCTTCAGGACTTGCTTACGATTACCAAGCTCTTGACTGTCTTTGACGCGTACGACACCGAAGCGGACGCTCTCAGCAATTTCAAATAACCAGCTGGAACATACATCGAACTTAACAGCGCTGGTCGCCGTATGATCTGACTGACGCAAACGCAGGGGGCAACAATGGCTCAGCTAAATATTAAACAACGACAAGCCGGCGATGTGGCGATCCTCGATCTCGACGGAGAGGTGCGAATGGGCGACAGCGCCACGTCGCTGCGCGGTGCGATTAGAGGTCTGGTTGCTGGTGGTAACCAAAAGATTCTTCTGAACCTGGCGGGCGTGAAATATATCGATTCGAGCGGCATCGGCGAACTGATCGCTAATTACACCACGGTGGGCCGCAGCGGTGGCCAGCTGAAACTATTGAATCTAACTGAAAAGGTCCAGGATCTGCTGGTAATTACGAAGCTGCTCACTGTCTTCGACGTTTACGAAGACGAATCTGAAGCCCTAAGTAGTTATAAGTAAGCAGGCGCTGTGGAAATCTTCCGTACGTCCGAGTATTTGTACGTTAACGGCCCAGTAATTTAGCTGGGCCGTTTGCCTATCTTCAACCCGAAACTGATATGGTTTGAAACGTGAGTCGCCCTAAATTTGATCAGGCTGCCGGCGAAGCGCTGGCCCAGGCCATTCGCGATATCGAGAAAGAGACTGATGCCGAGATCGTGATCGCGGTGCGCGGACGCTCGGGTAACTACCGGCATGCTGATTATCTATGCGGCGCAATTTTGGCGCTGATCGGCCTCGTCTTCGTCCTCTTCTCGCCTTTTGAATTCCACACTTACTGGGTTCCCTTCGATGTGGCGCTATTGTTCATCGCCGGTGCCTTCGTGTCCGCACGCTCTGATTTCATCAGGCGCTCACTTACCACCAAAGACTTTCGCGCGAAGGGCGCCCGGACTGACGCGGCTGCCATGTTTTACGAGGCCGGCATCGCCAACACTTCTGCTGAAAACGGCCTTTTGATTTATCTTTCGTTGCTGGAACGGCGCCTGGAAGTGATTGCAGATCGCGGCGTCCTCAAAGCCGTGCCGGCTTTGAAATGGAACAACTCAGTATTCGAACTAAAACGGATTGGCAGAAACCCCGAAGCCGAAAACCTGATCAAAGCTGTGCGTGATCTGGGCTGCGTGCTCGCGGAGCACATGCCCGCGACCGGCGAGAATCCAAACGAGCTGCCCGACGGCCCGCGCATTGAATTGAAATGAACTTTAACCGTCACCTTCTAATTCTTCGCAAAGCCGCGCTCCTGGGAGGGGTAACGATGGTTACCCTCTTTTTAGCTTCGGATGTTCTCGCGCGCGTCGGCGGTGGCGGATCTTATGGTGGCGGCGGGGGCAGTGGCGGCGGGGGAGGCGGCGGCGCAGGAGCACTCGTTTATCTATTAGTCCGATTTCTGCTTTGGTTGACGATCGAACATCCACTGATTGGAATTCCGGTCGACATCATCGTTATTGGTCTGGTGATTTACTGGTTCGCGCGTCCCTCCAGGCAGTCACTGAATCTGACGTCCTCGTCGCTCGCGGCCGCGCCGGATCCGGTGGCAGCGGTCGTCCAGCAAGGCTTCCAGCGCGAGTTTAACCAGCTGCGGCGCTTCGACCCTAACTTCTCAGAGATTATTTTTACCGACTTTTGTTACGCGCTTTACGGACGAGCACACGAAGCGCGTGGGCGTGGTCCAAAGGCCCTCGATGAGCTTTCTCCTTACCTGGGAGAAGCGGCACGGGCCTCTCTTCTGCAACTAAACCCGCCCAACCTGAAGGCCGTGGAAGGGATCATCGTTGGTGCGATGCAGATAGCCGACGTACGTGGCCTGGATACTCAGACGGTGATGATCACGATTGAGTTTGATGCGAACTATACCGAGTTCACACCCCGAGAAGGCGACCCGCGCGGTGAGATGAGCTATTACGTGCGTGAGCGCTGGATGCTGGAGCGCAAGCGTGACGTGCTTTCTCCGACCCCCGAACAGGCGACGGCCCTGCACTGTCCCCGCTGTGGTGCAGCTTTGCAGAAGGACACCGCCGGGGCTTGTGCATTCTGCGGAACTAAAGTCGAGAGCGGAGAATTCCAATGGTACGTCCGCGGCATTTCCACTCGACACCGGGAGGCGAAGGGGCCGCTGTTAACTTCCGACGTTCCCGAAGTAGGTACTAACTACCCGACGATTACGCAACCTAACTTTCCCGCCGTGCGCGCCGCTTTTGAACAGAACGATCCATCATTTTCGTGGGCCGACTTTCAGGCGCGCGCCCATTTGATTTTCAACGAACTGCAGGCCGCCTGGTCTCTGCTCAATTGGGAACGCGCCCGGCCGCACGAGACCGACAGCATTTTTCAAATGCATCGTTACTGGATAGACGCCTATCAACGGCAGGGTCTGCGCAACGCGCTCGACAAGTGCCAAATCACTGCTATGCGGCCGGTCAAAATAAAGGTTGACGCCTTCTATAACTCAATCACGCTGCGTATCTTTGCCGAAGGTTATGATTACACGATAGACAAGAACGGGCGCGTGGTTGCCGGCTCTAACAAGAACCTGCGCCGTTGGAGCGAATACTGGACCTTCATCCGCAACAGCAAAGCCAAACCCGGACCAGCGCGCGCTGATCTGAACTGCCCGAATTGCGGTGCTCCTCTAAAAATAAACGCAACTGGTATTTGCGAATTTTGCGGAGGCAAGGTGACTTCCGGAGAATTTGATTGGGTGCTTTCGAAAATCGAACAGGACGAGAGTTACGCGGGGTAGTTGAACGAAGCGTGAATTATTCGCGCGTTAAGATGCCCGAGTAAGACCTAGAGAGGCATAATTGGACAACTACTTAGTCGCGGTGAGCTTCGGCATTTTTAAGCCGGGCAGTCGATCACTCAATAGACCGCCAATCTGCTCGCTGCCACAGAGACAGGATCAATATCTGTGGAAGATTGAAAATGATCGGCTCCTGGGTAGTGCTCTATTAGTTTGTTGCTGAGTCGAACTGATCACTCTTGCTTGAGTTTCCATTATAGGCGACAGATCGCGAGGGCCAGGTTCGCCTACTGGAAGCAGTGGGTTGAGATGCTCACCCCGATTCTTGCCTTAGTCGTCGCTATCATTGCCCTCCTTAAGAAATAGCAGATCAAGTCGATCAGTGATATAAGCTCGGTCGCTAATCGCCGTGCCAGGTCAACTCAGACGTTCGACAAAAGGTGAAAACTATGACGATGCCACCTTGCGGAACCTTTCAATACACCGGGGTCGTCCCAAAGACGTTTAGTCGCTCTGGACTTTGGCAGATCGAAGATCCGTCGGCTAGAGTGCTTGCGAAATCCTGGCTCGGTAATCCAATGGTCGATAACCGTCTGGTTGGGCTTTCGCCCACAGTTGAGATATCGGACGGTTACCTCATCCTCACAGCTTCCGGGTCCTACCGCGCTGCGACATTGTCGGCATCGGTCCACCTTGATCCAGCCCTGCTGGACGTTTTCCAAGTCGGTGATGTCTTGAACCTGGTACGCACAGCAACAGCCGACATCGGCGTTTCCCTTCAACGCACCGGCCAGTTGATTTTTGCAGTTGGTGCCGTCAGCAAATTGCCCATAGGAGACCGTTTCATGGTGCGAAGTGGATCTGACATAGGTCTTTCAGCCCCCGACCGGGAGCAATGGCTGGGTGCGGATACTTGGGTCGACGTCTCTCTCTCCGATAAGACTACGCGGCTCCGAGGAGGCGAGGAAACCACCATAGATGACTACAGAGTTTCGGTAATCCGTTTGAGCGATGAGGTCAGTACAGGGAGCGGTAGCGACCTGGTAAGGCTGGTAATAGGCTTAACTTTGTTGGCAACAGAGACCCGGTCGCTACCGCTCCCGGTACTGACTCCATTATGTGTTTGCAAATTAGGTCACTACCCGCTCCCGGGAAGGCTTGACGCTTCCCGATCCGGCTTGCTAGACTCGACCCAGATCAAGTTTCAAGGGACAAACCCGAACACAATTCTCGCGTAACTTTTTTGTCAAAGAGCCGGACATGCGGCTTGCCAGGTGTACGTAAAAACTAGTCGGAGGGGATTATGGTAGGCTTCAAAGTCGGCCAGAAAGTTGTTTATCCAAACCACGGTATCGGTACAATCGAGCAGATCGAACAGAAGCAAATCGGGGCCGTCGCGCTGCCGTTTTACACTCTTCGACTGGCCGCAACCAATTCGCTGGTCCTGGTTCCAGTTTCAAATGCCAGTGAAGTTGGCCTGCGTCGTCCGATTTCTTCGGCCGAATGCGACACGCTCTTCACGGCCTTATCCGGCGACTTTGCTACGCCGGCCAACGATTGGAAAGATCGTTTCAAGGATTTTTCCGACAAGATGCGTACCGGCAATATTTTCGAAGTAGCCGAAGTGCTCAAGCATCTTCATTATCTTAGCCAGGTCAAGCCGCTGTCGTTTCGCGAACAGCGAATGTTCGAGCGGTCGCGTTATCTGGTCGTATCGGAACTCGCCGCAGTCTGCCGCCAACCCGAGTGCAATATCGAACCCCGCGTCGACCATGCACTTGAGCAATCTCGCGCACGGCATGAACGCCGGGCCGGTGGGCCCGCTCGCGCCGCAGCCGCAGGCAGTAACTGAAGTCAATCCGGAACCGTTAATCACGCTCTCTGCCGTGTCGTCACCGTCCACCCTGCTGAGCAGGGTTGATGAACGTGATAAGATGTCGGCACGGTTGCGTCTGTTTTATTTGTGCAAACACGATGGATGATCCTGCGAGTTATTTCCTGGCCTTACTTATTGATGCCGTCCCGCACTCAAATACTCTGCTGAAAGTCTTTGCCAAGCTTTGCGCGGTACTCTTTTTCGTCGGCGCCAATGCGTTCTTTGTCGGCGCTGAATTCGCCCTCGTCTCGGTGCGTCGACCCCGGCTCGAAGCTCGGGCTGCCGCCGGCAGCCGCCGCGCCCAGGCCGCACTGCGGTTGCTGTCTGATCCAACTTCCTTCATCTCGGCTACACAACTTGGAATCACCATTGCTTCGCTATCGCTTGGCTGGATTGGAGAGCCTACGATTGCGGCGATGCTCGAGCCGATAGCTCTGCGGATTGCCTCCGTGGGAAGAGCGGGATACATCGCGCACCTGTTGGCGATCATTATTGCGTTCTCGGCGATTACGTTTCTGCACATCGTGATGGGCGAGCTGATGCCGAAGATGTTCGCCTTGGAACGGGCCGAGGGTTTGGCGTTGTTCGCATCGCGGCCGCTGGAAATATTTGCGAAGATCTTTCAGTGGCCGCTCTGGATCTTCAATCGTACCGGAACCACGCTGGGCCGGCTGCTGGGACTGAAATCCTCACTCCAGCACGCCACGGTGTTCAGCGAAGTCGAGCTGCGACAGTTGATTGATATCTCTCGTGAGAGTGGTCACCTTCGCGCTGAAGAGCGGCGCTTGATTCATCGGGTATTTGAATTCTCGGATACTTTGGTGCGCGAAGCGATGGTGCCCCGTCCGGCGATTGCGGCGATATCGGCCACTTGTTCGCTGGAGCAAATCACCCAGGCTTTTCAGCAACATCGTTATTCGCGCCTTCCGGTATACCAGGGGTCGCTGGATAACGTCGTCGGTTTTATTCATAGCAAGGACTTGATCCCATATCTTTTACGGCCCCAGGACTTTCGGCTCGACTATGTGCTGCAGTCACCCATGTATGTAGTCGACACGGCGCGGCTGGAAGATGTCCTGCGCCAGATGCAAAAAGCAAAAACTCATTTCGGTTTTGTGGTTGACGAGCATGGCGGCGTCGAAGGCATTATTACGCTCGAAGATCTGCTCGAAGAGATTGTCGGCGACATCTCAGACGAACATGATGAAGAAGTAAACGAGCAGATCTCACCGATTGACGACCGCACCTACCTGCTGGATGGGTCGCTGGCGGTGCGCGATCTCAACCGCCGTCTGAAGACTTCACTTCCTGAGTCCGAGGCCTACACAACTATTGGCGGATTTCTGATGACTGTGGCCGGGCACGTGCTTCAGCCGGATGAGGTCATTGAACACGACGGACTGCGCTTTCATATCGAGAAGGTTGAACGCCGGCGCTTGCTCCAGGTGCGCCTCGAATTATCCGGCGAAAAGGTGGCTGAGGCTCCTCCGGCCGCCACGGGTGCGGCCCAGGTATCACGCTAGCGGTCTTCACTCGCGCGAAAGAGATTACTGCTGAATCGCCGTTGCGAATCGAACCACGTCTTCTCCAGCTCGAAGCCGCTTTGCGAACCTATGTTTGCGAGTTCCTTCACATCAAACTTGTAGGAGTGCTCCATGTGCATCCACTCACCGGCGGCGAAATCCACCGACATGTCCAAACTGCTGATGGTGACTGACTGGGAACGCAGGCTTTCCAGATAGACTTCGACGCTGCCGGCCGCTTTGTTATAGACCGACCTTAATCCGAATGCCCACAGGTCGAAGTTTCCGCCCAGTTCCCGATTGATTCGCGCCAGTTCGTTTACAATGAACGCGCGCGTTACTCCGAGCGCATCGTTGTAAGCTGCCTCGAGCGTCGCGCGATCCTTCTTTAGATCCGCGCCCAGCAGTAGCGCGTCACCCGGCCGCAGCATGCGGCGAATCGCTTTCAGAAAAGACAGCGCGTCGGCCTTCTCAAAGTTTCCGATGTTCGACCCCAGAAACAACATCAACGCGGGGCCCGCAGGAAGTGGCTGCATAGCGGCCAGACCTTCCAGATAATCGGCCGCATACGCCTCGATTCGCAACGCTGGATAAGCTGCGAGCAGGGCCCGTGAGCTTTTCTCCAAAGCTGAGGCCGAAATGTCGACAGGAATGAAGAGCAGTTCGCTGTGATTGCGCAATAAGGTTTCGATAATCGTGCGGGTCTTATCGGCGCTGCCGCTGCCCAGTTCGATCAGAGTCCGGCAGTCTGGAATTCCGGCAACTATCTCATCGGCGTAGCGGGTAAGGATCTCGTTTTCAGCCCGGGTCGGATAGTACTCATCAACATGGCAAATCGCGTCGAATAGTCGCGAGCCCAGCGAGTCGTAAAGATATTTTGGGAAGAGGTGCTTTGGCGTCGCCGAGAGCCCGCGGCGGACGTCTTCGGCAAATTCCGCGTTGCCATTCCGGCGCGCGAGGTCATGAATAATCAAGCGTGCGGGCGGCTCTTTGGGTTGCGTTTGCGCTGACACATCTACCTCTACAGCTCGGCCCCACCGGGAGCAAAGAAATAAAAGTGGCTCTTGAATTAGGCGGGTGGCGCATTATACGCGGGTGCAACCACTAACAGAAAGGGCAGCCGAGCGCTAACTCGACTGCCCCTCTTTCGCTTTACTCGTAACGGTGCGAGCTGGTTCAGATGATGATCACCCGGGCCCCAGTGCGGGCGCGCGGCGTCTTTTCAGGCACAGTAACGTCGATTTTTGGAGTAGCTGGAATGACGATGCGCGGAATCTCTATATTCACTTCCGGTATCGCCGGCACCTGTATCGAGGGAATCACGATGCGTCGCGTGCCAACCGTGCCGGGACGCAGGATCGTCGGTTCCTTGCTCTTTTCGGGAGTCAGGTTGATCGTGCGTGAGTTATGGTCACGCAGGATCGCCAACGATATTTCGCCGGCTTCCTTCTTATTGATAGCGCGCACAATGTCTCCGGACGAGTCGACCTTCTCACCATCGACTGCCGTAATTACATCGCCGGCTTTTAATCCTGCTCTGGCGGCGGGACTGTTCTCGTTTACTGAAGTGATCAGCAAGCCGCCGTCCTTTGCTCCAAAATAATCCGCAAGTTGCTTAGTCAGTGTTTGGGTGCTGACGCCGATGCGTCGGTTTGCGCCGTACGTGAAAACAAAATCTCCGTCGCCGGTCTGGATATGTGGCCAGTCTTTCTCGATGCCTTTCAGCACGTCATCTTTAATCGCGGCGCCCAGAAGATTCTTCATGCTGTGCTGGGACAGCGTGGCGCTAAGTTCCTGTTCAGCGCCTCCGCGGTTAATCATGATCCGCACCGTCTGATCGGGAGCCGACTCACCAACCAGGCGGCTCAGTTTGCGGGCGCTGGTTACAGACTCTCCATCAAAACGGAGAATAACGTCGCCTTCCTTCAGGCCGGCTTTTTCGGCCGGGCTGTCTTTGACTACCTTTGTCACACCGGCGCCACGCACTTCGCGCATGCCATAACGCACCATGTTTTCCTTGCTGATATCCTCAGTGCCCACGCCGAGAAACGCTCCGCCATCCATCAGGAAAGAAAACGATCGGTCGGCGGTCGCGGGCTCCTGAGCCTCCAAAGTCGCCGGCGGAGCAGCCGTCTCCTGGGCGTACACAATTCCGCCGGCAATCACGCCGACGCCCAGAATCACAGCCATTATTAAGGCCAGTTTGTTGCGGGTCATATCCAATCCTCCGGAAAGATTTTAGTGCTTCCACGCTGGCGGAATTCGGAGGTTCCAAAATTCTCCCTAAGCACAGTGAGGTCAGTACCGGAAGCGATAGCTACCGGGTTATGGTCCGACAGGCTCGACTGTGGCGTGGATTGAGACCCGGTCGCTACTGCTCTCGGCACTGACCTCATAACCAGGCGGGCTTTGTTAGGAGATTTTGCGATAGACCTCGCGGCCATCACTCATTTCCAGCACTAGCTTTCCTTCAGAATGCGCATAGTCGAGATGCGCGACGGCTTCGGAAACTCCCAGAAATCGATGGACATCGTCGGTGCCGGGAAACATCGCACGCGAAATGTCCCAGGCGCTGGCGCCATCGGCGGGAACCATCTGAATGGTTTGTGACTGGCGTTCGTTTATCGCGCGCAAATAGCGGTGAAAGAGTTCGTCATAGTCATGCACTGCGTCGCCATGTCCACCCAGCACCAGCGTCGGCGCCAGCGCGCGCACCCGCGCCAGGCTGACGAGATATTCCGCGAGTGAGCGAAAACGCCGCGATGGATCGACCGGATCGGGCGAGAGAATTGGATTCGGCGTAATTCGTTTGAGCACGCAGTCACCGGCGATCAGCGTCCGATCCGCGTGACGAATAAACGAGCATGAGCCCGGCGTGTGACCAGGAGTGTGTACTACCTGCAACGCGCCTGAGTCGAACTCGATCTCCGCTTCGTCGGTTAGCTCCCTAAAGTCTCCGTCGTCGAGCGAGTCGGCATACTGGCGCACTCCTTCGTACATTCGGCGCATGACTTCGACTTCGTCGGGCGGCACGCCGGCGCGGACCAGTAGTTGGCGGGTCTCGTCGTACTCTAAACGTCCGGCCCGATGACCTGTCTCCCATCCATGCACCAGCACTTCGGCGTCCTTCGCTTCATCGCGCAGTGCGCGCGCCAGTCCGCAATGGTCCTCGTGCGCGTGCGTGAGCACGATGCGCCGAATGTTTGCGACGGCCAAACCTTCCTTTCGCAAAGCCGCGCGCAGGGCATCAACCGCTTCTTTGGTTTTAGGACCGGTGTCGATCAGCGTGACCGGATCTTCCGGAATTAGATAGACGTTGACCGGTCCGATGTAGAACGGGGTTGGTAGTGAGATGGGGACGATCTTCATAGGGGAATCTGGTCCACCGCTGTGTGATGGTTCTGTACCTGCAAATTAAAGGCGCTGGCCGCAACAGGGACAAGAGGCGAGGCTGGCCGGAGCGTTGCTCTTAGGAAGAGTACAGCTTATTTTCGTGTTACAGCTTTGGCACCATGCGCTGATTCTTACGAGAGGATTGCTTTTCATGTCCGCCGTCCATTGGACACAGTGAGCTGTCCCGGGACGCTTTGCGAGCTGGCAAGCTGTGTCAGCGCGTTGCAATAGGTCTTCGAAGGTTGCTCTACCATCAGCTATCGCGTAGCCAAAGCTCATACCCGTCTTTAATTTCCTTCTATTGTGCGAGAATGGAATACTGCTCAACTTGGTAGCCTTTAATAAGAATTCCTCTAAAGACTCTTCCTTAAGTAGGATTACAAATTCATCTCCACTTTGGCGGAAGGCCTTCGCTCCCAAACCATCAATGACGATCCTGCGTATAGCTTTTCCGACCGCTCTAAGCGCCACATCCCCTGCTTCATGGGAATAGTCGTCGTTGATATGTTTGAAATCGTTTAAATCACCGAAGACTACGACTTGGAAATCGCTTTCACCTGCACGGTTAACTCGTTCTTCTTGGCGTAGAGCAAGTGCGCTGCTGAGCGCGGTCTTATCGTCTATGAAAGCCTCGCGCTTAATCACTGCCGCAAGTTCTTCCAATCGATCTATTTCTTCGGCGAGGCTCATTTAGCTGGCGCGTCTTAACGAACGGAAAACTTTGGGCAGTTCAACCCGAATTAAGTTTCCATAAAGCCAATCGGCAGCATCTTCGGGGGGAAGTTGTAAGTGATCCGGCATTACACTCTCAACGGTCCAGTAAGCGTTTGCGCCATATCGAAAGGTAACTTTGACTGCTCGGGGGGCAGGATAGTAGAAGGTGACTTCAAGATCGCGACTCTTGAAGTACTCACGGATAGCCATTTCGAGAGGCTGCGCTTGATTAGCTACGGCACCTCCTACGACGCCGCCAATGAGGGCACCGGCTAAACCTCCGGTGAGTATCCCGAGCGCAATCGCTCCAAGCACTGCACCCTTTGAAGCCTCGGCGAGACGGGGTCGTCGGGGCAATCCCATAATCAAGTCTTCCTGGTTAGAGCTCATTGCCGAATTATAGCAGGATGGCCGGCAACATTAGTACACGTACCGGTTCGCTTCAATCATCGCCTTCGCGATCTTTTGGCGCGCGGCAACTGTGTTCATCGGCGTCATCCTGGTGAAGCGACGCAGGGCTGCCAGCAATGTGCGCAGTTCATCACCCTCCGCCATGGCGGCCAAAGTGTTCTTGGCCTCGGCTTCAATTCGCTCCACTGCATCGTTACAAAAAACGCGCGTCATCTCGGCATACTGCGCTGCCGCGGTCTCGCCGTGCGCGGCCGCCATTTTCTTGGTGCGCAAAATCGCTGATTCCATCGCGTAGGTATCCATGATGATATCGGCCACGCTCATCAGGATTTCCTGCTGCTCAGACAGTCCCATCATGTACTTTTGTGCCGCCGTTCCCAGCGTCATTAACGCAACCTTCTTCGCGTTCTGAGCCAACTTTTGTTCGGTTGCCAGCAGGCTTTCGTCCAGATCGAAACTGGCCATCGACGGCGAAAGGATCTCGTCCATCAAAGCCTGGGCCGCGGGCAAAAGCGCGAGCCGTCCGCTTAGCGCAGCCTTCATCAAGCGACCAGGTATCAGCATGCGATTGATTTCATTTGTGCCTTCGAAAATCCGGTTGATTCGCGTGTCCCGATAAGCACGTTCCGCCGGATAGTCGGCTGAGTAACCATAGCCGCCAAAGATCTGCACCATCTCATCGGTGACAAAGTCGCAGTATTCAGACAACGCCACCTTGATGATCGAACACTCGGCTGCATATTCTTCGATGGCCTTCAGACGCGCGTCCATGTCCTTGGAATCGGCGACCGCGCCGAGACCTTCTTCGATCATCCCCAGCGTTCGGTAAATCATCGCCTCACCGACCCATGTGCGAATCGCCATTTCGCCGAGCTTCGATTTGATCGCACCGAACGACGAGATCGACTTGCCAAACTGCTGCCTTTCGTTGGCGTAGCGCACGGATTCATGCAGGGCCAGTTTCATTCCGCCCAGACACATCGCGCCCAGCTTAAACCGCCCGATGTTAAGGATATTGAAAGCGATCTTGTGGCCCTTGCCGATCTCACCGAGCAAATTCTCAACCGATGTGCGGGCGTCGGCGAGAATCAAAGGTGTAGTGCTCGATCCTTTAATACCCATCTTGTGCTCTTCCGCGCCGCTCTTGCAGCCTTCCTGCCGCTCAACGATAAAAGCTGAAAACTTATCGCCGTCGACTTTAGCGAATACGATAAAGATGTCGGCAAAACCGCCGTTAGTGATGAACATCTTCTCGCCGTTAAGAATGTATTCTTTGCCGTCGTCGCTCAATTTTGCCGTCGCCTTTGCGGCCATCGCGTCTGAGCCTGAGCCCGCTTCAGTCAAAGCATAGGCCGTGATCAAATCACCGGCAGCAATCGGCGGCAGAAATCTTTGCTTGGCGGCTTCGGTGCCGAAATAAAGAATAGGCAACAAGCCGATGCCGCTCTGCGCACCGAGGGTGGTAGCGAACGATGCGGCCCGGCCGATGTTTTCGGCGATGATCGCGCCGCTGGTCTGATCCAGTCCCAGCCCGCCGTACTCTTCCGGAATATTCGCGCCCACCAGCCCCAGCTCGGCAGCCTTCTTGACCAATTCGCGCGCCAGCTGCCAGTCCTTGTTTTCAAGTTCAGAGATTCGGGGCACAACCTCAGCATCCATGAACTGCCGAGTGGTGTCGGCGATCATGCGATGCTCCTCGTTGAAATCGCCGGGCGTGAAAATGCTCTCGGGCGTTTGCTCCTCAATCAGGAAACTACCACCCTTGACGATTTGTTTTGCTTCGATCGCGGCTGCCATAAGAATGCCTTTCTATAGCGGCAGGTCTTCTACCTGGCCGTCGTTCGTAATTGGCAAGCAGGGCAGGGACAAGCCCTGCCCATACATCACATTCTTTCAAAAATTCCGGCAGCGCCCATGCCGCCGCCGACGCACATCGTCACCATTCCATAGCGGCCATTGCGCCGTGCCAACTCTCGCAGAATCGTCGCGGTCAGTTTCGCGCCCGTGCAACCCAGCGGATGACCCAGCGCGATCGCGCCGCCATTCACATTCACTTTGTCGATATCGAGGCCCAGAGTTTTGATCACCGCCAGAGACTGCGCGGCAAAAGCTTCATTCAGCTCGATCACATCAATTTGATCCAGCGTGAGGCCGGCGAGCTTTAACGCCTTGGGAATAGCAAAGACCGGACCAATGCCCATCTCTTCCGGTGGACAACCCGCGGTCGCGTAAGCGACAAAGCGCGCCAGAGGTTTTGCGCCGAGTTCCTTCGCGCGATCTTCCGACATAACCACGGCGACGGCTGCGCCGTCAGACATCTGCGAAGAATTGCCGGCGGTAATGGTTCCTTTGATGTGAAACGCCGGTTTCAGTTTTCCCAAAGCTTCGGCGGACGTGTCACGGCGCGGACCTTCGTCCTTATCAAAAATCACTTCGCGATGTTGCTTCTTACCCTTGTCATTCAACTCCTCCACTGTGACAGCAAGCGCCACCGTCTCGTCCTGAAATTTGTTCTGCTCCAGAGCAGCGACCGCGCGTTGATGCGAGCGCAGGGCGAACTCATCCTGTTCTTCGCGGGTGACTACATATTTCCGGGCGACGTTTTCAGTCGCCAGACCCATGTTCAGATAAAAGTCGGGGTAATGTTCGACCAGGTATGGGTTGGGTCGAATGATGTGCCCGCCCATCGGAATCATCGACATCGATTCCAATCCGCCGGCAATAATCACTTCAGCGCCATTCGTGCGAATGCGATCGTTGGCCATCGCGATCGTCTGCAATCCCGAAGAACAAAAGCGATTGATCGTCATCGCACTGGTCTCAACCGGCAAGCCCGCGCGAATCGCCGCCGCGCGCGCGACGTTCATCCCTTGCTCG
>WNFP01002569.1_pt1 | contig 16342 bp, 11 predicted proteins | sample 5400201 | NCBI WGS metagenome assembly WNFP01 (sample SAMN13153355, study PRJNA577476) | soil metagenome | isolation source: 115 cm saprolite under Madrone tree | place: USA:California | collected 2016-06-14 | reverse complement strand
AAGTTTGTCGAGAAGTTGCACAACACTCCCGATGGCGACGGCACCATTCTGGATCACGTGCTGATCTACAAGGGAACCAACATGGGCAATTCGCATCGGCACGCGCATGAGAAAGTGCCCGTTGAGCTCATCGGCGGCATCGACGGAACCTTCAAGGGGAATCGTCACATCGTCTTTCCCGACAACGTGCAGAGGTGTTCGAACATGCTGTTGAGCCTTCTCGATCTGTATGGCATCCACCGAGACAGTCTCGGTGACAGCACAGGGCGTTTGCCGGGGTTGAGTTGACGCGCCAGGAATCTCGCGGGCGCGGGCTAAAGCCCGCGACTACATCTGGGAACCGCACCGTTGCGACTGGGAACGCACCGTTGCGACGTCCAATGTAGTCGCGGGCTTTAGCCCGCGCCCCGACCGGGGAATAATTTCGATGAAAATGAAAATGTTGTTGGTCGCTACGGTCCTGACGGCCGCGCTGGTCGCGTACCTGGCCGCGCCCGTCGCCGCACAAAATCGAGGAGCAACGCGACCAAAAGTGGAAAGGCCTGACGGTCCTGTATGGCAAGTCATACGCAAGAACTGTATTCAATGCCATGGTATCGATGACTATGCCTTTTTTGCTCTGGACAAAGCCGGATGGCAGTCGCTGGTCGAGACGAAGCATAAGTCGCCGTTGGCTGAAGGCGCGCCTGTTCTTTCGGACCAGGACCGGATCATTCTCCTCGATTGGCTGGTAACGAAATTCGGCCCGACTTCGACTCCATTTCCCAGAACGTATGTCCCTCCTGAGATCACAGAATTCTTTTCTGATCCCGAGGCCACCCTTGTTCTAAACAGGTCGTGCGTTTCCTGTCACGGTCTGGACAAGATCATGAACTCAAGGTATAGCGCGGATGACTGGCGCGTGCTCGCTGTGCAAATGAAAGCGCGGGGAGCCAATATATCGAATGAGGATTTGGAACGTCTCGTGGAGTGGCTCGGAAGAGTAAAGGGTACAAACGCCAACCAGTAAGAGATTTAGCCGCGGATTACGCGAATTACGCGGATGGGCGCGCCATGATTTTCATTCGACCGGCATACGGTGTAATGGCGCGCCCATCCGTGTAATTCGCGTAATCCGCGGCTAAATCTCTTCTCTACTTCTGCGAACGGCTCTGGCGGATGTAGTGAGGACTATAGTTAAGACCGTACGGCGTCATTATTTTCTGGTTCTCTTTTTCCCGAACAAATTCCTCTTTAGAGCGGCGGATCTCGTCTAGTTCCTCGTCGGTGCAATCGCTCATCGTAATCTCTTCACGCGGCACGAAGAAAACCTGTCCGATCGGCATATTGTAGGTTCCGGAGATCCCCTCTCCGGGCTGAAGCACGTAGCGGAATTCGGTTTCGTGGGCGTACCAATCCGTCTCGACCCGAACGACCAGCATCGGAGCAACGGGCCGCTCGATCATGTTGAAGATTGGAGTGTAGACCGTATCCCACCCCGGCGGCGTCCGGAAATTTGTCGCCGCGCGCAGTGAAATCGCTCCGGGAGGTGTGCCGAGATCTTCCGGAACGATAAATGTCCGCATCAGGCGCAGAGCATCATTGCGATTCATCGAGGTCTTCCGGCTGAGGATCGACACGTCTTCCCTGATCATTCCGATGCTGCCCATCGGCAAAACGGTCGCGACAGAGAAGATTGGCTCAAAGTCCCCTGTCGGTCTGCTCAAAGAGTAGACAAATTGGTAACGTCCCTCTCCCTGGAACTCGATATGAAACGATTCTTTCTCCGTGAGGGCAGCATAGACCAGGAATCCAAGAGCGCTGCCTGCCTCCAGCACGGGGCAGTGGCGCGCGTGCTGAGGCAGGAGAGGCCGCTGACCCTCGCGACGCGGTTTCATACCGACACCGGGACGAATCGAGTTGTAGAAAAGCCGTACTTCCATGGACGCATAGTAGGCCATGAACGCGAGGTTTTGGATGAAAAAAATGATCAAACTGTAGCGGCGGTCTATGACCGCCGGCTCTTCGCGGCATGCAGGGAAAAACCCGGCGGTCATAGACCGCCGCTACAGGGATCGGGGTTAAGAGTTGTCCTGGAGCCCAGCCCCGGAGGGGCTTTGCACAAAAAGTCGCAGTTACTGGGCACATTCCCCTCCTCGTGAGGCAGAGCTGTCCAAAATGCGTCGCCATGAACAGCCGCGGAGCGGCGACAGAGGGTAGCCCCGGGCGTAGCCCGGGGTTTTCTTTCGAGAGGATCTCAGCCCCGTAGGGGCGAAAGAGTCTTTCGCCCCTACGGGGCTGGTGTACCAAAACGACACCTACCCCGGGCTTGCGCCCGGGGCTACACTCTGTCGCCGCTCCGCGGCTGAATACAGGCGTGGGTTTCAGCGCAAGCTCACTCGAAAAGGTCTCTTGACCCTGATCACAATTTGGACAGCTCCGCCTCGTGAGGAGGGGTGGCTGCGGCATCAATAAAAAGGAGCGAAGCCACCGAAGCGCCGCAGACGGGGTGGTCGCTATCTTCGGCGATACCTACCTGATCGGCAGCGGTATCGTGAACGCGGTTCACCTGACAGCGGTTCGAACGCTGAATCCACGCATCCATCCGGATGTCATCGATCTGGCCGATATAGGAGTGAAAAACGTCTATGTGCCATTCGCAGGTCACATGAACCTGGGCGTCGGTTCGGGGCTCGCCAATGGGATCAACCCGAATGGCTTTACCGTCACCGGAGTGAACGTTCAACCGGGCTACTACAATTCTGTTGAAGGACAAGCCGCAGACGACGTCAGCTGGATCAAGGGATCGCACCAGTTGGGATTCGGCGCCTATTACAGCCACTCCAATTTCAACGCCAATTCCAACGTTGCCGCCAATCCGACCTTCACATTCAACGGTAACCGCACCAGCACCATTCCAGGGGTTCCCGACGGGACGGGCCTCGCCCTTTCAGATTTTCTGACGGGATTGCCATCCGGCTTCTCCGGGGGTACAAAGAGCTTTCTGGCTCCGCGCCAGACCTACTTTGGCGCCTACGTTCAAGATAGTTGGAAAGCCAACAGCCATCTGACGGTCAATTACGGCGTTCGGTGGGAACCGTTCATCTCGCCGTACGATGGTAAGGGCCGCCACAATTATTTCACGACCGACTTGTACACTTCCGGCTACAAGAGTACGTCCTACCCATTGGCGCCTGTGGGAACGGTCATGTCGGGTGACGCGCTTGCCCCGAAGAATGGCAAGTACATGTTCAATCACCTGGCCCATTTCGTGCCGCGCCTGGCACTGGCATGGGATCCAAAAGGCGACGGCATGATGGTGGTGCGTGCATCCTATGGCATGTTCGCAGACCTGCCGCCGATGTGGACATTCTACGGTAATGCTGCAGGCGCGCCCTGGAACGGCACAACCTCTCTCACGAATCCGACTTTCTCGGATCCCTGGAACCTTCCATCTTCCAACTACACGACGGGATACCCGGGAGGCAATCCTCTTCCGTCGAGCTTCACCAAGACGACGCCATTCCAGCTCAACGGCGCTTACGACAATCTGCGGCAGAACGCCAAATCCACATACATTCACCAATGGAACCTGAGCGTCCAACGGCAGGTGGGACAGAACTGGTTGTTCGCCGGCAATTATCTTGGCAACCAGGATGTTCACCTGTGGGGCCCGCAGATCCAGTTGAACTATTCGGTGTACATGCCTGGAGCGAACACGGGCAACATCACTCAGCGGAAAATCCTGAGTCTGCTGAACCCGGACCAGGGAAAGTACTACAACGGCATCGGCGACTTGGAAGACGGCGGCACCGGCAGCTACAACGCGATGCTGCTGACGGTCCAGCGCCGGCGCGCCAATGGTCTCACCATACAAGGAAACTACACCTTTTCCCACTGCATCGGCGATGGCGTCGTTTCGCAGCCGGGCTCGGGTGGAATCACTCCGGGCATGAGAGCATACAACCGCTCGAATTGCTCGGGAGACCGGACGCACATCGTGAATCTTTCCACGGTGGTCGAGAGTCCGAAGTTTGCCAATAACGTACTGCGGGTTCTGGGCAGCGGTTGGCAGCTCTCCGGAATTCTCAAGCTGATGTCGGGCACTTCATTCCGGGTTAACAGCGGGGTTGATACTACGTTCACAGGAACTACCGACGGTTCTGCCGCCACCGGGCGCGCGAATCAGGTGCTTGCCGATGCCTTCCTTACCAACAAGAATAAGGACGGCTGGCTGAACATCAACGCGTTTGCCGTTCCGACGCAGGCGACGGGTATATGCAGTGCCGTAACGCTATCGTGCGGATACGGAGACTCGGCCCAGCTGCGGGGACCCGGGCTGATCAATTTAGATCTGGGTTTGACCCGAAGGTTCCAGGTTCGCGAAGGACAGTCGATCGAGTTCCGTGCTGAGGCGTTCAACGCGCCGAACCACGTGAATCCGATGAACCCGAGCAATACTCTGAACAGCCAGACGTTCGGCAAATCCGTGGCAGCCGCAGATCCTCGGATCATGCAGCTCGCGCTGAAGTACGTGTTTTAAAAGCAGGAATCAGCCGCGGATTTCACGGATTTCGCGGATGGCGCGCACTAAAACCGTTGATGCGCGCCATCCGCGAAATCCGTGAAATCCGCGGCTGATGTTTTTTATCAGGCGTTCTTCTTGAGCGCCGCCAGAACCCGGCTCGGGGTAAACGGATATTCCTGCATACGAACGCCGGTTGCATCAAAGAAGGCATTCGCAATCGCCGCTGCCGCTCCGGCCATCACTTCCTCGCCCGCGCCCGTGGACCTCTCGTTCAGGCGCTGCACGACGATTGGCGTGATCTCGGGGCATTCCTCGAACCTCAGGATCGGGTAACTGTTCCAATCGAGACTCGTGACGTTGGTTTTGTTAAACGTCACTTCCTCTTTCAACATCCGGCTTACCGTCTGAACCAGTTGTCCGCTGATCTGGTTTTCGATGTTGCCGGGATTCACGGCAAGCCCGGCGTCAATCGCGCCGTACATGTGTTTCGCGCGAATCCGGCCCGTTTCTTTGTCGACTTCAATTTCGGCGATGGCGGCGCCGTACGACGCAAGGTGTGTGCCGACTCCAATTCCTCGCCCGGTAACGACTTTCGCTTTCGACAAATTGGAGGCGGCACGCCGCGTCGTCCAGTTTGCGGCTTTAGCAACGGCATCCAGAACCCCCAGCCAGCGCGCATCCTTTATATTGCGCTGCCGGAAGGCGTAGGGGTCCATGCCCAGGCGATAAGCGAGCTCATCGATCGCCTGTTCCGAGGCGAACGAGAAAGAAAGATCCAGCGGTGAGCGGAGCCAACCGCCTTTCAGGTATCCGAGCCCGGGCACGCGGTGATTGACGAGCTTCAGATTGGGAACGTCATACATCGAGCCCAGATTCAGCGGGCTGACCTGCTGGGCTGCTCCTCCATCCCGCTCTGCAGCCTGCGTTCCGAAAGCGAGCTGCGCGGAAGTTTCGACGACAGCCCAATTGTGCTGCCAGCCGTTGTATTCGTACGCAACAATCCTCCCATCGGAGTCGGCTGCGGCACGGACCTCGCCGACATGAGCCGGACCATAGTTATCCCACCCGTGCTCATCCCACCGCATGAACTGCAGGCGAACCGGCTTGCCGACTGCTTGCGAGAGGATCGCGGCAGCTTGCGCCGCATCCTCGTAGCAGCTGTGGCCGTACGTGCCGGCGCCTTCGTAATACTGCACCTGCACTTTCTCCACGGGTATTTCGAGAAGGCGGGCCAGGTTCGTCCGCGTTGAGTAAACATCGGAAGTCGTGCAGGCAATCAATGCGGAATCGGTCTTTACATCCGCGATTGCGCAACTTGGTCCGAAGAGCGCGTGTGCCTGGTACGGGCCTCGGCCGGTGAGCGAGACTATATGGGCAGCCTTTCCGATGGCTCCAGCCACGTCACCCTTCTCCAGAACGACTCTGTCCTGCGTTTCTGCTGCGCGCATCTGATCGTAGAGGCGGTCGTTGCCGGGAAGCGTGGGCTTCAGATCCCAGGTCACTTTCAATTGTTGCGCGGCGCGAACGGCGTCCCACTCGCTTTCGGCGACGATACCGATGAAATCACCGCGGCGCACCAGGCGCGCACCCGCGATGCTGCGGATCGATGATTCGTCGATGTTCAGCACCTTTGCACCTTCTCCGTAGGCGCCCTGGCCGCGCGGACGGACGACGCGGGCGTGCATCATGCCGGGTACGCGCACATGCTGCATGTAGACATGTTTGCCGCTTACCTTGGCCGGCATGTCCCGCCGTGCAACCGGCGTCCCCACCAGTTTGTATTCGGTGGCGGGCTTCACAGGCGCCGAGCCGGTGAACGGGACATTGAACAGCTTGCCGCCGACGAGCTCGCCATACGTGACGGAGCGGTTCGGGATGCCCCTGACGGACACGATGCCTTTCGATACCGTCAAGCGGTCCACTGATGCGTCCAACCTTTTCGACGCAAGCTGCAGAAGCGCGAGCCGCGCCTCTGCCGCAGCGGTTCGAATCTGCGGCCCGCCTCTGGCGACCGAAGCGCTGGAGAAAGTTCCACCTTGATTGGGTGTGACGTTCGTATCGAGCCCGACCGTTTTCACCTGGCTCATGTCCAGATCGAGCTCCTCGGCAGCGATCTGTGGCAAGGCCGTGGAAGCACCCTGGCCAAGCTCGCAGAAACCGATGTGGACGGTGGCCGTGTTGTCCGAGTGGATCGCGATCCATGTGTCGATCTGTCTCAGATCCGGACCCGGCGGCGTGCCGCGCTGTTGACCGAACAACTCGTCGCGGAGGCTGAAACCGATAACGAGGGCACCGCCTGTCTTCAGGAATTCGCGCCGGGTGCTCATTTCGCCACCCCCTTCATCATTTGCGACGCGCGCTGGACGGCCTTCAGGATTCGAGGGTACGTTCCGCAGCGGCACAAGTGACCGTTCATGGCAGAACGGATTTGCGCTTCGGTGGGCTGTGGGGTCTTCGAAAGGAGTTCCGAAGCCTTCACGATCATGCCGTTGTAGCAGTACCCGCATTGAACCGCCTGTTCGTCGATCAGCGCTTGTTGCATGGGATGCAGCGCCGGAGCCTGTGCAAGTTTCTTCTGCGCCGCGTACCACGCCGGCAACCCTTCGAGGGTCGTTACCGACTTGCCTTCGACAGCGGAAACTCGGGTCTGACAGGATCGCATTTCAACGCCGTTCACCAGTACCGAACAGGATCCACACTGCCCGAGACCGCAGCCGAACCGCGGTCCTTGCAGGTTCAGTTCGTTTGAAAGAACGTACAACAAAGGTGTGTCCGGCGCGGCGGTGACGGTCCGGACCTGTTCGTTGACTCGGATTTTGAGTTCGTTGGCCATGCCCGCGATTATAGGCCTCCCTCTGACCGTGTGAAAACTCAACTGTAGCGGCGCTCTATGAGCGCCGGTTTTTTCGTAGAATCAACGAAATACCGGCGGTCATAGACCGCCGCTACAGTGCGTCCCCTAAGCCGACGTGTTAAGATGCGAAACAGGGATGAGACGCATTGGCATTCTGACTGCCGGGGGCGACACGCCCGCGCTCAACGCTACGATTCACGGTGCGGTCGTTCGCGCCAACCAACTGAAGATTGAGATCTATGGATTTATCAAAGGTTTCAATTCCTTCTTCAACTCGCGCTTGCCGCACGTTCACCTGAATCCGCTGTTTCAGCAAATTCCCGAGCTCGACCCCACGAAGGGTGGCTCACTCATCGGCTCATCGCGCGATTACGTTGACGCGGACGACAAGGATGCATGCGACCTCCTTGTATCGCGCCTGAGAAAACTGGGGATCGAAGGACTGATATGTATCGGCGGCGACGGCACACTCAACGGCTTGCAACCGCTGGCCGAGCGCCTGCCTTCCGTACTGGCGCCCAAGACGATTGACAACGACCTGGGTCTGAATTATCCAAGCGAGCCTGACGAATGGGTGCGGGTCAACGAACCCGGCATGAAAGGCGGCTTCCGCTACAAACGCTCGACGTCCAGCGCCGTCTTCGATCTCGATCAAATCGTGAATTACGTCACGCCGGGTTACGCCACAGCGGTCATGGTGTCCGCGCAGGGCGTCGAGCGCGTTCGCACCACCGCCGAAAGTCATCGGCGCATTGCCATCATCGAGGTCATGGGCCGGCAGTCCGGCTACATCGCGCTCGGCACAGCGTACGGACAACCCGACATCATTCTGGTCCCCGAGCATGCGTTAAACATCGAGCTGCTTGTGGAACGAGTCAAACATCTTTACGACCTTCAGAAGAACGTCGTCATCGTGTGCGGCGAGGGTATCGTGGACGAGGAGGGCTTCGAGCTGGGCGCAGTGTCCAAATCCTCCGACCCTGCAGGTAACATCACGCTGACCGGAGCGGCGGAAGCCTTACGCGCGAAAATGATCCCGATGTTCGGCGATACCTATTTTCAGCTCTATCGCCGCGGTAATTCGGCCAGGGAAGCCATCTTCACACGGAAAGTCGGTCACACCCAGCGTGGCGGCCGGCCCATTCTCTTCGACCGATTCTACGCCGCATTGCTCGGCTCAAAAGCCGTCGATCTGCTTGTGGAAGGACGCAACAATGCGGTTGCCGTTCTCCAATACCATTCCCAGAAAGGTTTTCACGTGGAAGGCTACGACGCGAATCGCTTTCGCGACCGCTGGGGTTTGATTCATCCGCGCTACATGTATCCCGCGCTCTACGATCCAAAATTGATGAAGCCTTCCCGGATGGGCATGGATTATTTGCTGCCGATTTTCACCGATGCCATCGGCAGCGATGACGCCGAGCACATGCGCCAGACCTTGTTCGATCCGGGCAACCTGGCGCAGCCCTATCATTCCATCAACACAGACGTCAGCAAGCGCATCCACTATCTCCAGGCGGAGGATCCGTGAGTCCGCCGTCGGAAGACGAAGAACTCTTCTGGCGGGCCGAGGATCAGCATCAAAGGCTGAACGAGCTGGCGGGTATACCTCCGGAAATCAGAGAGGAGCCGCTGCGCCGCGACGTCCGTTCGCTGGGGCACCTGCTCGGCAACGTTATCAAAGAACAGGAAGGTGACAGCCTGTTCCAGGTGGTCGAGAGTCTTCGGAGACTTTCGATCGCACACCGGGCCGAACGTACGGGTTTCGAACCGGCGCAGGAAATTGTTCGCAACGTTTCGATCGCAGAGGCGGCGAAACTAACGAAGGCTTTCGGCATTTATTTCGAGCTTACGAACATCGCGGAAACCAACCACCGTAAACGAAGGCGCCGCGCCGCCCAGCTTTTTCCGGAAATTCCTCCGCAACCGGGCACGTTCAGGGGAACCCTTCGCCGAATCCGTGATGCCGGTATCCGTCCGGAAGAGCTGATGGGAATGCTGCGGCGAATCCTTGTGGTGCCCGTATTTACTGCCCACCCGACGGAAGTCGCGCGCCGCACGGTGCTGTGGAAACGGAAGCACATCTCCGAGCACCTCGAAGCCGTGGACGTTCTTCCTCTTCCCGACGCCGAGGCTCTCAAAATTCAGGAGCAGTTGGCGGCCGAGATAACGGCGCTCTGGCAGACCGAAGAAGTCCGCCGCAAACCGCCAACCGTACTCGATGAAATCCAGATGGGCCTCGATTACAGCCAGGTACTGCTGGAGACTGTCCCGGGACTTTATCAGGAAATCGCGGAGGCAATCCGAGACACATATCAGATTTCAGTCGAGCCGCATGATTTGCCGCGCATGCTGGAGTTCGGTTCCTGGATTGGTGGTGATCGCGACGGCAATCCGCACGTGACGGCGGAATCTACGGAAGCCGCGCTGGCGCTGCCGCGCCGCGCTGCAATCGAGTTCTATATTCAGGAGATGGACAGTTTGCGGAAGCGTCTGAGCTCCTCGATCGTGCACGTCCCGATATCCGTGGAGCTTCGCCGTCGGCTGGACAGCTATTCCCAAGATCTTGCGTTCGACATTCCCGATCGCCCCGACGAGCCATACCGGCAGTTTTCAAGCTGCCTGGCTTTCCGTTTGCGCCTGGCGCTGGCGCAGGAAAATGATCAGCGAGCTTACCGCAATGCCGAGGAGTTCACGAACGACCTGGAAATCATGAGCGAAAGCCTGCGATCGCACAAAGGCGATCGAGTCGCCCGGCTTCTGCTCGATCCGCTTCTCCGCCAGGCATACACGTTCGGCTTTCATCTCCATGCGCTGGACGTCCGGCAGCATGCGCATGTGCACGCCGGCACGATCCGAGCGCTCAAGGGCGACAGAGAGAGGACTACCGAGGCACGCAACACGCTGGACACACTGCGGACCATCGGGCATCTCCAGCGCGTGTATCCACAGGCCGCTATGCGGAGCTACATCATCAGTGGAGCGACCTCGCCTGAAGATGTTCTCTCTTTCATCTGGCTGGCGGAACTTGCGGGTGTGGACGTTGCCCGACTCCAGCCGGTTCCGCTGTTCGAGTCGATCGATACTCTCCGAGACAGCGCGGACATCTGCCGCCGGATCTGGAAGGACGCGGTGTACTCGCGCCTGCTCGACACGTGGAATCGGCGACAGGAAGTGATGCTTGGATATTCCGATTCGAACAAGGATGGCGGCATGTTTACGAGCACATGGGAGCTCTACAAGGCGCATGCCGCGCTTCACCAATGCGCCGATGAATGCAACGTCCGGCTCCGGCTGTTTCACGGACGCGGAGGAACCGTGGGGCGGGGAGGCGGTCCGACCCATCGTGCAATCATTGCCCAGCCTCCGAATGCGTTCACAGGCGAGATCAAAATCACCGAACAGGGCGAGGTCCTCAATTGGAAGTATTCGGATCGTATCCTTGCCGAGCGCAACCTGGAGCTGATGATCGCGGCCGCACTCGAAGCTCTTTCGAGACCCGACGCTCATCCATACGAGCCCGAATGGACTCGTGCGATGGATGCGATGTCTGCGGATGCTTACGGGTACTACATCCGGTGCATTCGCGACAACCCCGACACGATTCCCTATTTTGAGGAAGCGACGCCCGCGGTGGAATTCGACCTTGCGAAGATCGGATCCCGTCCTGCGCGCCGGGCCGCCGGACGCGATCTCTCAGAGCTTCGGGCAATTCCATGGGTATTCGGTTGGATGCAGAGCCGGCATGGATTGCCGGGCTGGTTCGGTGTTGGATACGCCCTGAACCGCTTTCCGGATCAGCGGTTGCTGCGGACAATGCTCGAGCGATTTCCGTTGTTCGAGGATCTGATCCGAAACGTCGAAATGGTGCTTGCGAAGTCGGACATGGCCATTGCCCGCCTCTACTCCCAGCTGGTTGCCGATGCCGCCATGCGAGACCGCATGTTCAGCGTCCTCTTTGAAGAGTTCGAGCGCACACGGGAAGCAGTGCTCCGCGTCACCAACCAGTTGGAGCTTCTCCAAAGCAATTCAGTTCTGGCGCGATCCATCCGGCTCCGGAATCCGTATGTGGATCCCATGAGTCTGATCCAGGTCGAACTTCTTCGCCGCAAGCGCTCGGGCACCGACTCCCCAGAGCTCCGCGATGTTCTCGCGGGAACCATGCACGGCATTTCCGCCGGCCTTCGAAATACGGGGTGAGGAACCAAAAACACAAAGACACAAAGGGCACAAAGACACAAAGAAGGCCGCCATCAAGAATTATTTAAGGCGGCCTTCTTTGTGTCTTTGTGCCCTTTGTGTCTTTGTGTTTTTGGTTCCTGAATCAAACCCAGACTTTCGAGCGCGGTCCAAACTTTCCGGACTCCCTCTTCGGGAGTTTCCAGTGCTGAATGAATCGTCACCTCGGGCGCAAGCGGCGGCTCATAGGGATCGGAAATGCCCGTGAATTGTGAAATCTCACCCGCGAGGGCCTTCTTATATAAGCCTTTCCTATCACGCTGAACCAGAACGTCGAGGGGGCACTCCATATAGACCTCCACGAAGCCCGGGATGCGGGCCCTCTGTTCGTCACGCGTCGCCCGATAGGGCGAAACCGCGGCGGCGATCGCAATGACGCCGTTTCGCGACAACAGCTCGCACACAAAGCCGATGCGCCGGATATTCTCGTCCCGATCTTCTTTGCTGAAGCCGAGACCCTTGGACAATCGCGTTCGCACCACATCGCCGTCCAGCATTTCGACACTCGCGCCTAAACCGCGCAGCCGCTGTTCCAGCAGGCTTGCCGAGGTCGTCTTGCCGGCGCCGGGCATGCCGGTGAACCAGACGGTGAATCCCTTCTGCATGGTCATGGTGCGATATCACAGAATTCGTGATATGGAAAGTCCGAGCCCAGCCGCTTCAACTCGCCCATGAAGTACGCGTCGACTTCTCGCTGGCGTTCGGGGGTGAGCAGTTCTGAGGACGCTCCCTGAGCCCCCTTGCGGATCATCGCACCCTCGGGCTGCCATGGAATGACCTTCCCGATCCGGAACTTCTCATCGTTTCGCTTCATGTACTCAAATGTCGAGCGTCGGCAGACCTCCTGAATCACCGCGTCGGATACCCTGATGTCCAGGAAATCGGCAACATCGAGGACAGTTCGTTTAAGGTCACGCTTCATCGACTTGAAGGACACCACGAGGACGTTCGGCCGACGGCGCTCAGCCCAGTAGCCGGCCGTGTTGACGGCCCATGACCCGCCCACGAGAAACTTGTCGGACAGGTACAGGTTGTACCATGTGTCGACCGACGGCATGGCGGGACCGAGGACACCGTCCCTGAGAAAGAAGTAGTTCGACACGAAGATGTCCTTGGGGTCGCGTATGACGGCGATGTAATGCGCCTCTTCGGAGTACGGCAACCGCTCCCAGTTGTAATGCGTCTTGATAACTCTCTTTTTCTCCGGGGACCTCTCCCAGTCGGACGCATCCTTCAACGGAATTGCATACCGCCGCATGAATCCGGGCATGACTTCCGTATCCGGCCAGGGAACCACACTGTGAAGATGGTCGTATTCTGCATTCCCGTGGTAAATGAGCTGGTGGGCAATCTGCATCAGCCAATTGGTACCACTTTTGGCATATGTCATCACGAACACGTCCTGCTTGCCCGGAACATAGTTTTGGAAGGGGTTCTTCTTTGCGAGTTGTCGCTCCCGGAGCTCATTTAAAATTCCCAGCATGCGCTCTGCGCATCCCAGCGTTTCGAGTGTCCAGATGACTGGTCTTACAATTCCATAAATCCAGAGGCCTGTTGCCCATTGAAGAGCAACCGGCGAAGGGCGCCGGATATAAGTGGGGCTTGAAGCAGTTCCGAGATCCATTGTCACGCTGATAGGATACTCAACCAGATGATGCAGGCCGAATTAAATGAAGCCAGGAGGCTGGCGGTCGCTGCCGGCGCGATACTGCTCGAGCATTATTCCGCGCCGCCGTCGGTGGAGTGGAAGGCCCCGGGCGATCCTGTCACTGCAGCGGATCGCGCGGCCAGCGCATTCATTGTAGAGAATCTCGAACGCTTGTTTCCCGGTGATGCGATTCTTTCCGAAGAGGAGCCTGATGATCTGAAGCGGCTTGAGCATTCGCGGGTCTGGATGGTGGACCCAATGGACGGTACTCGTGAATTCATCGCACAGCGGGGTGAGTTTGCCGTCATGATCGGTCTGATTGTGGACGGTGTTCCGGCAGCGGGCGTAGTTTACGGGCCGACCACAGATAAGCTCTACTATGGCGGACGCGGAGCAGGGGCGTTCATGACCTGCAACGGCACGACTATCCCGCTTCAGGTGTCGAGCGAAAACATCGCGTCGCGGATGACGATCGCGGTTAGCCGGTCGCACCCCTCGTCGCGCGTCGAGCAGATCCGTCAGCAGCTTCAGATCACGAAATCCATTCCATCAGGCAGCGTCGGGCTGAAGGTCGGATTGATTTGCGAAGGACTCGCGCACCTCTATGTGCATGCCGGCAGCCGCACACAAGTCTGGGACACCTGCGGGCCTGATGCCATTCTCCACGCGGCCGGCGGGCGCATGACCGACGCGCGGGGCGCACCGTTGCGGTACGATCAACTCGAAGTTCGAAACCTCAATGGTCTTGTCGCTACGAACGGTATCATCCACGATCGCGTCGTGAAAGTGACGCAATCGGTAATCGCTCGTTAACCCAGTCCAGGCCATGGCTAGCCGCGGAGCGGCGACAGAGTGTAGCCCCGGGCGCGAGCCCGGGGTAGGTGTCGTTTTGGCACACCAGCCCCGGAGGGGCGAAAGAGTCTTTCGCCCCTCCGGGGCTGAGATCGTCTCGAAAGAAAACCCCGGGCTTGCGCCCGGGGCTACACTCTGTCGCCGCTCCGCGGCTGAATACAGGCGCCGGTCTTACCGCGAAATCAGGAAGTGTAATCTACCCCCGCCCGACAAAAGGCATCTTCGTCGCCATGATGGTCATGAACTGAACATTGGTGTCCAGCGGCAAGCCTGCCATGTGAAGAACGGCGCGCGCCACGTGCTCCACGTCCATAGGCGATATCGTACTTGCGTCCGTCGAGAGCGGTTGCTTTGGTCAAGCCTGTGATCGCGTGTTTTGTGGCCGTATAGGGTGCGGAGTTCGGCCGAGGAGCATGCGCCGAGATGGAACCGTTGTTGATGATTCGGCCTCCGCGCGGGCTCTGAGTTTTCATGAGCCTGAAGGCCTCCTGCGTACAGAGAAACGCTCCGGTCAAGTTCACATCCACAGCGGATTGCCATTGCTCGTATGTGAGGTCCTCGAGCGGCACGGCCGGTGCCCCGGTTCCCGCATTGTTAAACAACACGTCCAGGCGCCCGAATGCTTCCTTTGTTTTTGCGAACAGGAGCCGAACCGCCGACGGATCGCTCACGTTCGTCGGCACAACGAGCGCCCGCGAGCCGGCCGCCCCGCTTTCCTTCGCGGTGTCCTGCAGAAGCTCCGCACGGCGTCCGGCCAATGCAACGGAGTATCCTTCCCGCAGAAAAGCCAGCGCAACACTTCGTCCGATTCCCGTTCCCGCTCCCGTGACGATCACGACTTTACTCATAGCCTGCAAGTTTACTCCTTTCAATTAAGGGGGAATTAAACACAAAGACACAAAGGGCACAAAGGCACAAAGAAAGGCCGCATCAAGAATCTTTTTTGCGGCCTTTCTTTGTGCCTTTGTGCCCTTTGTGTCTTTGTGTTTAATTTCCCCCAATGCTAGTGTTGCTTGTATGAACAGAAACCAGCACGTGTTGACAGTCGTGACTGCGGTGGGCTTCGGCATCCTGGTTTGGGTGGGTACGGTGCAGCCGCAGGCAGGTCAACGCGGAATTCCAGGGACGGAGAGCGGCCTGGCTACGTTCCAAACCCGGTGTTCGGTTTGCCACAACAACCCTGTTCCGGGCGCGCCCGCGGCATCTGCAATTCGTGAGATGACACCGGAAAGGATCTATGACTCCCTTGCTACGGGTTCGATGCAGAAGTATGTCGAGGGCTTGAGCGATATCCAGAAGCGAAGGGTTGCGGAATTCATGAGCGGCCGGCCTGTGGGAAGCGCGAAAGTCGGTGATGCGAAAAACATGCCGAACCAATGCCGCAACAATGCCGTATTACCCAATCCGGCCAATGGCGCCGCATGGAATGGATGGGGTGTGGATATCGCAAACACGCGGTTCCAGCAAGCGCAGGCCGCGGGCCTGACGGCGGCGCAGGTGCCGCGATTGAAGCTGAAGTGGGCCTTCGGTTATCCGGCCGGCGAGTCTGCCAATGGGCAACCAACGGTTGCCGGTGGACGCGTCTTTGTAGGCGGCGACAACGGCTTCGTGTACTCTCTGGACGCCGCGACCGGTTGCGTCTACTGGTCCTTCGAGAATGGCTCGATCGTGCGGAATGCGCTGACGATTGGACCAATCACCGGTCAAGGCTCCGCGCGCTACGCCGCTTATTTCGGCGACGGACATGCCAACGTCTTCGCCCTGGACGCACAAAACGGAAGACTTCTGTGGAAAACAAAGGTTGATCCCCACTTCGTCGCCCGCATCACCGCAGGAGTGAAGCTCTATAACGGAAAACTGTTCGTTCCTGTCTCTTCATCCGAAGAGTTCAGCAGCGGTCACAGGGACTATCCTTGCTGCACTTCGCGAGGCAGCGTGGTGGCTCTTGACGCGAACACCGGTGAACAAATCTGGAAAACCTGGGTCGTTCCCGACGAGCCGAAGCCGTACAAGACACAATCCAATGGAGTGATCCTGTACAGACCGGCCGGAGGAGCGGTTTGGAACTCGCCCACGATCGATCCGGTTCGAAATGCGGTTTACTTCGGCACGGGTGATGCCACGACCGCACCCTCGCCCAGGACCACCGACGGCGTCATGGCCGTGAACATCAATACCGGAGAACTGCTCTGGTCCTATCAGGCGCATGAAAACGACGTGTTCATGGGTGGCTGTACTCTTC
>WNFP01001920.1_pt1 | contig 16351 bp, 16 predicted proteins | sample 5400201 | NCBI WGS metagenome assembly WNFP01 (sample SAMN13153355, study PRJNA577476) | soil metagenome | isolation source: 115 cm saprolite under Madrone tree | place: USA:California | collected 2016-06-14 | reverse complement strand
GGCGGACAAGCTCAGCGGCGGCGAGCGAAAGATGCTCGCCATCGCGCGCGTGTTGATGCTCGACCCGAAGGTCCTCATCCTGGACGAGCCGACCGCCAACCTTTCCCCGAAGCTGGCCGACAGCTTGCTGCGAGAGCACGTACGGCGCCTCGCTGGACTCGGCAAGGCGGTGCTTATCGTCGAGCAGAGAGCGCGCGCAGCGCTTCAAGTGGCGGACTGGACAAGCGTCCTCGTCTCGGGTTCGGTGCGGCTCGAGGGGCGCCCTCAGGAACTACTTCGGCGAGAGGATTTCGAGGATCTGTTCCTCGGCGCGGGTACCGACCTGGCTGATAACAAAGACACAAACATGGAGGAAGCATGAAGCTGCTGATGTACCAACACGATGGCCGACGGCGGCTGGGCGCGCTGCGCCCAGGTCACGAGGATGAGGTCGTCGACCTCAGCGAGGTCGCGACCGATGTGCTCGCCGTCATCGATGCCGGCGAGCGTGGGCTCGCGCAGGCGCACAGGGCAGCGGCGGACGCGAAGCGAGGAATTCCGCTGAGGGAGGTGACGCTGCTCGCCCCGATCGACTCGCCGCGCGGAAACATCATCGCGATGGGCCGCAACTACCAGAAGCACGCCGAGGAGACCGCAATGGACGGCGACGTCAAGCCGCCGACGATCTTCACCAAGGCGATCACAAGCATCACCGGTCCTTACGACGACATCGCGATCGACCCGTCGATAAGCGACAAGCTCGACTGGGAGGTCGAGCTGGGGGTCGTGATCGGCAAGCCCGGGGCCAACATCACGCGCCGCGACGCCATGGACCACGTCTTCGGTTATTTCGTCCTCAATGACATCAGCGCGCGCGATATCCAGAACGGATGGGGCGGCCAGTTCTTCAAGGGCAAGAGCCTCGATCGCTCGTGTCCTACCGGACCATGGGTGGTGACGAAAGACGAGGTGCCCGACCCGGGCAAGCTTGCTCTCCGGCTCACGCTCAACGGCGTCGTCAAGCAGGACAGCAACACTGAAGACATGATCCACCCGGTGGACGCGATCATCGAATGGTCCTCGAAGGGAATGACGCTGCTTGCCGGGGCTTTGATCGCGACGGGCACGCCGGACGGTGTTGGTTTCGCGCGCACTCCGCCCGAATACTTGAAGGCCGGGGACGTGATGGAGACCGAGGTGGCCGGCATCGGGGTCCTGCGGAACCGGATCGTCCCGGCGAAGGTGGGTGCGCTGCGCTAGCCGATCACTCCCAGCGCGGCGCCGAGCGACCGAAGCAGGGGGCGCACCTCAGTCCACCGCGTTCGCCCGGCAGCTGGGATTGCTCCCGGGAGCGAATCGGCGAAGGCGTCGACGACGCTCGGGTCCCATTGCGTGCCGCGTCCGCGGAGTAGCTCGGCCAGAGCAACTTCCGCCTCCAGCGCCTTGCGATAGGGACGGTCGGAGGTCATGGCATCCCACGAGTCGGCGACGGCGATGATGCGAGCGCCAAGCGCGATCGCGGCGCCGGCGAGCCCGCGCGGATAGCCGAGCCCGTCGATTCTTTCGTGGTGGGCGAGGACCAGCTCGCGCCCGTGTCGGTAGGCGGGGAACTTGGCCAGGATCTCCACGCCCGTCTCGGGGTGCCTCTTCATGAGCTCAAACTCGGCCGGGGAAAGGCGCCCTTGCTTGTGCAGGATCTCGTCCGGGATGGAAATCTTGCCGAGATCGTGGACCCGAGCCGCCAGCCGGATGACCTCGACCTCTCGGTCGGGAAGGCCCAACCGGCGCGCGGTACGAACCGCGTGGTCGGCGACGCTTTGCGAATGCTGGTAGGTGTACGGGTCGCGGCGGTCGACGACGTCTGCCATGGCCTCGACGGCGTCGATCGTCTGCTCCATGAGCTGAACCGATCGCGTCAGCGCGACCTGGATGGCGCCGACCGGAATCATCATCACAAGGGCGAGCCAGGGACGGCCGACCGAGATCACCGCCAGCAGGTAGCCGGCGACGTAAAGGGCGGTGGTTTGCTTCAGGTCCGAGGCTGCGATCTCAGCCCAGAGCTCCATCGGGTTGCGCCAGTCGTGGATGGCGGCTGCGACCACGACGAGCCCGTTGTTGACTGCGTACATGACGGCTGCCGCAAGAAACGCGGCGGGGAGCTGGGTGCCGGCCGCTGAATAGACGAGCGCTGAAAAGCCGCCGGCCACGATGAGCTGCGAAGTGTTGAAGACGATGTCTATCGCCTGCCGGCGAGGAACACCGGTAGCCGGGTTGCGACGGATGCACAAAACCCCCTGTCCCAGCAGTGCGCTCGAACCGATCACAGCCACGGCGATCGGCGGGGCGAAGAGGAGGACCGCCGCGAGGTGGATGGCAGGCGTCGCGTCTGCCTTGTAGTGTCGCGAGATCATCACCGGGAAGTTGGTCGCCACGGCCCCGAGCACGACCAGGACGACCATGAGCACCGGGTCGCCTGGAGTGGACGGCGTGCGAAGGACGGCCGCCACCATGAGGGCGGCCGGTGCCGTCATCGCCAGCAGGTAGACCCGGAGCAAGGGTGTCATCGCCGTGGTTCCAAACGGGGCTAGGGCAGGCCGAGGACGCTGCCGAAGGTGGTCGACGTGCTGTTGTTGTGGACGTAGGTGTAGCTGGAGGTTCCGAGCAGCGACGTCGAGACCGTCAGGCTGGTGCTGACCGGGAGCCCGATCCCGACGGTGGGGTCGATCGAGCAGTAGCTCGAGGCGCTCGCGTTCGTGACCCCTATGACGAGCATGCCGACAGACAGCGCAAAGCCAAGAAATATCCGCTTCATCCCAATCCCACCTTTCCACATGCGGCCTTTCTTCAGGCTGCGTGCATCCGAATCTATGAAATCGCGTGTTGAGAAAGGTGAAGCGTTTATTAAGACTTGTTGAGGCCGAAAGCATTGTCCCGGCCCGACTGGTATAGCCCACTCTGGAGTCCCTGAGTACGAATCACCTGACCTAACTCACTCCGGGTGCGAGTTTGTGAAAAGTGGTATTGACCACCTGCCTGGTTTGTGCTTTACTTCCGCCGATGCAAGGGGCTAGAGGGCTTTACCACTTCGTCAAAGGTCCCGTATGACGAAACAGGACGACACCCGCACCCAGGTGCTCGACCTGATGGAGTCGCTCGACGTGGGCATGGCCATCCCGTCGGAGCGACAGCTCAGCCTGGACCTCAATGTCTCCCGGCTGACGATCCGGGCGGCCCTCGATGAGCTCGTCCGCGACGGTTACCTTGACCGCCGTCACGGCAGCGGCACGTACGTGACCGAGCCCAAGATCGCCCAGCCGCTGACGCTGACCTCCTTCAGTGAGGACATGCGCCGGCGTGGGATGGTTCCAGGGAGCCGCACCCTCGAGCTCGCCACCACATTGGCGGGCGCCCGGCTCGCCCACCGCCTCCAGGTCTCACCCGCGGAGCGCCTGGTCCGCGTCAAACGCCTTCGCCTGGCGGACGGCCAGCCGATGGCGATGGAGGTCCTGCATATCCCTGAAGCGCTGGTCCCAGGACTGACCAAGGCCGATCTCGAGGACAGGTCCTTCTACGACCTGCTGGGGGAGCGCTATGGAATCGTGATCGCGTCGGGCACCCAGAGCATCGAGCCCACGGTTACCAACGAAGAAGAGTCGGAGGTGCTTGGAGTGCCCCTGCACACACCGGCCTTTTTGTTCGAGCGGACGACCGTCTCCGAGTCAGGGCGGATCGTCGAGTTCGTCCGCTCCATCTACCGCGGCGACCGCTATCGCCTGGTCGCCGACCTGACACCGCAGCGGAGCCGCAACGGGCGCCTGGCCGGCGCTTCGCGCGCGCACATCCGCGCAGGCGACGGTGATGGACGGCGATCAGCCGGCGCGCGAGCGCCACATTCACGCCTCAAGGGGGAAGACCAAACATGAACCCGCGGAAGCTCTTGTTCACCGTTGCGGCGGCTCTCGCGTTGCTCGCCGCGGCATGTGGAAGCACGAATCCCACAACTACCACCGGCAACGAGACGGGGACGCTCACGGTCTGGCTCATGAACGGGAGCGCGCCGCAAAGCGTCGTCGACGGCGTCAACGCAGACTTCAAGGTCAAGCATCCGAACGTCACCGTCAACGTCGAGATCCAGCAGTGGTCCGACGTGACCACCAAGCTCGACACCGCGTTCGCCGGCAGCACGCCTCCCGACGTCGTGGAGCTCGGCAACACCCTGGTCGCGAAGTACGCGTCGGCCAGTGCGCTCCAGGACATCACCTCGAAGAAGAGCAGCTTCGAGAACTCTGGAACATGGCTGCAGTCGCTCACCGACTCGTGCACCTACCAGGGCAAGCTGTACTGCGTCCCGTACTACGCGGGCAGCCGCGCCATCATCTACCGCACCGACATGTTCGCGGCCGCAGGCGTGCAGGTCCCGACGAGCATGGACGAGCTGATGACCGTGGGCCAGAAGCTCATGACCAAGTACGGCTCGGACCCCAACTTCTCAGCGCTTTATTTCCCCGGCAAGTACTGGTATGCAGCCGCCCCATTCGTTTGGGACTTCGGTGGTGACATCGCCACGCAGTCAGGTTCCAAGTGGCAAGGCTCGCTCAACTCGTCGCAAGCCCAGCAGGGACTGACCACGCTGAACAACCTGGTTTCCAAGCTGTCGCGCGCCGACAAGACCGGTGACGAGGCGAAGCAGGACCAGGCGTTCGCACAGGGTCACATCGCGATGATCATCGCCAACGGTTGGGAGGTCGGCGTGATCACCGATCCCAAGAGCGGCGACCCGAGCTTGAAGGACAAGCTCGACGCGTTCCCGATCCCCAGCCACAACTCCGGCCAGTCCGCGCCGGTCTTCCTCGGCGGCTCCGACCTCGCCGTCGCCGCCCACAGCAAGCAGCAGGCGCTCGCCCGGGAATGGGTCGGCCTGCTGGGCGGCACCAAGTTTCAGAGCCAGATGGTGACCGTGGGCGGGGTGATCCCGAACACCACCACGCTGGTCTCCCTTAGCACCGGCCTCCCGGCGAAATTCGCCGCGGCCGCCAAGGTCAGCCGCTTCACGCCGAACTCGCCCAACTGGGCGAACGTCGAGTCGTCTAACGTGCTTCAGGACATGCTGGTGTCGATATTCACCGGGAAGTCGTCTATCTCGAGTGCGACCTCGGCCGCCAGCGACAAGATCACAACGATTCTCAACCAGTAAACAGAGAGACCAAAGGGGGTCGGCTTCGATGGGAGTGGCCGGGGACGCACGCGCTCGCGTCGCCACCGGAGCACGAATCGAGGCCGGCCCCTGGCGGCACACACTCGCTCGCCGCCTCCTTCCTTATGCGCTCATCGCGCCCGCCCTACTCGTCATCCTGGGCGTTCTTGGTTACCCGCTGGGCATGCTGCTGTGGCTTTCGACCCAGCGCTACGGCCTCCGCGAGCTCTTCCAGCACCAGGGCACGTTCGTCGGGCTGAGCAACTTCGCCACCATCCTTTCCGATCCGCAGTTCCGTTACGTCGTCCAGGTCTCCGTCATCTTCACGATCGTCAACGTCGGGCTTTCGATGGTCTTCGCGACCGGCATCGCGCTCCTGCTGGAGCGCGTCAGCCGCCCGATCCGCGTTTTGCTGAGCGCTGGCCTGGTCCTCGTGTGGGCCACGCCCGTGGTTCCCGCTATCAATCTCTGGCAGTGGATGTTCGACTACGAGTTCGGCGTAGTGAACTGGCTGCTGACGCGCATGGGTGTCGGCAACTTCATCCACCACAACTGGTTCGAGAATCCCATCCAGGGCTTCACCGTGATCACGGTCATCGTCGTCTGGGGAGCGATCCCGTTTCTCACGCTGATGCTCTATGCGGGCCTGACGCAGGTGCCTCGAGAGCTGGTGGAAGCGGCCGAGATCGACGGGGCCCGCCAATGGCAGGTGTTCGCTCTGGTCACCGTGCCCATACTTCGCCCGCTCTTCCTCATCCTATTCAGCTTGTCCACGATCTGGGACTTCGGCGTCTTCAACCAGGTCTGGATACTGCTCAACCAACGCCCGAGCAAGGACTACTTTCTGATCGCGGTTTACTCCTTCCAGGAGTCGTTTCGGGTCAGCCAATTCGGCCTCGGTTCGGCGATCGCCGTGGTCATGGTGGCGATCCTGGTGCTCGTCACGTTCGTCTATGTAAGGCAGACGGTGCGCCAGACCAATGAGGAGGCCACATGACGCGGCGGCTTGCGAGACGGACGTTATTCGACACGATCGCAGTCCTCGTGTTCGCCGTGATGCTGTTCCCGATCTACTGGATGGTGACGACCGCGCTCAAGCCCGGCAAGGAGATCCTGAGCCTCACGCCGGTGTGGTTCCCGTCTCCGGTGACACTCGAGAACTTTCGCGACGCGATGAATCTGCCGTTCTTCTGGAACGACGTGGTCAACAGCCTGATCGTGGTCCTCACCGTCGTCGCGATCTCGGTCGCGCTCGCTTTCCTCGCCGCCGTCTCGGTGGCGAGGTTCGGATTTCGCGGCCGTTCCGCCTTCATCGTCATGGTCATCGCTGTCCAGATGGTTCCGCTCAACGCGCTGGTCATCCCGGTTTATCTGCTGCTCAACCAGGTCGGCCAGGTAGACAGCCTGCTCGGCGTGATCGTGTACTACCTGGCGATCGTCCTCCCGTTCATGGTGTGGACTCTTCGCGGGTTCATCGCCAACGTGCCCGTGGACCTCGAGGAGGCGGCGATGGTGGATGGGGCGACCCGCGTGGGCGCCTTCCTTCGCATCGTGTTTCCACTCGTCGCCCCCGGCCTGGTCGCCACGGCCATCTACGGGTTCATCCAGGCGTGGAACGAGTACATCATCGCCTACGTTTTGTTGAGCTCCTCGTCGAAGCAAACTCTCACCATCTGGCTGGCGTCTTTCACGACGCAGCACGGGACGGATTGGGGAGGGCTCATGGCCGGCGCGACCTTGACGAGCATTCCGGTGGTGGTGTTCTTCCTGCTCGTCCAGCGCCGCGTTGCCGGAGGGCTGACCGCCGGGGCGGTCAAGGGCTGATCGTGAGCACCATCGAACGCATTGCTGACCGCTGCCTGCTGCCCGGCTTCATCGGCACGAATCCACCGGACTGGATCTTGCGGCGCGCCGCCGCCGGGCTGGGTGGCGTGTGTCTCTATGCGCGCAATGTCGAATCGCCTACACAACTGTCGGCGCTGACGGCGCGCCTGCACGCCGAGAATCCACGACTCGTCATCGCGATCGACGAGGAGGGCGGCGACGTCACGCGCCTGGAGGCTGCCACAGGCAGCTCGTACCCGGGGAACCTCGCGCTCGGAACCGTAGACGACGTCGAGCTCACCCGCTCGGTCGCGCGGTCGATGGGCGCGGAGCTCGCCGCTGCGGGCGTCGACCTCGACCTGGCCCCGGACGCCGACGTCAACAGCAATCCCATCAATCCCGTCATCGGGGTGCGGGCGTTTGGGTCGACACCCCAACGGGTCGCCGCCCACACGGCTGCCTGGATCACGGGCCTCCAGGAGGCCGGCGTCGCGGCCTGCGCGAAGCACTTCCCGGGTCACGGCGACACGTCTATCGATTCGCACCTCGACCTTCCGGTCGTCGATCAAGACCCGCACGAAGGCGCGCTCGAGCCCTTCCGGGCCGCGATCACGGCCGGTGCGCGCGCGGTGATGAGCGCCCATATCGTCGTGCCGGCGATCGACGGCGTGCCGGCGACGATCAGCGCGAAGATCATGACTGGCCTCCTTCGAGGCGAGCTGGGTTTCGACGGTCTAGCGGTGAGCGATGGGCTCGAGATGCGCGCGATCGCGGACGGTGTCGGACTGGTCGAGGGCGCGGTGCTCGCGCTTGCCGCCGGCTGCGACCTCCTTTGCATCGGTGGCGGCCTGGCCGGCGAGGACGTCGCCTCCGAGCTTCGCGACGCGATCGTGGCCGCGGTCAGAGCGGGTCGAATCGGCGAGGCGCGCCTGGCGGAAGCGGCAGCGCGGGTGGACGCGCTCGCCGGCTGGCGATCGAGCCAGTCAGCGCATGTGACTCCCGACCGCGCGATCGGCCTGGCCGCCGCGCGCCGTGCGATCAGGGCCGACGGCAGAGTGCGTGTGGACGGACATCCTGTGGTTGTTCAGCTCATGTCGACGCCATCGCAGGCAGCCGGTGTCGTGCCCTGGGGTATCGGCACACCACTGGTCCAACTGGGCGCGCACGTGACCGCGGTCGAGCTCCACGCCGAGCATGCCGGTTTGGAAGCCACGCTCGGGCAGGCCGTCGGGCGCAGCCTCGTGCTGGTGGTCAGGAACCTGCATCGACATCCCTGGATGGCGTTGGCGGTCGATGCGGCGCTCGCAAGACGCCCAGACGCAATCGTTGTCGAGATGGGATTACCCGCTTGCCGGCCCGCTGGTGCGACTGCATACGTTGCGACTCATGGCGCGGCACGCGTGTGCGGAGTTGCGGCTGCCGAGGTGCTGATGGCCACGTCGGTCAACTGATGAGCGAGAACATCCACCCCCGCGCCGACGCGATGGACAGCCTCACCACTGGAGAGCTGCTCGAGCTCATGCTCACCGAGGACCGTCGAGCGATCGAGGCCGTGGGTCCGGTCCTCGACCGGGTCGCTGAGGCGGTCGACGAGATCGCCGAGCGGCTTCGTGCCGGCGGCCGACTTCACTACTTCGGCGCCGGGACGAGTGGTCGCCTGGCCGTCCTCGATGCGGCGGAGTGTCCGGCGACCTTCGGGATCCCGGCCGACCTCGTGCAGGCGCACGCGGCAGGCGACGGCGAGGCTGAGGACGACCATGCCAAAGGCGTCGCCGATGCTCGCCGCGCGGGCCTTGTCGCGCGCGACGCGGTGGTCGGCGTGAGCGCCAGTGGGCGAACCAAGTACGTGCTGGCCGCGGTCGCCGAAGCAAAGCGCGAAGGGTCGTTGGTGGTCGGGGTGAGCTGTGCCCCCGGATCACCTCTTGGAGCCGCGGCGGACGTCGCCATCGAGATCGACGCCGGGCCCGAGGTGGTCGCCGGCTCGACGCGGCTCAAGGCGGGGACGGCGCAGAAAGTGACGCTGAACATGATCAGCACGGGTGTGTTCACTCGGCTCGGGCACACCTATCGGGGCCGGATGGTTGGCGTCGTGACCGCGAACGAGAAGCTTCGGGCGCGCGCCGCGCGGATGGTGCGCGAGCTGACCGGGTGCTCGGACGAGAGGGTCGACTCCGCCCTGCACGAGGCGGAGGGAAATGCGAGAGTCGCCATTCTGATGCTCCGCTGCGGCATCGATTCAGCTGCCGCCCGAGCGCGACTCGCGGCCGCGAACGGCGACCTGGCTATCGCGCTCGGCGAAAAGGGTGACGCTTGAGCACGCTGTTCCGCGGACGGATTCACGGCGTCGAGGGCGCGGACGGCGTCCTCGTCGAGGGCGGCCTGATCAAGTGGGTGGGGGCGGGCAGCCCGCCCGAGCGGCCGGACGAGGAGCTGATCGCGCCCGGATTCATCGACCTGCAGGTCAACGGGTTCCATCACCATGATGCCGCCGGCGGGCTGGACGAGATCGCCGCCATTTCGAAGCTGCTGCCCTCGACCGGCGTCACCGCGTTCCTGCCGACGCTCATCTCCGCCCCGGTCGACGTGGGTGCGCAGTTCGCGGCGTTTGCCGGCGCCGCCGAGTCACGCGGCGCGCGTGTGCTGGGCGCACATATCGAGGGCCCGTTCATCAACCCGTCGTTCCGCGGGGCGCACGAGCGAGCATGCCTCTCCGACCCCGACCCGGTAAGCGTCGAGGTGATCGCGCGAGCGAGGCCGCGCCTGGTGACGCTGGCCCCCGAGCTGCCGGGTGCGCTCGATGCCATCGTCCAGCTGGCGAAAGCCGGCATCGTGGTCAGCGCAGGGCACACCGGCGCCGACTTCGAGCAGGGCCGCCGCGCGATCGCGGCCGGCATCAGGTTCGGGACCCACATCTACAACGCGATGCCGCCGGTCCACCATCGCCGGCCGGGGATTGCCCTCGCGCTCATCCTCGACCCCAGGGTTTCCGTGGGGCTCATAGCGGACGGCGAGCACGTCCATCCGGCTGTGTGCACGCAGCTGACGCGCGTCAAGGACCGCAGGCGAATCGCGCTCACGACCGACCAGACAGCGGCTGCGGGTGCGCCGGCGGGCCGGTACAGCCTCACGGGGCGGACGGTGATCAGCGACGGGACGGTCGTGCGTCTGGAGGATGGAACCCTGGCCGGGAGTGCAGCAGTGATGGGTGATCTCGTTCGCGGGATGGCTGCCATCCCCGGCATGAACGCCGCGCGGGCGATTGAGATGGCCTCCTCAGTGCCGGCTCGCGTGCTTGGCGAGCGTGGGTTGGGTCGCATCGCTGCCGGCGCCCATGCGGACCTGGTAGTGCTCGACGCGGATCTGCACGTGCGCGTGACCATGGTCGGCGGAGAGGTCATGTTCCGGGCGTGAGCCGGTTTCACGACGAGATCCTCGAGCAGCCCGAGGTCGCGTCTGGTCTGATCGACAAGAGCGGACCGACGATGGATGCGATCGGAGCGCGATACCGCGATTTGCGTCCGCGAGGCGTTGTCATCGTCGCCCGAGGTAGCTCGGACCATGCGGCCCTCTATGCGAAGTACCTGTTCGGGCGGCGCAATCGAGCTCTCGTTTCACTGGCCGCTCCATCGCTCTTCACCCGCTACTCGAGCCCGCCGTCACTCGAAGGCCAATGCGTGATTGGGATCTCTCAATCAGGCGAGTCGCCGGATGTGGTCGCGGTGATCGAGGAAGCGGTACGGCAAAAGGCGATGACGGTCGCGATCACCAACAACAAGGACTCGAAGCTCGCATCGGCCGCGGAGCTCGTCGTGCACCTTCACGCGGGACCCGAGCGCAGCGTGCCCGCGTCGAAAACCTACACGGCGAGCCTCCTCGCGCTCGCTCTGATGTCGCAAGCGATCGATCCTGATGATGCCTTCGGTGCCGCCCTGGCGCGCGTGCCCTCGAGCATGACGGGAGCGCTGAAGAGAGAAGTGGCGTTGGATGAGCTCGCGCCTGCGCTGTCAGGACCGCGTGCGGTGGTGCTCGGTCGGGGTTTCAACTTCTCGACCGCCGAGGAGGTGGCGTTGAAGCTGACCGAGACCAGCTACATGCTCGCCCGAGCATGGTCGATCGCCGATTTCGAACACGGGCCGATCGCGCTGGTCGAACCGGGCTTCCCCGTGCTGCTGGTCGGCGGCGGCGGTTCCGTCCAGGCCGACCTCGAGGGGATCGCGGCTCGCCTCGTGGACTACGGTTGCCATGTGGTCGGGTTGTTCGACGGAACCAGCTCGCCGCCTGGCATGGAGGCGGCGCTTGTCCATGACTCGGGATTGCCCGAAGAGCTCACACCGATGACGCTCGTGGTCCTCGGCCAGCTGCTCGCGCTCCGCGTGGCGCTCGCGCGGGGGGTCGATCCCGACCAGCCGCGCGCCCTGCACAAGATCACGCGCACCTGGTGAAATCGGGAACGTTTCTGGGCCTCGACATCGGTGGCTCGTCGAGTCGAGCGCGGTTGGTCGAGGACGGCCGCGTCGTCGCCGAGGCGGAAGGTCCCGGCGCGAACGTCGCCGTCTTGCCGCCTCAGGTGGTCGAGAGCCGCCTGGGCCAGCTGCTGTCAGGCATGGGCGCCATGAGCCCCGATGCGTGCTGCGCGGGTTCCGCGGGGGCGGAGGTGGCGGCAGGCCGCGAGCGGCTCGAGAAGATGCTCGCCACGATTCTTCCGCGTTCCGTGGTCACGGTCGTGCACGATGCGCGACTGGTCCTTGCGGCGGCGGGATTCGGTTCCGGCATCGCGCTTATCAGCGGCACCGGTTCGGTCGCCTACGGGCGAGATCGCGATGGGCGCGAGGCGCGCGCGGGCGGTTGGGGCTGGCTCGTCGGTGACGACGGGAGCGCTGCCTGGCTGACGCGAGAAGCGGCCCGCGAGGTGATGCGCCGCTCGGATGCCGGCGAGCCGCTGGGCGGGCTCGGAGACGCGATGCTCGGCGCCACGGCCGCTCGCAGCACCACTGATCTCATTGGATTTTTGCACGGCCTGGACGAGCCGCGCGCGTGGGCAGCGCTGGCCGGCCTCGTCTTCGAGGTGGCCGGAGAGGACGCGGGGGCCTCAGCGCTCGTCGAACGCGCCGGTTCCGCGCTCTGCGACCTCGTCGCTTCCGTGCGCACGCGCCTCGCGCTCGCTGGTCCGGTCGTCCTTGCGGGCGGATTGATCCTGAACCAGCCGCTGCTGGAGGAAGCGGTGCGCCGCCGGGTCGGGGCGGCGACGCGCCTGGAGGAGCCGCCCGTCGCCGGAGCGGTGAAGCTCGCCGAGCTCAGCCTGGTCACGTAGCAATTACGCGCCGTTTGCGCAAAACGTGCGGAATGTAGCGAGGTTTTGGGCGCGGTTGGCGCAAGACGTGCCGAATCGGTCAGACGAATAGCGGTTCGGTCTGCGAGCGCTCCAGCAACGTTTTCATCTCTGAATCAGTAGGGCGCTTCGCAAAACGTTCGGCGGCATCGAGCACTCGTGGCAGCAGGTCGATGTCGCCGACGGTGTTCAGGTACAACCCCGGCCGGCCGAGCACCCACCACACCGCGAGGTCGATGTCGGACTGCGCCTCCAGCGGCTGGTACCAAGTCGTGCGCGAGGGATCGTGGCCGAGCCACGGTTTCGCCGCGATCGACTTGATCGTCTGTACCGCGACTCTGCGCTCGGCACACGTCCGCGCAAGTGCTTCGAAGTTCTCCGCGTAGTAAGGCAGCTCCATGGTCACGAAGTTGTACGGCAGAAGGACCGAATCGAAGTCGAAACGGTCGAGCGACCGGCGATGGTTGGCGGCGATCTGCGCGCCGTGGCCCGTGACCCCGATCCATTTCACAAGACCCTGATCGCGCGCCTCCATCGCCGCCTCGATCACCCCACCGGGACTGAGGGCGGTGTCCCATTCGATCGGATCGGCGAGGTTGTGCAGTTGCCAGAGGTCGACGTGATCGACCCCTAACCGCTCGAGAGACCGATGCAGCTCTTCGCGTGCGGCGCCGGCTTTGCGCTCGCCGGTCTTGGTGGCGATGAAGAAACGTCCCGGCTCGCGCGCAAGCCACGGCGCGATGCGCAGCTCCGACTCGCCGTAGCTGGCAGCCGTGTCGATGTGATTGAGGCCGTAGCGCAGAAGAACTTCGAGGGTCCGGTCGGCTGCGGCCTGCGTCACCCGCGAGAGCGACGCCGCGCCGAAGATCGTCCGGCTGCTCCGGTGGCCCGTGCGGCCGAAGTCTTCCTGCGCTACCGCCACCGCGCTACAGGATCGCCCTGCCCGTCGGGCCGTCGAACAGATGGAGCCGGCGCATGTCGACACCCAGCCGGATCCGGTCGCCGGGGCTCACCTTGAGGTTGGGATCGACCCGCGCTGTGATCGCGTCGCCGCCGACAATGCCGTAGACGAACTGGTCGGCCCCGAGCACCTCGGTGACCTCGACTTTGAGGTCCAGGCCCGAGTGGCCGTCACGCGGATGCTCGGTCAGCGCCTCGGGCCGGATGCCCAGCACGCCCTTCTCGACACCAGGCGCCGTCGGCAGCTCGATATCGAATCCTGACGCCTTTGCGCTCGTGCCCTGGACGGTGACCGGGATGAAGTTCATCGTCGGGCTGCCGATGAAGCCGGCGACGTACATGTTGGCCGGGTTGTCGTAGATCTCGCGCGGAGGCGCCACCTGCTGCAGGACGCCGTCTTTCATCACCGCGATTCGGTCGCCCATCGTCATCGCCTCGACCTGGTCGTGCGTGACATAAATAAAGGTCGCGTGGAGTGCTCGATGCTGCTTCTGGAGCTCGATGCGGGTCTGGACGCGAAGCTTGGCGTCGAGGTTCGAAAGCGGCTCGTCCAGGAGGAAGGCCTGCGGCTCGCGGACGATGGCCCGACCAAGGGCAACGCGCTGCCGCTGGCCGCCTGACAGCTGGCGTGGCTTGCGCTTGAGCAGCGGGCCGAGCTCGAGGATGTTGGCCGCCGCGTTGACGCGCCGTTCGATGTCGTCCTTCGGCGTGCCCCGCATGCGCAGGCCGAACGCGAGGTTGTCGAAAACGGTCATATGCGGATAAAGCGCGTAAGACTGGAAGACCATCGCGATGTCCCGATCGCGAGGGGGCATGTCATTGACGACCTTGTCGCCGATCTTGATCTCGCCTTCGGACACCTCCTCGAGACCGGCAAGCATCCTCAGGGCGGTCGACTTGCCGCAGCCCGATGGGCCGACCAGGACCATGAACTCGGTGTCCTTGACCTCGAGGTTGAAATCGTTGACGGCCAGGGTGCCGCCCGAGAACCGCTTCGTCACGTGGTCGTAGCTGACTGACGCCATGTTCGATCTACATCCTATGGCCTATCGATGTCTTCGTGAAGCGGCGCGTCGAAGTTGGGCGGCCGTGTCCTCCGGCCGCGTGTCGTTGACGAACGTGCCGGCTCCAAGCTCAACACCCGCCAGGTACTTCAGCCGGTCGCCGCGGCGGTGCGGTGGATAGAACTCGAAATGCAGGTGCGCCTGCGGCCACTCGCCGCCATCCGTGGGGGACTGGTGCACCGCCATCACGTACGGCGTCGAGAACTCGAACTGGCGGTCGTACGCACCCGTCACGCCAAGCAGCGCCCGGGCGAGATCCCAGCGCTCGGCCTCGTCCAGGTCTGCGATCGAGGCCACGTGCCGGCGCGGATAGAGGTGCACCTCGTACGGCCACCGGGCCGAGCGCGGCACGAATGCAAAGGTGGAACCTTCGCTCAGGACGACCCGCGGCCCCGATGCCTCGGCCGCCAGCTCGGCGCAGTGAAGACACTCACCGCTCTTGTCGAGGTGCTCGCGCGAAGCGTCCAGCTCAGCCTTCGCGAAGGGTGGGACGAAAGGCAGCGCGTAGATCTGGCCGTGCGGATGGTGGAGGGTGACGCCGACCTCTTCGCCTTTGTTTTCGAAGATGTAGACGTAGCCGACCTCTCTCCGCGAACCCAGCTCTCGGTAGCGATCTGCCCACACGTCGACGAGGAGGCGCACCCGTTCGAGAGGGAGCTCGGCCAGGGTGAGCTCATGTTCCGGTGTGTAGACGACAACCTCGCATCCCGTGGTTGCGGGGCGCATGGGTCGTCCGTCGTGGCGGTCAGGCCCGAATGCTGGAAACCGGTTCTCGAAGACGACGACCTCGAATGTGTCCAGCGGGACCTCGGAAGCGCCGCCTTGTCCTGATGGGCACAGCGGGCAGAAGTCGGTGGGGAGGAAGGTGCGGTCGTTGCGCTCGGTGGCGTATGCGACCCACTCCTTGCGCAGCGGGTCGAACCGAAGCTCAGGCATCGAGGGACGGGTTCGTGGCGTGACCGTACGCAACCAGGTATCTGCCGTCCGGGAGCGCGATCTCTTTCCTGTTCAGGTTTTTCCGCGGCGCGTTCTTGACCGCGCGACGTGCGCGAGCCGGCGCGGGCTCGCCGTCACGAGATCGGGCGCTTGCTCTCGCCATTGCCCCCGACGTCGGCGACGCGCACCTCCAGGCCCGCGGAGCGAATCGCTTCCAGCTCCGAAGTCGGTGCCTTCGAGTCCGTGATCAGGGTGTGCACCCTTGCGGCGGGAACCGTCTGGCACATGGTCTCCTCACCGATCTTGGTGAAGTCGGCGAGCACCACCACGTGCTGGGCCGCGCCCGCAAGCGCTCGGTCGGTGGAGGCCACCACCGGGCTTGGCGTGCTGAGGCCGCGGTCGGCCGTGAACCCGTTGCCGGAGATGAATGCCTGAGAGGCCCGCAGGGCACGCACCGACTCTTCCGTGGCCGGCCCGACCAGCGCGTGGATGGATCGCCGCAGCGTGCCGCCGGTCAGTATCACCTCGACACGCGGCGCTTCCATCAGCGCCTGAGCCACGAGCAGCGAGTTCGTGACGACCGTCAGCTCCGGGCTATGGACGAGAAGCCGGGCCAGCGCCAGAGTCGTTGTTCCGGGGCCGAGGACGATCGAGTCGCCGGGCCGAATCATCTCGAGGGCAAGGCGCGCGATGGCGGCTTTTTCGGCGCCCGCCTGCTGCGCCTTTTCCGAATAGCTCGGCTCGTGGCCGACACCCGACGGCCGGATGGCGCCGCCGTGTGTCCGCACGAGCAAACCATCCTTGGCCATCACGTGCAGGTCGCGCCGGAGCGTGATCTCGGTCGTCCCCAACACTTCCGCCATCTCGGCGACCGAGACCACCCCGCGGGAGCGGACGCTATCCGCGATCCGACGTCTCCTCTCAGCGGCGAGCATTCGCCCGATGGTACGTCATCGATCAACTTTGATCAATAGCAAGCAGAAGCGAAACTCACGTGTTGACAAATTTGACCGAATCTGTAACCTTCCGCTATGCCTGCACCGCTGCGGCTTATCTGCCGATTGC